>Ga0315273_10006008_pt1 | contig 15075 bp, 11 predicted proteins | sample YL17G02_0_MG_FD_205753 | JGI IMG/M metagenome (GOLD analysis project Ga0315273, IMG submission 205753) | Sediment microbial communities from Yellowstone Lake, YNP, Wyoming, USA - YL17G02_0 | ecosystem: Environmental > Aquatic > Freshwater > Lake > Sediment | place: USA: Wyoming | collected...
CGTAATAGTCGTTTGTGACTGCGGCAATGACAACACGATTAAGGTACGAGTTCGGGGCGTGGCGCAGCTTGGCTAGCGCGCTTGACTGGGGGTCAAGAGGTCGCAAGTTCAAATCTTGTCGCCCCGAGTGGAAAAGAGTGGAAAAGGCCGGAAGAAGCAAGGACTTACGCTTCTGCCGGCTTTTTTCATTGTGGAAGGCAGTGGAACCAAATGTAAGGGAAACCACCGTACAAATGGGGGAAAAATGGGGGAAGATCGTCATGCCGTCTTGGCCTCCGCCGCCGGGGCTGTGGCCTTTGCAGGCCCCGCAAGGCCCTTCTCGACCGCCGCCCGCAAATCGGCAACGCGGAGGTCGGAGTAGACGTTGGACGTCAACCTGGGGTCACTGTGCCGCATCAGGCGCTGGGCATCGCGGAGATCGACGCCCCCGCGCTTCAGCCAGGTGCAGAAGCTCATGCGCAGGCACTTGCGGTCCAGCCGGCGTCCTCTGGCATCGACGTAACCAGCATCCTTGTCGTCCTTCGAGCCGATCAGGCCAGCCCGCCGAAGGTCTGCTCTCCATGTTTTCAACCTGGGCTCGGCCGAGAAAATCTGATCTGTCGGTTGAGTCTCATTCGGGCGGATTCCCCGCAGGGCATCGACCACCGGGCCGACAAGGGGAAGCTCGGCCTGCTGGCCGTTCTTGGTCTGGCCGGCCGGGACAACCACCACCTGGTCGTCGAGGTCCACGTCGCCCCATCGCAGCCGCGCCACTTCGCGCCATCGCAGGCCCGTGGAAGCTGCCGTAACGTAAAAGGCCCGTCGCTGGCGCGCCATCCGCTGGTAGCCGTCGCCGTTGTGACAATGCGCGCCGATCTTCTTAGGGTCCAGCAAGGCCGCAAAGAGCCTTTCGCTTTCCTCACGGTCCATTGCCCGCGACAGGCGCCGCCGGTCTGCATCCTCATCGAAGGCCGGGACAAGGCCGCTTGGCAACGGGTTGCGGGGTACGCGCCCAAAGTCCGCAGCCCACCGGCAGAAGGCCAGCATCGCCATCCGCCTGGCGTTCTTGCTCCGGGCCGACAAGCCAAGGCCCCGCAGCCACTCGTTCACCTTGTGGGCGTCGATTTCCAGGATTCGCTTCGCGCCGCAGGCCGACAGGCCCTTCTTGATGAAGCTCTCGGTGTTCTTGATGTGCCCCTTGTCGCGGTTCTTGCCGCAAAGATGCTCAACGTACTCCACCAGAACATCCTTCGCCGGCCTAGCCGACTGCTGCTCGATGGACTGCTGCCGCGGGTCGATCAGGTGATCGCGAATCTTAATTTCGAGCTCCTGGCGTTCCTCGCGGACACGGAAGGCATCTTTCGGCGTGCCCTTGCCGAACTTGATTTCCACCCGCTTGCCGCAGGCCAGTATGACGCGGTAGTAAAGCACGTCCTCATGCCACCGGACTCCGGGATAACGTGTTGGTCGCTTCTTCATTTTTTGCCCTTTCCGCGTTGTGCCCTTGGCCGAATCTCCAACCCAAGAATCCCCAACAAGCCAGCCGCCACCGTGGCGGATGTATCGCGCTCGCCTCGAAGGTAACGGAACACGGTTTCCCGGTTCGCGAGCCCTTCGGCTTCGGCTTGGCGCGCCAGCCAGTACCGCGAGTGGTCGAGTTGCTCCAGGCGCTCCAGGATGATCTGACGTAGCTCAAGCATAACCTTATTGTATACTACACTGAGGGCATTGTCAACAAGCTATGCGCGATTTTCTGCGATAAAATCGAGAACGTCTGTTCGCAGGAACCGCACGCCCCGGCCGATTCTCGACGGACGCGGGAGTTTCCCTGACCGCCAGAGGTTGTCTATCGTTTTGGTCGTCACCTGGAGCTCGTGAGCAACTTCTTCCCGCGTCATCGTCATCGGGACCCGCTCTTGTTCATCCGTGTGAATTCTCAACTTCGCTTCCATGCCTCTTTACTCCATTTTGCCAGCCATTTGGCAGTCTGTTTTCATCGTCGCTCCGGCCGATGGGCCGGCGTACTTGAACCGCGTCGCGCGTTGAGTCTGTGCGGAACCCCGCTCGACACAGACGATCCACCCTTCGGCCTCCAAGACTCTCAACCGCCGCAAGCCCCACTTCTCATCATGCCCAAACGGTTCGGCGGCGTCTCGAACCGAAAGGAAGAAGGGCTCGTCGCCTACCGCCTTTTGTAGCTCGCGGCAGAAGGCGGCGAGAATGTCCTGTGCCTCATCGTGCCCAGTGGCACAGGGGCTCGCTTTTGCTCGTTCAAAAGTGGTGTTCATAAACTCTCCGTTGGCAGGTTGCCGAATCTTGTCCCAGCCCCCAAGAAAATCGCCCCACGTGTCCGCAAAGTCGCGGGTCGCGATGTTGGGCAGCGCCCGCGTATGCCAAGCTTTGACGATTTCCCGAAGCTCTTGTGCAGCGCGGTCCGCCAGCGAACCAATGGCCTTGAGCTTGCGCGCGAAGTCGAAAATGCGCCGGTTCCTCTCCCCCGTGCCTGTCGGCGCTGTCGCCTCGATTGCCAACAAGACTGCTTCTCGGTCAGCAGTCGGCAGAGAAGCCAGAGACACAGAAGAGACAGAAGAGACAGAGGACACAGACGACGACATTGGTCTCCTCTGTGCCTCTCCCGGTTGCCCCCGACTGTCCGGGATAAGCCCAGCGTGCGTGGCCTCTGCAAGGGTGAATCGCCTCAACGAGCGTTCATCGGGTTCGACAAGCCACTTGTAGACCTTGCCGCTCTTGTGAACCGCCGGCGGCAGAATGCAGTAGTGCCCCGCGTCCCCGCGCAGCTCGCCGTCGCCGTAATCGCGGAATAATTCGCCATCCGTCAGGATGAAATAAACGTGGAATCCCCGGCCGGTTTCGACCGCCGCCATAGATTTGGCAAGCTCGGGGTGATCGAGCGTCCAGGCGAAGTAATCGTCCTCATGGTCGAAGTCCCGGCAAGCCAGGCCCCCGCTTGGCTCGCCGAGAATCACCGCCGGAACGCTCTTGCCGTCTTTGCCGAACCACCGGGCCAACTCCGCATCGGTTGGTTCACGCAGCCGATACTCTGCCCATTTGCACCTGTGGGACGGCCGCTTGCGGTCCGGCCCGTGGCCGGCGGGAATGATTCGCCAACCCAGCGCCCGATAGAGCTTCGCCCAGCCGTCTATCATCGCGGCCTTTTGTCGCGGCGGCAGCGGCACAACGGGCCAGCCCCGGCCGATGTACTCTCGGGCGGCTTCTCGGGCGTTGTTCATGGTTTTGCCAGAAACCCCGCCTTGGTCGCCCTCCAGTCCGTCCCGATGGCCGTTCGTTGTTTCTACGTCCTCCTGGACCGCGTCACAGGGGTTTGGCGGCCTCATCGCTCCACCGCCTGGCGTTGACGCCGCTCAGACCGGATGTCCTCCAGGGCACGCCGACAGAGAACCCACGCGGCCCGCTCCAGGTCGGCCTCTGTCCACAAAAACACGTTGCCAGGCCCCCGTAGTGGTGCCTCGACTCTGCCGGACCATACGGCTCGGCTCAACCTGTCAACGCCGACGCCGAGTTCGACCGATGCCTCCCTTGTGCTCAAGAATGCTTTTGCGTCCATGCTCGTTACCTGACCGCTACCGTCGCTGATTGCGCGGTAGCCAAAAAAATACCTGCTTGTCCTGCGTCGGCCGTCCTGTTGACTTTCGCCGCCGCGAAACACATCTCACTTGCGAAACTACTACTGACTTAAAAATCCAGCAAACTTATACGGGAAGTTAGCCAAGTATCTCTGCGGCCTAACTGGCCTGCTCGGCCTGGGTACAGGCCTGGCACTTCGCGGCTACGGATGGCGAGTAGGGTGTTTGCCCTACTCATTATTCTTGCAAGACTTGCCGCTTTGCCTTGACGGCCCAGCCAGACGCGGTATAATGCAGACGCTCCAACCTCCGCAGCGGGAAACAGCGGAGAGGAAACGTCGCCTCGGCGACTTATACCGTGACGGCAGAAGCGAGTCCCGCTCACTCGTTCCTTCGGCCCGCCCCAGGCCCCGTCTCAGGGCCAAGTTCCCAAATAAGTTGCGTTATCCTCCGCGCGGGCGTTGCCGCGCGAGGTGTTCATGGCGGGTGGGCTGTCGGCACTTTTTGGAAAGGACAGGACAATGAAAGCGAAATGGGTTGGGATGGTCGCGGTAGTAGTGGGGCTGGGCATCGTTTCAGCGGCACAGGCGGACTTCCCGAGTTTCCCTATCTGCACGTTCAACGCAGATAAAGGAAGGGCCGACATAAGTGGTGACATCGTAGTCTGGGTCGATCAACGCAACGGTCCGGAAGGAAATGACGATATCTACGGACGCAGACTTGGCGGGGGCTCGGAGTTCCCGATATGCACAGCGTCAGGGGCACAGTTCTACCCCGCTATCAGCGGCAACGTTGTTGTGTGGGTGGACCAACGCAATGGAAATAACGACATCTACGCAAAAGACCTGTCGAATGGACGAGAAATAGCTATCTGCACAGACCTTGCGGACCAACAGATGCCTGCCATAAGCGGGAACATGGTGGTTTGGCAGGACGACCGCAATGGTAACTCTAACATCTACGGTTACGACTTGTCGAAGGGACAAGAGGTGCCCATCTGTACGGCCATTGGGGAGCAGGGCATCCCGCGCATAAGTGGGAATGTCGTGGTATGGGTTGACCAGCAGGCGGGTCCGCAGGTGTACACCTACGACCTCTCTACCCAAAGCAAGCGACAGATAGGCGCTGGCACCTGGGCTAGCGTATCGGGCAATTTTGTGGTTTGGGTTGACGGCCGCAATGGCCTCTCCGACATTTACGGTTACGACCTCTCCAAAGGTTCCGAGGTTGAGATATGTACGGCGCGTTACTACCAAGAAGCGCCCGCCATAAGTGGGAACCTGGTGGTCTGGCATGACAACCGCAACGACGTCACGTCCCATGACATCTACGGGTACGATCTTCTTACTGGTCGTGAGTTTGAAGTTTGTACAGCGGAGGGAAGCCAGGAAACCCCCAGGATTAGTGGGCAGACAGTGGTTTGGATGGACTACCGCAACGGCACCTTTCCCGACATCTACGGGGCGGTGATCCCCGAACCCGCCACGCTGTCGCTGCTGGCCCTGGGCGGCCTGGCGATGCTGCGGCGGAAGAAGTAATCGCCTCCTGATGAGGAAACGGAGGTCTGTACCGATTAACCTGTTCGTGGTCGAAGGTCTATAGGCACTTATTGAAAGGGCGAGAACATGAAGACGCGAAAGACGACGGCAGTTGTGGCGCTGGTTACGGGAACCTTTCTTGCGTTTAGCGGCATAGCCCAGGCGGGCTTAGGGGACGGCTTGGTTGCCTGGTACCCGTTCCAAGGCAATGCGGACAATGCGGCCGGCACTGCTCCCGATGGTTCTGTCTCCGGCGCAACACTGACAGCGGACCGATTTGGCGCGGTAAACAGCGCGTTCGCTTTCGATGGCGTCGATGACTACATTGAGGTCGCCAACACCAACGGTGTGTTCGACCTGACCAACTCATGGACACTTGCATGTTGGGCCAAGCCCTTCAGCGCCGCGACCGACGCACGTGATGATCCACTGATATGGAAGATTGCTGTCAGCAGTACCGAGTTGTGGGCTGGCGACGAAGACACCTTCCTGCTGAGCTGGGGATACATCTGGCAAGAGGGGCAGGCTGGCAACCTGTTCAACACTGGGCTCGAGCGAGCCGCGGATGGACAGGACTTTGGTCTGAACTCTGCCCCGCACACCCCGGAGACCTGGCATCATGTTGTGGGAGCCTACGACGGAGCCTATTTGAGGATTTATGTGGACGGAGCGTCGGAGGGTATGGCCTACATAGGGTCCGTTGTCGCGTATACGGGACCAGCCGCCTTGAGAATAGGGAACATTCGTAATTCCGCTCACATCTTCGGTCCCACGCACGTTGGTGTGTTTGACGGGGCAATCGACGATGTTCGGATTTATGATCGGGCGTTATCCGGGACGGAGGTAGCCGACCTCTATGCGCTGCCCGAGCCAGCCACGCTGTCGCTGCTGGCCCTGGGCGGGCTGGCGGTGATACGGCGGCACAGGCGGGGCGCGAAGTAGGACGCGCCGTTCCGCGCGAGGTGAACTTTTCGGTTGCAGACAGACACTTATTGAAAGGAACGGGCAATGAAGGCGAAAGTGATTGGGGCGGCCGCGGCGTTGCTGCTGACGGCTGGGGCGGCCGCGGCGGGCAGCGATACGTGGAAAACGGCGGCCAGCGGGTGGTTCCACACGGGCACGAACTGGACGGACAACACGGTGCCCACCGCGTCGGACACGGTGGGCTTTGACCGGGCCGGCACATATCAGGTCTGGTGGGACGCAACGACCGGGACCCGCGCGACCCAGAGCCTGCTGTTGTCGGCCGGGAACGTCACCTTCCGTCCGGCTAACGGGGGCCTGTGGACCTGGATGATCCACGACCCATCCTCCTCCGCCGATGCGACCATCCGCGGGGGCACTTTGACGTTCGGCCTGGCCGGCTATACCGGCCGGTTCGTCGTGGACATCGACGACCTGCTGGATGTGGGCGGGGGTGGAACGCTCAACGTCCGCCTGGGCAGCCGGATGGAGGCATCGGCATCCCAGATCGGCTCGACGGGCGTCGGCACGCTGGGGATCAGCAGCGGAGGGCAGTTGAGCACCACGTCGGGCATTCTGGGGTACTCCTCCGGCTCCAACGGCGGGGTGACAGTGGACGGATCGGACTCCACGTGGACCAACAGCGGCTTCCTGTACGTCGGCAACGGAGGCGTCGGCACGTTGGCGATCAGCAATGCCGGGCAGGTCAGCAACAAAGATGGCTACGTCGGGTACGCCCCCGGCCCCACATGCAACGTGACGGTGGACGGAGAGAAGTCGACGTGGGAGAATCACAGCAGCCTGTACGTCGGCTACTCAGGCCCCGGCACGTTGGCCATCAGCGCTGGCGGGCAGGTGAGCAACACGGCGGGCTACGTCGGGAATAACGGCGGCTGCACCGGCGGCGTGACGGTGGACGGAGCGGCCTCGGCGTGGACGAACACCGGCCTCCTGTACGTCGGAAACTCAGGCGCCGGCACGCTGGCCATCAGCGCCGGCGGGCATGTCCTCAACACGACAAGCTACATTGGGAGCAAGTCCGGCTCCACTGGCGGGGTGACCGTGGACGGAGCGGGCTCCACGTGGGCCAACACCGGCGACCTGCTGGTCGGCGACTACGGCACCGGCACGCTGGCGATCCGCGCTGGCGGGCAGGTGACCAACACGTTCGGCATTGTCGGGAATAACATCGGCTCCACCGGCGGGGTGACCGTGGATGGAGCGGGCTCCACGTGGGCCAACACCTGGTCCCTGACCGTCGGCGATTACGGCGCCGGCACGCTGGCGATCAGTGGTGGCGGGAAGGTGAGCAACTCGGTGGGCTTTATCGCGTACTGGCCGGGCGCCACCGGCGGAGTAACGGTGGACGGAGGGGGCTCGGCGTGGACCAACACCTCCTCCCTGTACGTCGGCAACTCAGGCGCCGGCACGCTGGCGATCAGTGGTGGCGGGAAGGTGAGCAACTCGGTGGGCTTCGTCGGGTCCGTCTCCACCGGTAGCGTGACGGTGGATGGGGCGGGCTCGGCGTGGACGAACGCCAACGCCCTATACGTCGGCGACTACGGCACCGGCACGCTGGCAATCCGCGCTGGCGGGCTGGTGAACAACACCGCGGGTTACGTCGGGTATAAATCCGGCTCCACCGGCGGGGTGACCGTGGACGGAGCGGGCTCCACGTGGGCCAACACCGGCGACCTGAGCGTCGGCGAAGTAGGCGCCGGGACGCTGGCCATCCGCTCTGGCGGGCTGGTCAGCAATTGGAGGGGCTACGTCGGGCTTGACCTCGGCTCCACCGGCGGCGTGACGGTGGACGGAGCGGCCTCGGCGTGGACGAACACCGGCCTCCTGTACGTCGGAAACTCAGGCGCCGGCACGCTGGCGATCAGCGGCGGCGGGCAGGTGAGCAACACGACGGGCTTTATCGCGTACTGGCCGGGCGCCACCGGCGGAGTAACGGTGGACGGAGGGGGCTCGGCGTGGACCAACAGCGGCGCCCTGAGCGTCGGCGAAGTAGGCGCCGGGACGCTGGCCATCCGCGCTGGCGGGCAGGTGAGCAACACAACGGGATACGTCGGGACTAACGCCGGCGCAACCGGCGGCGTGACGGTGGATGGGGCGGGCTCGACGTGGACGAACACCTCCTCCCTGTACGTCGGCAACTCAGGCGCCGGCACGCTGGCGATCAGCGACGGGGGGCAGGTGAGCAACACAACGGGATACGTCGGGGCTAACGCCGGCGCAACCGGCGGCGTGACTGTGGACGGAGCAGGCTCGACGTGGACCAACAGCGGCTCGCTCCATCTGGGCGGCAATGGGGTCCAGCCCGGGGGCGCAGGCAGTGTCTTCGTCGGGCAGGGCGCGGAGGTCGGCGTCGGCGAGACGCTCAAGCTCTGGCCGCTGGGCACGCTGACCCTGGCCGGCGGGACCGTCCGCTTCCACAACCCCAACCCAATCGTCTTCGGCGGCGGAGCCCTAAACTACTATGCGGGCACCGTCGCCTTCGACTGCGACGTGACTGTCGCGGCGGGTCTCAACCAGGTGACCGCCTCGATCCTCTTCGGCCCCGCGCCAGTCCTCCCCGCCGGCAGGGGCCTGGCCATCGGCGGAAAGGCCACGCTGCTGACGCCTGTGACGCTCAACGGCGGCACGTTCAGCGCCGGCTCGCTGGTCAACGTCTCGCTTCTCCAGTTCAACAGCGGGACGTTCAACCTCACTGCCTCGGACATGACCGTCGGTGCGGGGGGGCTGTTCGGCTCCTCGCTGGCACTGAGTTCCGCCAGGGCGATCAACGTGACGCAGAACGTCACCATCGCCCCCAGCGCACTGCTGGACCTCCAGGGCGGGGCCTTCTCGGCCGGGGCCATCGTCAACCAGGGCCAGATCCTGCTGGAAAGCCCCCTGGGCGGCCTGTCCGGCGGGGCCCTGACCAACAGCGGCCTGGTCACCGGCACCGGGCGGATCGACAACGCCCTGAGCAACCTGGCCGCGGGGCAGGTCCGGGCCGACAGCGGCCAGCGCCTTCGGTTCACGGGCAGCGGCAACGCCAACGCCGGGCTGATCCAGGCTGTCGGCGGGGAGGTGGAGTTCACCCAGGGCCTGACCAACGCCGCCTCCTCCGGCCTGGTGGCCGGCGAGAACGCCACCTTCCGCTTCACCGGCGGGCTGACCAACAACGGTTCGGTGGCCTTGAGCTTCGGCACCAGCCGGATCCTCGGCGACATCGCCAACAGCACTACCGGCAGGATTACGGTCTCCGGCGGCAGCAACGTCACGTTCTACGACGACGTGGCCAACAGCGGCTCGATCACCGTCAGTGCCGGTTCCACAGCCGTGTACTTCGGCAGCTTCAGCGGTAACGGCGTCGCCGGCACGGGGACGAACTACTTCGAGGGCGACCTCCGGCCGGGGCACAGCCCGGCGTGCATCGGTTTCGGCGGGGACGTGTCCTTCGCCCCGACGGCAAGGCTGGAGATCGAACTGGCCAATCCCGACAACAGCGACCCGGCCCACCCCAGGTTCGACGCCCTAGCCGTGGAAGGCGACGTGAGCCTCGCCGGGAAGTTGCTCCTGGAGTGGCTGCCCGTGCCGGGCGACCCCAGCTCGCGGTTCGGCGGGGTGTATGACGTGCTGACCTATCGCGGGATCCGCCAATGCGAGTTCGACGCTGAAATCGCCGGCGCGCTGGTCAACTACGTCAAAGAGATCCGCTACGACGTGGACCTCGGTGGGGGTCTTAAGGGCGTTCAAGTCGAGTTGTACGACTTGCTGGACGGCGACGCGGACCTTAACGGGATGGTGGGCTATAGCGATCTGCTGGCTCTGTTCAGTGGGAGCGATAAGGGTTGGTCTTCCGGCGACTTCAACTTTGATGGCGCAGTTAGCGCCTCGGACTACATCCTGCTGAAGACCAGTTTCGGCAGGTCCGTACCCATCCGCGGCGGCGTGTTCGCTCCCGGCAGCGTCCCCGAGCCCGCCACGCTGTCGCTGCTGGCCTTGGGCGGGTTGGCGGTGATACGGCGACGTAGGAAATAGATGGGATTCTTCTTACTGGAAAGGGCAGAGCAATGAAGGCGAAATGGTTGATTGGGTTGATGGTCTTGCTGGCGTGGAATGTCATTGCGGTCGCGGGCTACCCGGTGCCGCGGGTGTATCTGCTTGGAGACAAGGACGGCATTCACTACGACGGAGCCGGAAGCGTGGACGACGTTTACGTTGACCCCGTTTTATGGGCCTACGCCAACCTTGGAGTCGGACCCGCCATTCACTTCGACATTGTAGATGACAACTGCGACATACCGTTCACTTTTCTTTTTCCGTTGGGCCTTGGTGAATCAATCACCGGCGCCACGCTAACCCTTGGGCTCAGATCGGCGTCCTCAGGGGCCGTTAACGACTGGCTTGTGATTCACCCGGACGACGGCACCATACACTGGACCTATGGCGCTACCCACAATGCCGAAGATCACTACACTGTTTACACATACAGCGAGCTTGGATGGTCGGTTCCCAATACCGGCGTGGGTTTGTTTACGGCCAATCTCGCCAACATTGACGGGGACAACCGCCTGCCGTGGCTGCAAAAAGGCTATCTGAACATACACATCACGGACGACGCGGCCGTTGACTATGCTGAACTGACCATCACGGTCGTACCAGAGCCCATCACGCTGTCGCTGCTGGCCCTGGGCGGGCTGGCGATGTTGAAGAGAAGGCGCAGGTAGGCACCCGTCACCAATGCGCACCGAGGATCGGTTTTTCGCAAATCTATTCGCCGGCCCAGCCGGCAGAAAAAGGAAGGCAATCATGCAGATGAGAAAGATGGCGGGAATGGCGGTTGCGGCGGTGCTGCTGGCGGCTGGGGCGGCACAGGCGGACATCACGATTGAGACCGTCCCCGTGGGCAATCCGGGCAACGCGGCGGACACGCGAACCCAATCGGATGGTACTTCGGGCTACGGTGCGGTGGCCTACGAGTACAACATCGGCAAGTACGAGGTGACGGCCGGGCAATACACAGCGTTCCTCAACGCCGTGGCGGCCACGGACATATACAGCCTGTACAACACCAACATGTGGTCTGACAACTACGGCTGCAAGATTCGGCGGAGCGGCTCGTCGGGCAGCTACACATATAGCGTGGCGGGCGACTATGCCAACCGCCCCGTGAATTTCGTTTCGTGGGGCGATTCGGTCCGTTTCGCCAACTGGCTGACCAACGGCCAAGGTAGTGGCAGCACTGAGACAGGGGCGTACAACCTCAACGGCGCTATGACCAATGCCCAGCTCATGGCGGTGGCCGTACCGAGTGCGTCCCAACGTGCCGCGTGGTCAACCGGCGCGAAGCCGTACTTCCTGCTGACCAGCGAGGATGAGTGGTATAAGGCGGCGTACCACGACAAGAACGCCGCCCTGGCGGCGACATACTTCGTCTATCCGACCGGCAGTAACACGGCCCCCACCGCGACAAACGTGGCAAACCAGTTGAGTGTGGCCCCAGGCTCGGCGAACTACCACTACGTGGTGGATAGCCCGACGAATGTTGGGGCATACAACTCCAAGCCGTCCACAAGCGCCTACGGCACGTTCGACCAGGGCGGCAACTTGGCGGAGTGGAACGAGGCTGTGCTCGGGCCCTGTCGCGGCCTGCGGGGCGGGGCGTTCGGCACCTTCGCCTACGACCTGCACGCTTCGGACCGCGAAGCCTACTACTTCCCGACGGGTCAGGACGGCAGTGTCGGGTTCCGTGTCTCCGAGGTTCCTGAGCCAGCTTCGATGGCGGTTCTCGCGTTGGGCAGTATAGGGATGCTGCTCAGGCGCAGGCGGCGCATGGTGTAATCTGGCGTCGCGGCCGTTCCTTGCTTCAGGCCCACGAAAACGGGCGCAGAATCGCAAAGCTCGTCCGAAGGCTACCACGGGCCGTCCGAAGGCGTTCGTCGATTTGGCGCGGCCGGTGGCGGCCTTGCGCCCAGTCCCGGCGGCTTGTGGCGGGTGAGGCCGCGCTGTGCCGGCATCATGAGGCAGCTTCAAGGCTCAAGCTCGACTTCTCGCTCGGCCCGAATGTCGTGGATATCGCCCGCCGGCCAGCGTATATTGTTGGAGTGTGCGCTTGGCAGGAAAGGGACGTTGGATGCCCCCCCGCCCCCCGGCACAGCCCCTTGCCTGCCCGAGGGGTCAACGCGAAATCAAATTTCCTATCAGTTCAAAAGGCGCTAGACAAAGCTCTGTTGGAGGACAAGGAGTATCAGAAAGTCAAAGAGGAGCATGACCGGCACATTAGTCACTGGGGGTGCCACTACCAGGGAAGTGCCAGGGTGTACTGCATGGTTGGTTATGGTTTTGCGGAGGCGATGAAGCCGCTCTTGCAGAAGAAATAAGTTTCCATGAATGTCAACGTAGTTTGTAATGTTCGGGACAATATCTCAGAATGTTTCTGAGGCCCATGAACGGTTAATCCATTTCCAAGGAGTAGTATCATGAAGAAGCAAGTATTGTTCCTCGCACTCGGAGTAGCGATCGCCGCGTCGCTGGCGGCCGCCACGGTTGCGCAGGCCGCGGACACGGCGAAGACCGTCAAGGTCTTTCTCCTCGCCGGCCAGTCGAACATGGAAGGCAAAGCCCCAAACGCCTTGCTGGATTACCAGGCCGAGGATCCCAAGACCAAGGACCTGTTCAAGCACCTTCGCAAGGACGGCAAGTGGATCGTCCGCGACGACGTGTTCATCAAGTTTCTGGATCGCAATGGCCCGCTGACGATCGGGTATGGTTCGCCCGGCCGCACCGGCGCGGAGTTGGAGTTCGGCACGATGATGGGCGACCGCTTCGACGAGCCGGTGGTGCTGATCAAGGCGGCGTGGGGCGGCCATTCGCTCTTCCAACAGTTCTGCTCCCCCTCGCGGCTCCCAGAGAAAGAGAAAAAGTTCCAGCAGGACATGGCGACGTGGGAAAAAGCCCATGAAGCGGCTCTCAAAATAGGACCCAAGATACGATTGAGAGATCCGGGAAATGATCGATTCAAGCCCCAACCGTACGGCTCGTCGTACCGCGCGATGCTGGCCGAGGTGAAGGAGACGTTCGACAAGTATGAGACGATGTTCCCCGCGTTGAAGGGCCGCAAGCTGGAACTGGCCGGGTTCGTCTGGTTCCAGGGCTGGAACGATCAGTACGGCGGCGCCGAGAAGGAGTACGGGTCGAACATGACGCACTTCATCAAGGACGTGCGCAAGGACCTCGGCGTGCCGAACCTGCCGTTTGTGATCGCCGCGATGGGGCAGAACGGCTCGCAGCCGGCCGCCGGGGCGATGCTGACGATCCGCGAGGCGCAGATGTCGATGAACGACGTGCCGGAGTTCAAGGGCAACGTCAATGCCTTCCGCACGGACGTCCTGGTGGACAAGGCGACCGAGGCGCCCTCCCCCACCTTGGTCAAGAATGGCGAGTTGTTGAAGAAGCCCGCCGGGGACGGGGGGTACCACTATAACGGCAGCCCGATCTGGTTCACCCGCATCGGCCACGCCATGGGCGAGGCGATGCTGGAGTTGATGAAGGGACAGAAGTAAGCCGTCGCGCCCTTCCGGCAAAGCCGCTGTCCCTCACAAAAAACCCTATATGCGTTGACATTGACTGGCTGCCGCGGAAGGTTTTCCCGAGCTTGGAGCTTGCCGCGGCCGCGCCGGCGTGGGCGCTGCGCCAAGGGGCTAAAATGCCAAGAACCGCAACGAAACTCAAGGTTGTCGCGCTACCGCCGTAGGGTTCCGGCGGGCATGACAAGAGCAAGAACCCCGTGAACAGTCACAGATATTCTTTGTCTTAGTGTTTGCAGTTCGTACCGTCCGGGACAATTTCTCAGATTGTTTCTGAGGCCCGTGAACGGTTACCGAAGAAGTAACACGAGAGCAGAAGGGAAGAAACCCCCCGCCCCCCGGCAGAGCCGCCCGCCGGTCCGAGCGGTCAACGCAAAATCAGATTTCCTATCCGTGAGCCGACGTGAACGAATATGCCTGGACGAGGACCGTCTGCTTGGCCTTGCCTAGCGCATCGACGACCGCCTCCGTGCAGCCGCCACGCGGCGAGAAGTGGACGGCCAGCCCCTCGTCGGTGGCCGGCGGTGTCGCGGCCGGCGTCTTGCCGTAGGATGCGGCGTAGAAGCCGATGCAGGCCTGCAGGAGTAGGCCCGCCGGTGGAAGCACAAGGTTGGGTCGCATGCGCTGCCCTTCCATGGGTCGCCGACAAGCCTACACTACAGGGAGAGCGTTCCGCAAGGATACGCTCACAGGAGGCGGTGTAACTGGCAGCGAAACAATTTACACTTGCGGGTCACGTCGTTTCACCCTGATTCCATTGCGCGAAATGCATGTCCGCCGAAAACGTAGAAAGTTCGATCCCCACCGCCCAGGTGGCTGTAACCAAAACATTCACGCGCGCCCCCCGTGGCTTCTGCTGCTTCATCGCCATTTGAGTTCGACAGGGCTGCCTGACAGTCGCGAACGTGGCGTAATTCGCCCAGAGGACGCCACGGTTCCCGATGCTGAATCGCCGAGGCCAATTGCACACGGGGAATCGTGGCCGATGCGTTCTGGATGCGGGTCAGTCTGGCAGCATAGACCCGACGCTCCGCAGCCCCCCAAACCCGCCCAATCCCGTCCGGGACCCAAGGCCCCCGCCCAAGGCTCCCTGTTCGCCGAAGAAGGCAATCCTGACTCACGGCGCACCCACGAGGTCGATCCCGACTTCCTGGAATTCGCCCGCCGCGAAGAAATCGAAGAACCCGAGCCGAGCTGGGAGCCCTGAATATTGCCCAAATCCTTGCCCTTTCGTCGCTTGACACCGCCGAGAACGGGGGTATAATGCGCATATTGGGTCGTGATTCCACTACGCGAGCGCCAGCCCGGCCGAGAACGCTCAGGAAAGGGCGCAAAATGGCTATGGGACTTCCAATCTATGGCGCACAGGAGCATCAAAATGACCGAATTACGCCCCCCTCCCCCCAAACC
>Ga0315273_10006009_pt1 | contig 15075 bp, 17 predicted proteins | sample YL17G02_0_MG_FD_205753 | JGI IMG/M metagenome (GOLD analysis project Ga0315273, IMG submission 205753) | Sediment microbial communities from Yellowstone Lake, YNP, Wyoming, USA - YL17G02_0 | ecosystem: Environmental > Aquatic > Freshwater > Lake > Sediment | place: USA: Wyoming | collected...
CTGCGGCGTTGCCGCTCCTCGGCGATGGAGGCACATCGCCGTCGTCGCGGCGCCTTGCACCTGGCCCCGCGGCGCTCGTAACGCGGCCCACCCCGTTTCCCCGACAGGCTCCTAGGAGTAGGACGGACGGGCCAGCGATGTACAATGGCCCGCCGGTCGAGATCTTGAACACGGTGGCCGTATGGTCTTCCTTGCAGTGAGGTGATGGGATGGCGCTTCAAGGCTCGCTCGCGGATCTTGCCCTCCCGGACGTCATCCAACTGGTGAGCGTCTCGGGAAAGACAGGTGTTTTCAACCTCAGTGGCGAGGGTGCCGAGGGCAAGATCTACCTCAAGGACGGCCAGATCTCAGACGCGTTCGTCGGTCATCTTCGTGGCGAGTCGGCGGTCTACGAGATGGCGATGTGGCAAAAGGGGCAGTTCATCTTCACGCCGAGTGTCGAATCGGGCGAGGTGACGGTCTCGAGGTCGAACGCCAGCCTGATGATGGAGGCGGCGCGCCGTCTCGACGAGTGGCGTGTCCTGCAGCGCAAAATCCCATCGTTCGATCTCATTCCCTATTTCCAGCCGCGCGACCCGGGGCACGATCAAGTGACGCTATCGCCGCAGGAGTGGGTGGTCGTCACCAAGGTCGACGGCCAGCGCTCGATTCGCGAGCTGGAAGGGATCACCAAGCTGCACGCCTTCGACCTGTGTAAGCTCCTCTACGGTATGGTCGCCTCGGGGCTGATCGCGCTGCGCGCGCCGCAGGAGCGCGCGGTCCAGGGCGCTCCCGCCGGCCCGTCGATCACGACGCTGCTGGCGCTCACCGAGAATGTGCGCAAGATCGCCGAGGAGATCGCCGGTCCGGGTGGCACCAAGTCGGTCGAGAAGCAGTACCGGCTCGCGCGCACCGAGATCGAGGCCGGCAAGGGCATGGTCCCCGTCCAGTTCATGGTGGATCAGCTCGCCCGCGCCATCTCCCTGCTCAAGGGCGGCGGTGAGGCCGGCGAGTTCCTGCGCCGCGTCAACCCCCTTATCCAGGGCTGAGAAGCCGCCGACAGCTGACAGCTGACAGCCGACAGGCAGAAGCCCTGAAATAGCAGATCGAATCAGCAAGTTCTCGCCGAGCCCCGAGCCCGGATTTCTACGGTTCGGAAGGGAGCGCCGCGAGCCCGAGCGCGGCGCCGAGCAAGCCAGCGACGCCTCCCGTGCAAGGAAGAACCGGCAGCACGCCGGGTGCGAGGCGCAGCGCCGGCGCAGTGCTGGCCACGAGGAGCGATAGGCCGAAAAGAGAGATCGCTCCCAACGTGCCGCCGAGGGCGCCGAGGCAGAAGCCGCAGAGCAGGTAGGGCAGCCGGATATCACGCTCGTGCGCGCCGATGAGCCTCATGATGGCAATCTCGTCGGCGTGGGCGAGGACGAGCAGGCGAACCACCAGCAAGACAACGACGCAGCATCCGATCAGGAGCGCGAAGGCGAGCGCGAACCCGACGGCGGCGATCCGCGTGGCTGCCGCCTGCACGCGCGCCTCCCAGTCGTGCGAGTTGGCGACGAGGGTGATCTCGGTCCGCGCAGTCAGCCACTGCGCCACGGCGGCCTGCTGGAGAACGGGGACGTCAAGCTGCAGGAGAGTGGGGAAGCTCGCCTCGTCGAGCCCGAGCAGGACCGTGGACAGCTCGGGGAACCACTGGACCAGCTCCTCGCGCACGGTGCGGGCGGCGGCAACCTCGCCGCTCGCCGTCGGAAACGCCGCGAGCAGAGCACCCCGCACCTTCTCTGCGGCCTCTGGAGTCCGCGCCACGGCAACGATCGTCGCCGGCCTGTGCGGTGCCAGGAGCTCGGCCTCGAGGTAGCGATGGAGGCTCCACAGCACGCCTCCCCAGGTCGTTGCCACGGCAACTAGGAGAATGGCGACAAGGCCCGCGGCTCCCGACTCGACGAGCTGCCGCCTGACCTCGCGCCAGAGGTGGCGGCTCACTGTGTGATTCCCCAGCCGTCCCGCACGAGCTTGCCCTTCTCAAGGACGAGCGTTCGTGCCGGGTGCGCCTCGATGAGGGCGCGGTCGTGGGTGGCCACGACAACGGTCGTGCCCTGGTAGTGGATGGTCCTGAACAGCTCCATCAACTCGTGGGCTCTTTCGGGATCGAGGTTCCCGGTAGGTTCGTCGGCGAGGACGAGGTCGGGCTGAAGGACGAGGGCGCGGGCGATCGCCACGCGCTGCTGCTCGCCGCCCGACAGCTCCTCGGGGTACGCCTGCATACGGTGCTGCAACCCCATCTGCTTGAGCGCGAGGTACGCGCGGCGCTGCTGCTCCTTTTCGGACACGCGCAGCAGCGAGAGCACGAACGTGACGTTCTCGCCGACGCTGCGGCGGCGGAGGAGCTTGAAGTCCTGGAAGACGACGCCGAGGCGACGGCGGAACTCAGCGACCTCACGTCGACGCATCGCCACCAGGTCGTGGCCGTTGACGACGATGCGCCCGCCGTCAGGGAGCTCGGCGCGGTAGAGGAGGCGTAGAAACGTGCTCTTGCCGGCGCCGGACGGGCCGGTGAGGAAGACGAACTCGCCCTTTTCGACGGTGGCCGTGATGCCGCGCACCGCCGGCCGGCCGCGGTAGCTCTTGATGATATCTTCGAGCAGGATCATGCCGGGGCTGCGGCACGCCGCCGCGGCGGCCGCACTGCGACGCACGGTCCGCAGACGTCTTCGGGCTGCACGCGTGTCCTCCGGAGGCGCAGTGTAGCATGGAGAAATGGCCGACGAGACTGCGACGAGTCATGTAATTACGCTCTTCCTGGAGGGGGCGCTGGCGGCCTTCGCCGACGGGAGCCGCTCCCAGGGCGGGAGCGCGGCCGGCGACGTCGCGGCCGCCGCAAGCGGGTGGCTCGCGGCGAACGTTGGGTACGCGGTCCCCGTGCTCTACGGACGCCAGGAGCACACCCGTATCACCTACGTCTACGGCGCCGAGCGGCCGCTGACCCCGGGAGCCCACCTGGTGGGAACCTGCGACTCGCTGATCACGGACGTTCCCGGCGTGGCGCTCCAGGTGCGCACCGCGGACTGCCTGCCGGTGGCGCTGGCGGGGCGGGGGGTGGTGGCGATGGTCCACGCCGGCTGGCGGGGCCTGGCCGCCGACATCCTCGGCGCCACGCTGGCACGCTTCGGCACCGACTTCGGCGTCGACGCCGGGAACGTCCAGGCAGTCATTGGCGTCGGCATCGGGCAGTGCCACTACCAGGTGGGGTGCGAGGTGATCGAGGCGTTGCACTGGCACGGCTCGGCGTCGGCGGAATGGCAACACGGCGGCGCCGTCGATCTCGCCGCCTTCGCCCGCGGGCGTCTGACAACGCTCGGCGTGCCGGAGGCGCGAATCACCGTCTTGCCGGGCTGCACTTTTTGTCTGCCGGGCTTCCACTCGCATCGCCGCGACGGCGCCGGCAGCGGTCGCCAGTGGTCGCTGATCGTGCTGACGGAAGGCGACAGGCAAGAGGCGAAAGGCAAAAGACGATAAGCGACAAGCGACAGCCGGCGAAGCATCGCCGACGGGCGAAAGTCAAGGCAGAACCGTCGCCTTTCGCCTTTCGCCTGTTGCCTGGGTGGGCGGGGGTAGAACCCTGCCTCTGAGCTGGCCGCAGGCGGCCGCGACCTCGCGGCCCTTGCTCCAACGCACAGTGACGTTGAGATTCGCCGCGGCGAGGATGGCGGCGAACTCGTTGATGCGGTCGTTGTCGGGAGCGGCGAGTCCGGGGAGGTACTCCTCGTCGGGGTTGAAGGGGATGAGGTTGACCTTCACCGGCAGGCCGCGCAGCAGGCGGGGCAATCGGCGCGCGTCCTCGAGGGCGTCGTTGCGGCCGGCGAGCAGAACGTACTCGATGGTGATCCGCCGGCCGCGCTCCAGCGGGTAGGTCCGCAGCGCGGCGATGAGGACGTCGAGTGGCCAGCGTGCCGCCACAGGCATCAGCTCGGCGCGCTGCGCCTGCGTGGTGCCGTTCAGCGAGACCGCCAGGTTCGGATGCCGCGGCAATTCCGCCAGGCGCGCGATTCCGGGGACGATGCCGCTCGTCGAGACGGTCACCCGGCGGGGGCTCACGGTTTCGGCAAGCAGCTCGATCGCCCGCGCCACGTTGGGCAGGTTGAGCAGAGGCTCACCCATGCCCATGAACACCACGTTGATCGGCTGGCCGAGCAGTCCTTCGGCGCGCACCAGCGCACGATACTGCCCGAAGATCTCGCCGCCCGTGAGGTTGCGTCCGGCCCCGAACGCGCCGGTGACGCAAAACACGCAGCCGACGGCACATCCGGCCTGAGACGACAGGCACAGCGTGGTTCTGCCCTCCATCGGCATGGCCACTGCCTCCACCACGGCGCCGTCGTCGAGGCGGAGCGCGTACTTCGTCGTTCCATCGGGGGCGCGACGGATCTCCGCCGTCTCGGGGTCGCGGACAGCCACGTGGTCGGCGAGAGCCTCGCGCAGGGCGCGCGGCAGATTGGTCATCTCGTCGAGGCTGCCGGCAAGCCGGCGAGTCAGCCAGTGGTAGATCTGCTGCGAGCGGAACGGTCGATTGTCCAGAGGTGCAAGGAGCTCCGAGAGCTCAGCGCGGCTGGTGCCGACCAGGTTCGGAGGGCGAACTGTTTGGAGTATTGCTCGCGTCACTCGCTATCCCCAAGGAGCGGAGGATCTCCTCGTCTTCCAAGCTCCATTGTGGCACGCCTGCCGGTTTGCCCGAGATCATCACTCGCGGCGGCGCATCGCCAGGAGTCAGCTCGATCCTCACCATGACGGCCATGCCGGCGTGCTGCAGACCGAGGCTGGCCGCCTGTATCCCGGCATCGCGGTGCATGTGCTTTTGCAAAGCATCCGCAAGGAACGCTACCAGCCTGGCTTCATCCTGGGACAGCACCGGGCGCTTCACATCTTGTGTAAACCGCGACGCACCGGCTGACATTTCCACCCGTCATGGCCCGCCCCGGCAGCGTTCCGGCTTACCATTGCGGCATGACCGTGGACGGAGTACTCAAGGTGCGCGCCGCCGCTGCAGCGCTCGGGCTGGTGGCGCGGGAGATCACGCCCATTGCCGGCGACGCGTCACGGCGCAGCTTTTTCCGCGTCACCACGCCGAAAGGGAGCGCCATCGCGGCGGTCTACCCCGATGGCGCCGAGGACCAGGTGGAGCGCGACGAAGGGGTGCACGCCTGGGGTTGGGAACGAGGCCTGCCGATACCTCTCCCGATCGGACACACGCCTCTGGTGGCGTTCGCGGCTGACCTCGGCGACGAGGACCTGGAGCACGCTCTTCGCACCCGCGGGGATGGCGTCATCACCGGCGCCCTGGAGACCTTGGCGGCGTTTCAGGCGTGCCCCTGGCACGATCTCGTGACTTCGGCCTTCGACGCCGCCTTCTTCCGCCGCGAGCTCGAGCTGTTCGAGCAGTTCACCTCCCGCTCTTCCGGCGCCAGGCCGGCAACGACCGAGACGTTTCTGAACGACCTGGCCGGCCGCCTGGGAGCCCACCCGTACCGGCTCGTGCACCGGGACTTCCACGTCAACAACCTGTTTCTCCGGGACGGCGCCGTGTGGGCGGTCGACTACCAGGACATGCGCGGCGGGCCGGACACCTACGACGCGGCATCGCTGCTGCGCGAACGGGCCGGTGGTGAGCTTCTCGGCAGCGACCTCGAGTGGCGGGAGCGGACCGCGGCCCGGCTCGACTGGGCGGCAGGCTGGGAGCAGCGCTACTTCGAGTGCGCGGCGCAGCGCGGTCTCAAGGTAATTGGCACCTTCCTCCGTCTCGCGTCGTGGGGACGGACCGAGTACCTGGCGTGGCTTCCCCGGGTGCAGGCGCTCGCCCGCGAGGCCGTTGTCCGGCTCGGCGCTCCCGGCGCCCTCGTCGACCTGCTGGAGGTCCCGCCCCGAGGTCTATAATCCACGGCGGGAGGGTCCCTCCACATGTTCGGTCTCGGGGTCCCGGAGCTGCTTCTCATCCTGCTGCTCATCATCATCATCTTCGGAGCTGGGAAGCTGCCCCAGCTCGGCAAGGGCCTCGGGGAGGGCATTCGCAACTTCAAGAGTGCGATCCGCGGCGACTCGGGGGAGAAGAAGGACGACGCCTCAAAAAACCACTGAGGCATCGCTGGTGAAGCGGGTCGCCGCGCTGACGTCGAGCCCGGTCAACCGCCGGTAGGTGTCGCCGACCCGGCGGACGAAATCCCTCGTTTCGCGGTACGGGGGCACGGTTCCCCACCGGCGGACCGCTCCCGGCCCGGCGTTGTAGGCTGCCAGCGCCAGCTCGACATCGCCCCCAAAAATCTCCTGCAGCGCCGCAAGATAGCGGCACCCTGCTTCGAGGCTGGCGGCAGGATCGGCCGGTTCCGGTAGCCCCATCAGGGCGGCAGTCTCGGGGAGGATCTGCATGAGGCCAATCGCACCCTTCGGCGACACGGCCTGGGGATCGTAGCCGGACTCGGCCTCCATCACCGCCTGCACCAGCGACGGGTCGAGGTGGTGCCGCATCGCGGTCGCTGCGATCGATCTCCCGAATGGGCTGTCGCTTGACCTCGGGCTCGTCTCGACGACAAACGACAACGGCTGCGGGCCCCGCGCGACCTCGGCGCCTTGAGGCCCACGATTGGGGCGCTGCAGGAGCGCCGCCAGGCAGAAACCGACTGCGAAGCTGAGCCAGACGGTGGCGCGCTGGCGGGTCTCGAGCACGCTCTAACGGCCGCTCGGAGCGCGGGCGCCGTTACGGTTGAGCTTTGCCCGTAGCGTGTTGCGATGGATCCCGAGTGCCTGAGCGGCCTGCGAGAGGTTGCCGCCGTGCCGCTCGAGCGCTGCCCGCACGTACTTGGCTTCGAACGCGGCGACCGCTGCCTCGAGGTCAAGGCCACGATCGAGCAAAGCATCCGCCACCGTGGCGACGGTATCCCCCAGACGGCGGAGAGCCTCCCGCCGATCCTCGCGAAGTTGGGTGGTCACTTGATCTCGATCCGGTCGCCAACTGCCATCGGCCCCGTTGAGTGTATGACTTTCCCGGTAGCCCAGTGGTCTCCAGCGACCAGAACCGCCAGCTCTCCGAGGACAAGGCGTGGGAGATTGGGCGCCGGATTGTCGCGATAGATGGTGCACAGGGTCCCCGGAGACGCCTGATCCGCCTCGCCGAGGTCGACCAGCAGCATATGGTCGTCGCCGAACGCCTCGAGCCCGTCCTTGGCGTAGACGATGTACCCCTTCGGCTTGTCGTTCGGGAGATCACAGCGGGTCGTCGGCGGGGTAAGCACCGTCATCGGGATCGGGATCGGATCGAATGGCTTCAGACGGTCGCCGATCACCATGGCGTCGCAGGCGGAAAGGAGCTCGGCGGTGGCCGCATGATCGGTCGTGCAGAGGATGCGGAGGTGGCCCTGATAGAGCATGACCTGGCCGAGGCGAGCGCCGGTCGACGGATGACGCAGCTCTCGTCCAGGCTTGACTACGAAGTACTCCTGCCCGGCCGTCACACCCTCGGCGTCGCCGCCCGAGACATAGACGATGTCCCCGGTAGCGTAGGTGTAACGGGTGGCCGACTCTTCCGCTCCGGAGATCGTCAATGGCAGCTCTTCCCCGGTATCGTCGAGATAGGCGAAGCAGTAGATGTCGTCCTCAGTGCCAGCCGAGACGAGCGGCGAACCTTCGCCCTCGGCGGGCGGTGCGGCTGCGGCTTCCCCGGGCGGCACGGCCGGTTCGGCCGCCGGCGCGGCTTCCTCGGTCGGAGCCGGAACCGGCTCGGCCGGGGCGGCCTCGCCGGGCTTGGGTGCAACGATCAGCGGATCGCCGGGATAGATCCAGTGAGCGTCCTTGATGTAGGTGTTCGGCTCCCAGAGCTGCGGCCAGAGGTACGGGTTGCTGTAGAACTTCTGAGCGAGGTCCCACAGGGTATCGCCTGGCTGGATGGTGTACACCTGGACGTCAGGTGGGAACTGAGTCGGAGGCTCGTAGGGCGTCCAGTGATCACCCACCTTGTGAAGGGGGTGCGGCGGCGGGTTGACCACCTCGCCCGCTGCGGCCCAGGTGAACCCGAGAGCGATGAGAATGGCGACAGTCGCGCGGCCCATGGCTGGACTCCCCTTCCTTGCGCTTCTCTGAGCTCCTCGTCGATCACAATAGCGCACGCCAATAACCTCGTCAACGGTTCTGTTACGGACTTGGCTTCGCCGGCGCGGTCGGACTCACCGGCTGCGACGGAGCGGCACCGCCCCGCGACGCCAGCGCCGCCTCGACCTTGACGAGCATCTGCCTGGCCTCGCCGGCTGCATCCGAATCCGGATAGGTCGCGATCAGGTATGAGAGTCGCAGGTGCGCTCCCTGCCAGCCCTTGGAGGTGAAGTAGTACTTGGCCACCTCGAGCTCGTGGCGCGCCAGGTCCTCCTGGCAAGCCTTGAGGAGGCCGCGGGCCTCCTCGGCGAACGGTGACGAGGGAAAGAGCTCGACGACCTGCTGAAACGCGGTTGCCGCCTCATGTGCCGGGGTCAGATCACGCAGTGGCCCCTTGCGCTGCTTGGAGTAGGTCTTGCCGAGCTGCAGCAGCGCGTACGCCCGGTTGGGATCGTTGGGAAAACGGTTGGAGAAGTCCTTGTAGCGGAGTTGCGCCTCGGTGAGGTTCTCGATGTCCTTGGCCTGAAAGAAGGAGTCGGCGGTCTTCAGCGCCGCTTGCCGACCGACCTGATCGTTGGGAAAGGAGTCCGAGAGGAACGAGTAGTACCGGCGCGCCTCCTCGCGGTCGCCGTCGGCGGCGAAGGCGTCACCCTTCGCCATGATCTCCTCCTTGGACATCTGGCCGACAGAGTCGAGGAAGGCCTGGTCCTTGTTCTTTGCGGAGCACGCCGCCACGGCCACCACCAACATCACGAGTACCAGGCGCCTCATCACACCTCCTCACCGCGTAAGGCGGCAACTGCCCGGCCGCGGTCCGGGGAGCCGAACACCGCGGTGCCGGCGACCAGGACGTCGGCGCCGCAGGCGCGGAGCAGGCCGGCGTTGCCGGGATCCACACCCCCGTCCACGGCGAGCTCGACACGGCGTGAAAGCCGGTCGCGATGCAGCGCCAGCCGCGCGAGCTTCTCCGCCGTTTCGGGGATGAACCGCTGTCCGCCGAAGCCGGGGTTCACCGTCATGACCAGGATAAAGTCGACGAACGGCCACACCTCGTCGATGGCGGCTGGCGGCGTCAACGGGTTGAGTGCGACGCCCGGCGCGGCGCCGAGATCGCGAATACGTGTCAACGTGCGGTGGAGGTGGGGCACCGCCTCGACGTGCACGCACAGCCGCGCAGCGCCGGCGTCGACGAAAGGCTCGATCAGCCGGTCGGCGTTGGCGACCATGAGGTGGATATCGAGCGGCAGCGTTGTGACCCGTCGCACCGCGGCGCAGAGGCCGGGGCCGAACGTCAGGTTCGGGACGAACGCGCCATCCATGACGTCGAAATGCAGCAGGTCGGCGCCAGCCTCCTGCACCGAGCGCACCTCGTCGGCGACGCGGGCGAGGTCGCAGGCGAGCACCGATGGGGCGATGAGGACCCGGCTCATCGGCTCACCCAGAGCCCGACGACGGCCGCGTCGGCCACCGGGCCGCCGCCCGCCGGATCCTGGCGGAGCACAATGCCGGCAGGCGCACCACCATAGGGAACGCGCTGCACCTCCGCCAGGCGGAACCCCTGCGAACGGATGATGCGGGTGACGTCCTGCTCGCTCATGCCCACGAAGTCCGGCATCACGTAGCGTACTCGCTGCGGCACCCGGTTGACGAGCAGCGCCACGCCGGCCGAGGGCGCGACCAGGGTCCCCCCCGGCGGCGTTTGCGCCACCACGACAACGGCGTCGGCCTGCTCCTCCACCTCGCAGCGGACCGCCACGCTCAACCCCTCGTTTTCAAGCTCGGCCTCGGCCAGCGAGATCGGCAGCCCGACGAGCTCGCCGAGGCGCCGGGCCTCCTTGCCCAACGACGGGAGAAGGAGCACGGTCGAGCCGCGCTTGAGCTGGAAGCCCACCGCCGGCCGCTGCTGCGCAATCCTGCCGATCGGCACCGCGGCATCGAACACACCTTCCTGAAGGCGGACGAGCAGTCCGCTCTCGCGCAGGATCCCGGCGCCGTGAGAGATCTCCATCCCTCGTACCTCGGGGACGCGCACCGCCGAGGTGCGCAGGCTGATCCAGAGCACCAGCCAGACGGCGGCGGCACAGCCAACCAGGCCGCCCGCGATGGCCACAAACCAGCGTAGGACTGACATCGTCGCCGGCTCGGAGCGTACCATATCCGCCGTGCCGCGACTTGGAGCCCACCTCTCGGCCGCTGGCGGTGTGTCGCACGCCATCGACGCCGCCGGGCGCCTGCGCTGCCGCTCGCTGCAGGTGTTCCTGCGCGCTCCGGGGCGATGGGCGGCATCCGCACTGTCCGCGACGGAGGTCGAGCGGGCGCGCAGCTCGCCCGGGCGCGCCGCGATCACCGGTGCGGCGTTGGCCCACGCACCGTACCTGCTCAACCTGGCGAGCGACGACGAGGCGCTCGCGCGCCGGTCGGTTGCCGTCCTGGTCGAGGAGCTGCTGCGCGCGGCCGAGCTGGGCCTCGACGGGGTCGTGCTGCACCCGGGATCTGCCCGTTCGGGGCCCCGGGACGCGGCCGAGGAACGCTGCCGGGCGGCGATATCGCGGGCCATCGAGGCAGCCGGGAACCGCGGCTCGCGCCTGCTTCTCGAGGGCCAGGCGGGGGCGGGCGGCCAGCTCGGCAGGACCCCGGCGGAGCTCGCCCGCCTCGTCGACCCGGCGGTGCGCCGGCGGGTCGGGATTTGCCTGGACACCGCGCACCTGTGGGCGGTTGGGTACGACCTGACCGCCGGCGGGCTCCAGCGCGTGCTGGACGAGGTGCACGACCACTGGCGGTGCGCCGCCCCGGACGCGTTGCACATCAACGACACGGCCGTGGCGCTCGGCTCGGGGCGCGATCGCCACGCCCCACCCGGCGAGGGCCTCCTGGGCGGGCCTTTCTTCCGCGAGCTTCTGGCGCACGAGGCGCTCGCCGAGGTACCGATGATCCTCGAGATCCCGCCCGGCCGCGACGACGTGCTGGTCCGCCGCGCTCTCAATCGCCTGCGCCGCTGGCAGAAACAGGCATGAAGTACGAGGCGTGAGGAAACAAAGAAGCAGGACGAATGATGGCGCGCCTGAGCGCAACGTTGTGTTGGTCCAGACGATCCGCGCCGCTCCCTGAGCGGCGCGCGTGTGCCAGGAGTTGCATTTCGCCGGCAGCCTCGTCGCGAGGCAGAGCAGCACAAGCGATATGCAACGCCTGGCACCGGCGACCTCGAAAGTTACCCGCTCTTCGAAACCCCGCTTGGCCCCAAGCCTGCAGCGCCGCTCCGCCCTCCCGCCGTGTTCGCGCGATATGCAACGCCTGGCACCGGCGACCTCGAAAGTTACCCGCTCTTCGAAACCCCGCTTGGCCCCAAGGCCTGCAGCGCCGCTCCGCCCTCTCGCCGTGTTCGCGCGAAATGCAACGCCTGGCATCGGCGGCCGCGACGATTCGCAGCACGCCCGAGCCACGCCTACTTCCTCCAAGGAATGAGCTTCTCCAAGCCAGCCGGCAGGACCTTCATGATGTCGTTGTAGAGGACGACGACCACCAGGACCATGATCAGCCAGAAGCCGACGTTGAGGATGCGTTCCTTAGCCTTCCACGAGAGGTCCTTGCGGCGTACCGCCTCGATGGCGAGCAGCGCCAGGTGGCCGCCGTCGAGCAGCGGAATCGGCAGCACGTTGAAGATCGCGAGCTGCAGCGAGATGACGCCGAGCAGCCAGACCAGCGCCACGACGCCGGTCCGCGCCGCCTCGCCGGAGAAACGGGCGATATCGATCGGTCCGGACATTTGCTTGAACGATGCGCGACCGCTCACCATTCGTCCGATCACCGCGAACGTCTCGCGGGTCATGCGCACCGACTCGGCGGCCCCCTCGCCGAGGGCGGCAAACACGCCCAGCCGCTTGAGCACGGTGGGATTGGGCGCCGGGATGCCGAGCTTGCCCTGTCCGTCGACGTCGCGCGGCGTTGCCGGCACCTCGAGCGTCTCGGCGCCCCGTCCGATGGTCAGCATCACCTCGCGATTCGGGTTGGCACCGACGAGGCGCATTACGTCGTAGAAGTGACGCACCGGCTCGCCGTTCACCGCCAGGATGCGGTCGCCGGCCCTCAGGCCGGCCTTCTCCGCCGGGCTCCCCGCCTGCATTCCCGGCACCTCGGCGGGGAGCGGCGGCGCGAGGCCGGCGTAGCCGAGGTCGTAGCGGGTGACGCTCTTCGGGGTGAGGCTCGCCGTCGCCTCCTGACCGGCGCGGCGATAGCGCACGGTGAGGGTGCGATTGGCGGCGCCCAGCGTCGCCATCTCCAGGTCGCGCCAGGTGGTGATCGCGGAACCGTCCACGGAGATCACCACGTCGCCGGCTTGCAGGCCGGCGTCCGCGGCGGGCGAGGCCGGGTCCACCCAGGCGATCTCGGGTGCCGCGTCCTGCCATGCCGGGACCTGGACGCCGACAACGAACGCGGAGGCCACGAAGACGATGGCCGCAACGGCGTTTGCCGCCGGGCCGGCGATCGAGATCAGCGCCCGCTGCCAGCGCGGCAGCAGCGGCGTCTCGTCCGGGGTGACGCCCACTACCTCCGACTCGTCGGGTCCCATCCCGTTGATCCGCACGTACCCGCCGAGCGGGATCAAGCTGACGCGATAGTCGGTGTTGCCGCGCTTGAAGCCGAACAGGCGCTTGCCGAAGCCGAACGAGAACACCGGCACCGCGGCGCCGAGCCCGCGCGCCGCGAGGAAGTGTCCGCCCTCGTGGATGAATATGAGAACACCGAGGACGACGATCAGGGCGAAGAGGTTGATGAGCATTCTTTCACCTACGCGGAAGGGTCCAACTGTCAGGGGCCGCGCCGTATTTCGCCATGGCGCGTGCCGCCGTCGCGCGCCCGCGCGTGTCGGCGGCGAGAACGTCGTCGATCGAGTTTGCGGCCGTTGGCTCCCGCTGCTCTTCGTCGAGCGCCTGGGCGACGATCGCGGCGATCGCGGGGAAGCCGATGCGGCCTTCCAGGAAGCCGGCGACCGCAACCTCGTTGGCGGCGTTGAGCACCGCCGGAGCCGTGCCGCCGCCGCGCAGCGCCGCTCGCGCCAGCGCCAGGCACGGGAAGCGCACCTCGTCGGGCGCCTCGAAGTGCAGGGCGCCGACCTCGACGAGATCGAGCGATCCGAACGGCGACGGCAGCCGCTCCGGGTAGGCCATGGCGTAGAGGATCGGGAAACGCATGTCGTTGACCGCGAGCTGGGCGATCAGCGTGCCGTCCACGAACTCCACCAGCGAGTGCACCCGGCTCTCCGGGTGGACGACCACCGCGATCCGCTCCTCGGGCATGTCGAAGAGGTGGTGCGCCTCGATCACCTCGAGGCCTTTGTTCATCAGCGTCGCAGAGTCGATGGTGATCTTGTTGCCCATCCGCCAGGTGGGATGGGCGAGGGCGTCGGCGGCGGTGACGGTGCGCAGCGCTTCTGCCGGGGTGGTGCGGAACGGGCCGCCCGAGGCGGTGAGAATGAGCCTGCGGACATGCTCCTTGGCGCCGGAGCGGAGCGCCTGGTGGAGCGCGTTGTGCTCGGAGTCGACCGGCAGAATGGTGGCGCCGCGCCGCGCGGCTTCCGCCATCACCAGCCCGCCGGCCATCACCAGTGTCTCCTTGTTGGCGAGCAGCAGCTCGCGGCCCGAGAGCACCGCATGCCACGTCGGCAGCAGGCCGATGGCGCCGACGAAGGCGCCGACCACCGTGGTGGCGTCGCGGTGGGTGGCCACGGCGATGCGGCCGGCCTCGCCCGCAAGCACCTCGAGCCCGGGGAACTCGGCTGCCAGAGAGCGTGCGTCGGCGTCGTCGGCGACCGCCACGAGGCTCGGGCGGTGCGCGCGGATCTGCTCGGCGAGCAGCCGGAGGTTATGCCCGGCAGCGAGCGCGACCGCGGCGAAGCGATCGGGGAACCGTGCAACCACGTCGAGCGTGGCGGTGCCGATCGAGCCGGTCGAGCCGAGCACCGCCAGCCGCTTCACGTTCACAATCCACAGGCGAGCGCGAGAGCCAGGACGAAGGGGGCGGCGTAGAACAGCGAGTCGGTGCGATCGAGGAAGCCGCCGTGGCCGGGGATGAGACCGGACGAGTCCTTGACGCCGGAGTCGCGCTTGAACAGCGACTCGACGAGGTCGCCGAGCGGCGCCAGCACGGTCAGTACAGCGGCAAGCGCCCAGCCGACGTTGGCGTCGAGCTCGGGGAAGAACAGCATGCGGAAGACCCAGACGCCGAAGAAGGTGGCCAGGGTGCCGCCGATCACGCCCTCCCACGATTTCTTCGGGCTGACCTGGGGGGCGAGGCGGTGCTTGCCGAACCGGCTGCCGAGGTAGTAGGCGCCCGAGTCGCCGGCCCACAGCGTTACGCAGTAGATCAGCACGACCTTCCATCGCAGTGGGTTGTCGAACGGTGCCCGCAGCAGGCCCATCGCCCCGCCCGTGACGGCGAAGTACACGGCGGCGAACGTCGCGCCAGAGATACCGGCGGTCGCGCCCGTGATCGGCTGGCGACCGAGCAGGTACACCAGCGGAAGGAGCAGCACGATCGCCGCGAGGATCGGGCCCGACCAGGGCAGGCCGCCGATCCAGAGCGCGGGCAAGGCGAGGCCGATCGCGACCAGCGTCGGCCAGTACGGCGCCGGGTGTCCGAGCTTGTGGATGAGCGCCAGAAGCTCCCACGCGGCCAGCATGGCGACGACCCAGACCGCGCCCAGGTAGACCCAGGGCGGAAGGAAGACGATGGCGCCGAGGACGATGGGCAGAACCGCGAACGCGGTCGCCTCCCGCGCCCCCATCACTCCTCCTCCGGCGGCTCGTTGCTGTGCTCCACCACCCCGCCGAAGCGGCGCTCGCGCCGCGCGTAGTCCGCAACCGCGAGCAGCAGGTCGCGGGTCGTGAAATCGGGCCAGAGCACGGGCGTGATGTGAATCTCGGTGTAGGCGATCTGCCAGAGCAGGAAGTTGGAGATGCGCAGCTCGCC
>Ga0315273_10006010_pt1 | contig 15074 bp, 13 predicted proteins | sample YL17G02_0_MG_FD_205753 | JGI IMG/M metagenome (GOLD analysis project Ga0315273, IMG submission 205753) | Sediment microbial communities from Yellowstone Lake, YNP, Wyoming, USA - YL17G02_0 | ecosystem: Environmental > Aquatic > Freshwater > Lake > Sediment | place: USA: Wyoming | collected...
AGTCCGGCGAACGAATCGTGCAGCCGCTCGTCGATGAACGATGGCGCATCCGGCGGCGGCACTGCCTGCTCGGGGGCGGCGCTGGGGCCGCGACGGCGCGTCACCAGGAGCGCGATGATGAGCAGGACGACGAGTCCCGCGGCGACGGCTATGGCGACGATCTGCAGTGTGCTCATCTGACCTGGATCCAGTCGTGGGCGGTATCTGCTCCTGAAGAATAGATGTTCGCGCCCGCAGACACCATCCCCTGCTCAGGCCCGCGGTAGAATGGGGAAGTGATCGATCCGCACGTCATCGACAGCGTCGCCGCCGACCTGGGCGCCAAGCCCTACCGGGCGCGGCAGATCTATGAAGCCCTCACCCACGGTCTCGTCACCGACTTCGCCGACATGACCGCCCTCCCCCTGGACCTGCGATGTGCGTTCGCGCAGCGGCTCGAGCCGCTTTCGCTGCGCGCGATCGAGTCGCAGCTGACCGCGGACCTGGCGGCGCGCAAGACGCTGTTCGAGACCAGGGACGGGCACGCGGTCGAAGCCGTCCTCATGACCTACACCTCCCGTGCGACCGTCTGCGTCTCGACGCAGGTGGGCTGTGCCGTCGGCTGCGCGTTCTGCGCCTCGGGCCGGATGGGCCTGCAGCGCGGGCTCGAGGCCGAGGAGATGGTCGATCAGGTCTTCCACTTCGCCCGGGTGCTGCGCGACGAAGGGCGGCAGGTGACCAACGTCGTCTTCATGGGCATGGGTGAACCGTTCCACAACTACGACGAGACCCTGCGCGCCTGCCGCCTCCTCAACGACCAGGCCGGCTTCCGCCTGGCGGCGCGCGCGATCTCGGTGTCGACGGTGGGCGTCGTCCCGGGGATCGACCGCTTCACGGACGAACCGCTCCAGCTCAATCTGGCGGTGAGCCTGCATGCCGGCACCGACGAGTTGCGCTCGCGCCTGGTCCCGCTGAACCGCACGTACGGGCTCGACGACATCTTCGGCGCCTGCGCGCGCTACGTGCGGCGCACGCATCGCAAGGTGCTGTTCGAGTACGTCGTGCTGCGCGGTGTGAACGACACGCCCGAACAGATGCAGGCGCTGCAGGCACGGGTGCGGCCGCCGCACTACCACCTCAACCTCATCGCCTTCAACGAGACGGGTGACGAGTTCGCGAGGCCGCAGGCGCGCGATCTGAGCGCCCTCTGCGCCCAGCTGCGGCAGGCCGGCGTGCTGTGCACCGTGCGCCGCTCTCCGGGACGCGGCATCGAAGCCGCCTGCGGGCAACTGGCGCTGCGGTGCGGTCCTCAAGCGGTCCCGGGCTGAGGCGCTCCGGCCGGGCGCGTCTCCCGCCACGCCCGCTCAGCGCCGAGCTCCACACGCCGCGGGCTCACTCCGGGTTCAATGAGGCGTCGAGCAGCGAGCGCGCATCGTCGTCGCCCTTCGAACGGTAGAGCTGCCGCGCATCGCGGAGCCGCTCGTACCCGTCGTCCAGCACTGCTCCCATCTCCCGCCATTGGCAGACGTCTGCCTTGAGGTGCTTGCGCCTGATCGCTTCGGTGCACTCGCTCTCGACAGGGCAGGCGTAGCACACCTCATGGGCGACCTCGGGAGCCGTCTTGCGCGATCTCTCGCCTTCGTCGATGCGGCGGTAGGCGTCGAGCAGGAGCTCCTGGACGTTGCCCTGGATGGCCACCTGGAAGTGCGGCATCCGCTCGGGCTCGTCGTAGAGGAACACGCCCGTCTGCCAGTGAGCCAGCTCAAAGACCTGGTCGGTGGTCTGCGCGGCCATGACCTCACGGATCTTGGCCTCGTCCGTGTACCCCCTCTCGATCAGGCGTTGCCCCAGCGGCGCAAGCCTCTTCTCGTCGCGGGTCAGCTCCGCCTGCTCCATGAGGGCCGCAGCCAGCTGCTTCGCGTCCAGGCAGCCCGCCTTGACCAGCCGCGTGCCCAGCTTCTCATCGCTGAGGGGTAGCGAGATAGCTTCGACGTGACCGTCGACGAGATAGATGAACCCGTACTCCTCGAAGTCGCGGACTTCGAGCACGCCAGAGGAGGCGTTCTGTGCAAGAAACTGCAGAACGCCTGCCAGGTTGAATCGATGGATCGCTCCTTGGAGCAGCATCGCCCTCACTCCCGCCGACAGTCGCTTCTGTGAGCGTATCGGCAACCTGCGGGCGGAAGGTGAGGAGGACGGAGCGGGAGAGAGGCCCGCCAAATTGACCGCAGCTCCGAGACGCGGCTATACTGCACGTTCGGAGTATCGACTATCGAGCGAGGAAGCCGTGAAGAGGACCTATCAACCGAATACCCGCAAGCGCAGCAAGACCCATGGCTTTCGCAAGCGGATGAGCACCCGCGCCGGCCAAATGGTCATCAAGAGGCGGCGGCAGAAGGGTCGTAAGCGTCTCTCTGCCTAGTCTCACGGTCGCGATGCCACACAGGCTGTCACGTCTGTCCCGCTCTTCTGACTTCCAGCGCATCTACCGACGAGGGAACTCCACGGCGTCACGGTTTCTCGTGCTCTACTCGTTCAAGCGCCCGGCAGAGGCCGGCGACGAGGGTCCCCGACTCGGGCTCTCGGTGTCGAAGAAGATGGGCGGGGCCGTCGTTCGCAATCGCATCAAGCGTCTTCTGCGCGAGGCCTTCATGGCCAGAGCACAGGATCTGTCAGACGAGTACGATCTCGTGCTGATCGCACGGCCACAACTGCTCGACCTCCTCGCTCGCGAGAGCGCGGGAGAAAAGGGATTGGTCCTCGAGGCGGTCCACGACCTGTTTCGCCGCGCGGGCCTGCTGAGGGAGTTCGACAAGTCATGAGCAGAGCGTTCATCGCCCTCATCAGGGTGTACCAATACGTGTTGTCCCCCATGCTGGGCCAGCGCTGCAAGTACTACCCGTCATGCTCCAACTACGCCATCGGCGCCTTGCGCGAGCACGGGGTCGTGCGGGGCATCGGGCTTGCCGGCTGGCGCCTTCTGCGCTGCAACCCCTTCAGTAACGGCGGGTACGACCCGGTGCCGCCACGGCATCAGCACGGTGCCCACGACGACTCGGAGTGCGAGATGAGGGCGCATGTATAGCTGGCCGGTCTTCAAGCAGCTCATCCTGCTGCTGCACTGGGTCCTTGTCACCATAGAGGAGTTCCTGGCCAGTCTGGGTCTGAGCTCCCACTGGACGTGGGGTCTCGCCATCATCGGCCTGACCATCATCGTGCGCCTGATCCTCTTCCCGCTCACGTGGAAGCAGTACAGCTCCGCACAGGCCATGCAGGCCATTCAGCCCCACATCAAAGACCTGCAGCGCAAGCATAAGGACGACCGCAACAAGCTCCAGCAGGAGACGATGAAGCTCTACCAGGAGCACCGCGTCAATCCGTTCGCCTCCTGTCTGCCCCTCCTTCTCCAGTTGCCGGTCTTCCTCGCGTTGTACGCGGCCATCAAGGGACTCGGCCCACTTTCCGCCCCCCAGTATCAGGTCTCCGTCAAAGCGCTCGAACGGGCGAGCTTCCTCTGGATCCCCCACCTCGGCTTCCCGGACCCCTACTACATCCTGCTCGTCTTGTACGTGGTCACCCAGCTCATCTCCACCGAGCTCATGCTGGCCTCGCAGACCGACAAGACGCAGAGGATGCTCATGCGCTCCATGCCGATCATCTTCGTGTTCTTCCTCTTCAACTTCCCGGCCGGGCTGTTCGTCTATTGGGTGACGACCAACTTGTGGACGATCGGCCAGCAGCTCCTCATCAGGAAGGTCATGAAGCCCTTCCCGACTGTGAAGGAAGGCGCGAAGGGCACGAAGCCTGCCAAGCGCAGTCGCATCGTCGACGCCCTCGTGTCCGCGCAGAAGCCGGGTGACGAACCGGGTCCGGATGGTGCCGGCGGCGTGACTTCGTCCGGCGGCCGCAAGCAAGGTGCGAGCGGGCAGAAGCAGACCCGGACAGGCCAGAAGCCGGGCGCATCGGCAGCCCCCAAGCCGGGCGCGGCGAAACAGGGTGGTGGGAGCCCCGCCTCCGGCGGGGCCAAGCAGACCGGCCGCAAGCAGAGGCCTCAACGAAGCGGCCGCAGACCGCCGCCCGGCAAGAGCACTCCGGCCACGGCGCCTGTCGAGGCAGCCGAGCCCGACGCGAGCAAGAACGACCCGGCGGCAAGCTGACGCCGCACCGGGCCGTCGTCACCCCTCCAGGAGCGGAGCGTAGCGATGGCAGAGCCTGACGACTATCGTCCCGTTGACGACACAGAAGACGAAGAGACGGAGTTCGCCACCGTCGCCGACGCGACGACCGTGGAAGAAGCCAAGCGCAAGGCCCTCGAACAGTTGCGCAAGGTCGTCCCCTACGTGGACGAGCGCGATGTGGAGTTCGTCGTTGTCGAGGAGGGCGCGCGCGGAGGCCTGTTCGGCCGCGGCAAGATGCTGGCCCAGGTCGAGGCCCGCCTGCGTCCCTCCGACCAGCGCATCGAGGGCGATTCTGCGCCCGTGGCGGAGGCGCTCAGGGAGTTCGTCGAGACGGTGCTGCACCTGATGGGCATCGCGGCCGACGTCTCCGTGAGCGAGTCGGCCGACACCGTCAGGGCAGACGTCGCCGGCGACGACCTCGGCCTGCTCATCGGCCGTCACGGAAGCACCATCGACGCCCTCCAGAGCATCGCGGGGATCGCCATCAACGGTGACAGGCGCGAACGCCGCCAGATCATCATCGACGCGGAGGGCTATCGCGGACGGCGCGAGATGGCCCTCGCGTCTCTTGCCGACCGCACGGTCCTCAAGGTGACCCAGGACGGCGCCAGCATCACGCTGCAGCCCATGTCTGCGGCGGAACGCAAGGTGATCCATCTCTATCTCAAAGACGACCCTCGTGTCACGACCGCGTCAGATGGCAACGAGCCTTTCCGCGCGGTCGTGGTCGCGCTAAGATCGGCTCAGTAGCCCAGCCGACGTCCTCAAGGGCGAGCGCCGTCAGACCGATAAGGGGTCGTCGCCGCGCGCGCAGAGACGGCGACGGGCACGAGTGCCACAGTCCACTCACGCACAGGGAGGCACGGGCCATGCGTCGCAAGCATCTGTCAATGTGGGCGGTCTCGTTCATCGTCTTGGGGCTCCTTCTCCTGGTCACCGCGGGCTGCGGCAGCGAGGCGGCACCGTCGGGCGGCAGCTCCCCCAGCTCCGCCGCCGTCGCAGACCTGAGCGCCGAGGAGATCGTCGCGCAGAGCAACACCAAGATGGCCGCCGTGAAGAGCGGCTCCTTCACCGCGGACATGGCGTTGCAGATCCAGGGGGACACCAGCAAGATCACCGACCCCACGGGGGCGGCTCTCCTCAGCAAGGGCATCACGCTGCACGCCGAGGGCAAGAGCGCCAGTGACCCGGTCGCCGTGGACATGGACATCAACCTCAGCCTCGCCGACCAGGCTCTGGCCCTCGGCCTTCTCGCCGAGGGCGACAAGATGTGGGTGAGCTACCAGGACCAGTGGTATGTCGTCGACCAGAAGAACTCCGCGGCGCTGAGCACGCAGGCGCAGACCGGCGCGGCTCCCACCGAACAACTCAAGAGCTTCGGCCTCGACCCGGCGGACTGGGGTACCACCTACAAGCTCGTGGGCACCGAGGACATCGCCGGCACGTCTGTGTACCACGTCCAGGCGACGGCCGACCCGCAAAAGCTGGCCGCCGCCCTCATGAAGGCGGCCAACGACCCTGCCCTGGCCAAGAAGCTCGGCGACAAGGAAACCGCCAAGCAGCTCAAACAGACGCTGGCGCAGAGCGAGAAGCAGGCGGCGCAGCTACAGAAGAGCCTCAAGGACGTCACCGTCGACTACTGGGTCGGCGTCGACGACATGCTCATGCGCAAGGCCGAGTTCACCGCCGCGCTCGACACCGCGGGCATGGAAGGCATGGAGGGCGTCGAGGGCATGACCATGAAGTTGAGCGTGACGATGAGCGACTTCAACGCGCCGGTCACCGTCGAGGCTCCGGCCAACGCGAAGCCGATCGACACGCTCATGGAGCAGATGCTTGGCGGGATGACGCTCGGTATCTGACCAGCAGCAGAAGCCTGAAGCGAGAAGGGCTGGGTGGCCCCATCAGTCAGGCGCCACCCGGCCCTTCTCGCATCCCGAAGGAAGCGCGACCGGTCTCAGCGATTCCAGTCGAAGTCGCGCGCCTTGGCCTTCTCCCATGCGGCGGGCTCGCCGTCGCTGCGCTGACCCAGCAGCGACTTGCTGAGGATCTCCGGCGGCTTCTGGGCGACCACGCTGGGCGTCTCGGGCTCGCTTGGGCGCTGCTCGCTGCCGCGCGATCCAGGCTGGTCGTCCGCCTGCAGGCGCTGGGCCGCGGCGCGACTGATCTGCGCCGGGGCGAGATGGACGGTGCCGTCGGCGCGCACGCCGGCGTTGGCCGCCAGGTCGGTGATCTCGTCGTAGCCGCGATCGGCCATGCGCGCTTCGCCGCTGGCGATGTCGACGTGGAAGCTGTACCACCCCATGGACCACATGAAGGTGAACGCAACAGTCTCGTCCTCCGGGCTGACGTGCACTGAAGGCATGCCCAACTGCTCGTTCGTCTCGGCGATCTTGTGGGGCACACGACTCACGTTGAAAAGGTCCACACCGCGTTGCAGAAGCGCGAGCGCGGCGACCTCGGCGGGTGCCGGATCGGCCACCGGCTCCTCCGCGGGCGCCTCAACGATCTCCTCGGCAGCGACGGCTTCCGCAGGAGTAGAGCCCTCGCCCGCGACCACCTGTTCCGTCCCGAGCACGACGGGAATTGGCTGCGTGTCCTCGAACGCCGGCACCGCCGTCTCGCCCTCCGTGCCTGATGTGGCTCCCTCGGCCTCGGCGAACGCCGGCCCGGCGGCGGCGAACTCGGCGGCGAACTCGGCTGGGGTCTCGCCCCACGTCCGTTCGCCGGGCTCGGAAGAGTCCAGTGTCTGCTCCTCGGCCGCGACTCCCGCGCCGACCTCGATCGTGGCGGGGAGCGGCTCGATCGCGGCGGCGGTCGGCTCGCCCACCACATCCGCCGGCTCGGCCACCACATCCGCCGGCGCCGCCGCGAGGACGGCCGCGTCGGCGGCTGTCATCCTCAGGAGAGCGGCCTCGCGGACGAGTTCCTCGTTCCGGGCCTCGGCGCGGGCCAGCCGCTCACGCAGTGCCATGATCTCGGCGTCCCTGGCTTCGAGCTCTCCGGACAGCTCGGGCGCGCCCAGCGGGGCAGGGGCGTCCTCACGGGTCTCGCGCACCCGACCGTTGTTGGCCGGTGTCGCCGAGCCGACCAGCGGCTCGTCGTCGTCGATGGGATGATCTGGACCGCAGAGCGAGCAGATGAGTTGATCCTCGCCGTTCGGACCCGTGACCTTGCGGGTCCATTCGCCGGCGAGGAGGGTGCGGCCACATTCGGCGCAGACGGCCTGCTCGGTGTCGTCCTTGTCGCGGCCAAAGATGCGTCCAAACATCTGTCACTCCCGTGTGAGAGCAGCCCGCAGAGGGCCGGAACGGCTGCAAGAACGTCAATGATACCAGAGAGCGGCGGGCCAGCGGAACCGCCGCGCCCCTCGCTCGCCGCGCGGCTACTCCTCGTCGTCCTCGTCGTCCTCGTCGTCCTCAGCATCGTGCGCCGTCTCGAATTCATCGAGCACGGCGTGTGCGCGCTCGGCGTCGGCCTCGGCGACGAGCACGTGGAGGCTGTCGATGATGCCGGGCGGAAAGGCGTCTTCGGCGCCGCTACCGCTGAGCACCGACTCGATGCCGGCTTGCTCGAGTACACCCTGGATGATGCACGCCAACCCCACGTTGTTGACACTGGTCACAGACACGAGCTCCACGTGCACCACCTCCCGGTCGGGATCACCGGCACCATCAAATGCTTCAGGTCGTTCATACCACTGACCGACCGGCTTTCTCACGGGGTCGCCCGCCGCATGTGGCGCGCGGCCGTGACCGCTCAGAGAGGCGCGTCGGCCAGGCCACGCAGGGTCTCGACGTTCCGCCGGTCCGGCCCCTGACCCTCGTAGCCGGGGACCTCGAGGATGCCGGGGACCTCGGCAAGGGCCGAGTGCCGCATGAGCGCCTGGAACGCGCCGCGGCCGAGCTCTCCCTCCCCGATGTTCTCGTGCCGGTCGCGGTTCGACCCGAGCGGCGCCTTGGAATCGTTCAGATGGAGCATGACGAGACGCTCGAGGCCGCAGGCGGCGTCGAGACGCGTCAGCGTCTCGTCCAATCCTGCGGCCGTCCGCAGATCGAACCCCGCGGCGAAGATGTGGGCGGTGTCGAGGCACAGCCCGACCCGCGGGTGCGAGCCGGTCGCGTGGATCATCGCCCCAAGCTCGTCGAAGTCCACGCCCATGGTGCCGCCCGCCCCGGCCGTGTTCTCCAGCAGGATGCGCACCGACGAGCCCTCACTCTCCTCGAGCGCAGTGGTGAGGGCCGCCCGCACACGCTCGAGGCCGGCCGCGAAGCCACTGCCCTGATGAGAGCCGACGTGTGTGACGATGGCCTCGACGCCGAGCTGCTCCGCCGCGGCCACGGCGCCGAGCAGCGACTCGACCGATTTCTCGTAGAAGTCCTCGCGAGAGCTCGCCAGGTTGATCAGGTAGATGGTGTGGATGACGGCGAAGCGGATCGGCGACGCGGCACGCGCGGCGACGAAGCGCGCGGCGTCCGCCGGCTTGTACCGCATCGGGCGCCAGGTCCGCGGGCTGCCGGCGAAGAACTGGATCGCTTCACAGCCGAGGGCGACACCCGCGTCGACGGCGCTCCAGACGCCCCCAGACGACTTGACGTGGGCTCCGATGTACATGACGGCGAGTGTACCGGTCGGCATGAGGCCCGGCAACGGCCTGCCCAGACCGTGACACGCCGCCCGGCGAGTCTGCGCCTGGCGGCGTGTGATAATCTGTGGCCGACGCAGCGGCCGAGCGCGAGCAGGGCCGCACTGGTCGATCACCCACCCGCGAGGAGACACCGACACATGTGTGGCATCTTCGGTTTCGTCGGATCACCTGATCGTCAGCTTCTCGGCCGCATGGCGGCCGCGCTCGTCCATCGCGGCCCAGACGACGCGGGGTCGTTCGAGCGAGCCTCGGTCAGCCTCGGCCATCGCCGTCTGAGCATCATCGACCGCGCCGGCAGTCATCAGCCCCTCGCCAACGAAGACGAGACCGTCTGGCTCGTCTATAACGGTGAGATCTACAACTATCGCGAGCTGCGCGCCGAGCTGGAGACCGCCGGCCACACTTTCCGCACGAGCGGCGACAGCGAGGTCATCGTCCACGCCTACGAGGAGTGGGGGCCGGCCTGCGCGGCGCGCTTCAACGGCATGTGGGCGTTCGCCCTCGCCGATCTGCGCGAGGGCAGCGGCAAGCTCGTCCTCAATCGCGATCACTTCGGCATCAAGCCGCTGTACTACGCACGCTCGCCGCGCTCCGGCCGCCTGCTCTTCGCCAGCGAGATCAAGGGCCTGCTGCAGGACCGCGGACTGGAGGCCAGGCCAGACGACCAGATGGTCTACGAGTTCCTCCAGCACGGCTTGCACGACCACCGCGACGAGACGATGTTCGCCGGCGTCTACCACGTGCCGGCGGCCGCATGGATCGAGATCCCGCTGGGCGTCGCCGACGAGACCGCCCCCGCGCCGGCCGCCTCCGACGACGGCGCGGCCCCCGGCCCTCTGACGGCGCCCCTCCCCGCGACGAAGTACTGGACCCCGCGGCTGACCAGCGACGGGGTCCCTGACCCTGCCGCCTTCCGGCAACTCTTCCGCACCAGCGTCGAGCGTCGTCTACTCTCAGAAGTGCCCGTGGGCTCCTGCCTCTCCGGCGGCCTCGACTCCACGACCATCGTCGCCTTCATGAGCGAGCTGCTGCAGGAGGACGCGCCGGACGCGGCCTCGCTGCGCGGCCAGCTCAAGACGTTCAGCGCGGTGTTCGACGGCGATCCCATCGATGAGCGCGAGTACATCGAGGTGGCGGTCGAGAGCACCGGCGCGGACACCACCTACACGAACCCCACCTCGTCGGAGTTCATGCGCGAGCTGCGCGAGTTCATCTGGCACCAGGAAGAACCCTTCGTCAGCACAGGTCCCTACGCCCAGTGGTGCGTGATGCGTTCGGCGCGCGAACAGGTGACCGTGCTGCTCGACGGCCAGGGCGGCGACGAGCTGCTCGCCGGGTACGTCCCGTATCAGCTCGTCTACCTGCGCCAGTTGCAGAAGGAGGGACGCTACGCGGAGCTGCGCGACGAGGCCGCCAAGTCGGTCGACGTGCTCTCGCCGCTGGTGCGCCGCCGGATCGCCCAGCGTCGCAAGCGGCTCGCCATCAAGCCGCTTCTCAAGCCCGGCTTCCTCGACCGCGTCAGCGATCCGCCCCCCGGCAGATCGCAGTCGGACCTCAAGGAGCGGCTCCTGCAGGACCTCCTCACGTACTGCCTGCCCTGCCTGCTGCGCTACGAGGATCGCAACGCCATGGCCTTCAGCGTCGAGTCACGCGTGCCCTACCTTGATCAGGAGCTCGTGGACTTCGTGCTCAGCCTGCCCGATTCCGCGATCATCAAGCACGGCTGGAGCCGCTGGATCCTGCGCGCGGGGCTCAAGGGGACCCTCCCGGAGAAGATCCGGCTGCGCCGCTGGAAGGTCGGGTTCACGACCCCCGAGATGCGCTGGATCAAGGCGCGCCGCGCGGCCTTCACGAGTCTGTACCAGTCGCCCACGTTCCAGGCGCGGCCGTACTGGAAGGGCGATGAGGTCGTAGCGGCGTTCCGCGCCTGCTGCCGCGGCAAGGTCGAGGAGTCGCCGCTGTTCTGGCGCGCCGCCAACGTCGAGCTCTGGCTGCGCGAGTTCTGCGACGGCAGCGTGGTGCTCGAGGACGCCGACATCGAGGCGGCCCTCACGGCGCCGGCGGAGATCGGCCCCAAGCATCGTGGCGAGCTGCCGGAGGCCGCCGACGCCCGCACCCCGGCGCTGCTGGCGGCGGCCGGGGGGCTCGCCTCGCCGGCGGGGTCCGCAGAGGCGCAGCGCCTGCTCGACGGATACCGGCCAAACGCCCTGAAGCACCTGTTCGCCGCCACCCACGGCCGCGTGTTCGCCCGTCTGCCGATCAGGACCGACGTCGTGCGGCGTGGCGACGACCTCACCGAAGTGATCCTGCGCCATGTGGCGCCGCACGTGAAGCCCGGCGACAGCGTCGCCATCGCCGAGAACGCCGTCTCCGCCGCCCAGGGCCGAAGCTACCTGATCGAGGATATCCATCCGACGCGCCTCGCGACCTTCCTGGGCAACGCCGTCACGCGCACGCCGCACGGGCTCGGGCTCGGCACGCCTCAGACGATGCAGCTGGCGATCGACCAGGTCGGCGCGCCGCGCATCATCGCGGCGGCCGCCGTCGGCGCCGCCGGTCGCCTCGTGCACAAGCGCGGCCTCTTCTACAAGGTGGCCGGCCGCGAGGTCGAGGCCATCGACGGGCCCACGCCGAACCGCCTGCCGCCGCACAACGTGTCGGCGAGCCTCGGGCCCGACGACCCGGATGGCGTGGCGGCGACCCTGAGTCGCGTCCTCCGTGAAGCCGTCGGCGGACCGGTCGCCGTAGCCGTCATGGACGCCAGCGACTTGGCGGTCACGATCCTCGGCGCCTCGCAGGGCGCCGACCGGGAGCTCATCGCCACGCTGGTGCGCGACAACCCCCTGGGCCAGGGCCACGAGCAGACGCCCGTGTGCGTCATCCGCCCGCTCGGGCCGCTCCCGGCACAGGGCTGATCGCAGGATAGGACGAAGGAGGATCCGTGGCGACCGTCGAGGTGCGGGAGCTCCGCAAGCAGTTCGATCCGCCCGGCGGAGTGCTGGCCGTCGACGGCGTGAGCTTCGCCATCGAGAAGGGCGAGATCTTCAGCCTCCTCGGCCCGAACGGCGCCGGCAAGAGTACGACGATCTCGATGCTCTCGTGCCTGCTGCGCCCGAGCGGTGGCGACGCCCACGTTGATGGGCACTCCATCAGCGCCGATCCGCAAGCCGTCAAGGAGGCGATCGGCGTGGTCCCCCAGGACATCGCCCTCTACCCGGACATGAGCGCCCGGGAGAACCTTGTCTTCTGGGGCAAGATGTACGGGCTCGGCGGCGCCGAGCTCCAGTCGCGCGTCGACGAGGTGCTCGAGCTCATCACGCTGGTCGACCGGCAGAAGGACCGTATTGAGAAGTACAGCGGGGGCATGAAGCGCCGAGTCAACATCGGCGTCGCGCTCCTGCACCGGCCCAAGGTACTCTTCCTCGACGAACCCACCGTGGGCATCGACCCGCAGAGCCGCCGCTCGATCCTCGACGGGATCCTCGCCTTGCGCGATGCCGGCATGACCATCCTCTACACGACCCACTACATGGCCGAGGCGCAGGAGTTGAGCGACCGCATCGGCATCATCGACCACGGCAAGATGGTCGCGCTCGGCACTCATGGAGAGCTGGTCAAGATCGTCGGCGAAGAGGCCCATGTCACGCTCCGCGTGGACCATGACCTCCTCGCGATGGTCGACAGTTGGGCTCGGGTCGACGGCGTCAACCGGGCGATCATCGACGAGGAGCAGGCCGTCCTGTTCGTGCACGACGCCAACGAGGTGCTGCCGCGGCTCTTCGAGACCGCCGCCGCGGCCGGTTCGCGTATCACCGAGGTCAGCGTCACCGAGCCAAACCTCGAGATGGTCTTCCTGCACCTCACCGGACACGCCCTGCGCGAGTGAGGAGGACGGCCTGACCACAGGCGCCGCGAGCGCGCCGGTCGCAGCCGTGACCCCGTGAGCCGCATCTTCGCCATCGCCTTCAAGGACTTGCGCAGCACGATGCGCAATCTCCCCGCGCTGGCCATGATGCTGCTCGCGCCTCTGGCTCTCGCCGCCCTGTTGGGCTTCGCCTTCGGCGGCGGCCAGAGTTTCTCGATCGCGGCGACCAAGGTGGTCGTGGCCAACGCCGACGAGGGTCTGAGCGGGCCGGCGGCCTCCGCCGATCGGCCCGCCGCCGGCGCCCTGGTCGTCGGCGCGCTCAACAGCCCGGAGATCGCCGACATCCTCGACGTCAGCGAGGCGCCCTCGGCCGCAGAGGCTCGCAAGAGGGTCGACGACGGCACAGACGTCGTCGCCATCGTCATTCCAGCCGGGTTCAGCGACGCGATCTACGGGACGGGCGCCGCGACCGGGACCACGGTCGAACTCTACGAGAACCCCACGCAGGGCATCGGCGGCGACATCACCGAGAGCATCGTTGGGCAGACGCTGCTGACGTTCAACGGCGCCCGCGCCGCGGCCGCCGCGGCAAGCGGCCTTGCCTCGACCGGCGGCCAAGCTGGCCCCGCGGACGAGCTGGCCCAGCGCGCCGCCGCACAGTACATCCAGGAGGGCGGGGCGGCGGCGCGCGTCGCCGTCTCGCAGCGGCCGCCGCAGCTGCCCCAGGAGAGCCAGGGCAAGGACGTCGGCGTGACCGGCGTCATCCTCGCCGGAATGATGGTCTTCTTCTTGTTCTTCGGCGCGTCCAACGTAGCGCGCACCATCCTCGACGAGGATCAGGCCGGCACCCTTCCTCGCCTGTTCACGACACCGACGCCGCGTCGCACGATCCTCGGGGGCAAGTTCACCAGCGTCTTCCTCACGGTCACGCTGCAAGCGCTGATCCTCCTCTTGGCCGGGCGCGTCATCTTCGGCATCGATTGGGGCGGGCTGGACGTGGTCGCGGCGCTTACTCTGGTCGCCGCCGCGGTAGCATCAGGCCTCGCGCTGCTCGTCATCTCGCTGGTGCGGACGCCGGCGCAGGCCGGCGCGATCGGCGCCGGCGTCTACCTCGTGCTCGCGCTGCTGGGCGGCAACTTCGTGGGGACGGCAGCGACGTCCACCGGGACGTACGCCACCATCCAGAAGCTCACCCCCAACGGCTGGCTGCTGAGAGGCTGGGACACCGCCATGAGGGGTGGCAGCCTGGCCGATATCGGTCTCAACCTGATGGTGCCGCTGCTGTTCGCGCTCGTGTTCTTCGTCGTCGCGGTCTGGCGCTTCCGCAAGCGCTACGCATGAGGACGCCATGAGCCGCATCTGGACACTCGCCGCCAAGGACCTGCTGGAGACGCGTCGCGACCGCCTCGCCCTCCTCTTCATCGTCATCATGCCGCTCGCCTTCACGACCTTCTTCGGCCTCATGTTCGGCGCCGGCAGCGATCGCCTGCCGTTGGCGCTGTTCAACGCCGACTCGGGGGCCCCCGCCCGCGAGCTCGTCACGATGCTCCAGGACTCCGCCGTGGTGAAGGTGGAGCCGATGGCGGCGGCGGAGGCCGAGAAGGCGGCGGACGACGGCAAGGTGACGGCGGCCCTGCTGATCCCTTCCGGCTTCTCCGCCGCGCTCACCGCCGGAGAGCCCGTCGACCTGACCGTCGTAGGCGTCTCCGGGTCGTCCGGCGTCCAGGCCGTCCAGACCGAGATCGCCGGCTTGGCCGGGCAGGTCGCGGCCGGCGAGGGCGCGGCCCAGGCCGCCGTGGCGGTAGCCGCCGATGGGCAAACGTCCAAGGAGGCGGCGCTGCTCGTCGCGCGACCGCTCGCCGCCGAGTCGCTAGCCGATCCCGTGGCCACCATCAAGGTCGTGGCGGCCGGCTCCGCGGCCGGTCAGATCCCCACGGGATTCGTACTGAGCTCGCCCGGCATGATGATCAACTTCATCATGTTCAGCATGCTGACCGCGGGCATCGCGCTCATCCAGGAGCGTCGCAACTTCACGCTGCTGCGCCTCATGACGACGCGCCTGCGGCGCTGGGAGCTGATCGGCGGCAAGGTGGTCGGCATGTTCGCGCTCACCTTCGTGCAGCAGATCATCCTGATCGGCGCCGGACAGCTCTTGTTCGGCGTGGACTACCTGCGCGACCCGGCGGCGCTGCTCCTCATGATGATCGCGCTCTCTCTCGTCGCCTCGACGCTCGGCCTGCTCCTCGCCTCAGTGCTCTCCAGCGAACAGGCGATGGTGGCCGCCACCGTCCTGGTCTCGATGGCGGTGTCGGCGCTCTCGGGAGCCTGGTTCCCTCTCGAGATCGCAGGCCAGACCTTCCAGACCGTCGGGCACCTGCTGCCCACGGCCTGGATCCTCGACGCG
>Ga0315273_10006011_pt1 | contig 15073 bp, 11 predicted proteins | sample YL17G02_0_MG_FD_205753 | JGI IMG/M metagenome (GOLD analysis project Ga0315273, IMG submission 205753) | Sediment microbial communities from Yellowstone Lake, YNP, Wyoming, USA - YL17G02_0 | ecosystem: Environmental > Aquatic > Freshwater > Lake > Sediment | place: USA: Wyoming | collected...
TCGGCGCTGCATAAATGCCCAGCATATAAGTCAGTTCGCCACGGTAAAAATTCCAGACGAACGACGGGCCGCTAAACTCGAATATGCCCCAATTAAATGCCAGGTCTTGGCCACTACTATGGTCGATCACGCGCAGGATCGTATGACCAAACAGCGCCTCGATCTGAGTGCTGCGACCAACCGTGAGTAAATAGGCATCAACCTGCGCCATATCTTTAGGCGTCTGCGGAACGAGGTTGTCCTGGGCCGCTGCCGGGAGCGCCCAGGCTATGAGCAAGAACCACCAAGTCAGTATGATGCGCGGCGAGACGAGGTGCATGGCAACTTTCTTTAGGTGGTAGGGACTTTTGCGCCGCGGCTTTGCAGCGCGGCTTTGAGCCGCAGGCGCTCTTCGCGGCGCTTCTGTGCCGCATCGAAGCGGCGGCGCTCATCGGGCGTCTGCGGCACGACGGCGGGGATAGGCGTAGGACGGCCGTAGCTATCGAGCGCAACAAAGGTCAAATAGGCCGTAGCGGTGTGGTGGCGTTCACCTGTCACCGGGTTAAAAGCACTTACCTTAACACCAACCTCGCAGCTAGTGCGTGCGGCGAAATTAACGCTAGCATCAAGACATACCACCCAGCCGACATGAATCGGCGAGAGAAAGGCCATGGCATCGATCGATGCCGTTACCACCAGCGTCGAGGAGTGGCGCATGGCACAGCAGGCCGCGGCGATATCGACCCAAGACACGACCTCGCCGCCAAATACCGTCCCATGTGGATTGGTATGCTGCGGCCGCACCAGATGCTCCTGATGGGTGGCGCTTAAGCTTGGGCTCTTACCGTTAACGCTCACGCCAATCCTTTCTCTGGGGTGCTGCCTTCACCAACGACGGTGACGCGATTCTTGCCATTTCGTTTACTGCTGTACATAGTCTCGTCAGCAAGTTTGAGGAGGCTGACCATATCGCGCGCGTGTTCCGGATAGGCTGCGACACCGATTGAAGCAGTCAGATGAGTCCGACCACCGTCGACGACAAAGGAGCACTCCTCGATCCGTCGCCGCACCCGCTCGGCGGCCAGTAAACCCTTGGCGCAGCTAGCACCAAGCAGCAGCACGACGAATTCATCGCCACCATAGCGAATTGGCACATCGACTTCGCGCAACACCTCGCGCAGCACCTCGGCGACCTGCTTTAACACACCGCTTCCGCTCAAATGGCCGTGCTGGTCGTTGATCGGCTTGAAGCCATCGAGGTCGATAAACAAAAGACAAAAGTTGCTTTGAAAGCGCTCAGCACGACGCAACTCATGCTCGAGTGCGATTTCCAAATAACGATAATTATAGAGGCCGGTAAGGTCGTCGCGGTAGAGCCTAGCTTGCGTCCGATCGAGCTTGCGTAGCCAGCGGCTTTCGTTTTGCATGACCCGTACTAGCTGTTCACGCTGTCCATCGCGCAGCATCAATACAGGCGCAGGCTCCAGTACCGGCGGCTCCGCCCAAACAACCAATGTCCCACCTCGCGCTCGCGGGTCATCGATGAGCGCCAAATGCAGGTGTTGATCAGCAATTTGAATCCTACTGCTACCCAGCCCCCAATTAGCACGGGGATGGGTAGAGCTGGCGATAGCAGCAGCCAGCAGCAACACGACTTCGTCGCTTAATGATTCAACACCCGGTACTTTTACCAGACGCCGCTTCAGCACTAGCTTAGCGCCGGCACCACTGATGCGCAGGCAATCGAGACGTTCGACGCCAAAGCCCTTTTGCATGGCTTCGCCGAAGCGCCGTAGCAGAGCCTTCGGGCCTGGGGCACCGAGCAGGGACTGAACGGTCTCTTGGAGTTCCTGGAGGTATTGGCTAACCGCTACGGCTACGGCGCTGCTGTCGTCTGGGTTTGGCAAAATTCCCCCTCGTAATTCTGGCCTCAGCTGGAATATCGGAGCATCAGATCCTGTATATACGGACCCATGAGCAAATGAATTATAGCACCTAGAGCCAGGAAAGGCCCAAATGGGATCGCCGTCCTGAGGTCCAGGCGGCGGCTAACAGCCATGATCAGGAGGCCGCCTAGTGCGCCCAGCAATGAACCATAAAATACCGTCGGCACGATGGCTTGATAGCCAAGCCAGCCGCCGATCGCGGCGAGCAGCTTGACATCGCCCATACCCATTCCGACCTCGCGGCGAATCAACCAATACAACCAAGCTACCCCGTATAGGCAGCCGCCGCCGACTAACACACCGATCAGTGCGCTAAGCCAGTCTAGGTCAGGATGCAAATAAACAACCAGTGGCGACAGCACGATCATCGGCAAGCTGATCACATCTGGGATGATCATCAGTCGTATGTCAATCACCGTGCAAATGATGAGCAACGCACTAAAAACCGCTGCATGCACCGCCCGCAGCAGGTTGCTGCTATCCCATGCTATAGCGCCGCCTGTGACTTGGACAAAAGGGAAATGCCAGTAAATCACCACAAACAACACCGCTGTGAGCAGCTCAACCAAGGGGTACTGCATGTCCAGCGGCTTGCTACAGCAGCGGGTCCGCCCCCGCAGCAGTAGCCAACTCAGGATCGGAATGTTCAGGTAAAACGGGATTGGCGCGCTGCAGGCACGACATACCGAGCGGTGATGGGAGAAAAAGGTACCGGCTGGAATGCGATAAATACAGACGTTGAGGAAGCTGCCGATCAACGCGCCGAGCACGAAGGCCTGCCACGTTAAGGGTGAGCATAAAACTACGTAGAGCCTGAGCCAAAGCATGGACATGGGACAAACAGTCCTTCATCAACGCGCGTCAATCGGATAGGTTGAGTATGCCACGGCGGCGGTTTACCGAAACCCATAAAATCAGTTCAAATGGCCCCTTACGTCCGGAATGTTATATGCAAGTTAAGCCCAGCGCCCAAGTACTCGAAAAATTGGAATGGCCGCAGCTGCTCGGCCTCTTAGCAATGCTCAGCCAAACCGCTGATGGGCGATCGCGATCCCTTGGGCTCGAACCATGTCTGGACCAAGCCGCCATCGAGCTGCGCTGGGGCCGTGTTGAACCCTTAAAAATCCTAGCAGTACGGGGGCTTAAAGCTCAGATTGGCGACCTAGCGCCACTCAGCACGGTGCTGCGGGCCGCGGCCAAGGGCCAGATGCTAGACGGGATTTCGTTGCGGGGGATCGCCGAGCTGCTCGAGGCCACACGTCGGGTTTTCATCTTCGCCTCGACCCATGAAGGTAGCTGCTCGACCCTGCGCCGCTGCAAGGCCCGCATCTTAACCATGCCGCACCTGTTGCAAGCCATCAGCAAGGCGATCGGCCCTGATGGCTTGCTGCTCGATGATGCATCGGACGAACTGATGCGGATCCGCCGCGGTAAAATCCAATTGCGCCGCCGGATTGAAGAGACTCTGGTCAAATTAATGCACACCGACCAAGACCTGGCACCCTACGTTCAAGACGACTTCTTCACCGTGCGCAGCGATCGCTATGTCATTCCGATGACCTTGGATGGTCGCGGCCGAGTTAAAGGTACGATCCTCGACACCTCGGCCAGCGGCCAAACACTGTTCATCGAACCCATCTCGATTGCCCCGCAAAACGCCCAATTACTTGATATGGACCTCGAGGAGAAGCTGGAAATCGCCCGTATCTTTCGCGTCCTCAGCGCCATGGTCGAGGCCGAAACCGAGACCCTGCGGGGCAACTACGACGAGTTGATCGACCTTGATTTCCTTACCGCCCAGGCCCTCCTGGCCGCTGAGCTGGACGCAGGCCCGGTACGCATCGCCTCGGCACCGGTGCTCGACTTGCGCGACGCTCGCCACCCCTTGCTTGGACGCACGACCGGTAGATCTAGTATCGCCAATGGCATCAGCCTCGAGTCTGGCCAAAAGATCTTGATCATTTCAGGACCCAATGCCGGCGGCAAGACTGTGGTCCTAAAAACGGTCGGAATGCTGCATCTGATGGCCCGCTCTGGCCTGCTCCTACCAGCCTCGCCGCTGTCTCAGATCTACTTGTTTTCCGCACTCTACTTGGAAATGGGCGATGCACAAAATCTAGCGGCCAACCTGTCGACCTTCTCCGGCCATTTGACCGGCTTAAAGCCGATCCTCGAACGGGCCGACGGCGACGCCTTGGTGCTGCTCGACGAACTAGCAGTTGGCACCGATCCAGAAACCGGCGCTGCCATCGGTACTGCGATCCTCGAAGATCTAGCCAGCCGCGGCGCTACGGGCATGGTCACCACCCACTTCGATGCATTGAAAGGCCTAGCGACCATCGACTCCCGCTTTCGCAACGGCTCGATGGAATTCTCGCTGGGCACGTTACTGCCGACCTACCGACTGCTGCTCGACCTACCCGGCCAGAGCTTTGGCTTAGAGGTCGCCGAGCAGATCGGCCTGCCTGAACGGATCCTGATGCGCGCTAGGGAGTTGCGCCATGGTCAGGCGTCCAACCTTGATCAAGCGGTTCGCGCCTTGATGGCAGCCCGCGACGAGGCGCAGGACGGTGCTAAATCGGCGCAAAAGGAACAGCTGGCCGCGGCGGCTGAACGCCTACGCTGGCAACAAGAGGTCGAGCTATTGCAGGAGCAACGCAAGAAGACTGCCGAGCAGCTGGCGCAACGCTATGCCACACGCTTTACCGAGCTGCGTGACGAGTTTGAGGTGGCGATGCAACAAATCAAGCAAGCCGCCAAGGAGCGCAGTCCACAGGATGATCCGGCAGGATTCGCCAACCAACGGCGTACCGCAGAAGGCGCGCTGCGACAAATGGGCCAGGTCGCTACGGAGCTGCAAAGTGGCTACGACATCGCTGGTAAGTTGCCCGGCCAGGCGGCCAGTCGTGAAGCCCTGATACCAAATGCCCCGGTGTTTATTTTGCCATTAAAAAAAGCCGGACGAATTCTGCGCGTCGGCAGTGGCAACGACCAATCCGTCGAAGTCGAGGTCGGCATCCTCAAACTGCGCGTCTCCCTGCATGACCTGCGCCTACTAAGCCCAGGCGAAGCAGTTGCAGGCGGCAAAGTGAATCGGTAGATTGAGGGCAGGCGGAGTCTCCGCGGCCGACCAAAAGAACAGGAGATTCCAGCCATGACCAAAGCTGCTGCAACCCATAGACGCTTAGCCATCCCCGCCGCACAGATACTAGCCGATTACCGACTCGCCTACCTGAGCCGCCAAGCCAGCCTCGTTGGCCGCAAAGAAGTGCTGACCGGCAAGGCCAAGTTCGGCATCTTTGGTGATGGCAAAGAAGTGGCGCAGCTAGCTATGGCCAGGGCCTTTCAGGCAGGTGACTGGCGCAGCGGCTACTATCGCGATCAGACCGTAATGCTGGCGCTGGGCGTCTGTACGTTGAAGCAGTTTTTTGCCCAGCTCTATGCCGACACCGATCTGGCCAGAGAGCCGATGAGCGGGGGCCGGCAGATGAATGCGCATTTTGCCAGCCGCTACATCGCAGACGACGGCACCTGGCTGGACCAACTCAGCGGCACCAATTCCTCGGCTGACCTGTCGCCGACTGCGGCGCAAATGGGCCGCCTAGTCGGCCTCGGCTACGCCTCGAAACTGTACCGACAGAACCCACAGCTTCAGGGCATGGCGACGCTAGGTAAATTCTCCCGCCGTGGCAATGAGGTCGCTTTTGGCACGATTGGCAACGCCAGCGCTGCCGAGGGCTTGTTTTGGGAAGCCCTTAACGCCTGCGGCGTGCTGCAGGTGCCCGTGGCCATCTCGGTCTGGGATGACGGCTATGGCATCTCAGTACCCAACAAATACCAAATGACCAAGGAATCGATATCGCAGGTATGCAGCGGCTTCCAGGGCGATAGTCAACACCCGGGGATTGACATCTACGTTGTCGAAGGCTGGGACTATCCAGCGCTGCTGGCAGCTTACCAAGGCGGCGTCGCCAAAGTCCGTTCGGAGCATGCTCCGGCCCTGTTCCACATCGTCAATTTGACTCAGCCCCAAGGCCACTCGACCAGCGGTAGCCACGAACGCTATAAAACCCCCGAACGCATGCATTTCGAGCAGGAATTCGACTGCTTAACTAAGATGCGTGCATGGATGCTGAGCCAAGATGGCGCCGGATTGAACTCAACGGACGTCGCCGCGATCGAGCGCGAAGTCGGCCTCCAGGTCGAAGAGCAACGTGCTGCTGCTTGGCAGGAATACCTAGCGCCGATCAGCAAGGACCGTGAGCAGCTGATGGCGATCTATGACCGCATCGCTGACAGCGCCATCAATGCCGAGCAAGTCAAAGACGCTAAGCGCCTATTACAACGCCTGCCCGCCCTGCTGCGGCGCAGTGTTATGACCTCCGCACGACGCACTGCCCTGGATCTGCGCCGCGAAGACCCGGCACTGACCGCGCCACTAAAAAACTTCATCGCGGCTTACCATAAAGAGAATCATGAGCGTTACACCAGTTACCTGTTCAAGGCGGGCGCCACTTCGCCGTTGCAGGTCCCAGAAATCAAGGCCAGCTATGCCGAGACGCCACGCCTCGTTCCCGGCAATGAAATTATTCAGCAGTGTTTTCATGATCTTATGGGGCGCGATCCGAGAGTTTTCATCATCGGCGAGGACGTCGGCGTCCTTGGTGACGTCAATCAAAACTTCAAAGGCCTGCAAGACAGCTACGGCGACCTCCGTATCACGGACACGGGGATACGCGAAGCAACCATCCTCGGCCAAGGGATTGGCGCCGCCATGCGCGGCCTACGGCCAGTGGTCGATATTCAGTATCTCGACTATCTACTATATTGTTTCCAACTACTCTCCGATGACGTGGCCACCCTGCATTACCGCAGCGCTGGCGGGCAGAGTGCCCCAGTCATCGTTCGTACCAAAGGGCATAGATTAGAAGGCATCTGGCATAGTGGCTCGCCGATGGCAGTCCTTATCTCGGGGTTACGCGGGATGCATGTTTGCGTGCCGCGCAACATGGTGCAAGCAGCGGGTATGTACAATACCTTGTTTCGCGGCGACGATCCCGCCTTGGTGGTCGAAGTACTGAACGGTTACCGCTTAAAAGAAGCGCTACCAGAAAATTTATCGGAGTTCACAGTGCCTTTAGGGGTGCCAGAGGTGCTTAGAAGCGGCGAACACATTACCCTAGTCACCTATGGCGCTTGCGTCCGTCTCGCTGAAGAAGCTGTCATCAGACTGGCAGCAGAGCAGATTTTCGTTGAATTAATCGACCTGCAGACGCTTTTGCCTTTTGATATCAACCAGGTCATCAAAGCCTCGGTCCAGAAGACCAACGCTATCCTTTTCGTCGATGAGGACGTGCCGGGTGGCGCTTCAGCCTTCATGATGCAGCAAGTACTCGAGGTGCAGCAAGCGTACGATGATTTAGACTGCGCGCCGCGCACCCTTTCGGCGCAACCCAACCGCGCCGCCTATGCCTCGGATGCTGACTACTGGTGCAAGCCAAGCACGGAAGATATAGTTGAAATTATCTACCTAATGATGCATGAAAGAGATCCCGACGCGTTTTCGGCAGCATTTTAGGTGAGAACCTAGGGCGTTTGATTCGCTACTTACCTAATATTGTAAGACATATTTACTATGGGCCACACCCAGTTAACCACCGCAACATGATTTTATAGGCAACAGCCTGTGAGGTGCCAATGACAGATAAGCAGGAAATCGGCAAGGTCAGTCAGGCGCCATCTGTATTTGCCAATGAAATCTTGGGCTTTTCGACCATAACGAAGCTCAGCCGCAGAGAAACCGATATCCTCGTGGCGTTGATCCGCAATATCACCAACTCGGAAGAGGTGGCGAAGGCCTTGGGCATCAGCACCCACACAGTGAATAACCATCTGAAAAGCATATTTGAAAAGACCGCAACCAAAAGCAAGACCGAGGTCCTCTCGACATTCTTGCGCTTCGCTGCCGAACACCTACAGCACCGCCAAGCCTTCGCTCGCCGGCCCAAGGTATTGATCGTCGGTGATGACCCTGTGGTCTGTGAGTTTATCGCCACCAGCTTACGCGACCGAGATCTGCTCACCTACACCCTGACCGCGCCCACGCAAACGGCAGATATGGTGCGCCGGTTTCACATCGACTTCATCGTCTGCGACATCAGCATGACTGAGTGCAGCGGCTTTGACCTGCTTAAATCTGTCCGCAGCGTCAATGGAAACTGGCCTAAGGTGCTCTTTATAGCTGCCCAGCCTACCCATAGACTTGAAGAGTGCATGCACTTCGGAGCTTCGGGTATCGTCGAAAAGCCCGTTGATGTCGAGATCTTGTATCGCAACGTCATGGGTCATCTAGTCGAATCCATGACGGAAAAGGCCCGCCTGCTGCAAGTTGACACCGCAGCGCCCATTCTAATAAGCCTGCCGTTCCAGCTAAAAATTGCAGATATCGGCAGCGGTGGTGTCTTTGTCCCTTGCGATGCCACCGTCCAGAAGCGTAACCGCCTGATCGTGGGTGCAGTAGCCGATCTCACCTTAGCACCCATCGGCGCAAACACGATGATTAAGGTGCGCGGACGCGTGGCCTGGCGCCGCTTGGCCGCCGCCGACAACCTCCAGGCCGGCATTGGCTTGGAATTTTTGGACGTCAACGACGCCGACCAGCGCCTGATCGATGAGCTAGTTGGCCACGAAAACAATGCCAGCTATATTCCCATCGGGTTGACTAAAGGCGAGGTCGTCTTAATGCCGATTCGACAGCTGGCCTCCGTATTGTAAGATCGCCACCCGGTTTAAGTAAATGTCCAAGTTATTTATGGGCGGGCCCTAACGATCCGGCGCAAACAGCGCTGCAGCTGATCGAGCATTTTGCGATCTATCTGTAGCTCTTTACCAGCTGCGATCAAAATGCGGAGCTTGCCGGCTAGGCGAGCGAGTTTAACCCCGCCGGTCAAGGCGAGAGCGCGCTCACAGTTGTCGAGAAGATCAGCGCCTCGCACCAATAAAGCACCCTCGCCGTAGATCGAGCAACGGCGCACACTATCAGCGTAGCGGCGCAATGGCTCGCGAATGCTCGGATCATTAGTAGTGGCCTGAACCATATGTGCCACCTCGAGCCCAAAGCGCTGCGCCACCTGCCGGTGCATCGCCTGGGACGCCTTTTCCAACAAATCGTGTAGCAACCCCGCAACGACAACGTCTCGACAACAGCCCAAAGCAATCAGCCGGTAGGCCACACGCAGGCTATGGATCAGCACCGGCTTTTTACCCTTTCTCGGCTTTGCCGCCAAAGTCTGCGCCAACAGCTGTGCTGCCTCCTCGAGGCGGCCTTCCCATGCTATAATATTAGTGAGATGTGGTACTGCTGCCCGATTAGTCAAACCTGCCCCGCTTTTAATTCTCGAAATTAGTTTGTGGCTCATTTGCTAAGGCTCCGATAAAACCGCACAGATTGCAAGAGTTGTCCGTGCAAGCCGCGCGGCCGGGGGTACTTTTTCGTGATGCAACCATTAGACATGTATCTCAACAAAGAGCTGAGCTGGCTGGAATTCAACGCCCGGGTTCTGGCTGAAGCGCTCACCGCCGACACACCGCTGCTCGAGAGGCTGAAATTCCTCTCGATTTTCACCACCAACCTTGACGAATTTTTTATGGTACGCGTAGCGGGGCTGAAGAAGATGGCGCAGGAAGGCCTGCGCATCACCGACTCTCCGGATGGTATGGAGACTGGGACTGTCCTACAGCACATCCGCCGCCGCACCCTGCAGCTACATGCGGACCAGTATACTTGCTTAAATGAGCTTGTTCTGCCTCGCCTCATGGAGCTCGGCGTTAAAATCGTCAAGATGAACGAGCTGACTGCAGCGCAAAAGGCTGCCACCGATCTCTATTTTGAGGCGGAAATCAGCCCAGTGTTGACCCCCTTAGCCTTCGACCCAGCACACCCGTTCCCATTCCTGTCAAACCGCTCGCTGTACCTAACCGTGCGCACACGCGCATCAGGCTCCAACGACTACAGCCTTCCGGGCATCGGCTTCGTTGAGATTCCGCCGATCGTGCCGCGCCTCATTCCGGTCAAGTCGACCCAAGCCGGCGAGGTGCGCTTCGTGCTGCTCGAAGACCTCATCGCCCACCATTTGGGATCGCTGTTCTTCGGAGGCGAAGTCGAAGCGGCCTTTACCATGCGGGTGATCCGCAACCTGGACTATAACCTGCTCGAAAACAAGGTCGTCGACCTCCTCAAGTCGATTCAAAAAGAAGTCGTCAATCGCGAACACCAGGAGGTCGTTCGCCTCGAAGTTGACCGCGAGCTGCCACCAACCGTCTTGGAACTGCTCAAAGAACGCCTCTGCATCTCCGACGACGACATCTACCAGCTGCCCAACCCACTGTTTATCCCTGCATTGATGCCGCTTTATTCGGCACTTACGGGCGATGAGCTGCACGACCCGCCGTTTAACCCTAGGTTGCCTCCCGTGCTAGCGACGGCCGAAGATATGTTCTCGGTGATCGCGAAAAAAGACCTGATGGTGCATCATCCCTATGAGAGCTTTTACGCCGTAACTGAATTTCTACACCTCGCCGCACACGACCCCAATGTCTTAGCCATCAAACAAACCCTCTACCGCACTGCGGGCGACTCGCCGATCATCGAGGCCCTCATCGCCGCCGCCGAAAACGGCAAGCAGGTGACGGCGGTGGTTGAACTCAAGGCCCGCTTCGACGAAAAAAACAACATCATCTGGGCGCGTCGGCTGGAACGGGCCGGGGCCAACGTCGTCTTCGGCTTTGTCGGGCTAAAAACCCACTGCAAGGCCACCCTGGTGGTGCGTCGTGAGAAAAACCAATTAATTCGCTACGTCCACCTCTCGACGGGCAACTACAATTCAAACACTGCTAAGCTCTATACCGACATAGGACTGTTCACGGTAGACGACGCTATCGGCCGCGACGTAGCGACGATTTTCAATCTGATCACCGGCTTCGATGTGCTAACCGGCGTAAATCGCCTCAGCGACGATGCAATCAGCGCCCAGTTTAATAAATTGGCCATCGCGCCCATTAACTTGCGCCGCAACATCCTCAAGCTTATCGAGGAAGAAATCGAATGCCAAAAGCGAAGTGGTACTGGCTTTATCATGGCGAAGATGAATGCCTTGGTCGACAAGGACATTATCGACGCACTCTATCGCGCCTCCCAGGCTGGTGTAAAAGTGCAATTGATCGTACGAGGAACCTGCTGCCTCAGGCCCGGAGTTCCTGGGATCAGTCACAACATCGCCGTGATCTCGATCGTCGACCGCTTCCTTGAGCACTCGCGAGTGTATTACTTCCAGGCGGGCGGCGAACACCGGGTATTCCTAGCCAGCGCTGACTGGATGCCACGCAATATGGACCGTCGCATTGAAATCGCCTTCCCAGTTGAGCACAAAGACATCAAGGCCCGCATCATCAACGAAGTGCTACTGACGTCATGGGCGGATACCGTCAAGGCCTGGGAACTCAATCCCGATGGTAATTACCAGCGCCGCAGGCCCCCATCTGGGCAGGAGCCCATGCGTTCGCAGATGAAGTTCATTGCGTTAGCACGCAAGGGCGGGATTCAGTCTATCCCCTATGACATCGCCATTAAGCATAACCCGATGCGCCAGGCCGGGCGTCCAATCGCCAAGAAAAGATCCAAGAAACAGGAGCGACCGAGCCTCGGCGACAGCCGCGGCAGCGATGATAAACCTTAACGCCTGATTCAATGGCCGACGGACTTACCGCCAATCGCATCGCCATTGCTAATTTTTTTCGCCGCAGCAGCCAACGCCTCTGCAAGACCAGTTTGCTCAACTAAGTCCAGGGTCATCTGCGCTGACACTACCGGGAGAGCGTTCAAGACCGATGTGACAAATGACGGCGACCCGCCAGCGGTCCCGTTGGAGTTGGCGACGGCAGTATTTTGTGCCGAGTCTGCAGCGATCAGCACCGACTGAAGCGAACCCTTAAAGGTCACTGATAAGATCGCGATTGGGTCGGTGCTGATGCGAAATTCCATGCTATCAAAAAGCAGATTAGAAGCCTTATCCGCGCCATCGAACCCGGTATTAAGGATGACAAAGTTGACCACATGGGGAAACTCTTGATCTCCACCAACAACCGTATAGGGCTGGTCATAGGAGAGCATTTTAATCTCGGTCATGCCGCGCACCACCTTGCCATCCTTAGTCGTCATGTCGACGACCGTTTTCACATCGAGGCGGGCAAGCTCGGCAGCATTGGCCGTAAACAAAGCTGGGAGCATCGGCCTCGGCGGTACAAAGGTACTACCGCCGAGGCTAGAAACGCTAATGACGTGATTGAGACTGTCGGCAACTGCTTGACTGCCTGAGGCCGCCTTTTGACCGAATGATCCGAGTATACCCTTGAGATCAATGACTCCGAACACTGAACAGGTGACGACCCCACTTGGAATCTGAAATAGCTCCACGGAACCGCTGTGCAAACCCGCCAGATTAACGCTCACATCGAGATTGCCGCTACAGACGTCAATCCCCAAGGCTTGGGCCTTACCTCGGTAGGAGGCCTTGATCATGCTAGAACCATCCGCCGCCAAAGGGCCCGCCGCTGCTGCCCTTTCCTCTCCGGAATTGGCCGAAGGCAGCGGCATGCCTGGCGTAGCGCCGCGGGCTGGCACGGCCGAGGCATCTTTTTTAGCAGCGCTGCCACCTTGCTGCGCCGAACTGCAAGCCCCCAAAGCCAGGAACAGCCCAACTGCGTGCTGCATCCCCAAGTTGTTGAAATACCCTCTAACACTAAACATAAAGTTCGCTTTCTCAAAGGCTTACCAGATCAGCGCGCCGCCAACTTAGGCTGCGGCCTAGGCTTCTCGGAAGCTTTATCAAAAGGCTTTAGGCAATTTGCTACGAAACACCAAACTAGTGCCTCCTCGCAGAGAACTTGGCGTGTGCCGCCCTAGGGTTTTTGGCCAGCGGCGACTACCTACAGCGATGCCGCCACTCTTTTGTTCACCCATGAGGAAAAAGGGCGCACATCCGTGTAAATGCTACGCTCTCTGCAAGTCAAATCCGTGCTTCGAGCAACACCAATCAAGAGCATTTGACCATCTTTGATGAGGTATGCAGGTCCGCCTGAATCGCCAAAGCACATGCCTTTATAGGTGATCCGGTCGGCATCCTCGAAGAAATGCAGCGACCGATCTTCCTTGTCAACTGAGCTAAGAACGACATCGGCCCTGCGCAATGTACCGGAGTCTAAGTTATCCGCCCCGGTTAGGCCAAATCCCGCAATGGTCATGACATTGCCGGCCTCTATGGCTGCCGTGTCCGCTGCAATAGGCACGCTGTGATAATTCTCCGGCGCGTCAGCAGCCAAAATGACCACGGCGACATCATCACGGTCGGAGTCAACCTGCGCGTTACCATTGCCGCTGTCAGGGAGCCCCGCATAAATATGATAGGACTTCGCCGCGATTAGAATGGTCGAAGGGCTAGCCCGCTGGAGTCCGAAGGTCACCTGCAGCTGGTCTACAGGTCCGACTGCAGTAAAACAATGTGCGGCAGTTAACACCGCGCGCCTACCCACCAGCGTACCGCTACAGCCGTTACTACCATTATTATTCTTACTCCAGGTGAGACCGACGGTGGAGCGTGCCACGGCATCATTGCTTTGCGCCAGCACTCCATTGACCACCTTGACGTCGCTGGTAATGCCAAACATCGCCCGGCAGCCGGTGATGCTCAGCAACAAGACGATGCCACATGCAATATACTGACATTGCCGATGTACGAAACGCGATAAATTGAGCATAAATCACACCCCCCGCACCACGACCTCGACACGCCGGCCATCCAGCATGAGGGTCAAGTCGGCGGCAATTGCATTGTAGATTGAATTAATGGCATTGCGATAGTCAGTTGCCCCGTAACTCGTACCATCCGTAAAGGCGGTAAATCCACCACGGTGATAATTCAATGCTCTCTTCACATCCCACTGCCGAAAGGCCTTGAGCATATATGAAACGGCGAGGCCAAGCTGCGCAGGATCATCCAGTGAGGCGCCATTGTCGTTTTTAACATATCCAACCTTTGTCAACATGTCATAGTTTATGTTTAGGATACTACGATTTGCCGAAGGCGTTCCGTCTTTATGAGTATCACGGTCACGCACATCCATGGTCGTGGTTTCCTGCATCGCTATTGCAATAATCAGCGCCTTTTCCTGGGCGGTGGCTCCTGATGCATCGATTGCGGCCACCAACAGTCCTTTATTATTCTGTAGCGCCACACCATAATTATTTAATTTGAATGCCGCATTTGCTGGCACTCCTAAATCTAATTTGGGCAGCGCAGTGACTGGTGCCACAGGTGGCGGGACGGACTGCGTCGCCGGCAGGCCCCCAGTTCTTGCTCCCTGACCTTCGGCCGGTAAGGCCTCACGGCGGGCGCCATTGCCCTCGCCACCAACTGCGGCAGTGCTGATGACTGGATTGAGTGTGACATTACTTGCCGGCTCAATGGTTACCGACCCAACTGCTGCCACAGCACTTGGGCCCGCAGCTGAGGTGACGGTACAGATCGCAATATTAGCAGTGAATGTTGGGGCATCTATTACATATACGGCTGGCTGCGCAGCGGGGCAAACATGATAGATTACAATGCCTTTGCCGTCTTTATAGGATAGCGCAATGGTATAGGACCCATGCGTCACAATTAAAGTGGCATCTGTGGCATTACCACCCGAAAATGCCGACAGAGCCAGGTCTTTATCGATCACGGCCTTATCGCCGTCGATTTTTTGCATCACCACCTCGACGAGGCTCCAAGGCGGACTACTAGAAGGCGGGACAAATTTCCCAACGGCAAACGAACTTAGCTCGGACTCACTCGCGAAATCTTCCTTCATCCTACAGCCCAAGCTGAAGACGCTAAACATACAGAGGAGAGGCACTAAGCGCAGTCCAATCATTCTCTTGTCCCCCAAGGAGTAAACCGCCTCAACTAATTAGGTCGGTCAGAAGTACCAGACCAGCCCCAACAAGCCGATCACAGGCGGGTTAGGGCCCGTCAGGAAATAACTTGCACAGTTGGGTGTCAGATGATGGTTGGCTGTGGTCGATTTCAAAGCGAAAAACCGGAGGAATACCT
>Ga0315273_10006012_pt1 | contig 15073 bp, 11 predicted proteins | sample YL17G02_0_MG_FD_205753 | JGI IMG/M metagenome (GOLD analysis project Ga0315273, IMG submission 205753) | Sediment microbial communities from Yellowstone Lake, YNP, Wyoming, USA - YL17G02_0 | ecosystem: Environmental > Aquatic > Freshwater > Lake > Sediment | place: USA: Wyoming | collected...
GGCACGCGATCGCCCTCGCCGTACCGGCGGATTCGGTTCTCGCACGCCGGGCGGCAGAGGAGGGGCTGACCGTGTTCGGCGGAGTAGCCTACCGGCCTCCAGCCCGGGTGCTGTCGTTTCTTCGAGACGTCCGCGCTGTGCGCGCCGTGCTGCGCGACTGGCGCCCCGACATCGTTCACAGCCACGGCTCACAGGACACCTGGGTCGCGGTGGCCGCCAACCGCTGGGCCGGGGGGCCGCGTCTCCCTCACGTTCTCACCCGCCACAACACAAAGCGCGTGGCGGACAGTGCGGCGAACCGCTATCTCTATGGCCGCTGCGTGGATCTTCTCGTCGTCGCCGCGGGCGGGGTGCTCGACCGATACGAGCCCTTCCTGCGCCGCGGGATTCTGCGACAGGACCGGATCGCGGTGATCCACTCCTCCGTGGACGTCGAAAAGTTCTCCCGGCCGGCGGAGCCGGACCGCATTCGCGCCGAGCTCGGGCTCGGACCGGACAATCTTCTCGTCGGCTGCGTCGGGCGCCTCGTAAAGGACAAGGGGCAGCGGTGGCTGCTCGACGCGGCCGCAGCCCTGCGAGGCAGCCACCCGCGCCTGTTCTTCGTGCTCGTCGGAACCGGAACGGAGGAAGCGGCGCTGAGGCGGCAGGCCTCCTGTCTCGGCTTGACCGATCGGGTGTTCTTTCTCGGATTCCGCGAGGACATGGCGGACATCACCGCGGCGCTCGATCTGTCCGTGCTGCCGTCGGTAGACTGCGATGCTTCCTCCGCGGCGATCAAGGAAGCGATGCTGATGGGAAAGCCGGTCGTCGCGACCGACATCGGCGGGGCGCGGGAGATCATTCGTCCCGAGGCGGCGGGGCTCGTCGTTCCGCCGGGCGATCCGGCCGCCCTGGCGCGCGCGATCGCCCGGATACTCGACGCCCCCGGAGAGGCCCGTCAAATGGGCATCCGAGGGCGGGAAATTGTCCTGACCGACTACACGACCGGCCGGCTTGCCGACCGGTACCTCGAAGCCTACCGCTCCGCGGCCGCCCGGAGCGGGGGGACTTCCGCATGACAGCCGCCGACGCTCTTGCGCTTCGGGGCCTTGGCCTCCTTCGGCGGGCTCTCGGCCCGCTTCCAGCGGTCCACGCAGCGGCGGATCTTGTCCTTCGCCTGGACCTCGATCTGCCGGACGCGCTCGCGGCTGATGCCCATGCGCTGGCCGATCTCGTTGAGCGTCATCGGCTGCATGCCGGTCAGCCCGAAACGTTCGCCGACGACCCGCTTCTCCTTTTCGGTGAGCCCGTCGAGAGCGCGCCGGACGAGGGTCGTGTCCTCGTCGCGAAGAATGCGGGCCTCGGGGCAGACGGCCGCGACATCCGCGATGATGTCGCGCACGACGCGGTCGGCGTCGGGAGCGCAGGGGTCATCGAGCGAGATCTCCCGCGGGTTGGTGTGAAGAAGGTTGTCGAGGTGCGCGACGGCTCCGGCGAGGTGGCCGGCGATCTCCTCCCGGTCGGGGGAGCGCCCGAGCGACCCGCGCAGCGACTGCTCGGCGTCGCGGATCTGCCGCATCTTCTTGCGACGGTAGGTCGGCACGCGGACGACGCTGGAGTGGTCCGCGATCGACTTGAGGATCGCCTTGCGAATCCACCAGACGGCGTAGGTGATGAACCGCACGCCGCGACCGGGATCGTATCGGTGCGCGGCTTGAATCAGTCCCAGGTTCCCTTCGTTGATCAGATCCTCGAAGGGAATGCCCAGGCCGCGGTACTCGGCAGCAATCGTGACCACGAACCCCAGGTTGCACTCCACCAGGTCGTTCGGAGTCTTGCCGCTCTGGCGCCGCTGGATGCGCCGGGCCAGGACGACCTCGTCCTCTCGCGAAAGAGGCGGCCGTTCCCGAATGTCCGCGAAATACCTCGTCAGGGTCGGATCCATACAGCGGTTGCTCCTTTCGGTCATCTTCCCGGGGGGACCGGGGGGGTGGAAGACAGTCCGACGGGAATTGACCTCCGCATGCTGTTCGAGCACCTCATGATATGAGAATTCGTCATTTGTCCGCAAGCAGTATTTTTGCTCTTCCGTGGGCCTGATCTGTCGAAACCCGCGCCCGATCCGGGTTTTGAGCCGGAAGACACTTCAGGACACCTCCTGGTCCCTATGCTGTCGGCGATGTGTGCTGGCCTGATGAGCAAACCCCGTGCCCCGGCCGTGCAGAATAGCAATTCATTTAAACACAGCGATTTACGCTGACTCGCCGGAGGAGCGGAAGGCTCGGTGAAGAGCAATCGGCCTCCAGCGTCCGGTCAGCAACGCCTCATGCGACAGCCGCGTCCTGTCCTGGAACGCAACCCTGGTCAGGAGCCGGTGCGTGACTCACTCGCCGAGAAGATCCCGTCGTCGGAAGATCGGGTAGAAGGGAAGGTCCGCGAGCCGCTCGGTGCCTCCCTCCTCCCGGTCCACGAGGCAGATCGCCGCCGAGACGACGCCTCCCGCCTCCCGCACCGCACCGATCGCCTCGAGGGTGGACTCGGCGGTCGTGACGACGTCGTCCACGACGATGACGGTCTTTCCCGCGACCGTGGCTCCTTCGATGCGGCGGCGCGTGCCGTGGTCCTTGGACGCCTTGCGGACGATGAAAGCGGGAAGCGGCCGGCCCTGATGGTGGCTGACGGCGGCGACCGCGGCGGCAATGGGATCCGCTCCGAGGGTCAGGCCGCCGATCGCCTCTGCCCGCAGTGCGTTTGCCGCGATGCAGTCGAGGATCACTGCTGCCACGAGCCACGCTCCCTCGGGATGGAGCGTCGTGCGGCGGCAGTCGAGGTAGTAGCTGGAGGTCCTCCCGCTCGCAAGAGTGAACTCGCCCCTCTGAAGAGACAGGTCGAGGAGCAACTGGTGGAGGCGTTGCCTGTCGGTCATCGTCACGGGCTGGAAATTCTACCCCGGTTTCCCCTGGCGTCGAGCCTGGGGTAGATTCAAACCCGTGCTCCGCCCGTTGCTCCTGTCCGCGGCAACCCTTGCCCTGCTGATCTCCGCTCCGACCCGACCCGCAAGGGGCGCGGAAGCGGATCCCGGCGAGATCATCGACGCCCGCCCGGCGGCCCCCGCTCCATCCTCCGAAACCGCTGGCCCCCGCTCCGTGATCGGCCCGCAGGACCTGCTCGACATCAAGGTCTTCCAACTCGACACCTTCAACCAGACCCAGCGCGTTTCCGAGGACGGCTCGATCACCCTGCCCCTGCTCGGTCGCCTCGCTGTCGCCGGGCTATCGCGGGAGGAGGTCGAGAGGAAAATCGCCGGATTGCTGTCGCAATGGGTCAACGATCCCCAGGTCAGCGTTTTCGTGCGGGAGAACGAGAGCCGGAAGATTTCCGTGACCGGAGCGGTCCAGAAGCCGGGCAGCTACGAGATGCTCGGCGTGCGGACCCTCATCGAGATGATTGCCGTCGCCGGCGGAGCGACCCGGGACGCCGGGCCCACGATCGTCGTGCTGCGGCGCACGGCTTCGGGGCCGCCTCAGCGGATCGAACTGCGGCTCGACACGCTGCTCCGCGCGGAAGATGCCTCCGAGAACATCCCGTTGCAGCCCGGCGACATCGTCTACCTCCCGCCGGAAGAGATCTTCAAGGTCTACGTCAACGGCGCCGTGAGGCGACCCGGGCCGGTCGAAGTGAAGGCCTCGGAGCCGATCTCGGTCCTGCAGGCGATTACGGCCGCCGAGGGGACGAGCGAGCGGGCCTCGGAGCGGCGGGTCCAGGTGATCCGGCACGGGGAGAACGGCGAAAAAACGATCCTCGTCGTTGATCTGCGGCGCGTCCGGCAGGGCCGCGCGGAGGATATCGTGCTGGAGAAGAACGATATCGTGTTCGTTCCGGAGTCATTCTTCTAGTACGGCCGGCCCCGCCAGTACTGCTGGCCCCCGCGATAGGGGGTTCCCGCGGCGGTCCTTGTCGTGTATTTTATTAAGCCTCTCTCGAAGGAGCCAGAATGCGGACCAACGGTCAGTTCCGGCGTCTCGTGGGCGCCCTTCTTGTTGCTGTCATAGCGATCCCGGCCGGTGTCGCCACGGCGGGCACGCCGGCGGAATCGCCTGCCGCCCTCGGTGGGCTCGTCCTGACCGTTCCGACCACACCCGACGCTCCCCGTCGGCCCGTGGAGGGAGCCGTCGTGCGGGCCCTCGACGTCGCCTCCGGGCGCAGTTGGCAGAGCCCGGCATCGGGAGCCGACGGAGCCTACCGGCTCGAAGGACTTCCCGCAGGCCAGTTCGCCCTCGGCGTTGAAACGAAGGCGGGCGTGTTCCTCTCCGACGGCATGGTCGGACTCACCCCCGGGCAGCAGCGCCGTCTCTCCTTCTCCCTTCGCGCCGAGAAGGCGGATGAGGGTGGGAGCGCGGGGGAGGGCGAAGGCGGCGAAACGCCTCCGGCCGACACCGGCAAGACGCCCCCGGCGAAGGGGGGCCACGGAAGCTGGTGGGCCAACCACCCCTGGCTCGGTGGCGTCGCCGTGGTCGGCTCGGCGGTTGCCCTCGGCGTTCTCGCCGATCAACTGACGAACGAGAGCGATAACAAGGAGAAAAACGCCTCTCCGGCCGCGCCGTAGAAGCTTCGTCTCCGTCTGGTTTGAGCGTGAGACTGGCGGCACTCGCGGCGGGCCTGACCGGATTACTGGCGGCGGGAATGGCCCCCGCGGCATCCCCCGCCCCGGGCGATCTTCCTCTCGATCGCCAGCCCGATCCGCTCGCCGGACCCTGGAAGGTCGGTCCCGTGCGGCTCGACCCGTTCGTGAAGATCGAGCAGTTCGGATGGGACAGCAACGTTTTTCTTTCCGACCGGGGCAAGGAGCAATCGGACCTCATGATGCGCCTCTCGGCCGGCATCCGGGGCCAGATGCTCTTCGGAAGCCGCGGATCCCTGTCCTTCGAGGAGAAGCCCGACTACGTTGCGTTCGCCCACACGAGCTCTCAGAGCTATGCGAACAATCGGCTGTCCGGCCGGGCAGATCTCGTCGCGGGACGCCTGTCCCTGGCAACCGGGGGACAATGGAATACGAGCCGTGACTGGGCATCGAGCGAGTTCGACGAACGGTCCCGCACCACGACTCGAACCGCGTTCGCGGGGCTCGCGTGGCGGACCCATTCGCGAACCTCGGTCACGGTCACGACCGGACGGCTGTGGCTCGGCGTCTCCGACAGCGACCAGCCGGATATTGGCGCCCTGCTCGACCGGACGGAGGCGCGCCTCGCGGAGCGGTTCTCCTGGCGGGCCGCGCCCCGGACGACGCTCTTCACGGAACATTCGTCGCTTCGAATCGCCTTCGACGATACGCCGGGACGCGACAGCCGGGTGCAGTCCTGGACCGCCGGGGCGCGCCTCGAAGGACGGGGGGCCGTGACCGGCTCCGTTCAGCTCGGGCCCGCGCGCCTTACCTCCGATGATCCGCGCTGGAGCGGCGACAATGCCCTGCTCGGCGAGGCGGACGTCGCCGTCCGAGCGGGCGAGACATGGCTGCTTCTGGCCGGGGGCCGCAGGGCCCTGCTCTTCGCCGTCTTCGAGAACAACCTGTTCTACCGCGAGGATCGGCTGAACGCGTCGGCGCGGAAGGCGCTCACGCCCCGGCTCGCGCTGGAAGCCGGGGCGGAATGGACCTGGTTGCGCTGGCCGGGACGGGACGAAAGTCCGCTCGTCACGGGGAGCGGGACGATCCCCGCCTGCGCGGCATCCGGGCTGCCGTGCTCCGAGCTGCGACAGGATCGGATCGTGTCCCGCTTCGTGGGTGTCCGCTTCAAGGTCGCCCGCCGCAGCGAGTTGACGGCGCGGCTGTCGCTGCGGCGGCGAACGTCGAATCTGCCCGGTGAGGACGACGAACAGGTCGTTTTCACAACGGGTGCGGGGTTTTGAATGAATGACGCGACGAAGGAAACGAGTGAGCTCCGGCAGTTCTGGGACGTGCTCGTCCGGCGGCAGTGGGTCGTCTATACGGTCGCCGGGGTCCTCCTCGCCGCGGCGGCCGTGCGCACCTTCACGGCCGAGCCTCGCTACCGCGGCACGGCGCTCGTGGAGATCGAGCGCTCCTCGCCCGACGTGCTTGCATTTCGTGACATCCTGCGGACCGACCCGAGCTGGCAGGGGTTCAACGCGTTCTACGAGACGCAGTACCGCATTCTTCGCAGCCGAGCGGTCGCCCGCATCGCGGCGCAAAAGATGAACCTCGCCTCGAGCGCGCCCCCCCCGGCCAGCCACGGTGTCACCGGGCGCGCCCTGGCAGGCCTGAAGCGGCTGCTGCCCGGAGGGCGGCGGGAGGCGCCCCCTCCGGCCGAGCCCCTCGGCCCCTGGATCGACCTGCTTCTCGCGGGGCTTTCGGTGGAACCGGTGCGCGACAGCAACCTCGTGGAGGTGTCCTTCGTCTCGGCCGACCCCGCCTTTGCCGCCCGCACCGCCAACGCCGTCGTGGACTCCTACATCGAGTTCACGCTGACCAACCAGTTCGATACGACCGCGCAGGCGAGCGACTTTCTCAGCCGCCGCGTCGGGGAGCTGCGCGACGAAGTGTCCCGGCTGGAGGAACGGCTGCAGGGTTACCGCGAGGCGCGCCGGATCCTGCCCGGCGTCACCGGCCTGGAAAATCTGGCGATCAAGGGGGTCTCGGCCGTGGACGGCCTGCAGGTGCAGGCGTGCGCGCGGCGGATCGCCGCCGAGTCGGAGTGGAACGCCGCGAGGCGGACGGATCCCTCGTCCCTGCCCGACGTCGTCCACAACGCGACGGTCGGAAAGCTTGAAGCGGAGGTCAACGACCTGGAGATCCAGCGCGCCGAGCTGCTGCGGACCTTCAAGCCCGGCTGGCCTCAGGTCCAGGCGGTCACGCGCCGCATGGAAGGCGCGCGGAGCCGCCTGGCCTCGGAGACCGCGGTGATCGCCCAGCGTGTCGTGGCAGGGGCGGAAGCGAAATACCGGGCCGCCCTCGAGGAAGAGGAGCGTCTCGCCACGCTTCTTGACGCGGAGAAGGACTCCGCCCAGCGCGTCGGCCGTGATTCGCTCGAGCACGCGACCCTGCAGGCCGAGGTCGAACGGAAGCGCGCGGTGCTCAACGCGCTTCTGCAGCGACAGAACGAAGCGTCGGTTTCCTCGCACATGCGAGACATGAACGCGGGGCTGGCGCGCGTCGTGGACCGCGCGCTGCCGGCCCGGACCCCCTTCCGGCCGCGGCCGTCGCTCGATCTGCTGATCGGGCTTCTCGTCGGTCTGCTGGCCGGGGTGGGCGCGGCATTCGGGGTCGAAAGCTGGGACAACACGCTTCGCCGCTCGGAGGATGTCGAACGGGCGCTCGGACTGCCGACCCTTGCCCGCATTCCGACCGCTGAGGCGGCCGAAGGATCGGGGCCCGCTCCCGCGGGGCAGGAGGTGGACCTCCTCAGCCACCGCCAGCCCACCTCGATCCTCGCCGAAGCGTTCCGTGATTTACGCACCGCGTTGTCACTTTCCTCGGCCGGCGCCGCCCCGCGGCTTCTCGCCGTGACGAGCACGCGCCCGGAAGAGGGCAAGTCCACCGTCGCAATCAACCTCGCGACGGTGATCGCGCAATCCGAACGCCGCGTGCTTCTCGTGGATTCCGACCTTCGCCGGCCCCGGATCCATCGCACCTTCGGGTTGCGAAACGCCACGGGTCTGTCCGCGGTGCTTTGCCAAAGCGCGACCCTGGAGGACGCCATCCAGGGCACGGAGGTCCCCGGCCTGTCGGTGCTGACGGCCGGCCCCATCCCGCCGAACCCGTCGGAACTTCTCGATTCGCCCTTCTTCGACGAGCTGGTCGCGAGCGCGCTCGAGCGGTTCGACACGGTCGTCTTCGACTCCGCGCCGCTTCTGACCGTCGCGGACGGAGCGATCCTCGCCTCTCACGCGCACGGCACGGTGCTCGTTGTCGAATCCGACCGCACCACCCGCGAGGAAGCGCGGAGGGCGAAGGCCAAGCTGGCGCAGGTCTCGGCGCGCGTTCTGGGTGTGGTTCTGAACAACGCCGTCGACGTGGATGGATCCTACGGGCGCTACCGCTACCAGTATCAGAGCCGCGCGGCCGCGCCGGCGGAGACCACCCGAAAAACCCGCGTGGGCCGCATCTTTCAGCGCCGCGCGCGCTAGCCCTTCCGCGCCCCCATGAACGATCACCGGCGGCTCGCTGGGGGATTGGCGGCCGGGCTGTTCCTCCTGATCCTGTGCGCTCCCCTTCCCTTCGGGGGGAGAACGCCGATCGCCGCCGGCCTGCTTTCGGCGGCGGCGGCCCTGCTCGCGGCAGGCGCCCTCGCGGTCCAGATCCGCACGCCCGGCGAGCGGCCGGAATCCCCGCCCGCGGCGATTCCCCTTCTGCTCTTCCTGCTTCTCGCCGCCTGCCAGCTCGTTCCCCTGCCCGTGGGCCTGCTGTCGGCGATCGACCCGGCCGCCCTCGTCCTCCGCGAGCGTGTCTGGCCCGGCGCGTGGAAAACGGTGCCCCTGTCGCTGTCCCCCGCGGCGACCGCCTCCGCGGTGGGCCGGCTGGGCGCGGTCCTGTCCGTCTTCGCGGCGGCTGTCGTCGTGGCCCGGCGGCGCGGCGGGGCGGCATTGATCGCCACGAGCCTGTGCGCCTCCGGCTGCCTGCAGGCTCTCTACGGCCTCGCCGACGAGCTTTCGGGTCGAAGGAGCATCTTCGGCTATGCGCGGCACGACTGGATCGGCCGCCTCGCCGGCACATACATCAACCCGAACCACTTCGCGGGCCTCGTCGAACTCGCGCTTCCCGCTGCCCTGGGACTGGCGTTCTCGCTGGGCTTCGGCCCGGCCGCCGCCCGCCGGCTCCCCCTGCGCGTTCGTCTCGCGGAGGCGCTGACAAGTCCCACCCTTGGGCGCCGCAGGCTTCTCGGCGCTGGAGTGGGCCTCATGGCTCTCGCGCTGCTCCTTTCCCGCTCGCGCGCCGGGGTCCTGCTGGCCGGGCTGGCCGCTGCCGCGACGATCGCGTTCGGCCGGCCGCGTCCTGCTGCCGCGAGGCGGACGGACGAAGCGCCCCCTGCCGCGCGAGACGCAGCCGGGACGCGCCGGCTCGCGTGGGTCGGAGGGTGCGCCGTCCTCGCGATTCTCGCAGCGGGCCCGATTGGCCTCGACGGATTGCGGCATCTGTCGGGAACCTATGCCTCCGCATCAACCGACTTGTTCGCGCCAGGCGGGCGCCTCCAGGTTTACCGGGACACGATGGGGATCGTCCGCGACCATCCCGCTTTCGGCGTCGGACTCGGCGGGTTCGCCTCGGCCTTTCCCCGGTATCGCTCCGCCGGGGTCGTCAACCGGTGGGAGGAGACGCACAACGATTATCTTCAGGCCGTGGCGGAGACAGGCGTTCTCGGCGCCGCGCTGATCGCCTGGGGAGGCCTTTCGCTTGCCCTCACGCTGCGGCGGCGCACTCCGAGGCAAGACGCGCCGACCCGAGCGGTGCGCATCGGGCTGTCGGCCGGGTGCGCCGCGTTCCTGACCCACGAACTCGTGGATTTCAACGGGCAGATTCCCGCCAACGCGTTCGCCTTTGCCGCCGCCCTCGCGGGGGCGGTCTGCAATGGGTCGGGCGATGCCAGGGGTCCGCGTCCGGTGCGGCCCCGAGGCGCCGGACGGTTCTCCCTCGCGGCGCTGTTCTCGGGCGCCGCGATCGCGGCAGCCGTCTGGGGCGCATGGCATCCTGGAAACGCCTCCGCCCAGGCCGTCGCGCGCGGGCGCTCGCTCGCCGCCTCGATGGATCGATCGCTCGCGGAATCCGGCGGGCGCACGGCGGATTCCTCGAATCTGGCGCTCGCGGCGCGGGCGGAGCTGGAGGCCGCCGTGCGAGGCGATCCGGCTTCCGCGGAGTCCCAGGTCCTCCTCGCCCGCCTTGACCGTCTCGCCGCCGCGACGGGCCTGCCGGGAGCGCCGGAGGACGGGATGCCCCGCCCCGCCTATGATCTCCGCCTGCGCCGCGCCGCGGAACTCGACCCTCACCGGCCCGATCTGCGCCTTGCTCTGCTGCGCGAGCGCGTCGCCGCAGGCGATGCCGGCGGTGCGTGCACCGAGCTGACGGCCATCGCCGCGCGGGGAGAGGACGGCGTGTGGGACGCTCTCGTCTCCTTGTGGAACCTCGAACCCGACCCCCTCTTCGTGGATGGATGCCTGCCGGCCGGGGCTACCCGCGACCGGGCGCGTCTCGTCTTTACCGATTTTCTGCGCACGCTCGGCAGAAACGAAGAGGCGGAGTCGAGGCTACGCGCGATCGTGCAGGGGCGCGGCCCTCTCGCCTGCCGCGCCTTCGAGGCCTGGGCAGGGCTTGTCGTTTCGGCGGGCCGCGCCACGGAAGCGGCCTCCGCGGGCGTTGCGATTCTGCGCGATCGCGGAAGCGACCGGAGCTGCGAGGCCGCCGTGCTCCCCTTTCTCGCGCGCGCTCTCGTGGCGGCCGGGCGAGGCGAGGATGCGATCGGCCGGGTGCGCCAGGCGCTCGCCCTCGACGCGCAGGATCCCGTGATCCGACTGGCCGCGGGAGAAGTTTTTCTCGCCTGTGGCCTTCCGCAGGAGGCGCGGGATCAGTTCGAACGCCTGCTCGAAGGCGGCGCTCCCCCGCAGTTTCTGGCGGCGCGGGAGAGGACCGTTCGCGTCGGACTGGCGCGCGCCTGCGAAGCGCTCAACCAGCGCGACGGCGCGCTTCGGCAGTGGCGCGAAGTCGTCCGTCTCGATCCGTCCGACGAGGAAGCCCGCCGCCGGATTGTTGCGCTGGAACTGGGGTTCTAGGCCGATCGCCTGAACGCCGGCGCTCGCCGGGATGACACGGAGCGGGTCAGGACGCTTTCTTCCAGAGGACGTCCGGTTCCTCGGCTCCGCGTTCCTTGCAGCCGGCGCAGAACGGGAAGACCGCTCTTTCGGCCAGCTCGATACGCGTGTCCTTTCCCGCCTGCCGGCAGGTCATGCAGCGGTAGGCGCCGGCGCGCTGGCACCGCTCGCCGATCTTGAAATCTCCATGAGCCATTCTGATCATCGCGTGTCCGACCTTTCCATGACGGGCCACTGTAGCAAGATCGCCCGGATCCGCCCATACGGGGAATTCCCTATACTGACCTCATGTTCGAGGCCGGATCGGCCAGGGCTCCTCTTGCCGAGCGGATGCGTCCGGCACGCCTGGAGGATTTCGTCGGGCAGGAGGGGATTCTCGGGCCCGGAACCGCTCTGAGGCGGAGCATCGAGGCGGACACGCTCGGCTCGCTGATCCTGTGGGGCCCTCCCGGCTCCGGAAAGACCTCCCTCGCCCGGATCATCGCGGCCCGCACGAAGGCCCGCTACGTCCCATTCAGCGCGGTGCTGTCGGGAATCAAGGAAGTCCAGCAGGTGATGCGCTCCGCGGAGGAGAACCGGAAGGCGTACGGCCAGCGGACCGTTCTGTTCGTGGACGAGATCCACCGGTTCAACCGCGCGCAGCAGGACGCCTTTCTCCCCTACGTCGAGCGGGGGGACATCATCCTCATCGGCGCCACGACGGAGAACCCGTCCTTCGAGGTCAACTCGGCGCTGCTGTCGCGTGCACGCGTCTATGTCCTCGAACCGCTTGCGGCCGGGGATATCGAGCGGCTCATCCGCCGGGCCCTCGCCTCCCCGGACGGACTCGCCGAAGAGCGGCTCGTTCTGCCTGACGACCTCGTCTCGCGCCTGGCGGCGGCCTCGCAGGGGGACGCGCGGACGCCCTACAACGCTCTCGAAGTGCTGGCCGCGACCGTCCCGCCCTCACCCGATGGCATGCGCCATGTGACGCGAGAGGCGCTCGCCGACGCGCTGCAGACGCCCGTCCCCCGCTACGACGCCGCCGGAGAGGAGCACTTCAACATCATCTCCGCCCTGCACAAGTCGCTGCGCAACAGCGATCCGGACGCGGCGATCTACTGGCTGGCCCGCATGCTGGAATCGGGCGAAGATCCGCTCTACATCGCCCGGCGCATGGTGCGGTTCGCCAGCGAGGACGTCGGGCTGGCCGATCCAAGGGCCCTCACGATCGCGCTCGCCGCGAAGGACGCGGTGCACTTTCTCGGCCGGCCGGAAGGCGACCTGGCCCTCGCCGAAGCGGCCGTGTACCTCGCGACCGCCCCCCGATCCAACGCGCTCTACACGGCCTACGGAGAGGCGACGGCGGAGATCCGCGCCGGCACGAACCCGCCGGTGCCGCTCCATCTCCGCAACGCCGTGACGGGTCTGATGCGCGGCGTCGGGTACGGTCGCGGCTACCGCTATGCCCACGACGAGGACGAGGGGGTCGCCGACATGAGCTGCCTCCCCGCCGAACTCGCGACGCGAAGGTACTATCGCCCCACGGAACGAGGGTTCGAGAAGACGCTGCGGGAGCGGCTGGACGGCATCGCCCGGATGCGCGAGCGGGCGCGGCGGAAAGAGTGAGCGAATCGATCCTGCTCGTCTCGGACGCCTCCGAGGCGGACCGCCCTGCGATCGAACAGGTTCTTTCCGGCTGGCGCCTCCGCCGGGCGGAAGGCGGGGAGGAAGCCCTCGTCCTCGCCCGGGAAATCCCGCCGGACCTCATCCTGCTGAACCTGCGCCCTCCGGGTGTCGAAGGCCCCGCACTCGTCCGGCGCCTGCGCGAAGACCCGGCAACCCGCGACGTTCCGATCATCGTGCTGACCGAGCGGGGCACGGGCGGAGCCCTGATCGCATGCCTCGACAGCGGTGCGGACGACTGCCTCGCCAAACCGCCGGCTCCGGAGGAGCTCACCGCCCGCGTGCGGGCCGCGCTGCGGAACAAGGCGGTCCAGGATGGACTGCGGGACATGGGAGAGTTCTCCCTCGACCTGCTCGCCCGCATGGGGTCGAACGTCACCTCCCCGTTCCGGCTCGACGAGGATCTTGCGCGCATTCTGTCCCACGCGCTCGTCGCGGTCGGGGCGCGCGCCGGGAGTCTTTTGCTTACGGACCACAGGGGCCTGCTCGTCGTGCGCGCCGCGGCCGGGGACGCCCCGGGCGAGGCGAGTGCCTTGGGACGCGAGGCGGAGGGCGAGGCGCCCCCGGGCGTGCTGAGGATGCCCCTCGTCGCCCGCGGCGAGACTCTCGGCGCGCTCGAGGTGGACCTCCGGACGGTTCCGCCGCTGTCGGCGGAACGGGAACGACTGCTCGCCTCCGTCGCGTCCCAGACGGTGCTGTTCGTCGAGAACGTCCGGCTGAACCGGGAGGTCCGGCGGATGTTCCTCGACATCATCGTCTCGCTCGCCGGGGCCGTGGATGCGAAGGACGCCTATACGCACGGCCACACGGTGCGCGTGGCAAGCGTGGCCCTCCTCCTCGGACGGGAGGCCGGGATGTCCGCGGCCGAACAGGAATCGCTGCTGCTCGCCGCGCTGCTCCACGACGTCGGCAAGATCGGCGTGCCGGATGCGATCCTCAAGAAGCCGGGGCCGCTCGATCCTCACGAGCGGAAGATCATGTGCGAGCACCCCGTGATCGGGGCGCAGATGCTCCGGCACATCCGGGCGCTGAAGGAATCGCTGCCCGGCATCCGTCACCATCACGAGCACTGGGACGGCACGGGCTATCCCGACGGCCTGGCCGGCGACGACATTCCAAAGATGGCGCGGATCATTCTCGTCGCCGATGCCTTCGACGCTCTCACCTCCCACCGCGTCTACCGCCCCGGCGTGCCAACGGGGCAGGCCCTCGAGGTGATGCGCCGTTACGCCGGGATTCAGTTCGACCCGGCGCCTTTTGCGACGCTGGAACGGCTCTGCGCGGAGGGTGCGCTCGACCCGCGCAACCCGGAGACTTTTCCGGACTTCTTCTCGCTCCTCCGATCGGCCTGACGGGCGCGCTCGTGAACTGGGGCGCGGGAATCGTAGTCGAGGGCGGTTTTCCGGGGATCCCCGAAAGGGTCCCGCCGCTTGATCGGGTCCGGTGGTCGTTTGCGCGGATCTGAAAGCGAGGGGGATAATGAATTCATGAGTCCGGTCAGGCCTTCAGATGAACCCCCCAGGCCCCCGCGCTTTTCGGCGGGCCGACGCCTGGCGGTAGTTGCCGTCGTTCTGGCCGCAATGACCGCCGTCCCGGCCGTCCGGGCGACGCCACGGGCCGGGACGAACGCTCCCTCAAGCGGCGCGGCCCTTTCCGCCCCGGATGCACTGTCACTGACCGATCTCACCCGTCTTGTTCGCGAAGGCGTGGGCGCCCCGGTCGTCGTGCGCCAGATCCGCCGTCTCGGCGTGGATTTCGAGCCGACGGTCGAGGCGCTGCTCCGGCTGCGCCGGGCGGGCGCCCCGGACGAGATCCTCGACGCGGTCCTCGACGCCACCGAGAGCAGCGCCGGCGCGTCCCGGCGGTCCACCGACCGGGATGCGGCACCAGGGGATCCCCCGCGAAAGAGCCGCGGCGACGACGCAGCGCGACGCGGCGACGACCGGGTCACCGTCCGATCGAGCGAAGCCGGGGAGGACGGCGGGCCACCCGTCCGAATGTTCGAAGGGTCCGACGTGCACGGCCGCCCCACGCTCGTGCTGACCAACCTCGATGAAGAGGGCCGGCGCATCGGCGGCGAGGCAGCGACGCACCAGGAGCCAAACATCGTCCTCGCCCCGGATCCCGCGCCCCCACGCCGGGCCGCGAGGACCGACCGGCGCGGTGGCAGGCCTCCCGCGGAGACGGGTGAATACGAGCGTGTCACGCCGGGAACCGATGAGCCGCACGAGGCGGATGCCCGCACGCCGGGAGAGGGAGTCAGCCCGGTGACGGTGATCATCCAGAACGGCGCGGCCGCGCCCCAGGTCCCTGCCGTCGCCCCGGCGCAGTATCCGGCCACCTGCGGCGGCGTCTACCCGTGGTCCGGCTGCGGTGTCGTCGCAACCGGCGGCATCGTCGGGGGCTTCAAGTATCCCGACAAGCTGTTCTTCCTCGGCTACGACCCGCGCAACTCACTGACGCTCGCGACGACTGCGCTCCCCCCGCGAGCCGACATTCCCATCGCGCAGCCGCCCCCGAAATCCGGGCGGTAGGGGCCGTCCGGGTCACTGCGCCGCCGCGAGACGGAGAGGGCGCGGAATCAGCGAAAACCGCCTCGCGTTGGAGCGGGTCCACG
>Ga0315273_10006013_pt1 | contig 15070 bp, 11 predicted proteins | sample YL17G02_0_MG_FD_205753 | JGI IMG/M metagenome (GOLD analysis project Ga0315273, IMG submission 205753) | Sediment microbial communities from Yellowstone Lake, YNP, Wyoming, USA - YL17G02_0 | ecosystem: Environmental > Aquatic > Freshwater > Lake > Sediment | place: USA: Wyoming | collected...
TATAGTTGCTTCTACGGGCCAGTGATCTGAGATAAAGATCCCATGTTCCTTTTTAATTACCGTTTTGTAATCCAGAACTTCCATCCCATTCTTCACAAAAATGTAGTCTATGCGGGCAGTATTTGCACTATCAGAAAATCCGTTGAATGTATTGACTGGACCTGCTGGTCCTTTTTCAGTGACAACATAAGAATCTTTTAACAGAGGAATACTTTCATTTGGTCCCGTTAGAATTGAATACCCTGTACTGGTCGGAGGCATATTAAAATCACCGGAAATTATGAACGGGAATCCCTCAGCAATTTTGTTAACTTCTTTAAGCAGTATTTTTGAACTCATTAATCTGGCCGAATCAGAATCATGAGCAAAATGTGTATTGAAAAAGAAAAAATGCTTGTGGCTATCCTTATCTACAAGCTCCAGCCAGGTCACAATCCGCGGGAGAGAAGCTCCCCAACCCTTTGAACCTGCAGTTTCAGGGGTATCGGATAACCAGAAGGTGATGTTCCTGACCATGTCAAACTTCTCTTTTCTGAAAAAAACAGGATTCATCTCCCCTTGCCTTCCACCATCATCACGACCTACTCCAACGGAGGAATAATCCGCAAGAACAGAATCGAGAATCAGATACTGATGCCACAAAACTTCCTGCATGCCAACAATATCAGGTTTCTCGTCAGTTATAAAATTGCATACCAGCGTTGCCCTTTTCTGCCAGGCATAGATGCTATCCTGCGGATTATCGTACCTTACATTCAACGTTATTATTTTGAGATCATTCTGCCGGGATTTATGCGAACAACCGCAAACAACAATAAAATAAATGACAATTAAAATTATAGGCAGCCTCTTCATTTCCCTTAATTTTTATCAAAGATAATCATATGAACTTTAATAACCATTATAGTCATCGTATACCTTCATGTGGTCTGTTCTGAAAAGTTATGTACCAATTATTTATATATTTGTAAAATTGTTTAAACAGAGGGTATACAACACTTTTTATGAACTTGTATCCCAATCAGATGTTAGCTGTATCTATTATAATATTTTGATTAATGCCTGATGTTATAAAGCTTTTACCCGACTCGGTAGCCAACCAGATAGCTGCAGGAGAAGTAATACAAAGGCCTGCTTCAGTTGTAAAGGAGCTGATAGAAAACGCAGTTGATGCAGGAGCAAAAAACATAAGAGTAATTATTAAAGACTCCGGGAAAACATTAATCCAGGTAACAGACGATGGATCAGGAATGTCTGAAACTGATGCCAGGCTATCCTTTGAAAGGCACGCTACATCAAAGATTACAACTGCACAGGATCTCTTTGCCATTACAACGAAAGGGTTCAGGGGAGAGGCGCTTGCTTCTGTTGCAGCTGTTGCAATGGTAGAGCTTAAAACACGGAGGGAAGAGACTGATACAGGAATATTGGTAATAATAAACGGTTCAAAGGTTGAAACGCAGGAACCATGTAGCTGCCCTGTAGGTTCCAGTTTTTCAGTCAAAAATCTGTTTTTTAATATACCGGCACGCCGCAAATTCCTTAAATCTGATAACACTGAAATCAGACATATCGTCAACGAATTCCAGAAGATCGTAATAGCTCACCCCGATATAAAATTCTCTCTTCATCATAATGACAGTGAGATATATAAGCTTCCGGCAACCAATTTAAGGCAACGGATAATAGGCGTTTTCGGAAAACAAATTAATCAGGACCTCATAACACTTGAAACAGAAACAAGCCTGATCCACATAAAAGGATTTATAGGAAAACCGGAGAATGCAAGACGGACATATGGTGAACAGTTCTTTTTTGTGAATAACCGCTTCATGAAACATCCTTATTTCCATAAAGCTGTCGTTGAGGCTTACCAGAATATCCTGCCGGTTGAAGCCATTCCCTCATACTTCATATTTATGGTGGCCAATCCTGCATCTATTGATATAAATATTCATCCTACAAAAACTGAAATAAAGTTTGAGGACGAAAGATCAATATGGCAGATTCTTATGGCATCGGTACGGGAAGCTTTGGGTAGGTTCAATATTGTCCCGTCTCTTGATTTTGAAAATGAAGCTCTCATAGATATTCCGGTAGGGAGGTCATCGAACACTATGCCAGAACAACCAAAGATCGAGATCGATACACAATTCAATCCATTTGACGGAGAAGAGAGAACACATGAAAGGCCAGGATTCATTGAACGGTTTGAAAGAGAAAACATTGCAAACTGGGAAAAGCTCTATTCCGCTCTTGAAAAAGAAAACGATAATCCGGAACAATTTGAAAAGATCAGGGAATCGCAAAGAAAATTCTTCCAGGTAAAAAATAAATATATTGTCTGCCCTGTCAAATCGGGCCTTATGCTTATTGACCAGAAAAGGGCGCATGAAAGGGTCCTGTACGAAAGATTCCTTGAATGTCTCAGCAATAACAGAGCTATAAGCCAGGTCGATATGTTCCCCGTGACTGCAGAATTGAACCCTTCCGATTATTTTATACTGAAAGAAATAGAAGGGTACCTTGAATTACTTGGTTTCAAAATTCAGCTTTCCGGTAAAAATAAAATTACAATAAACGGAAGGCCATCAGACAGTAATTCTTCCGATCCGCTTGAGATGCTTGAAATATTGCTTGAGGATTATAAAAATACGCAGGCAGACCCTTCAACAGGCGCAAAAGAAAAGGTTGCAGCTGTTATGGCTGCAGGATCGGCCATCCAATATGGTAAAGTATTGACGCATGGCGAAATGGAAGATCTTTTTGACACGCTTTTTGCATGCCAGTCACCAAATTATTCTGCAAAAGGCAAGCCTGTCATAAGCATTTTTACCCTTGAGGAGATTGATAAGAGATTCAAATAATCTTTAGTGACATATTGTCGGATTACAAAATTAAATTAGGTTTGGCCCGACAATTGAAGACTTTAAAAATGTTTTAATAACTGATAGATGAACGGATACGGCAGAGGCATTCTGGGATTACCACCGGTGGTGAAGAATATCATAATGATCAATGTATTAATGATTTTAGCTTATTATGCAGCTAACAGCGTTTTTGGCATCGATCTGAACAGTTTGCTTGGACTCTATTTTCCAAAATCAGAACAATTCAAACCTTTACAGATTGTCACTCATATGTTTATGCATGGCAATTTTTTCCCGCACCTGTTTTTTAATATGTACGCACTTTTCATATTCGGCCCGATTCTTGAAAATGTGTGGGGACCAAAACGGTTTTTCATTTTCTATATGGTTTGTGGACTGGGAGCTGCTTTTACTCATGAATCTGTTATTTTTTTCCAATACAATCATTTGATTCAGAGCCTGAGTCCTGAAAACATCCAGGCTGTACTAACTGAAGGAACAGCATATTTTCACCAGGGAAAGGTATTTACAGATCCTGAAATGCAGGACCTTCAATTATTGCTTAATACGCCTACAGTCGGCGCTTCCGGTGCAATATTTGGTGTTCTTCTTGCATTCGGAGTTCTTTTCCCGAATACTCAGTTAATGCTGCTTATTCCTCCAATGCCAATAAGAGCCAAATACCTTGTCTTAGGGTACGGAGCTCTTGAATTATTCCTTGCAGTAACACAACCGGGAAGCAACATTGCACATGCGGCTCACCTGGGAGGGATGTTATTCGGCTATCTCCTTATCAGATACTGGAGAAAAACAACAAATACATTATATTGATGGGAATCTGGGACGATATAAAATTAACTTTCAGGAATGGCAGTAACCTTACAAGGCTTATTTATGTCAATATTGCATTATTCGTTCTGATCACTATTGTTGCCGTTATAGGTTTTCTTCTTAATAACCCGGATATCTCAGATAAAGCGCTTGACCTTTTTTCTGTTCCGGCATCTTTTAATGCTTTACTGGTAAGACCATGGACATTAATAACGTACATGTTTACCCATAAAGACGTCTGGCATATCCTGTTTAATATGCTTTGGCTCTACTGGTTTGGAAGGATCTTCCTTGAATATCTCGATGGCAGGAAACTGGTAGCTGTATATCTGCTTGGCGGCATAAGCGGAGCATTAGTTTACATTTTTTCTTTTAATGTTTTCCCTGCATTTACAGGTGTTGTGGCTGACTCTGTCGCAATAGGAGCTTCTGCCTCGGTTATGGCTATTGTTATTGCAATTGCCACATATGTTCCGGATTATACCGTTCAGCTTTTTTTATTTGGAAGGATAAAGATCAAGTATATGGCACTGGCAATATTTGTTCTGACATCTGTAATGGATTTTTCTGTAAATTCCGGAGGCAAACTTGCACATATCGGAGGAGCTTTTTTCGGTTATTTTTATATAGTAAATCTGAGACACGGACGTGATATCGGAAAGGGTTTTAACAAAATAGTTGATTTTTTCGTAACACTTTTTAAACCAGGGAAGAAACTTAAAGTCACTTATAAAAAAGTTGCCACTGAATATGAATACAATAAAATCAAAGCAGATCAGCAGAAGCTTATCAACCATATACTTGATAAAATATCCAAAGGAGGATATGATAGTCTGACAAAAGAGGAAAAGGATACTCTTTTTAAAGAGAGTCAGAAGAAGAATTGATCTCAGAAAATTATCCACTAATATGACTATTAACGCCCCTTGTCAAAAAATAGAATTCAGAAACAGTATTTCCAGCTAATACTGGTAAATTCGCAATTATAAACTATTGGAATTGAGAAAGATCCTTTATAAAATTCTTTTAGCTGTAAATGCAGTATTTGCTGTTACTCTTCTGGTGTCCTATCTGGCAGTTAATATCAGTCCCGGATATTTTGCTCTTCCTGCTTTTTTTGGTCTCGCTTATCCTTATCTGCTGTTAATCAATATTATAATTGTCATTATCTGGGCTATATTATTAAGATTCGAAGCCCTTATATCTGTAGTTGTAATTGCAATCGGATTCACACATTTCTCGAATTATATTAAGCTTGCCAGACCATCCGGAAACAAATCCAACACATTTAAAGTTTTAAGCTACAATGTGCGCCTCTTTAATTATTTTGAGAACCATAGTGCCAATTCCGAGAAAAAGGTAATAGCGTTTATAAAATCTCAAAAACCTGATATCATTTGTCTCCAGGAGTTTTTCATATCAGGTTTCCCCGCAGTGGAAGAAGCGTTTATGATAGATGCTCTGGGTGGAAAATATTATTCCCATATGAAAGTATCAGGAAGCGGTAAAAACAGGTTCTACGGAATTGTCACTCTCAGCAGGTTTCCTATTATCAGGAAAGGAGAAATAGTCCATTCCGGTTCTTCGAGCCTTTCTATATATACCGATGTTCTTATACAGAAAGATACCTTCAGAATTTATAATAATCATCTTCAATCCTTCAGGCTGAGGAGAATGGAACGCTCATTCATGGAGGAGCTGACAGCAAATGATGATAAAGAGACTATGAACGAAGTTAAAAGTTTGTCTGTCAGTCTCAAGAAGGGATTTGTTAAGAGGGCCCTTCAGGCACAGGTTGTAAAAGATCATATTAACAGATCCCCATTCCCGGTGATAGTTGCAGGGGATTTTAACGATACACCCGTATCTTATGCATACAGAAAAATACGTAAAGGGCTTAATGATTCCTTTGTCAACTCGGGATATGGTGCGGGATTTACATATAAAGGGAACTACCCTCCGAACAGGATAGACTATATTTTATATGATGATAATCTGATCAATAGCTATTTTGAGATAAAAAAGGTGAGGTATTCTGATCATTATCCAATTATAGCATATTTCAGAAAGAAAAGCTAAAAAGGGAGGTTTCTGAAATCTACGTTTCCACCTGAGATAATCAAGCCTGTCTTTCTGTTTCTGAACAAATCCGGGTTTTCTTTTACAACAGCCAGAACTGTTGCCGACGATGGCTCTATAATGATTTTCATTCTTTCCCAGACCAGCAGCATACATTCAATTATTGAGTCTTCCTTAACGGTAAGTATCTTATCCACATTCTTCCTGATAACCGAAAAGGTTAGTTCACTCAGAGATGTCAATAGTCCGTCGGCAACTGTTTTAGGATTAAAGGAAGGGGTAAGTATCCCTGAGCTAAAAGAAATACTGGCATCATTTGCGTTCAATGGTTCTGCTCCGATCACCTGAATAGTTTTATTAATACCTTTTACACATGTGGAAGTGCCGCTCATCAGTCCGCCACCTCCGACAGGGGCTATTATTATTTCAAGATCAGCTATTTCATTCAGAAATTCCAGTGCGGCAGTTCCCTGCCCGCAAATGACATTGAAATTATCATAGGGATGAACCAGTGTGGCACCTGTTTTTTCCATTATCAGGCGCGTAGTATCTTCGCGGGCCTGCAGACTGGGTTTACAGAATGTGATTTCAGCACCATAGCCGGCAACCGCATTTTTCTTAACAACCGGCGCATTTTCCGGCATCACAATATAAGCTTTTATTCCGTTCATCCTGGCAGCCAGAGCAAGAGCAGCAGCATGGTTTCCGGATGAATGTGTAACAACGCCTTTTTGTCTTTCCAGATAATTCAAAGAGAGTACAGCATTTGTTGCCCCTCTGAACTTAAAAGCGCCAACTTTCTGAAAGTTTTCGCATTTAAAGAACAGCTCGCAGTTAAAAAGTTCATTTAATTTTTGAGACTTCATAACCGGAGTACAATGAATGAATGGCTTAATCCTGTAATGTGCCGCCTGAATATCGGCAAGGCCTGGTATTTTCATCGAAAATGTTTTCTCAAAAATAACAAATAAAAAAAAAGTCTCCTCGAGGCGACTTAATTTTATATTATTTTAATTTGACTGAAAAACCCGGTAGTCACAGCAAAACCAAACTGTTATTTGTGTTGAAAAAAAAATCTGGTATACTAATAACTTTCAATTTCCGTTTTAAAATGTACTTTTTATTTATATTAATTTAGCACGAAATTTAAAAGCAGAAGCAAATGAATCTTTTCAACATACTGGTCGGACTAACGGAAACTCAGCTGAAAGACACAAATCCGGTTAATAATGTGTTCGAACTGCTGATGAAGGGCGGGTTTATTATGATCCCCATAATTCTTTTGTCGATAATAAGCGTCTATTTTTTTATAGAGAGGTTTTCCTATATAAGAAAAAGTGCTGTTATAGATGAAAACCTGGTAAGAAATATTATCAATGAGATCAGAAATAAAAGACCTGAAGAAGCGCTGATACACACAAGATACAATAATACTTCACTCGGAAGAATCCTTGAAAGCGGACTCAGTCAATCAGGGAAAGCGTCAAAAGATGTTGAAAACTACATGGAAGCTACTGCAAACCTCGAGGTTTCCGAGATGGAGAAAAATACAGGCTATCTTGGTATTATTGCGGGAATAGCTCCTATGCTTGGTTTCATTGGTACAATATCCGGAGTAATTAAGATTTTCTATAATATATCGCTAGCCGACAATATCAGTATTGGCATAATAGCCGGTGGATTATATCAGAAAATGATCTGCAGCGGTACTGGATTAATTGTCGGTGTAATAGCCTATAGCTGTTACCACTATCTGCAGATGATGATAGACCGTTATTCGATAGATATGCAAAGGCAGGTTAATGAGGTTGTAAAAGCTTTATAAAATGATCATCAATCGAAAACGACATTTTAAGGCAGAGGTGAGTACATCATCTCTGAATGATATTATGTTCTTCCTGCTTTTATTCTTTCTCATTGTCTCCTCACTGGCTAATCCAAATGTAATCAAGCTTCTGTTGCCCAACTCAAAATCAGCACAGAATCTTAACAAGCAACAGATAACGATTTCCATTACAAAAGATAAAAAATACTTCATCGACAGTCATCAGATTAATTTTACCGACATTGAACCACAGCTGAAATCCAGGATAAGTACACTTAAGGAACCAACCGTTATTCTCCGGCTTGAAAATTCTCTCTCAGTTCAGGATCTGGTTGATATCCTCGAGATTGGTCTTCGGTTACAGGTCAAGATGGTAATGGCCACTAATAAGAAGTCTGGCTAGCAAATATGCAGGTAGCCAAAGTCTTTCCCAATATTACAGTTTCCCTGAACAAGAATTATTTTACTAATGACTTTTTCAAGGCCATTTACATCGCTTGTGTCCAAAATCCAGTCTGAGAGATTGATATAGAATACAAAAATGTTTTTATCTTGGAGCCTTAAATTTTCAAGTCAATTATTTATATAGTTCTGAATTAATGAAAAAATATCTAAAATCTCTTTTGCTCAGTAAAAGCAAAAAACTATTCATGTTAACTCTTGGTTTATTCTCACCGATCTGCCTTTTTGCTACAGGAGGATCAGTCCCTTCGGTCGGACCTGTGAGAGTTGAATTTATCATTTTCGGACTTATTCTTCTCGGAGTTGCACTTTTTCACAAGCAGACCTTTTGGGTAGCAGTCATCGGACTCACAGTTTTACTGACTTTCAAACTGGTTTTTGATCCGGGATTTCATCTGATGGAGCATCTTTTCGGAACAACTCCCATGAGTGAACAGCTTATGGATAAAGGATTACGTCAGGGCGAATGGGGAATAATCCTTAACCTTCTGGGTCTTTTGCTGGGTTTTGCCATTTTATCAAAAATATTTGAAGAATCTGGTGTTCCGGATATGTTGCCAAAATTTCTTCCTGATGACTGGAAAGGTCCGTTTATACTTCTAATTTTTGTTTTCATCTTATCATCATTCCTTGACAATATAGCAGCAGCTCTTATCGGAGGAGCTATAGCTTTAGTAGTTTTTAAAAAAAGAGTTCACATCGGATATATTGCTGCTATTGTGGCAGCCAGTAATGGAGGTGGCAGCGGAAGCGTTGTAGGTGACACAACTACCACAATGATGTGGATTGACGGGGTAAGTGCATTCAATGTATTACATGGTTTTGTTGCAGCCGGTGTTGCACTCTTGTTTTTTGCATGGTTTGCCTCTCACCAGCAGGACAAATACCAAAGGATCCAAAAAGATGCAAGTCTGAATGTGAAGATTGACTGGGTAAAAATCTTTAATGTTGGTCTCATGCTTGCAGGTGCGATTGTTTCCAATATATTGTACGATATGCCAGCATTGGGTGTGTGGATTGCCATAGTTATCGGAGCTCTCCTCAGACCGGTACCATGGAAAGAAGTACCCGGGGCAATTAAAGGAACCATTTTCCTGCTCTGCCTGGTGTTTTGCGCTTCGCTGATGCCCGTGGAAGAACTCCCTAACGCATCGTGGATCACAGCTCTTTCTCTCGGTTTCCTTTCGGCAGTATTTGATAACATCCCGCTCACAAAGCTGTGCTTGGATCAGGGGCATTTTGACTGGGGAATGCTTGCTTACAGTGTTGGATTTGGAGGTTCAATGATCTGGTTTGGGTCGTCAGCAGGTGTTGCTATCACAAATAAATTTCCTGAATCACGTAATGTAATTCTCTGGGTTAAAAACGGCTGGCATGTTGCTGTTGCTTATGTAATCGGGTTCTTTGCTTTGTATCTTATTATGGGGTGGGAACCCGCAGATAATAAGGAACATAAAATAATTAATTGTCCGGTTCCCGGATGCCCGATGGCGAATAAACCAGAGGCGTCGAACATTCCTGGTACCGTTGGCTATCTGGATCTGCTCAAATAATAAAAAAAGAGGCTGCCCATTCAGGAACAGCCTCTCATTATTATCTGAATTTTCAATTGACTAACCAAAAAGACTCCAGGCAACTGTAACACCAGCCATTACTACCGCTACCATTGACATAAGTTTTATCAGAATATTCATTGACGGACCGCAAGTATCTTTAAACGGATCCCCTACTGTATCTCCAACAATACTTGCTTTATGGCACTCGCTTTTCTTACCACCATAATTTCCTCTTTCAATATACTTTTTAGCATTATCCCATGCACCACCTGAATTATTGAGCATACTTGCAAGAGTAAAACCTGTAGTCATTCCTCCCATTAACAACCCAACAACTCCGGGAACACCAAAAATGATACCGGTAACAACCGGTACTACAATCGCCATAAGTGCAGGAACAACCATTTCTTTCTGAGCTCCTTTGGTGGCAATTGCCACACATTTTCCATATTCCGGTTTTCCTTTGCCCTCCATAATACCCGGAATTTCCCGAAACTGGCGTCTGACTTCATCAACCATCCTGCCAGCATTCCTTCCTACAGCTTTCATAGCCATTGCAACGAATACAAAACACATCATTGCTCCTATGAAAAGTCCTGCAAGCAATATCGGGTTGAAGAGTGAAAGGTTATAGGCTGTAACAAAATCTTTGATACCCGCTTGAGATACATCTACTGCCTGCTGGCTTACCTGAACAACTGCAGGGACATGACTCTTATAAAACAAAACATCACCGATCTGTTTGTAACCATCAGCACTTTTGTCAGCAAGTCTGCCAAGCCAGAGTTTCACCTCCTCCATATATGCAGCAACAAGAGCCAGGGCAGTAAGAGCAGCTGAACCAATGGCGAAGCCCTTACCTGTAGCAGCAGTTGTGTTTCCCAGCCCGTCGAGAGCATCAGTTCTTTCCCTTACCTCTTTTGGAAGTTCAGCCATTTCTGCATTTCCACCGGCATTGTCGGCTATTGGACCGAAGGCATCAGTTGCAAGAGTTACTCCAAGTGTTGAGAGCATACCAACAGATGCGAAACCGATACCATAAACACCCATCGCAAAGTTGTGGAATCCTCCTGCAAATCCATAAGCGGCAATAATACCGCCAACTATGGTCAAAACAGGGAGCCATGTTGAGAACATACCTACAGCCATACCTTCAATAATAACAGTTGCAGGCCCTGTTTGAGATTGTTTTGCGATATCTTGCGTAGGTTTATAGCCATCAGAAGTATAGTATTCTGTTGCCTGCCCGATAATTACACCTGCAACAAGACCGGATACTGCTGCACCGAAAACACCCCATGTGATCCAATCTGCTGCTGCCATTATAGCCAACACAACCAGGATAAGAGATGAACTTCCTCCTGTTCCAAGCAGAAGTGCCCTCAGAAGAGTTTTCGGAGAAGCCGATTCTTTTGTTCTTACCATATATATTCCGGCGATTGATAATAAAATTCCGATAGCTGAAACCAGCATGGGAGCTATGATAGCTTTAACCTGATAATCATCTTGTCCCGCTAAAGCAGGAAGGGCAGCACCGAGAGCCGCTGTTGCAAGGATTGATCCTGCATATGATTCATACAGGTCAGCACCCATACCCGCAACGTCACCAACATTATCACCAACGTTATCAGCAATGGTGGCTGGGTTGCGTGGGTCATCTTCAGGGATTCCAGCTTCAACCTTACCAACAAGGTCAGCACCAACATCTGCAGCTTTTGTAAAGATACCGCCACCCACACGTGCAAAAAGAGCCTGTGTTGAGGCGCCCATACCAAACGTGATCATTGTTGCTGTAATCTCAACAAATGCCTGATGCTGATCAATATCTTTCTGCACCAAAGTAAGACCCAGAAAATCTAATCCTGTTTTACAATGCTCCGGGGTAAATACTACTTTAGTCAGGAAAATGAACCATGCAGCAATATCCAGAAGAGCGAATCCAACAACAACAAGACCCATAACTGCTCCGCTGCGCAGAGCTACCTGTAAACCCTTATTGAGCGATTTTGATGCAGCCCAGGCGGTACGGTTAGATGCAAATGTTGCAGTTTTCATTCCAAGAAAACCGCAAAGACCTGAGAAGATACCTCCGGTTAGGAATGCAACCGGAACAAATGGGTTCTGAACGCCCATATATGCCAGTATGGTTAATAATACAACAAGAATTATAAATATCTTGCCGACAACCGTATACTGGCTTTTAAGGTAGGCCATCGCACCTTCTCTTACAAATCCAGCAATCTCTTTCATCTTATCAGTCCCTTCCTCCTGTACTTTCATACCTTTATAAAAGATCCAGGCGAACAACAATGCAAAAAGAGCTGAAATTGGAACAATCCAAAATAAACTACTAATCATGATATCAGATTTTAAATTAAAAATTAAAGGTTAAGAAATGAAAAAAATTCACCGGTACAAAACTATATGAGTTTTTCAATAATTCAAACGAAAAATCTGTGTTCTTGAAATAGTTTGTAATTTAAAAAGAGTCTAAACTGTAATACATATAGTAGAGACAGGTCTCCGACCTGTCTCTGGATATTATATTCAGGATTTAATAAAATTGAATCCGGTTAAATAGCTCTGAAAAAGTTGTAATTCATCTTTTCCAGTTCTGCCATCTTTGGATAAGGATAGTAGACAATGTCACTATTGGCGCCTACATAAAAGCCGGTATCAATGGTTCTATAGAGCAGCTCTCCGGAGAATATACGATGAACCGTTTTCATATGTTTCTCATATTCGCCTTTAATTATTTCAAGACAGTCTCTTAAATGTCCGATATTGGGGTAAGGAAGGTGTTCCGCAGAACCTGAAAGTGGATTGGTTGCCAGATCCCCAAGTTTTAATTCAACAAAGAAAAGTTTTGGAAGAACGATAGGGATTGATCCATCGGTAAGCTTCTTCAGGAACACTGACGGCGCAAGACTGCTGGCAACAAGTGGGTTTACAGGGCATAACTCCTGATACAGATGAAGGGCATTTAAAGGTTCCTTTGTCTTATCATACGTTGCATTTTTTAACTCAAGAACACAACCATGATCAGTGGTAAGATAGAGGCTCTTAAGCGCATCCAGGGGAATAATTTCCAATACTTTGTAGACGGAAAGATATACGGAACTTTTTGGTGATCCATCCGGTTTGGCAACGCATCGTTTATTCAGGCTATCAACATCAATAAGTTTTCCAATTTTATCAAGGTCGACTTCTAAAAAAATTGCCTGACCTTTGTTGCGTTTTTTGGTACCTGTTGAAAGATAGAGGCCAAATCTCTCGGGAGGAAGCATCGAAGCAACAAGTGCCTCAGGATTGCAGGTTAAATAAATGTACTTGCTCATAGTTTTTATTGTTAAATAAAAAAACAGTTATTCCCTTACAAATTACAAAACAGAAAGTTTAAAGTCTTGCTAATAACAAATTTACACTAGTTTTTGCAATTGATACAATGAAAACCTGCTTTTAATTCCTCTATTGTTTCAACCCGCAAAGGGTTTGTTCAGATCTTCCAACAACTCACCACCCAGCACTCCTCTTGCGATTTCACGTACTTCGCCTGTCATGCGAATGTTCCAGTTCTTATCGATTTGTATATTCAGCGTTCCTCCCTGCATATGCATGGTAAGCTCGCCTTTGATCAGACCTCTTTTAACAAGAATGCATGATGCTGCACAGGATGAACTTCCGGATGCCAGCGTGTAACCAGCTCCCCGTTCCCAGATCAGTATCTGTGCATCGTGATCGGAAAGGACCCTGGCAAATTGTACATTGATGCGGTTGGGAAACAATGGATGATTTTCCAGTAAAGGACCATAAGTGCGGATTTCGTTCTCATCCAGCTCCTGTTTGATAACAACACAATGCGGATTGCCTACTGACACACAATTCACTTCAAATTCCTTATCGCCTGCCATTACCTTTTGCCCGATGAATTCCGGTTGATCCGAATTAACAGGTATATCGCGCGATGCAAAAATTGCCTTCCCCATATCCAACCGAATCTGTATTGCTTTTCCTTTTTCTTCTTCAATGATATTGGCATGAACAATATCAGTCATAGTTTCCAGGGAAAATTGCCGGGTCTTTGCATGGCCATAATCATAGAGATACTTGCATAAAATACGAAGTCCGTTGCCGCTTTTTTCCGCCTCCGAACCATCCGGATTATAAACCCTGAAACCAAAATCAGCTTTTGTCGACGGAACCATCATAACAATGCCATCGGAGCCGATCCCGAAATGGATGTTGCACAAACGCCTTATAGCCTGCTTTGTGAGTTTGAAATCTATTTTTGTACTCTCCAGGACAATGTACTCATTGCCTAGTCCATGCATCTTGACAAAACTATTTTTCTCCATCATTAACTGATATAGTCTGGCTACTAAAGTATAAAATTTCTGACGAGGTCATCAAGGGTGTCTCTTCTGCGTATAAGCCGTGGATTGCCATCTGTCTCTATCAGAACTTCGGGCGGCCGCAGCCGACTGTTGTAATTCGAGCTCATTGAATATCCATAAGCTCCACTGTCGAGCACGCCAAGAATGTCATTCTCAATAATTTCAGGGAGTAATCTGTCTTTTGCAATTATATCGCCTGTTTCACAGATATTTCCCACGATGCTCACGGTTTCCTCTTTTAACGAGCGATTGCCATTTTCCCGGTATATTTCAATATCGTGATGTGAATCGTACATCACAGGACGTACAAGCACATTAAAACCCAGGTCGGTGCCGATATATTTAATGTTGTAATTCGTTTTAATTGCATATACTTTCCCTAGCAGGATACTTGATTCGGCCACTATATACCGGCCGGGTTCAATCTTGAATTCGATATCTTTTCCATACTCTTTTACCCAGGAATGAATAACCTCCGAAAGTTTCCCGCCCAGATCTTTCAGATCGAGCCGGGGTTGATTGGACTGCTTTTTATATGGAATCCCAAATCCGCCCCCCAGGTCGATAAACTCAAGGTTGTCGAATTGCCTGGCTATGGAAAGTATAATGCCGGTACTCTGCAGATAGGCCTCCCCGTCCATAAAAAGTGAACCGATATGCTGGTTAATCCCGATTAGTTTCAGGTTATATTCTTTTATGATTCTTTTTACCTCAGGCATACTGCTCATTTCGATCCCAAACTTGGTATTTTGCCCGGCTGTCATAACCTTTTCATGATGCCCTGCACCGAAACCCGGATTCACCCTGAATGCCACCCTGCCTCCCGGGTTAATCTTACCAAAGGTCTCCAGTTGCGAAACAGAATCGACTGAAATATTTACCCCGGCATGAATAGCATAGCGAAATTCATCTTCACTGACATTATTACTGATGTATAAAATTTCTTCGGGTTTATACCCGGCCAGCATATTTACATATATTTCGCCGGGAGACATGGCATCCACCCGCAATCCTTCACTCCTCACAATCTTAATAAGTTCCAGGTTACTGTTT
>Ga0315273_10006014_pt1 | contig 15069 bp, 14 predicted proteins | sample YL17G02_0_MG_FD_205753 | JGI IMG/M metagenome (GOLD analysis project Ga0315273, IMG submission 205753) | Sediment microbial communities from Yellowstone Lake, YNP, Wyoming, USA - YL17G02_0 | ecosystem: Environmental > Aquatic > Freshwater > Lake > Sediment | place: USA: Wyoming | collected...
CCATTGAGGAACCCACCTGGCTGTGGACCCACACCCTCACCTTTCAGGACAACCAAGCCGCCGCCGTCGACGTCGACGCCGAAGGCCGCTGGTCGTACGCCGACATCCCCGGAACTCCCGTTGTCGGGTACCTGACCGCGCCCAACCCCCGCGAGATCGACCGGGCCGCATCCCGGGGGGTCATCCTCGACGCGGTGTTCCTCTGCGCGCACGACACCGGGGTCACCGACCAATCCACCGTCATCGCAACCACAGGGGTGCCGCCATGGTTGGTCGGGACGTACACGGTGTCGGTGGTCCGCCCCAACCCCTCCCACCTGCGGGTCCTCCTCACCCGAGTTCGGGATGAACTTCCCTCACACGACGCCGGTAACCACGTCGGCGCGCTGATCACCCCACCCACCGTTTCCGGAGGCGCATGATGGCTGAACAGGATCGTGAGGATCTAGTCCCGTCCGTTCTCAACGACCTGATGGACGTCGACGGTGAACCCGCCGACGGCGACATGCTCATCCGTCAAGGCGGGGCATGGGTTCCAAGCGCAGGACCGTTCATGCCGTCTTGGATCTTCCAAAGGACCGCAGGCAAGGTGATGGCTGACGGAGTTTACGAGAACACCTGGACCGGCTGGGTCGACTACTCAGCAAACAACGATATCGTCAATGACGATTCTCTTTCCGTGGATGGTGCCGGAACTATTCAGCAAAACACCCCTGGTGTTTACGCTTTCAACCTGGCCGCGCAGATCACCGGGCTGGTGTCAGGAGATTTTGTGCTCGTGACGTTCACGGGCGACGGGTTCCCGCAGTACGGTGAAAGTTACGTTTCAGTCAACGCTGAACTCCAAACGTTCCTAGCAGGTAACGGTGACTACTACTTACAATCCGCTCCACTCACGGGACGTTCCTACCCTGACGGCACCAACGGTTCCTACCCGATGCCTTTGTACCCACAGGTCAGGGTCGACAAGGTGGCTGCCGCGCACACTGTCACGGTCACCTTGATGTATTTGTACGTCACAAGATTGGGACTCTGATGGGTGATGTGTCCACTGGGGCGCAGGTCGCGAAGAACATCGCCCAAGTCCTCGTCAGCACCCTGATCACCCCACCCACAGTTGAAGGCGGAACATGATGGCTGAACAGGACAAACCCACCCTGGTCCCCGCAGTCCTCAACGACCTCATCGACGTTGATGGTGAACCCGCCGACGGCGACATGCTGATCCGGCAAGGCGGGGCATGGGTTCCAGCGGCGGGACCGCTCCCCGGGGCGTTCGGTCCGGCGCTGTCTTTCTTCACCGCTGATTACACCGGAGCAAACCTAGCCAACGACGCCGCGGTCAAAGCCGCGTTCGTGGCGTTGTCGGTGATCCGTGACACACAGTATGACTACGTTGTTCCGCCCAGCGAACCGGCCATAGGTACCTGGCAAGGGTTGGCGATAGGCGCGCGTGGCCTCCAACGCTGGTTCGCCACAGAACCGGGCATTTACAATGCCTACATCCTACAAACCTTCACGGTGAGCGAGACCCCCACCGCAGGTGCCAAAGGTTTCTTCTCCGCCCCAATGTCCTCTATCGCATCGTTCACCTGGGGGCCCGACCCCATTTGGGCAGGACTAATCAGCCCCACACAGTTTTCCAGAGCAGAAAACCTAAACCTGTCCATTTCGCAGGGAATGATCGACGCCGGTGCAGGAGGATTCGACCTCAAACATCCTGCGTACCTGACATCTGGTGCTGAGCGCATCAACAGCATCTACCTCGAAATCGTCATCGAAAGATACTCACCCGGTTCCACCTTCGACTACTACGATCAGGTGACTCTCTGATGGGTGACGTGTCGACGGGCGCTCAGGTTGCGAAGAACATCGCCGCTGTGCTGCGGGCTGGCCGCGCCGGGGTGCCGAGGGATCTCGAAACGTTGGGGTTGAAACTGACGAATGAGTTGCGGTTGGAACTGTCGAAACCGGGGACGGGCCGGGTGTACACCACCTTGTTTTTCACCCACCAGGGCCACGCCGTACCGTACGGGACCAGGACGCCACATCAGGCGTCCGCGCCGGGCGAACCACCCGCACCGGACACCGGGCAGTTGCGCGCCTCCTACGGGCATGGGGTGGACCGGGATCTGAACGGTGCGACCCTGTCGATCGGGACCGGGTCCCCGTACGCCGCGTATTTGGAGTTCGGGACGTCGAAGGTTGCACCGAGACCGCATTTGCGGCCGGTGATGGCACGGAATCACGGCACGATCCGGGACGACGTAGCCGACGGAATCCGGGGCAGGGAACGCGCGATGGCACGTCGACTTGGAGGTCGAGGGTAATGGCGGAACAGGATCGGAAAGACCTAGTCCCGAGTGTTTTGAATGACCTGATGGACGTCGACGGGGAACCCGCCGACGGTGACGCGCTCGTCCGCGAAGGTGGGGTGTGGGCGCCGACCGCCGGACCACTACCCCCGTACGGCCCGGCGCTGACGTTTTATGAGGCCTACAGCCCCACCGCGAACCTTGCGGATGACAATGCGATCAAGGCCGCGTGGATCGCACTCAACATGGCCCATGTCCCCAACTATCAGATTGTCAACCAGCCGCCCACCGGCACCTGGACTGGCGAAGCCTGGGGCTCGCAGGTATGGCGCGCCACCGAGCCCGGCATCTACTCGGCATACGTCTGGCAGAGCATTTCCCTCAGCGCCACCCCCACAGCCGGGGCAAGGGTCATGCAAGCCGAGCCAGGATCGTATCTGCTCGACTACACGTGGACCATGGACCGCATCCCGCGCCTCGCCCACACTCAGCAGAACGACACCGCGGGCAACATCACGCTGTTCGTCTCGCAGGGAATGATCGACGCTGGGGTTGGCGGTCTCGCTGTTCGCACCCCTCGCTACATCACCTCGGGAGCCGAGCGCGTCAACTCCCTCTACATGATTGTGGCTATCGAGCGTCAGTCTCCCGGGTCCACGTTCGACTACTACTCGGAACTCTGATGGCTGCCACCGTGGGTGGGGCGATCCGTGACCTGATCGTCGGTGACGGTGTTGTCAACGAACGGGTGTGGGCTGATGAAGCCCCCGAGAAAGCGACGCTGCCCTACGTGACGATCTACGACGCCGTCGCGACCGGCCCTCAACTGCAAGGGGATCAGCGGTCTCTGATGCTGGTCCGGACTGTGCAGGTGGACCTGTGGGAGGACAAGGGAAAGGAACACCAGGACGTCGCGCGACGGGTGGTCAGCGCACTAGACGGTGCGAAGTTGGGTCTGAACGGGGCCACGACGACACGGCTGTCGTTGGATGACACGCAACGATTTTCCGAGCGTGACACGAACATCGTCCACCGAGCCTTTACCCTGACCGTAAGGCACGACCCGACGGCTTTCTAGCCCCACCGGTAGCACGACCCGCTGCACGACCCATAAGCACAAACCGTTCTCTCGGCTCAGGAGGCCGTCATGCCGCTTACCCACTCAACCGTGGTGTACGACGTACACGACTTCAAGGTGTACCCACTCACCTCCGACACCGGCGCATCCCCCGCGTACGGTGCCGCCGTTGACGTTCCCGGCATCGCCGAGGCGTCGATGGACCCGAACTTCCTCACCGCTGAACTCAAGGGTGACGCCCGCATCATCGCGAAGAAGGGCCGCGTCGACAAGATGACGGTCTCGGCGACGTACGGCAAGGTCTCCCTCGATGTTCTCGCGGCGATCCTCGGTGGAACCGTCACCGACACCGGAGTCACGAACTCCCGGTGGCGCCTTCTCGGTGACAACTCGTTGCCGTACTTCAAGGCGGCGTTCAAGATCGAGGACGTCGAGACTGGGCTTGGTGACCTCCACGTCACCCTGTTCAAGTGCCAGTTGACTGGTGGGACGCTGATCTCGGGTCAGACTGACGAGTTCGGTCAGCCGACCCTGGAACTGGAAGCGATCCCGCTGGACTCCAACGACGTGATGGTTGACGTTGAGTTCAAGGACGTCGTCACCGCTCTACCGGCATGAGCGCGCTGCCACAACTCCCGTCCGTTCAGGTTCTCAAAAACCGGGGCATCCCGGTCCTGGTTCATCAGGTCGAACCCGATGCGAACGGGGTGCGGTACAACCGCGTCTACACATCGGACGACCTCAACGCCGAACCGGTGCTGGAAACCATGTTCATCAAGTTCACCAACCTGTCCCTGTCCGATGTGGAGGAACAGTGGGGCGACCTTGACGAGTGGGAGAAAGCCCTCGATGACAAGCCGTTCCTGACGATGGTGAAAACTCTCGCGATCATGTGGGAGTGCACCACACAGGAGTCCGGTAAGCGGATGATCGATGACGCCATCGATGACTACGCGACCGCTGTTGGTGCGGCGATCCTCATGGCGAACGGCATCGAGGGTGATGCCGTCGTCCGAGTGTTGAAGACGGGGGTGTCATCTGCGAAGCGGTTGAAACAACGCATCGCCTCCGAGGGGTCGAAGATGGTGGCGGAACTGGAAGCGCAGGAGGCGGAAGAAAACGCCGAAAGCGCAGAGCCCGTCACCCAGACCAACCCCAGCCCCGCAACACCACCGCAGCCCTCGCTGAGCATTGGGTCGGAGCCAAGCGAGGACTGGCAGAGTTCTGGGGTTTGAGCCCAGCCCAAACCATTTTCATCCTGAACGCTGGGAGTGAACACAAGGTTCGGAAGGGTTCAGCCTCAGACATGGTGGCCATCGCTGAGGCCGCCAAACCGAGGGGAGGGTAGTCGTGACCATCGAACTACCTGACCTTGTGCAAAAGGTTCGGGTACGCACCGAGTCGATGCGCGCAGCCGAGAAGGCCGCGGTACGTCTAGGTAAGCAACTGGACGTGCTGCGGGCTTCCGGCGCTGACGTGTCTGACCAGTTCGACGAACTGGATGCGACCGCCGATCAGGTGGACCGCCGGTTCCGCCGGATGAACGCGGCGACGTCGGGGATCTCCGACTCGATGCGGGTTTTGGAAGCGTCCACCGGGCGCACCTCAACGTCGGTGGCGGAAACCGCTGACGGGATGGACAACCTGGGGGACGCATCGGACCGGGCCGCCGGTTCCGTGGACGACCTTGGTGACTCAGCGGACAAAGCGGCCGACGCGACCCACCAGTTGGGTGTCGAAACCCACACCACCACCGATGAGCAGGACCGGTACGAGAAAAGCACCCGCAGGTCGAATAACACCACCGGGTCGTTCATCAAGAAGGTGCTGTCAGCGGCGACGGTGATGAAGGCTTTGCGGTTCGCGTTCCTCGGGGTGATCGCTGCGGCGATCGGGGGGGCGCTCGCGCAGGTCGGGTCGCTGCTGGTGTCGTTGACCGCCGGTGCCACCGCACTGATCGGGGCGTTGGGGCCGTTAGCGGGGATCCTTGCGTCCGCCCCGGCGGGGTTCCTCGCGTTCGGGTCGGTCATTGGTGTGTTCAAGGCGGTCACTTCCGGTGCGGGGGACGCGGTCAAAGCGATCCGTGAGTACGGTCCCGCCTCTGATGAGGCCAAGGAAGCCCTCGCCGGGCTGGACGCCGAACAGCGGGCGTTTGTGCAGTCGTTGGTGTCGTTCCGGGAGAATCTGGACCGGTTGCAGGCGACGATGCGCGCCGAAGCCCTCCCCGGGCTTACGACCGCCCTGAACATTCTCCGACCGCTGATCCCCGCCGTCGCCGATGAACTGGGGGCGCTGGCCGGGGTTGTGTCCGGGCTTGCCGTGCGGGGCGCGAAACTGGTGTCATCGGGTCCGTTCTCCGCTGACATCCAAACGATCCTGTCCCGCAACACCGAACTGGTCAGCACCCTGGGTTCGGCGGGGCTGAAACTGGTCAACGTCCTCCGGAACATTGTGGTCGCCGCCGGTCCGATGACTCAGGCGTTCGCCGACATGGTGCTGCAAGGCGCGAAGTGGTTGGACGTGGTCACCGCGCAGGGCCGCGCCTCCGGCGGGTTGGCATCCTTCTTCAAGGACACCCTGGCACTGGTGAAACTACTCACCCACACGCTCGGCGACTTCGCCGTTGGCCTGTTCAACGTGTTCTCCATCGGGTCCGACCTTGGTGGGGACATGCTGAAAACTTTGCGGGGTAACGCGAAGGCGTTCCGTGAGTTCACCGAATCGTTCTCGGGTAAGAACACCATCAAACAGTTCTTTGAGGATGCCCGACCGGTGTTGGCGCAGACGGGGAAACTGTTCACCGCAGTGGGTAAGGCCATCTTCGGGTTGCAAGGTGACGTCCCCGTCGCGCCGCTGATCAAACAACTCCGCACCCAACTACTCCCGTCGTTGACGAAAACGTTGACGGTGCTGGGTAAGGGTGGGTTGACGTCGGCGATCATCGACGTTGCGGACGCGTTCCTCAAACTGATCCGCAACCTACCGGTGAATGCGATCGCTACGCTTGCCACTGCTGTTGCGGGCTTGGTCACAGCGTTCGTGAAACTCGGTAAGGCCCACCCGATCATCCTGCAAGTCGTCGGCGGGTTGATTCTGCTGAAAACGTCGATGAAAGCGATCCAACTGCTGGGGAAGTTCAGCGGGGTAACGTCGTTGGTGAAGGGGATCGGGAAGATCGGCCCGGCCGCGACAAAGGGCGCCGAAGGTCTCGGGAAGTTCGTCGGCGGGTTTCTCCGGGCTGGTGCCGCCGCGAAGTCCGCCGCACTATCCCTCATCGGGATCAGCAAAGCGCAGCAGGCCGCCGCCGCCGCGACGAACGTGTCCACCGCCGCCCTAGTGAGGCAGCGCGCCGTCGCCGCCGGGTCCGCGATCAAGTCGTTGCTTCTGTCGCTGGTTGGGATCACCCGGGCGCAGCAGGCCGCCGCTGCGGCGACGAACGTTTCCACCTTGTCCCTGGTGCGGCAGCGTGTCGCGTACCTCGCTGGTCTCGCGGTTCAAAAGGCCGTCCGAGTCGCGACCCTGGCGTGGGAAGGTGCTCAGTGGTTGCTCAACGCCGCCATGGACGCCAACCCCATCGGTCTCGTTGTGGTCGCTATTGGTGCTTTGGTCGCCGGGATCATTTACGCGTACACGCACTTTGAGACGTTCCGGAAAGTTGTCGACGCGGTGTTCTCATTCCTGAAAACGGCGGTCGTCACGGTCATCAACTTTGTCAAGGATCACTGGCAGTTGATCGTCGCGGCGATCCTCGGCCCGATCGGGTTGGTGGCGTTGCTGATCAAGTCGAACTGGGACAAGATCACGGGTGTGTTCCAGGTCGCTGTTTCGGTGATCAAAACGATCGTGACTAAATACTTCACCCTGTACAAGACGATCATTGTGGGGGCGTTCCACGCGATCAAGGCGGTGGTGTCGTTCTGGTGGAACGCGGTGAAGAAAGTGTTCTCCACTGTGTTCAAGGTTGTCGGTGCGATCGTGAAAACGTATTGGAATCAGTACGTGATGCGGATTGTGCATGCGTTGCGGACCGCGTTCGGCTGGGTGAAGAAGATTTGGGCGGGCATCCAGGTGGCGATCCGGGCCGCGTTGGTCATCATCGGGAAACTGGTGCAGGCCGGGATGGGGTTGGTCAACAAGTACATTGTGGAGCCGTTGCGTCGGGCGTGGCATACCGCGCAGGCGGTGTGGAACACGATCGTGCAGTTGTTCAAGGACAAGGTCGCACAAGCGGTGAGCGCGGTCGCGTCGATCAAAGACAAGATCACCGGGTTCTTCTCATCCGCGGGTGACTTCCTCTACAACGCCGGTCGGGCGATCATCCAAGGTCTCATCAATGGGATCAAGTCGATGTTCGGCCCGCTGTTCGATGTGTTCAACTATGTGACGGACAAAATCCCCGACTGGAAGGGGCCGATCGGTAAGGACCAACGGCTCCTGTACGGCGCCGGTGTCGCGATCATGGACGGTTTGACTAAGGGGATCCGTGAGGGGTGGAACGCGACTCGGTCAACGTTGACGGGGATCACCGATGACATCAGTAACTCGATCAAGCCCAGGTTCAATCAGCCGTTGGAACAGGTTGTGAATCTGGTTCCGGTGGCTGGGAAACTGGAATCGAAAAAGACTAAGCAACTGTCAAAGACGGGTGCGGCGAAACAGGCGCAGGATGCGCTCACTAAGAAGGCTCAGGCTGCCGCTGAGCAGGAAAACCGGTTGCGGGCGAAACTGCCGTTGCTCGATGGTGCGGCGAAAGCGGAGGCGCGGAAGCGGATCCGTGAGTTGCAGGCTGAGCAGAAGCGGTTGCTGCGGCGTGCCGGTGCTATCCGTGAGGCAGCGGAGTTGCGTGCGGAACGTCAGGCTGCGCTGAAACGTGCGGACAGGTTGGCGAAGGAAGCCGCTGATCTGAAAACGCAACTCCCCCAGTTGACCGGTGAGGAAAAGGCCGCCGCGAAATCGAAGATCAAGGCGTTGCAGGAGGAACGTACCGCTGAACTGAAAAAGGCGAAGGACGTTCAGACTGAACTGATCAAGGTGTTCCGTGACTTGCCTGCGGCGGTTCGGGACATTCTCAAAGACGCCCAGCGGGAAGCGCAGGCCGCCGCCGCGAAGAAAGAAACCGGCCCCGGTACTGGTGGTGGTGTGTCGACCGGTTCAGGTTCGGGCGACAAGAAAAAGCGCACGTCGGCTGCGGCGGCGGTGCAGAAAGACCTGTTGGCGCGGGCGGCTGCGGCGGCGAAGGAAGAAAACCGGCTCCGTGCACAGTTGCCTGACCTGTCTGGTGCTGAGCGTCGTAAGGCGGTCAAGCGGATCCGCACGTTGCAGGCTGAGCAGGACCGGATCACGAACCGTGCCGGTTCGGTGCGGTCGGTTGCGGATGCGCGGAAGGCGAAGCAAGCGGCGCTAAAGCAGGCTGACCAGTTGGCTGCGAAGGCTCAGGATTTGCGGTCGAAACTTCCCCAGTTGGAAGGTGCTGATAAGCGGGCCGCCCAGAAGGAAATCAACGACCTGGAAAAGCAACGCGCTCAGGCGTTGCGGGATGCGCGTGACGCTCAGGATGATCTGACTAAGGCGATGCGGGACCTGCCGAAGTCGCTCAGAGACATGATCCGCAAAACACGTCAGGCCGAGGCGGCCAAGAAGGAGAAGAAGAAAGCCGCGAAGAAAGCGGGACCGTCCGGGTCGTCGTCGGATCCGGTGTACACCCGACCAGCCGATCCTTTCCCCGGTGGTGGCAAGGACGGGAAGGACGGGAAGGACGGGAAGGACGGGAAGGGGTTCAAAAAAACCGGTGGCCCCGGTCCGGCTAGTGGGACGCCGACCAAACCGCCCGCACCACCTCGCACTCCCCGACGTCCGTCGAGGGGTAAGGGCGGCGGCGGTGGGAACACCGTTGATACGGGAATCTTGCGGGACCAAGCCACCACGTTGCGTGAACTCAAACATGGTGTTGGTGGTGTCGAAACCAACACCGGGAAAGGTAATGCGTATCTGCAACGGATCCGTCAGACTACCCGGGACGCGCAAGTCAGCACCGCCCGTGAACTCAAACACGGACTCGGTGGGGTCGAGAAGAACACCCGCAAGGGCAACGCGTATCTGCAACGGATCAGGGACGCGGAAAGGGCCACGCGGCGGGAACAGATCCGCACCGGTCGGGAACTAAAGCACGGCATCGGCGGGGTCGACAAGAACACCAGTAAGGGTAACGCCTACTTGGAGCGGATAAGGAAGGGACAAGACGACGGCAACACCATCGGCAAGGAGTCACGTAAATCTCTCGGCGATGTGTTGAAACAAAGCACGAAAACGGCTGAGGAATCGGGCAAGTCGCGGCAGTCGGTGGAGCAGTTGCGTCGTGAGGCGCGGCAAGACGCCAAAAGCCAGCGGGACAAAATCGAGAAACAAGCCGGGTTCGACCGTGCGACGGCGCGTCTGCAAGGTGGGTACGTGCGGACCAAAATGGACACGTTGTGGACTAGAACCGAAACCAACCAGGACCGGAGAAACCAGGCGTTGCTGGCGGCGTTGGCGAACCTTCCCGGGAACACCCCCACTCCACCACCAACCGGTGGCGGAAGGAAACACCCCAACAAAGACAACGGGGGCGGCGGCGGCGGTGGCCCGAAGGGGGCAACCAGTACGACGAACAACTTCCACATCGTGTCCCCGGATCCGGCGTCGGCAGGAGATTCTGTGTCACGGAAGTTGCGGCAACGGGAGGTGTTAGGTCGTGCCCAGTAGTTGGTCAGATCAGGATGTGCGGGTCAACGGCACCTCCATCATGGGTAGGCAGTTCTGGATCAGCGACCGGTCCGGCCTGGATGCGATGGCGGCGTTCCGCTCAACGAACTTTGAGGTCGCGTATTTGCAGGGGACGATGTGGCGGCCGAAACAGTTGGCTGAGATTGTGCGGTCCATCGCCATCACCATCGACTCATGCGACGCCGACGGGGTGTACCCGGTGGGTGTGCTGAACCGGGTGGGGCAACTGAACTCCAACCGGATCGAACTGCTGGCCCTGTTCGCAGCGGAGAACGCGCAGATTGAGATTCAGCGGGATGTGTTGGTCGCGGGGGGATCGACGGAAACGTGGACTGGGTACGCGCAGGCGGCGTCAACGATCCTCCCCGAGCAGCCGGAAGATTTCGACTCCTACCAGACGGTCGGGATTGATCTGCTGTTCGCGGATCCGATCTGGTACGGGGCCACGAACTCGGTGGTGGTGTCGTGACTACGGTGAACAACCCTGGGAATGTGCAGGCGACGAACATGACGTTGACGTTCACCGGCGGGTCGAACTACCGGTTGACGAACAACTCCACCGATCCGGTGTCGTGGTTGCAGATCGATGACTCCGGGACGATCGTCGTTGACACTCGCGCCGGTACCGCTCTGAAAGGGTCAACCAATGTGATCGCGGCACTTTCTAAGGATGGGGGCAGGGAGTTCATGCGACTCCTACCGGGGGACAACAACATGGTGTTGACCGGTGGCGGATCCGTCACGATTGATTTCGCCACACCCCGAGGCTGATCATGCCCACCTACCCGGTCGCATCCGGCCCGCGCCGCCCCTACGACTCCGACGGGAGCCTGGTTCGTACGATCGTGGGTGTGACCCCGTCGACCCCGACGGCCCCTGACGTCGCCGAACTGAACGGGTCCTCCGCCACCGGGGGAATCGCCTCAGCCGGGATCGACTGGTTGGCCGTGGTGTTCCCCACCACCGTCACCGTCGACTCAATCTTCCTCGCCCACGGGGCCGCCTCAGACCTCTCAGTGGCCTGCCAAACGTCGCAGGACACCACCAACGGGGGTGACGGGGCGTGGACCGCTCAGACGGCTGTCACGGCCCGCCGTGGGGACACTGTGGTGTCCGGGTCGACGTGGCGGTCAAACCTGGCCACGGGGCTGTCGTTGCCGTGTAAGGGGATCCGGTTCGCGCCAGGGACAACGGCGTGGAGGACCCTGCATTTGTACGGGTTCGGGAACCCCGAGGGGTTGGAGATCCGCTCGGCGGACTTCACCACCCTGGCCGGTGGGGTTGTCGACTGGGGTTCGGTCCCCAGGGGGTCATCGGCGGATCAGGCGATCGTCGTCGCGAACACCTCAACCCGGACGGCGAACTCGGTGTCTATGACTGTTGAGGCGTCCGAAGACACCGATGAGTTCGCCGTCACCCATTACCTGTCCACCGATGGCCGTAACTTTGCCGCGTCGGTTCCGCTCGGTGCGATCCCCGGGAGGTCCCGGTCAGGGGTGGTGACTGTGCGGCGGGTTACACCCGCTGCGGCCACCTTGGGCGCCAGGGCTGCCAGACTAAGAGCCACCGCAGCATCATGGACGTGAGGAGAAGGTCATGGCTTGGGGTTCAGTGACCACCCGGTCGTTCGTGCTGGCGTCGGTGTTCGGGTCCGCGAAACGGGCTGGTGCACCAACCACCTTGTACTTCGCTCTCACTTATGAGGCGGGGTTACCTGTCACCGTGTTGGGGGCTGAGCCAACGATAGGGGTCGGATCTTACGCCCGTGTGGCCAAAACCAACGATGATGCGTTGTGGACGATCACCAACGAACTTGCGACCAACGATGTGGCGATTGGGTGGCCGCTGTCGACGGCGGCGTGGTCGTTGGTGTCGTGTAACCAGTGGGCTGTGTTCGACGCCTCCACCGCCGGTACCTGTTGGGCGTTCGGTGTGTTGGATGCTGCTGTCGACGTAATCGTTGCCGGTCGTAGCCCCACTCTCGCCGCTGGGGCGTTGGACCTCACACAGAACGCGGTCTAACAATGACGATCGCCCATGACTCCGTTTACACCGAAGGTGTCCGGACCGACACCTCGGACCCGTACACGTTCTCCCACACCCCCGGTGGAACCCTGAAAGGGGTGTGGGTCACCGCTATCCACGGGACGGATTCCACCGACAACATTGTTGGTGTCACCTACGGTGGTGTCGCTATGCTGAGCGTCGGCACCGACACGGACACCGCCACCGAACTGGGCCGGGCCTACCTGTACTTCCTCGGGCACGACATCCCCACTGGTACCCAAACGGTTTCGGTGGACATGGCATCGGCGACAGGTACCGATGTGCAGTTCGTGTGCGGGGGGTTCACGGGTTCGACCGAAATCGAAATAGTCGACGCCCAAACAGTGGGTGAACAGGCGACCAACCCGTCGCTGACGATGCTCGCACGGTCCCGCACCTGCCTCACCGTGGGTGCTTTCTACACCGGACTCGACGCGCCCTCCTCGGCCACACCGAACGGGAACATGACCGCAGTCCTCGATGAGGACTTCGGGGTGTTCAGTGCGAGGGTGGATAAGCAAACGTCCGCGTCGTCTTCCGATTTCACCTTCTCCTACACCGCCGCGACTGATGACTGTGCCCTGGTCGTGGGGACCTTCTCAGAGGTTGTGACCCTCGGCATTCGGCACGCGGGTTCGGTCACTGAGGCCGTCCGCACCGACACCTCCGACCCGTACACGTTCACCCACGACCCCGCCGGTGAAACCCTCAAAGGGGTGTGGGTGTCGATACTCCACGGCACCGACTCAACCGACAATGTGAGCGGTGTTACGTACGGCGGTGTCACGATGACCCGCGTCGGCACCAACTCCGACACTGTCACCGAGCCGGGCCGCTCCTACTTGTACTTCCTTGGTTCGGGTATCCCCACCGGATCTCAAACGGTGTCGGTTGACTTGGCGTCGGCTACGGGGACAGACATGCAGATGGTGTGCGGCGGGTTCACTAGCGCCAATAGTCTGGACACCGAGTCGGTCACCTCGGGTGGGGTAAGCGAACAGGCGAGCAACCCGAGCGTTTCTTTGACCGTGGGGGGGCGTTACTCGGCCGCGGTTGGCGGGTACTACACCGGTACAGCGGTGACGAGCGCGGTGCCGAATGTGAACCTGACTCCGGTGTTCACCCGGTCCAGTTTTGGAGCATTCGGGGTACGCGTCGACAGGCAGACCCGACCCAGCACAAGCGACTTCACCTTTGGATACACCACTACTTCCGATGACGTTGCACTGACCGTTGGGTCGTTCGCCGAAGTTATCGTCGCTGCGCCTGCCACTGTCAACGCCACCGCAACCGTGGGTGCGCCGATCGCGGTAGGGCCGAACGTGATCGCCGTGGTGACGGTGGTGGCCGCTACGGCGACGGTTGGCGCCCCGAGCCTGTTCGCCACTGAGGAAGCGGCCACTGTCGCAGCGGTAGCCACCGTTGGTGCGGTCACGTTCACCTCAACGGCGACGGTTGGTGCAACCGTCGTCTCCGGTGTCGCCACGGTGGGTGCGGCGTCTCTGTTCGTCACGGAGGAAGCAACCACGGTGGCTGCGGTCGCAACGGTGGGAGCGCCGACGGTCACCGTTGGCGGGGCGAATGCTGATGTGACACCGACGGTTGTGGCGGCGGTCGCCACGGTGGGTGCACCGTCGATCCCGGGGTTGGAGGAAGCGACCACTGTCGCTGCGACGGCGACGGTGGGTTCGGTCACGTTCACCTCAACGGCGACGGTTGATGCAACGACCGTCGCCGGGACGGCCACCGTGGGTGCGTCCACCCCCGTTGACTCGTTGGCGAAACCCGCCACCGTTGCTGGTGTGGCGACGGTGGGTGCTGCTGAGGCTAATCCGCTAAAGATTGCCGCCGTCAAGGTGTCGGCCACCGCGACGGTAGGTGTCCCCATCGTCACCGGGAACCTTCTCTTCGCTGTGCCGACGGTTGCGGCTACGGTGAGCATCCCGGAAGGGATTGTGCGGGAGTTGCAAATCTCCGCAACCACCGGCCTCGGTGGGCTAAGCGGGGCCGCTGAGGCCACTGACACCCGTTCGGGGTGGTCCACCACGATCACTTCACCGCTCACCACCTCCCTGGTCACCGCCGGTGGGATCACCGTGTATGGGACGATCGTCGCCGCCGACAATGTGGAAGCGGAAATGCACGTGCAAATCTCCACATCGCCGGTGTTCGCGACGATCCTCTCCGAGGGGTATTCCGCAGGGGTTGACCCCGGTGAGGTCGCATCCGTATCCCTGTCCGGGTTGGTCGCTGGGACCACCTACTACGTGAGGGCCAGGGGAGGTCACCGTGCCTGAATGGGGTGAGTGGTCCAGTTCCGTAGTTGTCACCGCATCCGCCGATGTGGGTGACGGTGTCGCGTACCTGTACGCATCCGATGTGGACACGTCCGTCCCGACCCCGCATGTGTGGTGGACGGTGTTCGACCCGGAGGCTGGAACGATTACCGTCGTCGGGACCGGGTTCGGTGCGACCGCTGGAACGTACACCGGGGAACTGTGGGCGGTGTACGAACCGGGCGGGACCGTCATGCTGGCCCCGACGTCGTGGTCGTTGACGACGGCAACGGGGAACGCCACGACCGCCAACCGGGTCATCGTCTACCAGTCTTCCGGTGACCCCGCGTACGGGATCATCGTCGCCCCGGCCCCGACCGGTGTTGACGACCGGGGGGTGGGTGCTTACGTCACCACGAACTCCGGTGGGGTCCGCACCTCGGGGACGATCATCGCGTACGCCCCCGGTGGGGCACCAGTCACGTTCACCAACGCCGGGTGGTGGGTGGAGGTGCGGGACTTCTTTGATCCGGACACGGTCATCACGAAACTGTTCCAGTTCCGCCGTCTGTCATTCAGCACCCCGCTGAACG
>Ga0315273_10006015_pt1 | contig 15068 bp, 12 predicted proteins | sample YL17G02_0_MG_FD_205753 | JGI IMG/M metagenome (GOLD analysis project Ga0315273, IMG submission 205753) | Sediment microbial communities from Yellowstone Lake, YNP, Wyoming, USA - YL17G02_0 | ecosystem: Environmental > Aquatic > Freshwater > Lake > Sediment | place: USA: Wyoming | collected...
CCACCCGCACCAGTTCGTGTAGACGTCCACGAGCACCGGGCGGCCCGTGGTCCCGGCCTCGCGCAGACCCGCGTCCCACGACCGCCAGGCCGGGCCGCCGAGCGCGTTCGCGGGCTGGACGAAAAGGCTGACAGCCAGGGCGCAGAGCGCCGGGAAGAGGACGCGTCTCATCGAAGCACCTCGAAGGTCTCGGGGAAGCGTGGACGGCCGGGGAGCGCAACCATCGTACCATGGGAGTCACGGGCACCCCGCCGGGATCCGAGGTCTGCGGACCACGACCGGGCCAGGGGCTTGCCGGGAGCCCCGCCCGGGAGCCTCGAGTCGTTGCAGCAGCCCACCCCGCCGCACCCCGGGGTCGCTCAGCCGAACACCGTGTGCCGCAGCGTCTCCCCGATGCGGCGCGGGTCGAACCACACGCCGCACAGGCGCACGGTGCCGAACTGGCCCGGGTTCACCACCACCGTGCGTCCGATCGTGTCGCGCCAGGCGCCTGAGACCCGCGGCGACTCGTGGATGTGGCCGCTCAGGACGAGCGGCGGCTGGCGGCGCTCGACGAACGTCCGGATCGCGCGCGAGCCGACGTGGACCCGCGCGCCGATCAGGTCGCAGTGGGTGTCGCGCGGCGGCGAGTGCAGCACGTAGAGCGTTTCCGGGCCCGCCTGCGCCGCCAGTTCCTCGAGCGCACCGGCGATCGTGGGGGAGCGCCGAGCGGGATCGAAGCGCATCGGCTCGATCCCGCCGACGTGGCTCCGCCAGCCGTCCAGGCGGGGCGGGTCTTCAGCGGCGGCGTCCTCCCAGCACTCCCAGTCCTTCATGCCGAACGGCGTGATGGGCACCCAGGAAAGACCCGCGACCCCCACCCCGTCCACCTCCACCACCCGCCCGTGCAACATGCGCCAGAGCGTCCCATCGTGGGCCTCGAGCACATCCTGATTGACGCTCCAGTCGTCGTTGCCCAGCAGCACCAGCAACTCGAGCCCCGGCGCCGCCTCCCGCACGCGGCGGGCGAACTCGACGAAGAAGCCCTGCAGGAAGAGCCGCTGCCGCCGCACGCCATCCGCGCCCGCCCCGTGGGGCGCAAGGTCGCCACCCAGCAGCAATGCCGCCGGGCGGTGCGCCGCCACGAGCGCCACCAACTGCTCGTAGAGGGCGCCCTGGCCATGCAAGTCGGAGGTGAAGAGCCACTCGGACACACTGGACTCCGTGGTAGGGGTGGTGCGCTGGGCCCGACTCTATCGGAGCGCTTCCGGCGCCCGCAATGGCGCCGGGGCGGGTGCCGGGGCGGACCGGGAACTCATCGGGCCCTCGGCTTCCAGGGCTCCGTGCGCCGCAGACGCCACGCCCCCTTGACCTTCACGCCCCCGGCTTCTGATACTCTGGACGCCGATACGTCACACCTTGCTGCTCTATGCCGTCTTGCCGAAAGGAAGAAGACATGTCCCGGACGCTGGGCACCTTCGCGATTCCCTGGCTCGCCGCACTGACACTCGCGTTCGCGACCGCCGCTCCGTGTGCGGCGGCCGGCCCGTCCGGCGAGTTGCTCCTGAATCCCGGATTCGAGGACTCGCTGGAAACCCACCCGTGGATGCCATCGGCCTGGGACACGTCCCTGACCGACCTGCCCACGGTGTTCTTCGGGCGCGACACCTTCCTCGCGCACAGCGGCCGCTACGCAGTGAGCGTCGCGAACACCAGCACGCTCGTGCCCATCTGGCACAACTGGAGCCAGACCGTACTCGTGGGCCCCGAGTCGTGGGGAAAGGATCTGGTCTACTCGGTGTGGACGCGGAGCAACGGCCTCCAGGGCCGGGCCTACATCATTCTGCAGGCCTACCGTGACACCATCGGCAAGATGACGAAGACCTGGGGCATCCCGCGCGATCTCGCCGGGAGACGTCTCGGCATCAACAAGCTGGACGATCCGCTGCTCGACCTGGGCTGGAAACGCGCCTACTTCAGCGACCCCGAGACCGATTGGGTGCGGCGCGAGGTGCGCGTGTTCGTGCCGCGCAGCACGAACGTGATCTACGCGCGCTGCGGACTGACGGGCACGGGCCAGGTCGTCTTCGACGACGCCTCGCTCAAGCTGGAGGTCGCGCGCCCCGCTCCCGCGCCCCCATTGCGCACGAACCTGCTCGCGGACCCGGGCTTCGAGGGCGACGGCAACGACTGGGAGTACTCCATGCCGCCATACAGAGGCCTGCGCATCGACCGCGACACCAGCCAGGCGCACTCGGGCAAGGCCTGCATCCGCTACACGAGCAGCGACGAGGGCTTCGTCCAGGCCCGCGTGGGCGTCTGCCAGGTGCTGGGCCGGAGCCTCGCGGGCAAGCGGGTGCGCCTCTCGGCCTGGGTGAAGACGGACAGCCTGAGGGGCGGGATGACCTCGATTCGGCTCTACTGCAACAGCCTGAGCCGTGGGATGATCCAGAGCGAACCCGGGCAGAGCTTTGATCTGACGAACGACTGGTCGCCGGTCTCCTTCGAGATGGACGTGCCACCGGACGCGGTCGGGACCTGGGCGTGGTTCGCGTACACGGTGCCCGCGACCGGCACGGTCTACTACGACGACGCCGCGCTCGAGGTACTGGGCCCGGCGAGCACGGCGGCCCCGGCCCGGGCGGGGGCCCGGCCAGCGGTGAAGATACCCGCCCCTTGAAGCCGGCGGCCGGGGCGCGCGCCGGAGCAAGGGCCGCGCCCCGGCCGGGTCTCCGCATTCTCACGCATTGACAACGACCCGACCCGCGGTACAAACTTCAGACGCAGCCGGGCAGAAAGTCCTCTTTCACAGGGAGCTTTCGGACCCGACCCGGGGTCGCGTTCGCTGCGCGCGACCTGTCGAGCGCTCGAACTCGCGGGATCTTCAAGAGCGAGGTGTTCCGCAGGGAGAGCGGTGCGGCCAAGCGGGGCGGGGGCTGCGCGACGCACGAAGCGCCTGCCCGGGCGATTCCCTCTCGTGTGGTCAGGAGTGCCCCCCCCTCCACACGACGGGCCGGGCCGCGGGGAGCCGTGGCGTTGGACCCATCGCGCGCACACCGGCGGAGGGCGAGTGCTTTGGTAACGCCCCCGGACCCGCCCGCTACATCCAGCGTTTCCGTCTCAGGAGCCACCACGTCACGCCGGTCGTCACCAGCAGCAGCAGCCACACGAAGACGATCGGGTGCGCGTGAAGCCAGTGGAACTCGGGGAAGATTCGCTCCGGGCCCACGTTCATCCCGTAGTAACTCGTCACGATGGTGAGCGGCAGGCCGATCGTGGCGATCACCGTCAGGCGCTTGATCACCGCGTTCAACTGGTTCGAGACCTGCGAGACATGCAACTCGAGCAGCGCGGCAGTCTCGTCGCGGAACGAGTCGAGCAGGTCGCTCACGCGCGCCAGCCGGTCGTAGACATCGCGCAGGTAGGGACGGATCTCGGCAGGCACCGGCTCGAACTCGTCGCGGGTGAGCGCCAGCACGGTGTCGCGTTGCGGACCCACGAAGCGTCGCAGCGCCGACATGCCGCGCTTGAGCCGCAGGATGCGCTGGTGCAGGGTGCCGTCCGGGGTGGCGAACAGCGACTCCTCCAGCCCGTCGATCTCCTCGCTGACCTGGTCCATGATGGGCAGCCAGTGGTCCACGAGCACATCCAGCAGGAAGTGCATGAGCGGGGCGGGCCCCCGGGCGAGCAGTTCCGGGCGGCGGCCGAGCACGCCGTGCGCGGTCTCCACCGAGCGCGTGGTGCCCTCGTGGTGCGTGATGAGGAAACGGGGCCCAATGACGAGGTCGATCTCCCGCAGCAGCGGCCGGTCGTCGTCCCACCGCGCCGAGTGGACGACCAGGTAGAGGTAGGCCCCGTAGGAGTCCACCTTGGGGCGGTTCACATCCGTCACCAGGTCCTCGAGCACCAGCGGGTGGATGCCGAGCGGCGCGAGGACCGCGGCCACGGAGGCCTCGGACTCGGAGTCGAAGTCGAGCCACACGGCCCCCGGGCCCTCGAGCGCGAGGCGCACGGCCTCGCCCGGCTCGACCAGCCGGGCGGCCGCCCCGTCGGCGTGCCAGGATCGGATCATGCGCGCGGGCCTTCGCCGCGTGCCAGCGCGAAGACCTGACGGCAGGTCGCCAGGTGGATCTGGACGGTGTCGTCGAGTCGCCGCGCGTAACCGCCACCCAGCGTCACTGCCACCGGCACACCGCGGCGCGCGCAGCCCCCCAGCACCATGAGGTCGCGCGCCGCCAGGCCCTCGATCGTCAACGCCAGTCCGCCCAATTGATCCTCGCGGTAGGTGTCGGCCCCGGCCTGGTAGATCACCACCTCGGGCGCGGACTCCCAGACCCGATCGAGCGCCCGCTCGAGCCGCTCCAGGTACTCGGCATCGCCGGTCCCGTTCTCGAGCCCCACATCGAGATCGCCCGGCTCCTTCGGCGTGGGGTAGTTCCGCTGCTGGTGGAGCGAGAACGTGAAAACCGTGTCGTCGCCACGGAACGCGCGCGCCGTGCCATTGCCCTGGTGCACGTCACAGTCCACGACCGCGGCGCGCCGCACCCGGCCCTGGTGCTGCAGGGCGCGGATGGCGACGGCGATGTCGTTGAGGTAGCAGAAGCCCTCGGCGTGGTCCGGGTAGGCGTGGTGGAACCCCCCACCCAGATTGACTCCGAAGCCGCGCGTCAGGGCCTCGCGCGCCGCGAGCGTGGTGCCACCCGCGGCCAGGCGGTAGGCGCGCACGATGTCGACGGTCAGCGGCAACTCGGCGCTCATGGTGCGCGGGGTCCAGCGTAATTGCTCGAGGTCGTCCAGATACTCGGCGCTGTGGACTCGCAGCAGGTCCTCGCGCGAGGCGGGCCCGGGCTCGAGGAAGGCGTCCCCGGCGACGTCACCGGCGTCCACCAGGCGTTGCCGCAGGAGCCCGAACTTCTCCATCGGGAACACGTGGGTCCCGATATCGCAGTGGTACCCGGACGAGTGAACGACGGCGGCTTCGCGGACCATGAGACGCATCGTGCCACGCGGCCACGCGCGGCGCAAAAGGGCGGCCCGCGTGGCGCCTGTGTCGGCGCGGGCGGGTCGGGTACAATCTCCTCCCAGCCATGACCGACCCCACCTCACAGAGAGCGTGCGCCCTGGGGCGACTGCGCACCCCCGCCACGCTCGCGGCCGCGCGGCGCGGCGCGGGCCCGAGCAGGGGGCCTCGCCCTTCGAGCGCGAGTTCCTGTCCATCATCCGGAATCCACCCACCCGGGAGAGCCTCCATGCGACCCGCCACCTTGCTATCCCTGCTGCTGCTCGTCTGCGCGCTCCCCGCGCTGGCAGCGCCCCCGGTCACGCCCGCCCGCGCCCTGCTCACCCTGGCGGCCACGCCGGCCAGTCTGCGCTCGCAGTTGCTCGCCTACGCCGATTCCGCCGCCGCCGGCGACCACCCCGGCGCCGGCGAGGCGCTGAGCTATGCAGGCTCGAGCTTCCAGCGCGAGGGTCGCGTGGACAGCGCCATCGTCTGCCACCGGCGCGCCTTCGAGTTGCTCGGCAGCGAGGAGTCCCTGCTCGCCCTCGTGGACCAACTGCTGCTGCGCCGCGGCGCGGGAGACGCCGCCGAGGCGATCAAGCTCCTCACCGCCGCGCGGGCGGCCTCCGAGTGGGACGCGCCGCCCGCTCTCGTCAGCCGGATCGCGTGGGCGCACTTCCTCCAGGGGAAGGCCGACACCGCGGCGAAGCTCTTCGGCATCGTCGAGGACCAGTTGCTTCCGCGCCACGAGTGGCGCTTCCGCATGGCACGCGTGGCGTTCACGCTCAAGGACTATCGCCGGACCGTTGACCTGCTGTTGCCCGTCGCGATCCGTGCGCGAGGCACCGACGATGAGGTGATCGAGATGCTCGAGCGGGCCGGCAAGGAGACCGGGCTCGGGCCCCGCCTCCAGGCCACGGTACTCCGCGGGACGAGCGCCCGCGACCAACTCGAGATCGCGCTGGCGTCCGCGCTGGGCGGTCGCTTGCTCGCACTCACCGCCTCGGACGGATTCCCGCTCGGCGGCCTCCTCGTGCCCGCGGCGCGCCGCGGGACCGCCACCGCCACCGCCCGGGGCGCACCCGCGCTCCTGGCAATCCTGCTGCTGGCCCCGGGAGACACCACCGCCTCCGGCGACAGCCTCGCGCTCGCCCTGCGCCGGCACGGCATCACGACCTTGATGCTCTACCCGCGCGGCCACGGCGCCTCGGTGAACCCCACCTGTCCCTCACCCGAGGCCTGGTTCGACCGCGAGGCGGCCTTGCAGGCGCGCATCGCGCGCGATGTGCGCGATGCCGTGCGCGGGGTCAGGCTCGCGACCACCGTGGACAGCACGCGCTACCTGGTCGTGGGCGTGGGGGCCAGCGCCACCATGGCGGTCGAGGCCGCGACCCTGGATCCACGCGTGAAGGCGCTCCTGCTCGTGTGCCCCGCGCCCGCACCGGTGGACCGCGGACTTACGCGCGCACGCCTGGCGCAACTGGGCCTGCCGGTCTTCTTTCAGATCGCACCCGACGATTTCGACGCGACCTACACGATCACCGACGTCCTCTACCAGGCCGGCGACCGCTCGGCTTCGCGGGTGGTTGAGTCCAGGAGGGGCGGGGGGGGCCTCGTCCAGTTCCGCTATGACCCGGCCCTGGCCGCGCGCTTCCTCGCCTGGCTCGACGCTACGCTGCGGCCGGCGGCGCCCCCGCCCGCGAAGGCTCCCGCGCCGCGCTCCACTCCACCCGCACCACGCCGGCAAGGATGAACGCTGCACCCAGCCACCAGCGGGGCGAGAAGCTCTCGCTCCCCAGGGTGAGGGCGAAGACCACCGCGAAGACCGGCTCGAGCGCGAAGAGCAGCGCCACCCGGCCAGCGGACAGCAGGCGCTGCGCGGAGATCTGCAGCAGCGGGGCCACGATGCTCCCTGCCACGACGAGGTAGGTGAAGCGCCACCCATCCGCCGCACCGAGGGTGGCGAAGGGCGCGACCACGCCGTCCATGAACGGCAGCAGGACGACGGTCACGGTGAGCGCCTGGACCGCGCCCAGCACGAGCCCGTCCGCCCCGGGGGCGAAGCGCGCGAGCGCCACGACCTGCAGGCCGAAGATCGCCGCTCCGCACAGTGTCCACAGCTCCCCCGCGCCCAGACGCAGGCCGTGCGGCCCGAGCGCCCCCAGTGAGAGCAGGGCCGATCCCGCCAGGGCCAGCAGCACTCCCTGCAGCAGCACGCCCGAGGGCCGCTGGCCGAGGAGTGGCCACGCGTAGACGGCCGCGAACAGCGTGCCCGCGCAGGTCAGGAAGGCCGAACTGCCCGCGCTCGTGAGCGTGAGCCCGATGGCCTGCGAGAGATAGCCGCCGGCGAAGCAGACCCCCGCGAGCGCACCGCCGAGGAGCGTGGAGCGCGTGAGCCGCCGCCAGCGCGGCGCCGCGAGCACGACCAGTACGACGCTCGCGGCAGCGAAACGGCCGAAGACCAGCACCACCGGGCTGATCGCGTGCAGGCTGTCGCGGATCACGACGAAGGTGGCGCCCCACAGCAGCGTGGCCAGCACCATCGCGCCCGGACCGCGCAGCCGGCTCCGGGGCACGCGCGTCACGTTAGCCCGGACGATTCATGCACCGCTACTGCGAACGCGATCTGACCGCGGTCTGCTGCGGTCCCGCGACTGGCCGGTCCGGGGCAACCACGCACAGCGTGGGTCCGGGGCGCAAACCCGGACCCGCCTTCGGCGGGCGCCCCCGTCGCGGTCAGCCACAGGGCCTTGCAGCCCACGGTCATCTCGCATTCTCCCGACGCGGCGCACTGAATCGTCCGGGCTACTCGCCGGTCTCCGCGGCGGGCCCGGCCCCGGCTTCTCCCCCGGCCCCGGCGCCGACCTCGTCGTCCTCGCCCACCACCCGCGTGACCCCGGCCACCACGTCCGGAAGCAGTTCCCCCTCGGTGGACGTCAGGTTCACCAGCGTGACGCCCTGGGTGTTGCGGCCCATCACGCCGATGCCCTTCACTGGCATGCGGATGAGCTGGCCGGAGCGGGTCATGATCATCAGTTCGTCACCGTCCACGACCTCCTTCACGGCCACGATGCAGCCGTTCCGCTCGGTGGTCTTGATGGTGATGATGCCCTTGCCGCCACGGTGGGAGACCCGGTACTCGGAGATCTCGCTGCGCTTGCCGAAGCCGTGCGCGGTGACGGCCAGGAGCGTCGACTGGCGCTTGACCCCGACCATGCTCACGACTTCATCCTCGTCCTCGTCGAGCGCCACCGCCTTGACCCCGTAGGAAGTGCGGCCCACGGCGCGCACCTCGTTCTCGTGGAAGCGGATGGCGAGACCCTGCTTCTTCGCCAGGATGATGTCCTGTGTGCCGTCGGTGAGGATGGCCTCGATGAGGCCGTCGCCCTCCTCGAGCAGGATGGCGTGGATGCCGGCCTTGCGCGGGTGGCTGTAGGCCGAGAGCACGGTCTTCTTGATCAGGCCCTTCTTCGTGGCGCACACCAGGTAGTGCTGGTCGTCGAACTCCTTGACCGCCACCACCGCCTGCACCCGCTCTTCGCGCCCCATGCCCTCGAGGTGATTCACGAGCGGCCGGCCCTTCGCCATGCGCCCGGCCTGGTCGATCTCGTGCACCTTGAGCCAGTAGCAACGGCCGCGGTCGGTGAGGATCAGCAGGTAGGCATGAGTGCTGGCCACGAACAGGTGCTCGATGAAATCCTCTTCCTTGGTCCGCGCGCCGATCACGCCCTTGCCACCGCGCCGCTGCGAGCGGTAGGCGGCGATCTCCTGGCGCTTGATGTAGCCGGCATGCGAGATCGTGATCACCATGTCCTTCTGCTCGATGGTGTCCTCGTAGCCGATCTCACCATCCTCGCCCACGATCTCGGTGCGCCGGTCGTCGCCGTACTTCTCCCTCAGGCGCCGGACCTCGTCCTGGATGATACCGAGCATCTTCTTCGGGCTGGCGAGGATCGACCGCAGCCGCTCGATCAACTGGATGATCTCGAGGTACTCCTGCTCCACCTTCGAGCGCTCGAGCCCGGTCAGGCGCGACAACCGCATCTCGAGGATGGCGTTCGCCTGGATCTCGCTGAGCTTGAACTGGCTCATGAGGCCCTGGCGCGCGGTCTCCACGTCCTTCGAGCCGCGAATCAGGGTGATGACGGCGTCGAGGTGGTCGAGGGCGATCTTGAGGCCCTCGAGGATGTGGGCACGCTTCTCGGCCTCGGCGAGGTCGAATTCGGTGCGGCGCCTCACGACCTCCTGCCGGTGGAGCACGTACTGGTCCACCAGCTGGCGCAGGTTCATCACCTGCGGCCGGTTCTCCACCAGGGCCAGCATGATCGCGCCGAAGGTCACCTGCAGCGGCGTGTGGACGAAGAGCTGGTTGAGCACGACCTTGGGGTTGGCGTCCTTCTTGAGCTCGATCACGACGCGCATGCCGTCGCGGTCGGACTCGTCGCGCAGGTCGCTGATGCCCGTGATCCGCCCCTGGCGCACCAGGCCGGCGATCTTCTCGAGCAGGCTCGCCTTGCTGACCTGGAACGGGATCTCGGTCGCCACCAGGCTCATGCGCCCGGCGCGGCCCTCTTCGACCTGGACCCGCGCGCGCACCTTGATGAGGCCGCGCCCGGTCGTGTAGCAGTCGTGGATGCCCTGGATCCCGTAGATGATGCCGCCCGTGGGAAAGTCCGGTCCCTTGACGATCTGGGCGAGCGCTTCGGGCGTGGCGTCCGGGTGCTCGATGACGTGTGCGATGGCGTCGCACACCTCGCGGAGATTGTGCGGCGGCACCTCGGTCGCCATGCCCACCGCGATGCCCGAGCAGCCGTTGACGAGCAGGTTCGGCAGCACGCCCGGCAGCACCGTCGGCTCCTCGAGGGTCTCGTCGTAGTTGGGCCGCAGGTTGACCGTGTTCTTCTCGAGGTCCGCGAGCATCTCGACCGCGAGGTGGGTGAGGCGGGCCTCGGTGTAGCGCATGGCCGCCGGGGCGTCGCCGTCGATGGAGCCGAAGTTGCCCTGGCCGTCCACCAGCGGATAGCGCATGACCCAGCTCTGGGCCAGGCGCACGAGCGTCGGGTAGACCACGCCCTCGCCGTGCGGGTGGTAGTTGCCCGACGTATCGCCGGCGATCTTGGCGCACTTCCGGTAGCCCCGTCCTGGAGTGAGATTCAGGTCGTTCATCGCGACCAGGATGCGGCGCTGCGAGGGCTTGAGCCCGTCGCGCACGTCGGGGAGCGCGCGCGAGACGATGACCGACATCGAGTAGTCGATGTAGCTGGTCTTCATCTCGTCTTCGATCGGCATGTCGATGATTCTGGTGCGGTCGTTCAGTGCCATGCCCTCGTCCCTGCCTCAGGCCCGGAGGGGATCCCGTCCGGGCGACGGTCTCGTCGTCTCAGCGCCAGGCGCAGTCGAGGCCCGCGCTCATGAAACGGCCTTCAAGGTCGTTGAACAGCCGGTGATAACGGACGACCGCCCCCAGGGCGACATGGGGGCCGAGCGGCCAGCGCGCCCCTGCCGCAAGGCTGAAGCCGGTCGAGCCGACGCTGCTGATCACGTCGCCGCGCAGGTCGTCGACGATCCGGTAGTAACCCCAGGTCGCGCTGGCGAAGGGAATCACCCCGAACCGCGCCGGCGCCGCGGCGTCGAGCCGCCAGGATGCGCCCCAGGCGGCGCGGTGGACCTGCTCGATCTTCCCGTAGGGCAGCCCCTGCCCCTGCTCGTCCCGCAGGCTGTCCACCGTCGAGCCCGCGTCGTCGCCGTGGAGCATCACCCCGAAGGAGAGTCGCGACGCCACCGGCCACATCGCAGCCAACGAGGCCGACGAGCCGCCACCGGACGGCTCGCCGAGCACCGCGAACGACTTGCCCAGCGTGCCGCTCAGCTCCGGACGCCACGCCCCGGCCCGCGCCACGCCCGGCGCCAACAGCACGGCCGCCAGCGCGAACCACATCCATCTCGTCTGGCCCGCCTGCGCGAGCGTCGTTCGTCTTGGCATCATACGTCCAGGTTCCGCACCGCCAACGCGTTCTCTTCGATGAACTGGCGGCGGGGCTCGACCTGCTCCCCCATCAGGATGGTGAAGATGCGGTCGGCTTCCACCGCATCGTCGCTGGTGACCCGCAGCAGCGTGCGCGTCTCCGGGTTCATGGTGGTACGCCACAGCTGGATCGGATTCATCTCGCCGAGGCCCTTGTAGCGCTGGACCTGGAGGTTCTTGCGCCCGACGCGCGCGATGGCGGCATCGCGCTCCTTCTCGTCGTAGCAGTAGGTCTCCTCCTTGCCGCTCTTCACCAGGAACAACGGAGGCTGCGCGATGTAGACATAGCCGTTGTCCACCAGATCCTTGAACTCGCGGTAGAGGAACGTCAGGAGCAGTGTGCGGATGTGCGCGCCGTCCACGTCGGCGTCAGTCATCAGGATGATCTTGTGGTAGCGCAGCTTCGCGGCGTCGAACTCCTCCTTCACCCCCGCCCCCATCGCCGTGATGATGCTGCGGATCTCCTCGTTGGCGAGCACGCGGTCGATGCGCGCCTTCTCGACGTTGAGGATCTTGCCGCGGATGGGCAGGATGGCCTGGAAGCGCCGGTCCCGCCCCTGCTTCGCGGTGCCGCCCGCCGAGTCGCCCTCGACGATGAAGATCTCGCAGGTCGCCGGGTCGTCGAGTGAGCAGTCCGCGAGCTTCCCGGGGAGCGCGCCGCCGTCGAGGATGGTCTTGCGCCGCGCGAGTTCGCGCGCCTTACGCGCGGCTTCCCGGGCCCGCGACGCCGCCAGCATCTTCTCGACGATCCGCCGCACCACCGAGGGGTTCTCGTCGAAATACTCGCGCAGCCCCTCGCCCACGGCGCTCTCGACGATGCCCTTGACCTCGCTGTTGCCCAGCTTGGTCTTGGTCTGCCCCTCGAACTGGGGGTTCTGCATCTTGACCGAGATCACCGCGGTCAGGCCCTCCCGCACGTCCTCACCGCTCACCGTCGCCTTGTTGTTCTTGGTCATCCCCTCGCGCTCGGCATAGTTCACCAGCGAACGGGTGAGGGCCGAGCGGAAGCCGATCAGGTGGGTGCCGCCCTCGATCGTGTTGATGTTGTTGACGAAGGCGTGCACCGACTCGACGTAGCTGTCGTTGTACTGGAGCGACACGTCCACGACCACGTTGTCGCGCTCGCGGTTGAACGTCACGGGCTTCGGGTGGAGGGCTTCCTTGTTCTGGTTCAGGTACTTCACGAACTCGATGATGCCACCCGTGTAGACGAACTCGTGGGTCTTGCCGGTGCGCGCGTCGGTCAGGCGGATCTTGAGCCCGCTGTTCAGGAACGCGAGTTCGCGCAGCCGTCCGGCCAGGGTGTCGTAGTGGAAGGTCGTGTCGGCGAAGATGTTCCCGTCCGGCATGAAGCGCGTGGTCGTGCCGGTGCCCTTGCGCCCCTTCTCGGCAGGGTGCGACTTCATCGCGTCGGTCGGCTTCCCGTACTCGTAGCGCTGGGTGTAGATCGTGCCGTCCTTGAGGACCTCGACCTCACACCACTCCGCCAGCGCGTTCACCACCGAGACGCCCACGCCGTGCAGGCCGCCGGAGACGTGGTAGCTCTCGCTGTCGAACTTGCCGCCGGCGTGCAGCGTGGTCATGACCACCTCGAGCGCCGGCTTCTTCGTGGCCACGTGGAGGTCCACCGGGATGCCGCGACCGTTGTCCACGACGGTGACGCTGCCGTTCTGCTCGATCGTCACCGTGATCTCGTCGCAGAAGCCTCCCAGAGCCTCGTCCACGGAGTTGTCCACCACCTCGTAGACGAGGTGGTGCAGCCCGCGCATGCCCACGTCACCGATGTACATGGCCGGGCGCTTGCGCACCGCCTCCAGACCCTCGAGGACCTGGATGCTGGTGGCATCGTAGTGGTGGCCTTTGGCCTTCGCTTCTTCAGCCAATCCGCTCTCCCCTCTCTCAACGCTCACCTGAGGATCCCTCCCCGGGGTATGACGAAGCGTACGTTCTTCACGAGCCGGCGACCGAGGTGCCGGTTGACCTTTCGCATGAGGTCCGTCTTGAGGAACCCCAACTCGTGCATCCAGGCCGAACCCTCGACCTCGACCTGGAGCACGCCCTCACGAAAGGCCACCGCCCGGGCGTGCCGCGCGATGCGCGGCCCGACGGCCTGTTCCCACTCGTGGACCGCCCGCCAGCCCAGCAGCCCCTCTTCCAGCCCGAGCTGCTTGAAGACGCGCGGGATCACGCTGGACAGCGACTCCACGCGCTACGTCCCCGCGTCGGGGAGGCGCAACGGCATGATCAGGCAGAGCAGATCCTCTTCGCTCTGCGGCAAGGCTCCCACGGGCTCGATGACCCCGGCCGAGAGCGAGGTCTTCAGCCGGAACAGGACCTGCTCCGTGGGGATGCAGCGCAGGATCTCCAGCAGGTAGCCCGCGTTGTAGCCGATCTCCAGAGGCTCGCCGTCGTACCTGGCGGTCAACTTCTGCTCGCCGGCCCCCAGCTCCTGCGTGGTCGATGAGACACCCAGATCCTCTTTGCGCACCGAGAAGCGCACCTGCTTCGTCACGTTGTCCGCGTGCGAGGCAACGATGTCGATGGCCTGGATCAGGTCGTCGCGGCACGCCGTGAGGCGGTGCGGGTTGTCCTTGGGGATGACCTGCTCGTAGTTCGGATAAGCCCCCTCGAGGAGCCGCGTGATGATCTGCACGCGGTACTCCCCCACCTGGGTGCTGAAGCCCGCCTGGTTGCGGCCCGCAGCGATCTCGATCTCGACCGGGCTCGTGGCCTCTTCGGCCGTGCGGCTCACGGTCTGGAGCGCGCGTGTCGGCACGATGATGCCCTGCGCGGTAAGACCCGCGTAGGCGCCAGTGCGCGAGGCCCGCGAGAGCCGGTGGCCATCGGTGGCGACGAAGGTCAACCCCTTCTCGGTGCCCAGGAGCAGCACGCCGTTCAACTGCGGACGTGTCTCCTCGGTCGAGGAGGAATACATGGTCCGTGCCGCCAGCCGGGAGAGCGTGGCCCCATCGAGCGTGATCCGCGACTCACCCTTCAACTCCGGGATACGCGGGAACTCGGCGGGATCCTGCACGGGAAAGCGTGACCAGCCCTTACCCTCACCGTAGTCCACCTGGCAATGTCCGTTGCCCACGGTCAGGGTCAACGTGCCCTTCGGCATCTTCCGCACGACCTCGTGAAAATGCCGCGCCGGGATCGCCACCTTGCCGGGACTCGAGACGGTGCAAGGAACCCGCACGGAGGTGGTCACGTCGAGGTCGGTGCCGGTCACGCGCACACCACCCTTTTCAGCCTCGATCAGCACACAACTCAAAAGCGGCAGAGGACTCTTGCTCGCCACCGATCCCAGGGCCCGTGCGACGGCGAACGCGAGGTCGCCCTGCTGGATGGTCAGCTCCATAAAGGTCACTCCCTGACTGGGGGAAGCCCAAGTCCGGCCACGGGTTCCGCGGAGCGGGACGACGATTGCCGGAGGCTCATGTCCGAAACCGCAGTATCATAGGCGGCACGAGGGTGGTCTGCAAGTGATTTCGGGTTGCTGCCTATGACTCTAACTGCTTGTTATCCAATAAGAAAAAGACTAGTAGCCGTAGGGGCTGTGGGGTCTGTGGAGGACCTCTTCCCGGTGCTCGCAAGAGGCGTCCCGACAAGGGTTGAAAAGGGAGCGGACGACTGTGGGAAGACCCCCCACTTGTACACCCATTTGCAAGGTTCTTGCCGATCAGGGTCTGGTATCCACAGCCCTCCACAGGTTATCCACAACTCATCCAGCGGCCAGAGTGGAGATGAGGCCGTTGATGCGTTCTGCAAACTCGTTATCCGTCGCCACCATCGTGCCCACCTTCTCGCAGGCGTAGATGACGGTGGAGTGATCCCGGCCGCCAAAGATGCGGCCGATGTCCACCAGCGAGAGTTCCGTGAGTTGCCGCAGCAGGTACATCGCGACCTGCCGGGGCAGCGCCACCGAACGCGTCCGTCGCTGGCCGAAGAGAGCCTCGACTTTGATGCTGAACTGTTCGGACACCAGCGCCACGATGCGCTCGGGCGTGAGTTGGTCGGCCTCCGGGTGGACGTAGTGCTGGAGCACGTCCTCGGCCAGTTCGA
>Ga0315273_10006016_pt1 | contig 15068 bp, 11 predicted proteins | sample YL17G02_0_MG_FD_205753 | JGI IMG/M metagenome (GOLD analysis project Ga0315273, IMG submission 205753) | Sediment microbial communities from Yellowstone Lake, YNP, Wyoming, USA - YL17G02_0 | ecosystem: Environmental > Aquatic > Freshwater > Lake > Sediment | place: USA: Wyoming | collected...
CGTTTTTGCCAGTAGGCTTCCACTCGCTTGAGTTGATGAACACCAAGCTCGGCTTGCAAATCCATCATGTTGTATTTGAAGCCGCACTCTACCACCTGGTAGTGCTTGAAGCCTTGGTCGCCAAAGCGCTTCCACGCGTCTTTGCTCATACCGTGCAGGCCGAGCACCTTAAGGCGTGCAATGTCTTCCTCCCGCTTCGCGAGCACCATCCCCCCTTCACCTGTGACGACGTTTTTTGTGACGTAGAAGCTGAAGCATCCGAAGTCGCCGAAAGTTCCGGCCTTGCCTCCCTTATATTCCGTCTCGATCGCATGGGCACAGTCTTCAATAACCTTCAAGTTGTGCCGCTGGGCGATGTCCATGATGGCATCCACATCACAAGAGCGGCCTGCGAAGTGAACCGGCACGATGGCGCGGGTGCGCGGGGTGATGCGGCGTTCGATCTCGTTCGGGTCGATGTTCATGGTTGCCGGGTCAACATCGGCCAGCACTGGCATGGCGCCGGCATGGATGATGGCGTTGACAGTGGCGCAGAAGGTAAGCGGGGTTGTAACGACTTCCGCATCCGGCCCCAGGTCTGCCGCCAGCAGGCTTAAATGCAAAGCCGCAGTGCAGGAGTTGAGCGCAACGGCGTGACCGGTGCCTTTGTAGGCCGCGAAATCGGCTTCGAACTGGGCTACACGCGGGCCAGTGCCGATCCAAGAACTTTTCAGACAGGCAACGACTTCATTGATTTCCGCCTCTTCTATCAGCGGTGAGCCGAAAACTAAAAAATCTTCTTTATTACGTATCGGGGTCATTTTTCTCGACCAGATTTTTCTGTGATGCTGGGAGATAGTATAAGTATTAAATTGTTCATGTGTCTACCTATCCACTATGTTTTCTGAATAAGATTAAATGTTGTAAAGCAGTGCTTTATCTTTAGCAATATTTTTAACATGCTCTAGGTACTCTTCTGATGTAAATAGAAAGCCGTTTTCTACCAATTCATTTACGTTCTTAAGCTTAACGGCAGTATCTCGCTTAATTTTGTAATCTTGGTTATTTTTAATAAAATCGATAAAATCACTATATCCTTGTTCGCATCCGGGAAAATAATTCTTGTTCTGCAATGCCATATCTAAAGCATTGCTTATTAGCTTGTAATGAAGCATAACACAGGAGACATCAGCAAGTCTAGCATTGTTTACAAAGTGAGAATGCGGGAAAATATCCAAATTTTTTCCCGGCAAGAATAGGGAGTGCTTGGTCAACAGACAGTCATTTCCATATAAAGTTTTCCGAATCCCGCCAAAGTAAAGAGCGGTTTTTTCACTTGAGCTTTCGTTTAAGTTTCCGTATTTTCCCACAAAATCTGATAAATGATATTTAACTTTATTAATTTCAGAAATATCGTAGTATTGATAAATCGTCTTTAGGCTTTCCTCCTGTTTAATTCCAAGATGTGATGCCGGCTTGTCCGAAAACATATCCAATAGTTGTGTTACCACAGCAGTATAATTCTTCTTGTTTAAATATTCAATAAAACACCGCAATCCAATAACATTTGAAAAAGGGTAGTCAAAAAATTCATCTTGGTCCGCATCCAGACACCACCCTCCTTCAGCGGAATTTTGGGCTAGAAATTTCTTAAGGAATCCCAGATACATTCCAACCGGGAGTCTGGATTGGAAGATACTTACATTATTGTGTCTTTTTCCTATCCAGATCGTTTGGTCGTCGGACCCATTGTCAAGGAAAAAAATGTGTCGAAACCCCATCTGAGTGTAGTGCCTAATAAATTGCTCCATGTAGGACTCGGCGTTTTTGACTATGCAAGTCACTACAGCTTCGTTGCCCGATAATCGGACGGTTTTTGGCCCATGAAGATGAGTTACGTTCATTGAAACAATGCATTCTCTTAATTTTCGGATGCGTTTCGGAGGCAACACCAATTTCAGAATATCTTTCAAAGACATTACGATTACGCGTCCTTTCAAGAGGGTATTGAGCTTTTTACATCTAGCTAAAAACCGCCAAGGCTCTACAGAATTTATTACCGGACTGGCATCGAGCGCACCACAAGCTACAATATGATATTTTGCGATGAAAACGAAACAACATGATTAATAATCATCAAATATGGCGCCAGACTTTTGAAATAGAATCTAAACCTCTGTTCTTTTTTGTATCGTTGTTTGAGCTGAACTGATCATTGCAAGTACTAAGTATAGAAAAAATTTACTATTATCGAAATAGGATACGGATATGCATGATACTGCATGTGCAAATAGAGAGCATGAAATGCACCAAATAAAGAATTTATCTTCAAGAGCGTCTTTATCCAAAAATCGCAATAACTCACCCACATAACGAAAACCCCGCCAGATTGTCAAAACAAACAAGATCATCAACGGTAATCCACCGGTCACTCCCATTCCTATGTAATGGTTAGTGATATCTGTATGTTCCGGACTCCATGAAACACCCGTGGGCATCCAGTGGCGTGTGTAATCCGTTCCGGCAAACCACCATTCATGAAGGTGTTCGATTGCAGCTTGGATAAGGCTTGCCCGGTGCCAACCGGTGCTTCCCCCAATTATATCCATCCGCGCAATCAGGAAATACGCCGGATCTTTCATGTATATATCCAGTGCAATATAAGCGATTATTGCAACCCATAGGACAAAACGTATCCTGACCTGGTCGTGGTAACGCCAAAGGAATAACCCCCCGATCGCAACGAAACCAGAGAATATCGGCCCACTGGAGGCACATGCGACAATGATTATTGCACACGCTACGAATCCCGCAACCGCTGCCTTTCGATGTTTTTTCCAAATACCAACCATCAAAGGAAGGCAAACCGCTCCGACAACCCCGGCAAGGATCGAGTGAGCAAATGGCCCTTGGGCACGTATTCGCCCTTCGCGGATCGACAGGCTCTCACCAGCTCCCCCCAATTCTACAAAAAGGTTATGAATAGTAAGCTGTTCGTAGATCATTTCTATAGCTACAGGCACCAACAGGATCGCAGTAAGAAAACACAGATTTTTCACATCCTCCAGTGACGGACAGAAAATACGCAGCAGAAAATATATACCTAATGCATCGTAAACAAGGCCCAGTCGGTTTATTACCTCTGCCGTTGGATCCTTGTGGAAATGACTGCTCACCAACATCCAAATCGCCCATACCAGGATGACACGATCCAAACCATTTAAATCGCCCGCTAAACGTTCGCCTCTCATGAATACACGCACTAATCCGAATGCAATTAGCAGCCTGAGAACAGTGAAGTGGAAAGGACCAATCTCAATCCTCTGAAAATGGGTTATATAGCAAGCACCAACCAAGAGTGCTAAGGGAGCCCAACGGCGTGGCAGTAGAAGAACAGAAAGGGCGGTGAATATTAGAAACGTGACAGTAAAACTATTCATACGGTTTAATAGTTACGTCGATTTCTTTATTTTCGAAAGCGAGATTATTTCAGGAAAGGGGAAACTCGATCCCGTGCCTCTGTGAGTTGTCTTCGCACCATGGGCCAAAGTTGGCGCTTTTTCAAATATTTTACATCTATTTTGCAGAGAGAAGGCGGTGGGAGCAATGCGATTTCGATTTTTTGTCCGGAAAGAGCGGGAATGGTTTCATCAGGACGCAAATGGCTCCACTCCATTTTTTGCCCCAAGACCTGCCATGCTAAGGACTCACATTCTGTCCCTTCAGGCCACATATTTTCTACGAAAACCTGCCGTATTCCTTCAGGAATGCAAATCTCAATACGTTTCGTGAACATTCTTACCCGGAGAATTTTTCCATCGAATCTTTGTGAAAAATTGGACCTGGAGACTCCCTTCATGTCATGCCAGTGCACACTTCCTAGAGAATTTATATACCCCGATAGGTCGGCGAGCAACTGGAGCCCCTCTGCAATATCGTGCTGATGTCCTACGGGAATAATGGGTTGATGGAGCAAGGCTGCAACCAGTATGCTGTTCTTACAATTCTGTGACATCCGAAATCTTGGAAAAACGGGCAGCCCTGAAATAATATCGGAAGGTTTCATACCGATCGTGCCGATCCAGTCCGCCTGTTGGTTGTGGTGCTGAAGAGACCCTCTCGATATGCAGGCAGCTTCGAATCCTACTTGTCCCATCTTCTCAAGAAACCGTTCACTACACGCTCCATGAGGAGGGGCCATCACCTTGGAGATTTCCACACCGGTTTGGCGCTCAAGCTCCCCAATTCGCCAGAGTGCCTGTCGCAAAACGCTTTCACATTCCATATCCGAGCAAGCACGGGACAACTCTTTATCGATATGGTCATTACCATGGATCAAAAGTGATACCCGATCGGTATGTTCTTTGAATAGGGCCGCTGTCGGTATATGGGTGAACCAGGAATCCAGCGGAATTGTTGCAAAAGACACATGATAATTATTTTGTTGAGCATCCTGGATTATTTCTTCAAAATTAATGTGACCATAAGTCCCCCAATGAAGGTTTGGATCGTCGAACATGAAGCATGCTTGTAATGGAGGCGGTTCCCAGCATTGTTCGTCAGTCAATCCATGTAAGAAGAGCAGGAGTGGGAGCATACGCAAGAATTGATCCCCACAAAAGTATTGAAAAAGAGACTCCCCCTCGTCCAATTCCGGAATCGGTAACGCCACAAAATCATGATTGCGTCCCACGCCTTCTTGTATTGCCCAAATCGGGGAACTTCCTTTAAAGGCAATCTGTGTGGCATTTCCTAACCATTTGGGCAGCGCATCTACTTTAATAGCCTCATCGGTCTGGATTCGCTTCCCACTTATAACAACGGGAAGTGCGTGGTGCGTGGAGAATTCAACTGTAGCGGATTTCCCGCACTGAACAAGTTGATCTCCTCTTAGGACTATGTAGCAATGGCGGTCGCATTGAGCAATATTTCGAAGATACGTTGTGTCGGGTTCCTGTAAAATCCATGCATCGATACCTGCGCTGTCCCCAAAAGCACGTTCCTCGAAGCGAACACCGATAACCTCACTTAGGGCATCGAGCATCCTCCTAAGCCCGGGAGATTTATTGCGGGTGCATATACCGATTGTTTTCATAGATCATGCGTATTCCAGCGCTATTTCTTGCTAGACTAACGGAGAGTAATTCTGGATTCGAAAGTTGTGCTTGTAGATTGATCTTTTACTGTAAAACCACGATAAATACAGGATCCATTACGATCATCTTATTTGAATATCAAAAGGCGGGGCAGGTATCTTACTTGCTCCTGAACTCCATTCATATGCGCCTATATCCCATGCACCGTCCCCCCCATAAGTAATCCCATCCATATCCTTGGTTAAATAATGAGACAAATTCACACCGGCGTTCTGTGGGTATCCGGCCCCGGTCCTACCGACAATATGGTAGTTATGGTTTGTCTGATCCACGAACGGATTTGGGGTAGACTGAACCAAGTTGTTTGAAGTAGTCCCGCAAGTTGTATTCGGTGATTTGTAAAGTATGTTATTCTTAAATTCGCTTCCGGTTGAGCATCCCCCCGCCTCATTCATTACAGGAGAAGTAACATTATCAAATGTATTATTGTAAACCAACAAGTTAGTACCCGTTACAGTACCCCTTACCTCAATCGCTTTATCCCCAACCGATGCAAGATCATAAAATATATTACCGTATATCTTCCAGTCGTCGAAGGTTCCTGTTCCGGCAAAGAAAATGCCTTCTCCTACGCTGAACCCATTTGGCCCCCTGTGCCATTTTGAATAACGCACTACTCCATGGTCTGATGCTAATATATATATTCCATTGGGGTGATAGTCTGACCAGTTTTTTGGTGTAATATCATACACATCAAGATACTCAAATACGGTTCCGTCTACTTCTGTATTGTAAATTGCTGATTCCCAGTCCCATATCTTCATGTGACTAAATGTGTTGCCATATGATTGTGGTGATGAATAGGATACGGATATATCTATTGCCCTACCTCCCGCACCTGTGTAGTCAACGTATCCCGGTCCCTCAAGATTCATATATTCAAACGTGTTGTAATCATAGTTGTACCCGTTTTCAAACATGATCCCAACTGCTTCTGTGGCACCCTTGTAATTTATGTGCCAACCGTAATCTCCTCCGCTCGCGGTAGTCCTGCCGCTGATGGTGATATAGTCGTAATCTCCATAAAAATAAATCGGGGCCCGTATTTGAGTCACGGTATCATTGAATGAGGATGCCCAACCCTTTGCTCCAGTACATTCCGATGCGTCTGCTCTTGCGCGACGAATATACAGTCTTGATCCACTGGTGCACTTCTTTTTTGGCTTTAGTTCTTGCGTGTAGGATCCACCAGCCACCCATATGGTATCGCCGCACGAAACAGAGTCCCAAGAAATACCAGAGAAACCGTTAAAGGCATTGTCCCAATTCGATCCGTTAGTTTTACCGTATGTACCCCCGTTGGGTCTTACATAAAAGTTCGCAGCTTGCGCACTTTCGATCAATAAACTGAATAATATAATTACAGGTATTGATGCAAACATGAACACCATACTCTTATGACTAATGGTGTGTTTAAGACGAGCGATACTTATAGGGCAAATTGTTTTTATCAAACTTACACACGGAAAAAACAGGTTTAAATTAATTATTCTCATGGTAAATCCCCCCTTTGTATGTAATATTAACTGTTGGCGAGCACGGCTGTCCCAACGCTGGAGGCATTCGAAGCGAATAGATATCTAAGTTCATTTATTTAACCCATTTACATTAAGAATCATGATTCTTCTCCAATCAGTATGGTTTTTAGTATGCAATTTCCTTGCCGACGATTGATCATGCTATTAGCATAAAAAAACTGGCTTTTGAATAAAGTTTAATCTACCTTTTTGATATCTGGAATTACATTACTGTTTTCAAGTGAACCGAATAACCTTAGAACTGATTCCCGGATAGGAGGGATATTTTCATCAAGCTTTATGCGAAGTTCAGCGCGGTGTTGATAGGCTTGTTCCACGAATTCAATAACGGTTGCCTCATCATGCTTCCTTATATCAATCACCAATTCCTTTATACCGACCGAATCAAATACTCCGTGAAACTTCCGGCTATACGCGAGACCCACGGCGGGAACGCTTTGTGATATCGCTGCAATGCACGCATGCATCCTGGACCCTATGAAAAAGTCGCAGCGACCGATGAGGGCTTTTATCTCATACTGGTCATACTCTTCTTCTATGAGATGCAGGCGAGCACGTACACTTTCCCCGGCATCGTAATAAATTTTACGGCAGGCAACAACATCGCTTTCACTATTCTCGCCTGTTCCGAATAAATGGGGAACAAGCATTACGCGTACACAATGCTTCCGGACCAAAATTTCGATAAGATCATGAATCAGTCGGCGATAGTCCGCTTTGATATCGAACATGTTGCTGCGCGTGTAGCCCCCAATATAAAGAAGCCCGCTGACGTTCAATCCCACCAATGGGGTGCTCTTGTCGTATCCTGCCAGCCAAGAAGGGATTCTCTCGGGCAGGATGTGGGGTTCCAGCGCGAACCCCATGTCGTATGCGAAAGCTGCCCGCCCATGATCGGGACCGGCAAGGTCGCGGACCGCTTCCAGTCCGCCGGGATCGCGCGTATAGACCAACCTTGAACGTCCGACGATGAATCTGGCGACGGCTTTTGCAAGCGCCCCATTAAACGGCCCCAACGTCTGCGGCAGAAGCACAAGGGGTTTGCCAAGCAACAAGACAAGAATCTGTGGCAATGCCACGTAGATCAGCCGTCTGAGCCCGTATATATCGCTAAAACTGTCCCCTCCGGCAATCGAGCCGATGATATCCGCCTCTTGTATGGTTTTCAGAACAAAATTGTGCTGCTGAAGCCGGGTTTGCCAATCTCGCAAAGGCAGTAGTTTAATACAAATCGTCAGAAACAGAAGGTATGCAATATTATTGCAAAGATAAAAATGCTTTGAGAAACGAATGTTGATGAGTTCGATCGTTGCGACTCCATGGGGATGCTTTACTTGATAAGAGGAAGATTCTTTTCCATAGTCAAGAAGAAAAAGGCGGGCGTTGGGATAAGAATTAAAGACAGAGGCGACTGTTCCGCATGCGAGTGCCGAAACCCCTAAATTTTTTGTCCCAAACGAGGCACCTAAGAGCCCTATTACTAACTTACCATCAGAAATCACAAATTTTTATTACGCCTCCAATAACATTGGTTTCTGTTAGCGAAATAAACACAAAAGCAGATAAAGTAATAAAGAGAAATAGAACAAACATTAATGTTTTGTTTAACTTCTAAATATAATATGCCATGAATGATTTTGTAAATCCTAATACGTGCTCCTGGATAATTCTTGCCTCTGGAAAAAGAAAAACGATTTCTCGTCTTGTAACATCACGAACCCTCGTTGCGAGTTCTATCGCCTTTGAAGAATCTTTTACTTGTGGATATGTTCCAACTTTGAAATGTTGGAAACAAAAAGCTTGAAATTTAGAAGGCATGAAGTGAAAAAACGGCACTAACGTTCTCCAGTCAAGCGGAAAATGACGATTTGGAATCTGTATAAAATAACCCCTCCCAACGCGCCTTATTTCGCTAGCCATTTTTAGTTGGTCCTCGTAAGAACCAACAAAATTTAATGTTGAGTTTGAAAATACCAAATCAAATTCTTTATCTTCATAATTTATAAGATATCTCGCATCTCCAACAATAGAAGTAAATCCAGATGGCAGATTATACTGTTGGAATATGTTTAACATAGTTATATTGAATTCTCCAAGAAAATTATAGTCATTACTCTGCCAAAAGGATAGAGTACCACCCAAATCAAGTATATGAATAGGCCTAGGCACAACGGAAATCAAGTCGAGAAATATCAAAAAACGATTATTACGAAATTTTTGTTCTATATTATTAATACATAACGGCTTATTCATTTAAATATCTCCAGTGTAGAAAAAAATATTCCTTTATTATTGCTTACTACAACAAAAAAATCGCCTCATCCTTGATTTTTGCTCTTTTCTCAATTGCTCCATGATATCTTTTGTGACAAATCTTTCACGTCCAGTTGTCACCAGCGTAAAAAATGTCATTCCCCTTATGATGGCCTTTACGAAGTACGGTTTTTCCATTATCCTGTGGGCGCACTTCAATAACTCAAACAGAGGATGGGTTCCCACAAGGTAATCCATTTTCCCCTGCCGAATGCCCTCCCTGATGCTACCTCGCGCAACATTACCTTTCTTGTGGTGATATACAATCAATTCTGAAGCAGTGATTACCTTCCAACCCTTCGCTCTTGCGCAGATTTCCGCGATTGTGTCTTCCCCCCCGGTATCGATCGGTTGAAAGCCACCCAGCTCCTCAAAGCACTTCCTACGAAAAAACTGTATTGCCCCAGCAACTGAATTAAGGTTATTGAAGGCTCTTTCCTTAAATTTCCCATTCATGGGTTCAAAAACAGAACCTCCACTGATTCCTAATTTCGGATCCGCGTCGAACCTATCCATCAATTTCAGAAAGTACTCGCTCGATTCAAACGTGATATCAGCATCCAGATTACCGATGAACTCGTATGAGGTTTCGGAGATATATCGAGACGCCTCGTTCAACGCATAAACCTTTGAGGCAAAACCTACCTTACGATATTCCTTTTGGATCCGGAGGTATCTGATGAAAGAGTGGCGTGTTGCATATTCATTGATAATCGCGTCAGTCCCGTCTGTCGATCCATCGCTGACGATCACCCATTTTTGGGGAAGAACGCGTTGTCCGAGAACGGCTTCGATCGTGGAAGGAAGGTAATCCTTTTCGTTATATGCGGAGGTGATTAATGCATAACTGTAAATATCCTCTTTTTTCAAGACCAAGATGCTACTTCCCAATGTTCATCTTTTTCCCGCGGCTGTGGCCTGATCCATTCCAATGGACCAACGGAAGATGCACCACCATTTCCGAAGACTGATGCCAAACCCTTCCTGATCGATCATCCTAAAGAAGACGAGTGGGTATCCCACAATAAGTATTAGGATCCTGAGAACCGCCGCAACCTGAATTGCCATGACGAATCCAAGACTATAGTTGTTCCCGTAAAATTTTTTCATGAAACGCCTCATGGATTCGCGCATCAGGACGACACTGAATGCATTTCCCCCCCTTTCCTTTGTGCTTCCTCCCCCGTGGTGTATTACGCTGACCTCCCCGAAATAGTAGTTACGGAAACCGGCCTGATGGGTTTTGAAGCACAGATCCTGGTCTTCGACGTACATAAAATAATCCTCACTGAACGTGCCGACCTTCTCGAAAACCTCTCTGTGGATCATCAGGCACGCCCCCGAGATGGCCTCCACTTCAACAGGCCCCAGTGGAAGATCGAATAATGGCGCCATGCCCCAAAGCCGGAACCTCTTAGTAAACTTCATGAGCAATTCGGCACCCAGAAATTGATTTGTTATCGTAGGGAAAGCTTGGATGCAACTGGTCTGAACTGTCCCATCGGAATTCAAAATCCGGCAGCCCAGGCATCCGGCCTCCGATAGGTTTATCAGCAAATCATACATTCGAACCAGAGCATCTCCCACGATCTCCGTATCGGGATTGAGAAAGAGCAGGGCCTTCCCGTTGGAGTGCCTGTAACCGAGATTGTTCGCTCGTGGGAATCCGAGGTTCTCGTTCGACTGGACGAAATGGACAATTTCACCATACCGATTCGCTACGGCCTCGGATCCATCGTACGAAGCATTATCTACGACGATAATTTCGTAATTCAACCCCTCCGTGTTCTCGCAGATGGTGCGGATGCAGTTATCCAGGTAAACCGCCGACTTCCAGTTGACGATAATGATGGAAAGATTAATCATACTTCGCTCTGCCACTCACGCCCCGATCCATCCGAAACATTTCTTCCGAATATATAGAGGAACACGGACCCAGTCGTACCCCCCTTGAGCTTCGTCTTGAGAAAGACAGGGTCATCGTATTCCTTGACCGACCGAAATATCCGAAATGCCGTGACACATCAAAATCTCAACGGACTTTCTCCCTCCGCCCTGCAGGATTCGCTTCAGCAGATGCGCCAGGTACAGCGTAGCAAGGCGGTCGCTTCGTAAAGAAAATACCATCTTCAGAGCGACCGGATGAGATCGAAATATTCGTCTTTCTTGACGTCCCAGTTGTTGTCCCGAACATACGCATCGCCGCATTCGACCAGGCGGGAGCGAAACCGCGAATCGTTGATGAGCGTTTCCATTTTCGATGCCAGATCGTCCACGTCCTCCGACCGGAAAAAGAGGATCTGCGAATCGTTGAAGTAGTACCGGTCGATCGTCGTGCTGGATGCGATGACGGGGACGCCGACGGCCATGAATTCCGGGATTTTCGTACTGAATGCTTCGTCCCCGAACGATAAGGCGCGTTTCGGGACCACCCCCAGATCCGCCTCCACCATGACCTTGGCGATTTCATGCATCGGCTTCATCCCCAAGATGAGGACCCGATTCGACAGGTTCAATTCCCGGATCAGATCCAGCAAAACCATCTTTTCGCCGCCATCCCCGTAAATATGAAACTCCGCTTTCGGGTACTTCCACGCGATTTTGGCGAATGCCTTGATGGCGATGTCCAGCCCCTGGTGCCAGTTGAGCGAGCCGGGATAAATCATGATGAACTTTCCGTCGTTCCGTATTTTCTGAACTTTTTGAAAAATGGAGGTATCCGGGTAATTCATGACGACCGTGCACTTCTCCGGTGTAACCGAGCGGGAGAGCAAGGTTCTATGCCATAAATGATTGGCGATGATGACGTGGTCCGAGAAGGCGATGGAGAGCTTTTCGATGAGCGCCAGCGTCTTGAACACCAGGGAATCCTTGCCTTTGTTGAACTTGCTCGCATAAAATTCCGGGACGATGTCATGGATGTCGAGAATTACTTTCGCTCCCATCCACTTGGGGATGAGAGCGGCGAACACCTCGAAATCGGGAACCGAGTGCACGTGGATCAAGTCGTATCGCTTCCGCAAGTTGCTTTTCGTCAGCGCCGCGGACGACCGGAGCAGGAACAGGAGCAACTTCGCGAGGTAGGTGAAAGGTCTCTTTTCGTTGTGCACGCGCGTCTGCATGCGATGGATCCGGACGCCGTTCAGTTCGCCGGTATCGGATTGCCCCGGTGTCTTCAAGGAGTACACGTCGACTTCCGCGCCCTGCTTCGCAAGAGCTTCGGCGTACCTCCTCACCCGGTTGTCCATTTCGTAGAGAGTGTACGCGACCATGCATGCTTTGAACGGCAATTTCTCGCCATGATCCGACTCCCTATCGTGTGGAACGCGAACCTTCTCGCAGTGGCGTGCCACTTCCCTTGGCGTGGCGTTCCAGTACTGACCTGCGTATTTCTCTTTTACGTGTTGAAGGAACTCCCTGTAGTAATCGGCCGGGTATTCACCGAACCTGCCGGGCCGGCCGTTGAACGTCATGTAATCGGGATGAGTGATCAGCAGGCACATCCCGCCTTTTGACGCCACCCAGTCCAGTTTCTTTTTCCACAGGTCGATCGATTCCTGCATCAGGATCACGAAAAGGGTAAAGTCCTGAGGCAGCGTGTACGGCATCTCGACGTATCCCTTCCCGGTCCCGTTTTGGGGCTCAACCCGGAACGGGAAGATCGTCCCGGTACCGTCGGGTTGGGGCTCGAACGGATCATAATCGAACGTCGAGGCGTCGTACTCGATGTTCAGGGAATGGAACCAGTCGAGTTTATGGTGCATGGCCCCCGCTCGAAAACCGACCACATCCCAATCCTTCAGGTAACGATTGATCGATTTCGCGTGTTCCAGAAACTTCGGCCTGGACCGGAAGAGTTTTCCGTCGTGTTTCAGGTCCTGAACCGCGATCTCGAATCCCTGGCTCGCGAGATGATCCCGCAGTTCCTTTGGTACCTCGTACCGTTCCGGGACGAAATAGAAGGAAGAGACGATCCCGAACTCTTGGTCGATCCGCATGAGATCGCGGCAACGGTCCAGCCCCACGTCCGTCTCCACATCGTGCGTCATGACGAAGGCAAACCGTTTCCCGTCCGGCCACCCCTGCCAGTTCCTCGGGGGGGGCGCCGCCTTCTCGTCGATCGGCCAGAGATCGCCGTGGGTTCGAAGCTTGATCCGGGCACGGGCCCGGCGCAGGGCGATCAGCAGCCGTCGCGGGAGAAGAGGATTGACCTGGTAGTAGGCGTCTTTCAATACCGGCATGATGTTTTTGGGGCGCCTACCCGACGTGGCGGTAGGCGACGCGTCCGATCAGCCGCAGGAGCGGCACCGGGAGTTTCGACATCGTGCTCTCCCAGAGAATCGTCGGCCGGCATTTCTTCGAGGAGAGGTACGACTTCGACGGCACGTCGTACTTGAAGTATTGCATGGTCTTTTCGGACGCCCCCCAGGAGAGCTTGAACTGCCGCAACCCTTCATGGTGCAGGTCCGTCCGCCGAAGGAGAGCGCCCGTACCCCTTTGCCGCACAGCTCTCGGATCCCTTCCCGGAAGACAAGGTTGTTCGGCCGCAGCTCCTGGGGGCGCCGGTCCGAGGCGCCGTACTTGTACACCGCTTTCCCGGCGAAGTGGAGGAAGACCGCTCCGGCGACCGCCCTCCCTTCGTGGCGGGCCAGCAGGAGGGTCCCGAACCCCTTTCCCAGCAAGTGAGTCCGGAGGTTCTCGAAGAACCGGACCGGCTGCGGCGGCAGGCCGTATTCCCGGCGGGTCAGGCAATTAAGGCGGTAGAACTCCCTCACCCCGCCGGACGTCGGATCGGACACCACGGAAATCCCGGACTTCTCCGCCTTGCGGATGTTTCTCTGGACGTTCGATCGGTACCCGGAGAAAAGGGCCTCCTCCCCGGGAGTCAGGTCCAGTTCGTGGGTCAGGTATTCCGACGATGCGAGGAGATGCCCCATAACGCGGCCGTGGCCGCGGTACTCGATCGTGCGCCATTGGCGGGATCCGGCCCGCGAGATCACCTCGGGGGCCACTTCGTCGAGCGGCATCCCGTCGGGCAGGATGGGGGGACACTCGTCGGTGAACGGGAGGGAAATCCCCCGCGTCCCGGTAAGCCAACTGCGGACCTCCATGAACGGGAGGATGGCGATGAGCCGGTCTTCCCGCAGGGCGGTGAAATAGGAGGGAAGGTACCCGTACGTCTCAGAGAGGACGCGGGCCCATGCGGCGGTGTGGAAAACGGTTGCGGCCGGGTGGCGGGACAATTGCTCATCCCACCCGGGAATCCGTGTCGGGTCGACGACTTCCAGACGTTCCGCAACGACCACTTCGGTTCAGCTCACCGGAGCCAGGACGATCGCCTTCAGTTCCGTGGTGACCTGGGAAATCTGCTCCCGCGTCAACTCCGCGAACATCGGGAGAGAGACGAATTCAGCAGCGCTCTTCTCCGCGACGGGGAACGATCCCTTGCCGAGGTCAAGGGACTTATAGGCGTCCAGCAGGTGGACGGGGATCGGGTAATGGATGCCGCAATGGATGTCCTTCCCGGTGAGCTCCGCGATCAGCCGGTCCCGGTCGGCCACGCGGATGGCGTAGATGTGGTAGACGTGCTTCGCGTACGGCGCCTCTACGGGAACGATGACGCCTGGGATGTCCCGCAGAAGTTCGTCGTACCGTTTCGCGTTCCTCCGCCGCGCCTCGGTCCAGGCGTCGAGGTGTTTCAGTTTTACGCTGAGGACCGCTCCCTGGATACCGTCCATCCGGGCGTTCCACCCGATCAGAGAGTGGTAATACTTTTTTGCCTGCCCGTGGTCGCGCAGCATCCTCATCTTTTTATCGAGTTCCTCGTTGTTCGTGACCACGGCCCCGGCCTCCCCGTAGGCGCCGAGATTCTTCCCCGGGTAGAAGCTGAAGCAGCCCGCGTCCCCGATCGAACCCGCTTTCCTCCCCTTGTACTCCGCCCCGTGGGCCTGCGAGGCGTCCTCGATCACGAACAGTTTCCGCTTCCTTGCGATCTCAAGGATCGGGTCCATGTCCGCCATCTGCCCGAAGAGGTGGACGGGAATGATGGCCTTCGTCTTCTCCGTGACCGCCGCCTCGAGCT
>Ga0315273_10006017_pt1 | contig 15065 bp, 10 predicted proteins | sample YL17G02_0_MG_FD_205753 | JGI IMG/M metagenome (GOLD analysis project Ga0315273, IMG submission 205753) | Sediment microbial communities from Yellowstone Lake, YNP, Wyoming, USA - YL17G02_0 | ecosystem: Environmental > Aquatic > Freshwater > Lake > Sediment | place: USA: Wyoming | collected...
CCTGAAGTGCTTTGAGCGCTGATCCTCGGATCACCGGTATTTTGTCTCCCGGAAACCCGTATTTGGTCAAAAGCTCACGGACTTCCATTTCTACCAAATCCAAGAGCTCTTTGTCCTCAACCATGTCGCATTTATTCATAAATACAACGATTGCCGGAACGTTTACTTGTTTTGCCAAGAGAATATGTTCTCTGGTTTGCGGCATAGGACCGTCAGGAGCTGATACGACAAGAATTGCTCCGTCCATTTGAGCAGCTCCCGTAATCATGTTTTTGATATAGTCAGCATGCCCCGGGGCATCAATGTGGGCATAATGTCGTTTGGCCGTCTCGTATTCCGAGTGATGGATGTTAATCGTAACGCCTCTGGCTTTTTCCTCTGGCGCACTGTCAATTTCTTCGTATTTGAGGGCTTTGGCCAGGCCAGATTTGGCCAACACGTGGGTAATTGCGGATGTGAGGGTTGTTTTTCCGTGATCAACGTGCCCAATCGTGCCAATATTTACGTGGGTTTTGTTGCGAATAAATTTCTGTTGATCTGCCATATAAATCCTTTCTTCTAGAAACACTTTCCTGCGAAGCGGGATTAGTGTTTCTTGAACCCGCCGCTAAACCGCTCTTTGCGACGTCTACGAATAGTAGTGAAAAGTCGCAAAGTAAGGTTAGGCGGGTAAATTACAATAAATTAAATAGCCAATCTCTTAGCTTTCGACACATTATATCATAGCTTACGCACTCTTCGCAATGATCTTTTCTTGGATGTTTTTCGGTACTTCCTCGTAATGGCTTGGCTCCATATAGTAGGAAGCTCTGCCTTTTGAAAGGCTCCGAAGTATCGTTGCGTACCCTGACAGTTCTGCCAAAGGAACATTGGCTAGAATTATTGTTGCCAGTCCCCTTTTTTGCGTCCCAAGAATTTGAGCTCGTTTTGAGGATAAATCGCCGATCACGTCTCCCATGTACTCATCAGGAGTCGTCACTTCCACTTTCATGATCGGCTCAAGGAGTGTTGGGCCGGCCTGTTTTACCGCATGTTGTAAAGCCATACTGCCTGCGATTTTAAAGGCAATTTCCGAACTGTCTACATCATGAAATGATCCGTCATAGACCGCTACACTCATGTCAACCAGAGGATATCCTGCAAGGATGCCGTTTTCCATAGCTTCTCTGGCTCCTTTTTCGATTGGGGAGATAAACTCTCTCGGGATCGTCCCTCCTTTGATTTCGTTGATAAACTCATACCCTTCTCCGCGATTCTTCGGCTCAACACGCAAAAAACAGTGCCCGTATTGTCCATGGCCACCTGTTTGTTTGATGTATTTCCCCTCTCCTTCTGCTTCTTTTGTAATAGTTTCTTTATATGCCACTTGGGGCGCTCCGACGTTTGCTTCCACTTTAAATTCCCGCTTCATGCGGTCGACCAGAATATCCAGATGTAATTCCCCCATACCCCAGATAATCGTCTGGTTGGTTTCCAAATTGCTTTTGATTTTAAATGTCGGATCCTCCTCGGCAAGCCGTTGCAGGGCATACCCCATTTTTTCCTGGTCGTTTTTGGTTTTCGGCTCAATAGCAAGTGAAATAACCGGTTCCGGAAATGTAATCTGTTCAAGAACGATTGGTGCTTCAGCATCTGAAATCGTGTCGCCGGTAATCGTATCTTTGAAACCCACAACCGCGACGATTTCTCCGGCATACGCTTCCCGAATATCTTCCCGCTGATTGGCATGCATAAGAAGCAGTCGTCCGATCCGCTCTTTGAGCCCTTTGCTGCTGTTATACGCATACGATCCTGATACGATTTTTCCTGAATAAATACGGACATAGGTCAGTTTCCCCACATGCGGATCTATCTGAATTTTAAACGCTAAACCGGAAAATGATTCCTCAACGATTCTTTTTCTTGTGATCTTTTCTCCGGTTTTGGGATCAGTTCCTTCAACATCGGGAAGGTCCAAAGGAGACGGAAGATAATCAACGACGGCGTCCAAAAGAGGCTGAACGCCTTTATTCCGAAGACTGGTCCCTGCATAGACCGGAACAAGTTTGTATCCAATCACAGCTTTTCGAAGCGCCTTTTTCAGCTCATCAATCGTCGGTTCTTCACCGTTTAAATATTTTTCGAGAAGTGCGTCATCTGTTTCGGAAATCCGCTCAATAAGCTCATGACGCTTTTTTTCTACTTCGTTTTTCAGCTCTGCCGGACACTCTTTCACATCGTACGTAGCGCCTAAATCGTCGCTGTGCCATATAAAAGCCTTCCGAGAGAGAAGATCAACATTGCCGATATAGGAACTTTCCCTTCCAATCGGAACAACCATGACTGCAGTCCTGGCTCCAAGCCGTTCTTCAATGGATTTGACTGTTGTCCAAAGATCAGCTCCGACTTTGTCCATTTTATTGACAAAACAAATACGGGGTACTTTGTATTTATCAGCCTGCCGCCAGACGGTTTCAGACTGGGATTGCACGCCTTCCTCTCCGTCCAAAACAGTAATTCCTCCGTCTAATACTCTCAAAGAACGTTCCACTTCAGCAGTGAAATCCACATGTCCCGGCGTGTCGATGATATTAAACCGGTATCCGTTCCAGAACGTTGTCGTAGCTGCAGACACGATCGTGATACCGCGCTCCCGCTCCTGCTCCATCCAGTCCATGACGGTCGTCCCCTCATCAATGTCGCCGATTTTATATGAACGGCCTGTATAGTAAAGGAACCGTTCGGTAGTCGTGGTCTTCCCCGCGTCAATGTGGGCAATAATGCCGATGTTCCGGACTTTTTCAAGCGGCACATCGCGTTTTTCAGTAACAGTTGTTTGTGGTTGAGCCATATAAAAAAATTATAACCCTCTTTCAGAGGGTTTTCTATCTATATAACGATAAAAAGACTGCTTTCTCAAAGCAGTCTGTGCTTGAAAACTTATTAATTGTACTAAATTTATCTAAGACTGTCTACAACAAACTTGCATTTGTTTTTATATGTTATTATGTTTTAAAACATGGTAACAGATATTATTTCTGTATATCAGAACTTATTTGTTTCAATGATTGCAGGATTTTATCTTTTTTCTCACCGGTCAATACTTCTGATTGACCGTAGTCTTTAATGTACGTGGGAATAAATTCAATATCAACCAAATCTTTCCCGTAAAATGTATAGTTCCCGATCACCCCTTCTTTTGTCTTCTCGCTCCACATCTGGTCAAAAATGGTATTGCCGTGGGCGTACATGATCACTTTTCCTTTATAAAGCTCAATTGGTTCTATCCAGTGCGGATGATTGCCGATGATAAGATCTGCTCCGCTGTCAATAACAAGATGCGCAAGCAAGGTCTGCCGGTCTGACGGCTTGTCCGTATACTCAATTCCCCAATTCATTGAAACAATGATAATATCCGCACTCTGTTTTGCCTGAACAATTTGTTTGTTGATGTTTTCCTCATCCGCATTTGCAATCGGGGCAACGTTGGGACCAATATCATCAAATCCAAGAAAGGCAACTTTCAATCCCTTAACCTCAATAATTGTTGGTGTATCCAATCCTGAAACTTTTATTGAATTGCTTTCAAGCAATTGTTTCGTCTCCTCAATGCCTTTTTGCCCATAATTGCCCATGTGGTTGTTGGCAAAATTCGCAATCGTCACACGGGCTGCTTTTATTCCTTCAATGTGTTTCTGATCTCCACAAAAAATCATTCCATCAACCGTCACCGGACAATTCGGCACCAATGGTGATTCAAGATTAATAAGCGTGATATCTCCTTGAGATAAAATCGGAATGATGTTTTTCCATCCCCAGGTAAAATCGTTTCTCTTCACTGTCTGAAAATTAACGGAACGGGCAGGGATAATATCTCCTGTTGCAATCAGCGTCCATTTTTTATCTGTTGGAATATCGTTTATCCATGAATGATCGTTGGAAAAAATGGTTTCAAGAGTCATTGTTGGAGGCTTCCATGGAGTGGGCAGTAAACTGACCAATTCTTTTGTTGAGAGAGGTGAGACAAACGGAAATTGATTTTTGGGAATGAGAAAAAAGATGACGCTTACGAGAAAAAGAACAATTAATACAAAACTGATTCTTTTATTCATTTCTATTACGGCAATTCTTCCGGAATCACCGATGTGTCATCTCCGACGTCAAGCGGTTCAGGATTGCCCTCGTTGGTCGGTTCAAGAGTAATCAGAATCGATGTTTTTGCATCTTTTTTATCCCAAGAGATGATGATGTTGCCTATTAATTTTTCTTTTTTCACTTTATACGTTGATCCGTCACCTAACACGTTTGTTTCCTCAATCGTCCACCCTTTCCCCTCCAGTTGTTCATCATAAAAGGCAGTTACTTTGGATAACGGATCGCTTGACTCCAAAAGAAGCCAAAATCCCTTTCCCGTGACCTGCTCCGATCCGATTGCCGTTCCTCTTGGCGCGGCGTTCGGATACAAAGGAAAGTCCTTTGGAAAATTTGCCGGTATTTTTCCTTCTTCTAACTCTACTGATTCGCCGGTTTTTTGATTGGTAATAGATATTTTTTCTCCGTTTTTGCCGTTTTCAAGTTTAATTCCTGTTGTCTTTTCAATGGTATTTTTCAGAAAATTTTCCCCAAACGGCGAGAAAACGAGTTTCCCGGCAACAGCAAATGCGATACCAAAAGCAAGAAGGGAAAGAACAATGATAACGAAGCACCCGATTCCCAAAACAACAACGAAAGGTAGTTTTGCTTTTTTTATTGGCTGAAAATTATCAGATTGTGTCTCCATAGTAAATTCCTCCTTTCGTTGTATTGTTATACCCTGATTGAACAAATAATTCAAGAATAGAATTATTTTTGTTCCGCGTCATCTTCAATGGCATTTGAAAATTCCAATTGTTTAATCGAAGGGAGCGACTGACCGGCAATCCCCTGCATACTTCCGTACATACCGGCAACACCGGATAAAAGCCGCGTAACCTGTTGTTCCCGAAGTTTCCATGACCGCTCAAATGCCACACGTTCCTTTTGAATTTGAATTTGCATGTCGCGGTAGATCTCGATCATTGCTTCCACCTGGTGCTGAAAATCGTGGCTCGTCACATAGGCATAGAGATCTTCTGCTTTTGTCTGCTGGTTTTCTTTGATCTTTTTTTGTTTGGCCACATCCAAAAGAGATTTTCGAAGAAGTGTGGCAAGCGGTATGGCAAGTTTGTGACTTGCTACCCAGACCCCATCTTTGAGTCCAATTCCTGATTTTGCTTCATCCGGAAGGACTTCAGAAATAATTGCCGGTATATTTGCCTTATCCGACAACACATCATTTTTCAATTTTGTTACCCACCCATCTGACCATTGTTTGGTGCGCTTGGATTCCCAAAGAATAGTACCGCACACAATCCCCATCGGGCTTTTCACTATCTGTCGTATATCAGCTCCCAATACTCCCTTTCCAACCGATTCGATCGTATCCTGGGGAAATGCCCGATGAAACATCGACTCTAGATCCAATTCCTGCACTTCACCTTGCAGTTGTTGGGATCCTTGGCTTGCTTTCCTTTGGGCATCTTCTAACGCTTTTTTCAACTGATCAATGACCATATCTTTTTCTTTCTCCTTCAACCGATTTTTTTCCGCTGCTTCCTCCAATGTTTTTTGCCGGATCAATTCCCGCTCTTTGTCCATTTGCCGCTGTTTCTCAAGCTCAAACGTCCGCTTTTCCTCATCGAGCTTGTTTTTTTCTTTTCGAAGTTCTAATTCCGATTTTTCGGCAAGTTCCAACTGATGCTTTCGCTTCTCTCCCTCTTCTTTCAGAAGTCGTATCTCTTCCAAAAGTTTTTTGTTGGATTCCTCTTTCGCTTTATCGAATTCCTTTTTATATTCCCGTTCCAACGCTTCCTTTAATTGACCTTTCAACTCTTGGGTAAGAGCATCGGTTAATTCTATCGGTTTACCGCAATGAGGACAGGTAAGTTGTGTATTCATAGAATGTAAACATCCTGATTATAATCATTAACCCCGACAAATTCTGCTTTTTTCTCAAGTATTCGCTCCATAGGCCTGCAAGCGGGACAACCGTCTTTGTGATTGCAGACAAACCGATCTAATTTCCGGGCAAGCGCAATCCTTTTCCCAATCTCCAGAAGCTGCTTTTTGCTGTCCTCATACCCAGGTAGCGGCATATCTATGGGCTCATTATCTTTGTCCAAATACCAATACTGTACGCCGGAAATTCCCCTTTTTTGTACATTGACACAGAGAAGAAAATAAATAGGAAGCTGCAAAGAGTCCGGATCCTCATCAAATTTTCCTGTTTTAAAATCAATAATTCTGATGGCATCCTCTTTTTCAAGGTATTCCAGCCAGTCAATCTTCCCGCAGAGAATAAGATTGTCATCCTCAGACAACCAGTACCATGAGAGACTGTCACGCAGTTTTATGGCTTTTTTCAAAACCGGGCCCGGATTATCCATGATCCGCTTCACCATCGATCGGCCACGCTTTTTATATAATTCCTCTTCTTGAATGTCCCGAAATCCTCCCATCTTGCCGGTGATGCTTTTCCATTTCTCTTCTAATGTTTCCGTAAGCGGAATTTCTAACCTCTTTTCAACTGGAAGAAGCGATATTGCATCAATAACATCGTGTACGGTTTGTCCTAAAGCAAGAGCAGGTTGCATAAGGGTAATTTTATGATTCGTTTTTGGATCCCGATAGATATTTTTGAGATAATACGCGCGTGGACATTTTAAATAGTCGCTGATTGAGGAATACGACAGCCAGATAGCAGAATATTTATCTTTCATGGGTATGACTATACCATAATCACCTCAAAAAGCTTAGGTTTCATTTCAAGGCTAAGCCTTGAAATTTTCCGGAGCGATGTGACAAGCTGCTGTACTATGGGGAAAAATTCGATACAATACTCCCTATGCCACCCACATTTTATTCATTCTCTTTTGGCTGCCGCGTCAATGAGGCGGAAAAGGTTGTGTTGGATAAAAAACTGATGGAATTGGGTTTGGTTTTCAATTCTAAAAATCCTGATTTCTATATTATCAACTCCTGCGCGGTCACCGGAAAAGCGGAGCGCGAAGTACGACAGCATATCTATCAAACCCGTAAAAAATTTCCGAAAACAAACATTATTGTGACCGGATGTGCAGCAACGAACTGGTTGAAAAACCATATTTATGTTCGTGATGTAGATTATCTTGTCTCAAATAATCAAAAATCTACTATAGCAAACATCCTTCAGCGCTTGTCTAAAAACATTGTTGTTCCATATCAACGTGTTAACATGGTAACACGTTGTCATGATAAGTTTTTGGCTTCAGGAAGGCTCATGGTAAAAATTCAGGACGGATGCGATCGATTCTGTTCCTATTGTATTGTTCCCTTTGTTCGCGGGATTCCCCGCTCACGATTAGCACATGAAATTATTGAAGAAATAAAACAACATGATGAGCACGTGAAAGAAGTGATATTAACGGCCATCAATACAGAATGTTTTGGGAAAGATACTGGAGAAACACTGATTGACCTTATTGACGCAGTAATAAAACAGACACATGTTCCCAAAATCAGTTTCGGATCCATCCATCCATGGAGTATCACGGATGAATTCCTTAACTATTATCAATCAATAATGCCAACTAACCGTTTCGTCCCCTTTTTCCATATCCCCATCCAATCAGGAAGCAATACAATTCTTCAACGTATGAACCGTGGATATACAAAAGAAGAAATTCTTAAGAAATTATTAAAAATCAAAGCCATCAATCCCCATGCATTTATCGGAACTGATATTATTGTCGGATTCCCCGGAGAAACGGACAAAGAATTTCAGGAAACGTATGATTTTCTAAAAACCGCTCCTATCGATAAAATCCACGTCTTCCGCTATTCCAAAAGGCCAGGAACACGAGCAGAAATATTACTCAATGAACCAAGTCCTCAGGAAAAGCAGAAACGATCTCAAAAACTTATCGAACTCGGAAAAATGAAAATAAAAACATACAAACATTTGGTATACTAAGAGTCCGTTCACAAATAACTTCATAGGTATTTGTGAATACGACTCTTTGTGCCGCATCTTCAAAAAATTGTATAATATTATTTATGGATGCGGCCTAAGGATATGAAACCCGATTCAATCGAAACAACAAAAATTGCAATCTTCAAAGGAAAGGAAATCAGAAAAATCATCTATCAAAACGAATGGTGGTTTTCGGTTGTGGATGTCATTCAAGTACTTACTGATCAACAAGACGACTATGTTGCTAGAAAGTACTGGAATAAACTGGCGCAACGTTTGAGAGAAGAAGGTAGTGAAGTGGTGACAAAATGTCACCAGTTGAAATTGATAGCACCAGACGGAAAAATGCGTGAAACTGATTGTGCCAACACTGAAGGTATCTTCCGCATTGTCCAATCCATTCCTTCTCCAAAAGCTGAGCCATTTAAACGGTGGTTAGCCAAAGTGGGGTATGAGCGGGTAAAAGAAATTGAAGATCCTGAGCTGGCCACGAAACGGACACGGATGCTGTATAAACTCAAAGGCTATCCTGATGATTGGATCGAGAAACGGCTGCGGGGAATCGTCATCCGAGAGGAATTGACGGATGAGTGGCAAAAACGGGGAGCGCGGGAGAAAAAAGACTATGAGATTTTGACTTCGGAAATATCCAAAGCCACATTTGGCGTGACACCAAAAGAGTATAAAAATCTCAAAGGGTTAAAGCGTGAGAACCTCCGCGACCACATGGATGACTTCGAGCTCATATTTACCATGCTTGGCGAACGGTCTACCACAGAAATTCACCGTCAGGAAGAATCACAGGGAGTACCAAAACTGAAACGCGACGCCAAAAGGGGTGGAAATATTGCCGGAATTTCACGGAAAGAATTAGAAAAAGAGCTTGGCCGAACTGTCGTTTCCAACAAAAATTTTCTTCCCAGCAATAAAACTAAAAAGATAGAATAGCATTCTATTATCAACGAGCATCAAAATAAAATTCAAATTCACCTCGAATGTGACAGTGAGAATACAACGCTAATTTACTACATGGCTGACTTATTGTATATTAATATAGGGGAATATATTTACACCAGCATAATATGTTGTGTTTCAACAAAATACTTCTGACTTTAGGATCAAACCCATTCGATAAACTCAGGATTAATACTGAACACAGTCGAAGGGTCAAAATCGAGAGAGAGAGAGAGAGAGTAAACGGCCTTACCGTTTTGTAAAGCTTCTTTTTCCATTTTTCTTCTTTGCAATCTTTTTCTTCACCGTTCATTCTTCTGTTTACGCTACGACTTACAATATTGGTCCGGGGCAAACCTATACCACTTTTACAGCCTTGGTTGGTGCTGTTACACTTCAACCCGACGACATTGTTGATGGCGGGGGAAATACATTTACTGAAACATGGACAGTCAACAAAAGTGGAACCAGCGAACATCCCATTATCATTCGAAACGCCATTATTAACAGTCAAACAGCTCGTAGTTATGGGCTTTCAACTAATTCTAATAGTTATTTAACGTTTTCAAATCTGACAATTAAGGATTCAAATTTTAAAAATATGAACGTATCAGGATCTTCATATATAACTATTGACCACTATAGTTCTTCCGGGAAGGGTGCGGCAATATACACCGAATCTTCTTCCCACATAACAATTACCAATCTCATATCCACAATCACCAACACCGGCTATAACGGTGCCTTAAGTTTTAATGCGCCCGGTACAGATGTATCAATCACTACTGCGACAATAAGTGGTTCAAATAGTAGAGGAATATACTCAACCATAACCTCAAATGTTACGTTAGATGATGTGGAAGTCACAAGTAATGGATCAGCCGCAGGTATAGAAATAAAAAATATGACATCCGGTAACCTTTTACTTAGCAACATATACTCCGGTGTTACAAGAGGTGGAGTCAGTGCTGGCAACACAGACAATGGATTATATCTAAATAACGATGATGGAATCTTATTTAACGCTGATGGCATTTATTCGAAAAACAACACGTACGTAGGAGTGCGTTTCGTTGGATGCTCTTTAGTTCAAGACAGTATTTTAAAAAATTTTAACATATCAAATAATGGATCAAGTGGTATTTGGGTTGGGAGCACCCCAAATTTAACTATTCAATCGGGTGTTACGAATTACAATACTTCTTCTTCAGGGATTTATATTGATGGACCATCACAATCAAACGTTGTTACGGGAGTAACAATGAATCACAATGGTGGAGATGGTCTTGTTGCCACAAATGGAGTTTTAGGCCTGGTTGTGAAGTATTCTGAAGCTAGTTACAACGGAACTGTGGGGGGCTCCTCGTCAGGGGATGGATATTCACTTCACGATACCTCTACTGGTAATTTTTATTATGTCAAAGCTATTAGCAATCTAAATACTGGAATGGCTCATGTTGGTGCTAGTAGTGGCTCAATTTATAACAGCCTCATTATAAATAACGGTAGTCCTTCTGACCCGGATAAGAACCGCGCAGGCCTTTGTCTAACAACAACTGCTAACCCAGGTTTTATCGTTAAAAACAATATTGTATCAGGCAATTACCCAGTCGAAATTATGGAGGGTCTAACTCCATATAATGTTTTTGACTACAATTTATACAACCCGCTTGATAATAATAAATTTTATACACCTGTTGATAACTCGAGTTTAACTAGTTGGGCAGATTATCATGCTACTAGAGAAAATCACTCATTGAATACAAATCCTTTATTTGTTGATGTTTCCAATAATAATTTTCTCTTGCAAGCAAATTCACCTGCGATCAACGCGGGTACTGATGTTGGCTTAACGAAAGATTTTGTCGGTACTGCTGTTCCACAAGGATCAGCTCCTGATATTGGAGCATATGAATATGTAACATCCGCAACTTCTTCAACAAACGGAGGATCTTCATCCAGTAGCGTCAATCCCAATTGTCCATCAGGATTTAAGCATTGTATTTCTGCGGGTCCCCATGCAGTCGGTGGATCGGGATCAGTGACTGGTGACGATGCGAATCTTGGAGTCCAAGCGCTCATGAATAGTAATGTACACCATGATGATGTGTATCTGACGATAGCAAAACAAAATACTAATACTCTCATGGGAAACAATATATCCTTTCCCTGGGCCCAAGGGATGAATACAGCTAGTGAGATCTATAACTTTACTGCAGTCTCTGCGTTTAATGGGTATCCCATCCCCACGTTTGACCATCCTGCGACAGTCATCCTTTCGTATGATCCCGCCAAACTCAATGGTGTATCCCCAGATCACCTGCGGATCGCATGGTTCGATCCCACGATCAAGCAGTGGGAAATCTTACATGACAATTCTGTCATCAACCCTCAAACTCATACGATCGCCAATACAACCACCCATTTCTCGTACTTCACGGTGGTGTTTGAATCAAATAATCTTGAACAAGATAGTTCAACCGTGTTAGGAGTGAGCACTAGTTCAGACGTTTCTCTCAAACCAACACCAACCTCTATTTCGACACTATCTCCGACACCGATCAACCAAAAACCAACATCCCAATCTCCTCCAAAGTCCAAATTCTGTATTCTCTGGTGGTGTTTCTAACGACGATATTTAGTCGGGGTAATAAATAATAAGAGATGATTTCGCGGAACGTCACTAGTTCTTTATATTTACGAAGGTCCTTCGACTTCGTTTCGCTTCGCTCGGGATGACTAGCTTACCATTTAAAATGGGCGAAGGCCCGGTTGGCTTCTGCCATGCGGTGTACCAGATCGCGCTTTTTGATTGCTTCTCCGACCCCTTTTGCTCCGTCCGTAAACTCAACAGCTAGTTTTTCCGCGTATGTTTTATACTCTTTATTGGAACGTTTCTTGGCAAACGTCACGATCCAGCGGATAGCCAGAGCTATACGGCGGTCTCCCCGCACTTCATTGGGCACTTGATAGGATGCTCCGCCGATACGCCTGGCGCGGACTTCCATTTTTGGTCCAACTGTATTAACCGCAGTTTCAAATACTTTTATCGGATCTTCCCCTTGTTTTTTGATAATATCAAATGCTTTATAGACTAAATTCTGTGCAACAGACTTTTTTCCATTCCTCATCACACGGTTGATAAACCGTGAGACCAGTCGATTTCCGTATAACGGATCTGCCTCTAATAATTCTTTTTTTACGCGTTTTCCTCTCATATTAGTTTGGTTTTGCTGCAACCGGACCGGTTGAACCGGCTTTCGAGCCATAACGGCTTCTTCCCTGTTTTCTGTTTTGCACACCTGTCGAATCGTACTTTCCCCGAACAATGTGGTATTTTACCCCGGGAAGATCAGGCACTCTGCCTCCACGAACCAAAACAATCGCGTGCTCCGTCAATTCATGTCCAATACCCGGAATATATGCGGTAACTTCTTGTTTATTGGAAAGCCGGACTCTGGCAATTTTTCGAAGAGCTGAGTTTGGTTTTTTAGGTGTCATGGTTTTTACCACGGTCACGACACCCCGTTTAAATGGAGATGGCAATTGTTTTGTCAGACGGTCTTTCGCATTGAAAAATTTCCTTAGAGCTGTTGCCTTTATTTTTTTCGACCGCTTTTTCCGACCGTATTTGATGAGTTGGTTTATCGTAGGCATGTTACGTTCCCATCCTAGCGCGTACTGGATCAACGGGAATGAGTCGTCCGATTATAACGTTTTCCTTAAGTCCCAGCAACTTATCTTCTTTACCGGCAAGAGAAGCATCGGTTAATACGTTTGTCGTCTCCTGAAACGACGCAGCAGAAAGCCATGATTCGGTATAGAGAGATGCACGGGTGATGCCCAGTAAAATCACCTGTGCTGTGGCCGGTTCACCGCCTTCACTTAAAACCCGCGCATTTTCATCTTTAAACCGTGACCGATCGGCTAGTTCACCGGGCAGCATAATCGTATCGCCGGATGAGTCAATGCGTACCTTGTCACTCATTTTCCTGATAATCACTTCAAAATGTTTATCATGAATCACAATTCCCTGTGACTCATAGACTCTCTGGATTTCCGTCAAAAGATATTTTTGAGCGCCTCTCAATCCTCGAATCAGGAGGACTTCTTTGATGTCCAAATACCCCGATGCCAGCTGATCTCCGGATCCAACCAAATCTCCATCTTTTACGGTCAACTCTGAAGCTAATGAAATCATGTATTCCCGTTCCTCAACGGGTTTTATGGATGTATTTCTCACCCGCACTTTATATCCCGATTCTGTTTCCACAACTTCCACTTTGCCGGCAATTTCTGAAATCGGAGAAAGGACTCGAGGAGTCCGGCACTCAAATAATTCTTCAACGCGTGGAAGTCCTTGCGTCACGTCCAATCCAACGATTCCTCCCGCGTGTCTTACTCGCATAGTGAGTTGTGTTCCTGGTTCACCGATCGATTGAGCCGCAACAACTCCAACCGGCATTCCTACTTCTACCGGTTTCGTTGTCGAAAAATCACGACCATAACATTTGGCACACAACCCAACCGGAGCGCTACAAGTAATAGGAGATCGGACAATCACGGAGTCAACTCCATGTTCGTCAAAAAGTTTTGCGATTGTTTCATCAATAAGCTCACCTTTAGCAACCAACACTTTTTTGCTGTCCGGCGCTTTGATATTCATGACCGCATATCTTCCAAGAACGCGTGTTGAGAAGGGAGTCTGCCGATCTTCATGCCGGGATATCTCCAAACCTTCATCGGTCCCGCAGTCATCCATCCGGATAAGCATGTCATGTGCTACATCAACCAGTCTTCGCGTTAGATATCCAGCGTCTGCTGTTTTGAGAGCTGAATCCGTAAGCCCTTTCCTGGAGCCTCTGGTTGAGGTCACGTATTCGAAAATCGACAGTCCTTCCCTGTAATTGCTTTTCGTCGGAAGTTCAACGATTTTCCCCAAAGGATCAACGACTAATCCTTTGATGGCAGCAAGCTGTTTTAGTTGATCTTTTGAAGCACGCGCTCCACCTGATTCAATAATCATTTTCACTGGATTGTTTGCTTTCATGTTTTCCCACGTCAAGTCTGCAACGCGTTCAGTGACTTCAATCCATATTTCATTGCAAAGCCGTCTCTTTTCCTCAAGTGTAATAAGACCTTGTTGGTAATTTGCGTCTATCTCTTTTACTTTATTTTCGGCTTCATCCAAAATTGCACTTTTTTGCGATATTACTTCATTGTCAAAAACTGACGCAGACAGTCCGCCGCACCGGCTTGCTCCCTCAAATCCGATCTTTTTGATCGCGTCTATGAGGACCACGACTTCTTCCTGTGGATACATCCGTAACGCTTTGGTGATAATTGTTTTTATCGTCGCTGCCTTGACCGGTGCGTTAATATACCGCAAGCCCTCAGGAAGAATTTCGTTAAAGTAAATGCGTCCAATCGTTGTGGTGATCATCTCATTGTTCATTCGCACACGAATTAGCTGCCTCAAATGGATTCTCTCTGATTGGTAAGCATATATTGCTTCCTCAGAATCGCCAAATACCAAAAGGTCTTTCTCGTCTTTTCCTTCAAATGCCGGATTGATTGTTGTAATGTAATAGCATCCAATGACCATTTCTTTATTGGGTACTGTGATTGGTGATCCGTCAGCTGGCTTTAATAAATTTTGCGTCGGCAGCATCAAATGTTCAGCTTCAAATTTGCTCTCCCGAGACAATGGAATATGGACTGCCATTTGGTCTCCGTCAAAATCAGCATTGTATCCAGCGCAAACACAGGGGTGTATCTGAATTGCAGATCCTTCAATAAGAACAGGATAAAATGCTTGAATTCCCAGTTTGTGAAGAGTCGGCGCGCGATTAAGAAGCACGGGATGATTTTTGGTAATTTCTTCAAGAATATCAAATACCTCAGGAGTCCGTCGGTCAAGTACATTTTTCGCATTCTTCACGTTTGGTGCAATCCCGCGAACGATAAGTTCACGAAGTACAAACGGTTTAAACATCTCAAGAGCCATTTCTTTTGGAATACCGCACTGAGTTAACTTAAGCTCAGGACCCACAACGATAACGGAACGCCCTGAATAATCAACGCGTTTTCCCAAAAGATTCTG
>Ga0315273_10006018_pt1 | contig 15065 bp, 11 predicted proteins | sample YL17G02_0_MG_FD_205753 | JGI IMG/M metagenome (GOLD analysis project Ga0315273, IMG submission 205753) | Sediment microbial communities from Yellowstone Lake, YNP, Wyoming, USA - YL17G02_0 | ecosystem: Environmental > Aquatic > Freshwater > Lake > Sediment | place: USA: Wyoming | collected...
AGGGAAGGCCCCTGATCCACATGAATTGTCTTCACGTAAAGGATATTTTCATCGATGTTTGGATTCTGACGGGCATTGGCGGCAGCGGATTTAAGGAGCTTCACGACCACTCCTGCCGAATATTTCCGTGTAAAGGCCATTATCCTCAGTGCCTCTTCCAGCTTCTTTCCCCGGACCAGATCGACCACCAGCCGTGCCTTCTGTGGGGATACCCGTATGTATTTGGCAACTGCTCTCGCTTCCATATCGCCTTAACTCCAGAGTGCTTTCCCGCTACAGATTTTCATCTGCGGACCTTTGACTTTCGATCACCGGCATGGCTGAAGAACGTCCGCGTGGGTGAAAATTCACCGAGTTTATGTCCGACCATGTTTTCCGTGACAAAAACCGGAATAAATTTCCTACCGTTGTGAACTGCAAAGGTCTGACCAATCAACTCAGGGGTGACCGTTGACCGCCGCGACCAGGTTTTGATCACGCCTTTGCCTCCCGTGGCCTCGGCCTTTCTGACCTTTTCAAGGAGCTTTTCGTCAATAAACGCACCCTTCTTCACCGAACGCGCCATAAATTAACCCCTTCTCTTGACGATGAATTTATCTGAACTTTTGTTCCGTCTCGTCTTGTGGCCCTTTGTCGGAATGCCCCAAGGCGTGCAGGGATGCCTACCTCCCGAGGACTTGCCCTCTCCACCCCCCATGGGGTGATCGACGGGATTCATCGCGACCCCTCGTACCTTTGGCCGCCTGCCCTGCCACCGGGACCGTCCGGCTTTGCCGATACTGAGGTTTTCATGATCGATGTTGCCTACCTGACCGATGGTCGCCCTGCATTCGAGGAAGACTTTGCGAACCTCCCCGGAGGGAAGACGGATCTGGGCATAACCCTCCTCCTTGGCCATCAGCTGTCCGTAGGTGCCTGCGGAACGGACCAGTTGACCGCCGCGCCCCAAGTTGATCTCCACATTATGGATGAGGGAACCCAAGGGGATGTTTTTCAGCGGTACCGCATTGCCCGGCTTGACGTCAGCCCGGTTGCTGCTTACGATCGTGTCTCCCACCTCCAGCTTCGCCGGGGCGATGATATACCTCTTTTCGCCGTCCCTGTAATGCAACAGGGCGATCCGGGAGCTACGGTTGGGATCGTACTCAATCGTAGCCACCCTGGCCGGCACATCCGTTTTGTCACGTCGGAAATCGATAAGCCGGTATCTCCGCTTGTGCCCGCCGCCGATGTGACGGCTAGTCATTCTTCCGTAACAGTTCCGGCCGCCCGTCCTCTTCAGGGGTCTCACCAGACCCTTCTCGGGTTCGGAGGAGGTGATTTCCTTGAAGTCCGAGCAGGTCTGAAAGCGCCTGCCCGGCGATGTCGGTTTGTATTTTCTTATTGCCATCCCACTTTATCCCTTTTCCGTTACGCCCCTTTGTAGATCTCGATGCTGCTGCCCGGGGCCAGTGTCACAACCGCCTTTTTCCAGTCAGACTTCCGTCCGACGATCCGGCCCATCCGTTTTTTCTTGCCGGCCACGTTCATCACATGAACGTTCAGGACCTTCACCTTGAAGAGCTTCTCCACTGCCGTGCCGATCTCGATCTTGTTTGCCCCGCGATCGACCTCGAAGATGTATTTGCTCCCTTCCTCCTTGGCGATGGTGCTCTTCTCTGTAATCAGGGCCTTTCTAATGATGCGATAAAGTTCCATTATGACGTCAAAGCTCCTTCAATCCTGTTGATGGAGGGTTCCAGAAGGACGAGATGGTCGTAACGCAATAGATCGCGTACATTGAGGCCCTCTGACCTGATCACCTTGATATCTTTTACATTTCTTGAAGATTTTTCCAGATTCGGGTAGGATTTATCGATGACGACGAGCGCCTGCTTCAAGCCAAGCCTATCCATGATGGCCTTGAAACGTTTGGTCTTGATCTCGTCCATGGGAAACTCTCTGAGGATCAGCAGCCGCTCGTCCTTGAATTTCAAACTCAGGGCGGATATAAGGGCCAGTCGCCTCACCTTTTTCGGCACCTTGTAAGCATAGCTGCGGGGATGCGGTCCGAAAACGGTCCCGCCACCCCTCCAGAGTGGCGACCGAATGGTTCCGGCCCTCGCCCTTCCGGTCCCTTTCTGTCGCCAGGGCTTCCTGCCGCCTCCCCTTACCTCACTGCGTTCCTTCGTTGAGGCGGTACCGCTGCGACGCGCTGCCATCTGCATCCTGACCACCTCGTAAAGAACGGCTTCGTTGATATCCGCACCGAAGACCGCATCATTAAGATCGATCTCGGACACCCTGTTGTTTTCTATGTCAAAAACCGCTGCCACCGGCATCTCAACCACTCCAGATCCAGTTTAACTACCCATTTTTATGGCCTGCTTGATCAACACAATACCATTCTTGCCGCCCGGCACCGCTCCCTTGATCAACATCAGGTTCTTGTCAGGCCGCACGGCATACACCTGGAGATTCTGAATGGTCTTCCGCTTATTCCCCATCTGCCCCGGCAGCTTTTTACCTTTGAACACCCTTGACGGTTCGGCACTGGCGCCAATGGACCCCGGCGCCCTGTGAAACATGGATCCATGCGTTGCTCTTCCCCCACTGAATCCGTGCCTCTTGATGACACCGGCAAAGCCCTTGCCTTTAGAGGTGCCGGTAATATCTACCTGGTCTCCGACCGAGAAGATATCGACGGTGATGGCTTGGCCCAGCTCAAAATCCTCCGGTGCGGTTCTGAACTCGCGGAGAAACCTGAAAAAGCCCTTGTCGGCTTTCCGGAGGTGGCCCTGGAGCGGTCTTGTCACATTTTTCTGTTTCATCCGTCCGTATGCCAGTTGGATAGCATCGTAACCATCCGTTTCCCTGGTTTTTTTCTGAGTAACCACGGAGGGTTCAACCTCAATGACCGTCACGGGGACCAAGGAACCATCCTCTGAAAAAACCTGGGTCATGCCTAACTTCTTGCCGATCAATCCTTTTTTCACCATAGCCATAACATCTTCCGGGCAGCCCACGACCCTTTTTGAAAAAAATGGGAGGAGCCGTCCGGCTTTGGCCAACGCCTCTCCCCTGAATTATCAGTCGATCTATACTTTGATCTCGACATCCACCCCCGCGGAAAGTTCAAGTTTCATCAAGGCATCCAGTGTCGATTGCGTCGGCTCAATAATGTCGATCAACCTCTTGTGCGTCCTGATCTCAAACTGCTCCCGTGATTTTTTGTCCACGTGCGGGGAACGATTCACACAATACTTGTTGATTTCCGTGGGAAGGGGTATGGGCCCGGCAACTCGGGCGCCTGTTCGCTTCGCCGTCTCAACAATATCTTCTACCGACCGATCCAGCAGTTTGTGATCGTAAGCCTTAAGACGAATTCTTATCTTCTGTTCTTTCATTGTATCGCCCAACCCAATCGCTTATAGTGCCTATTCGATGATCTTGCTGACAACGCCCGCCCCGACGGTCCTGCCGCCTTCCCGGATGGCGAACCGAAGCTGCTCTTCCATGGCGATAGGGGTGATCAGATCGATATCTACGTTCACATTGTCACCGGGCATGACCATTTCCACTCCTTCGGGCAGCGTACAAATACCCGTCACATCCGTCGTCCGGAAATAGAACTGGGGCCGGTAACCGCTGAAAAACGGGGTGTGCCTGCCGCCTTCCTCTTTTGTAAGAATGTAGACAGCAGCCTTGAATTTGGTATGGGGGGTAATGGACCCGGGTTTCGCGACCACCTGGCCCCTTTCCACCTCCTCTCGCTTCGTCCCGCGGAGCAGGACACCGATATCGTCACCGGCTCTTCCCTCGTCGAGGGTTTTACGGAACATCTCGACGCCGGTACACACCGTCTTGAAGGTGGGCCGAATCCCGACAATCTCGACTTCTTCACCCGTTCTGACGATTCCCCGGTCGACCCTGCCCGTCACGACTGTACCGCGGCCGGAGATGGAAAAGACATCTCCGATGGGCATCAGGAAGGGCTTGTCAAGGATACGGACCGGCTGGGGGATATAAGTGTCAACGGCATCCATGAGTTCCCAGATCGATTTTGCATCTTCCGAATTGGAATCCTCGGTTTCCAGGGCCTTAAGGGCCGAACCTCTGATAATCGGGATCTCGTCGCCCGGGAATTCGTATTCTGTCAGGAGTTCTCTCATCTCAAGTTCGACCAGATCGAGCAGCTCCGGGTCGTCTACAAGGTCCACCTTGTTAAGATATACAATGATATATGGCACTTGAACCTGTCTGGCAAGGATGATATGCTCTCTTGTTTGAGGCATCGGACCATCGGAGGCAGCGACAACCAGGATCGTTCCATCCATGTGTGCTGCTCCGGAAATCATGTTCTTAATGTAGTCTGCGTGACCGGGGCAATCGACATGGGCATAATGCCGTTTAGCGGTCTCGTATTCCACATGGGCGATATTGATGGTTACGCCTCTTTCCTTCTCCTCGGGAGCATTATCGATGGAATCAAAAGGCCGAAACTCGGCCATTCCCTTTTTGGCCAAGTGCTTAGTAATGGCTGCAGTCAAGGTCGTCTTACCATGATCCACATGCCCAATGGTTCCGATATTTAGATGCGGCTTCGTCCTCTCAAATTTCTTCTTAGCCATCTCTATGTACCTCCTTAAACTTTGAATGGTTCATTTTCCCTACGAGTGTCAGGCCTTTTCTGCATGATTCCTTTTCTCAATAATGTCCTTCGCCAACCCTTCCGACACGGCATGATAGTTCAATAATTGCATGGTGAAGGTCGCCCGGCCCTGGGTCTTCGATCGGAGATCGGTTGCATAGCCAAACATCTCCGCCAGGGGGACCTCGGCATTAATGGCTTCCAGGGTGGGCCTCGATTCGATACTGACGATCTTGCCCCGTCTCGCTGTCAGATTGCCGATCACATCACCCAGATATTCTTTCGGAACAACAACTTCCACGGACATGATGGGCTCGAGCAGGACGGGATGGGCCCTTCTGACGCCGTTCTTAAATCCTATGGAAGCTGCGATCTTGAAGGCCAGATCCGACGAGTCCACTTCATGATAAGACCCGTCCACAACAGTCGCGATCACATCGACGACGGGATAACCTGCCAGGACACCTTCTTCCATGGCCTCGACGATCCCCTTACCCACGGCCGTCATGTACTCCTTCGGCACCACACCGCCTGTCGTCCGGTCTCTGAATTCAAATCCCCGACCAGGCTCATTGGGTTCGATCTCAAGCCACACGTGACCGTACTGCCCCCTGCCCCCCGATTGCTTGACGTATCTTCCCTCGGATCGGACCCCTTTTCTGATGGTTTCCTTGTAGGCAACGTGCGGCTGACCGATATTTGCTCCCAGTCCGAACTCCCGTGAGAGCCTGTCCACAATGATCTCAAGGTGCAATTCGCCCATTCCCGAAATTAGTCGCTGGCCCGTTTCCCCTTCCATCCTAACCCGAAAGGAAGGATCTTCCCGAGTTATCTTTGCCAAGGCTAAATCGAGTTTTTCCTCATCGGCTCGCGTTTTCGGCTCAATGGCAATGGCGATGACCGGTTCAGGAAATTCGAAAGTCTCCAAAATCAGCGGGTAGTCAGGATCGCAAAGGGTATCACCCGTAGTCGTTGTGTTCAATCCTACAGCGGCGACGATATCACCGGTCCGGACCTCTTTGATTTCCTCCCGGCGATTGGCATGCATCTTGAGCAGACGTCCGATCCTCTCTTTCCGGCCCTTGGACGAATTGAGCACATGGTTACCAGAATTGAGCGTGCCCGAGTAAACTCGAAAGAAGGTCAACTGTCCCACGAATGGATCGCTCATGATCTTGAAAGCCAAAGCCGAGAAAGGGGCTTCGTCGGCAACCTCCCGACGGACTGTCTGGCCCTTGCCGTCCCCTCCCGTAACGGGGGGCATATCCAAGGGTGAGGGCAGATAATCCACAACAGCATCCAGCAGCATCTGGACTCCCTTGTTCCTGAAGGCGCTACCGCAGAACACGGGAGTGACCTTCAAGGACAGGGTGGCCTTGCGAACGGCCTCCATGATCTCTTCCCGGGAAATCACCTCTTCGTTCAGGTATTTTCTCATCAGGAGATCATCGAAATCGGTGAGACACTCAATCATGCCCTCCCGCTGCTTTCTGGCCTCTTCCAAAAGGTCACCGGGTATTTCACCCACGGTGAAGCTCTCGCCCAGAGAACGATCATCAAAGGTGATTGCTTCCATGCGCAGGAGGTCAACGACACCCCGGAACCGATCCTCGACCCCAATGGGAATTTGCAGAGCCAGGGGATTCGCTCCCAGCCTTTCCCGGATGGCTGTGAGTACCTTTCCGAAATCGGCGCCTGTGCGGTCCATTTTGTTAACGAAGGTGATCCGGGGAACTCCGTACCGGTCCGCCTGCCGCCAGACGGCTTCCGACTGCGGTTCAACCCCGCCCACTGCACAGAAAAGGGCGATCGCACCATCCAATATTCTCAAAGAACGTTCTACTTCTATCGTAAAATCGACGTGACCAGGCGTGTCTATGATGTTGATGCGGTGGTTTTTCCAGCTACAGGTTGTCGCCGCCGCAGTGATGGTAATCCCCCTTTCCTGCTCCTGCTCCATCCAGTCCATGGTAGCCGTGCCGGCATCAACCTCGCCCATCTTGTAGGATTCCCGTGTATAATACAGGATCCGTTCCGTCGTCGTCGTTTTACCGGCATCGATGTGAGCCATAATACCGATATTACGGACGCTATGTAAAGGAACAACTCGTGCCAATGCAATTACCTGAATGTACAGGAAACGACTTAGAACCGGTAATGGGCGAAAGCCTTGTTCGCCTCGGCCATTTTATGGACAGCCTCCCGCTTCTTGATGGCGGCGCCCCGATTGTTGGCTGCATCAAGCAGCTCCGCGGCCAGCTTCTCCCTCATGGTTTTTTCGGCACGTCCTTTTGCATTCGTAATCAACCAGCGAATCGCCAGGGCAACCCTCCGGGAGGGCATGACTTCCGTCGGAACCTGATAGGTAGAACCGCCTACCCGTCTTGATTTCACTTCGATCAAGGGCTTTACGTTACCGACGGCTTTTTCAAAAATCTCAACAGGTGGCTCCTTAACCCGCTTTTCGATAATGTCGAGGGCCCCGTACAGGATCGATTCGGCAACACTCTTCTTCCCCCGCTTCAGCAGATTGTTGATGAATTTCGCCACCAGTTTGTTTTTGTACTTCGGGTCCGGAAGGACCTCTCTTTGGGCTACTTCTCTTCTTCTCGGCATAATAGATCCCGTCCCTGATTAACCCGGCTTCTTGGCGCCATATTTCGATCTTCCCTGTTTACGATCGGCAACACCTACCGCATCAAGCGTACCCCGGATGATATGATAGCGCACACCGGGAAGATCCTTGACCCTACCGCCCCTGACGAGGACAACGGAATGTTCCTGAAGGTTATGACCCACGCCGGGAATATAGGAGGTTACTTCGTATCCGCTGGTCAAGCGGACCCTGGCGACCTTCCGCAGAGCGGAATTCGGTTTCTTGGGCGTTGATGTATAGACCCTTACACAAACCCCGCGCCGCTGTGGCGATCCTGCCAGGGCCGGCGTGGCGGCCTTTCTCTGTATCCTGGCCCTTCCCTTGCGGACTAACTGATTGATCGTAGGCATTGTTCCTCCCGAAATCTGCGCTACGGTAAGCCGTGCTAGAATATTAAAAGAGCGGTAACTATCAATTTACAGCCTCTATGTCAAGCATTTTCTCGTTTACCATGTTGTCGGCATCATGATTTTCAATCATGTTCTCCGGCTCGCCTTCAACCTCTATGCCCAGTTTTCTGTATATGGGCAGACCCGTACCGGCAGGAATCAGCCGGCCCACGATGACGTTTTCCTTGAGTCCCTTGAGGTAATCCACTTTCCCGGAGAGGGCGGCCTCCGTGAGAACGCGCGTCGTTTCCTGAAACGAAGCCGCTGAAATGAAGCTCTGGGTTGACAGAGAAGCCTTCGTAATCCCCAGGAGAATGGGTTTGCCAATGGCCGGCTTTCCTCCCCTGGCCGTTACTCGTTCATTCTCCTCCTTGAATCTGTACCGCTCGACCTGTTCGTCGGCGATGAAGGCCGTATCGCCAGGTTCGGAGACCTTTACCCGGCGAAGCATCTGGCGCACGATGACTTCCATGTGCTTGTCATTGATCTTGACGCCCTGGAGCCGATAGACCTCCTGGACCTCGTCGACAAGATAACGTGCCAGCTCTTTCTCCCCCTTGATCATCAGGAGGTCATGGGGATTATTGACACCGTCCATCAGGGGTTCACCCTCGTTAACCCGGTCACCCTCCTGGACGCTTACGTGTTTTCCCTTGGGAATCAGATACTCTTTCTCATCTCCAACTTCGGGCGTGATGATGACCTTCCGCTTGCCTTTGGCATCCTTGCCGTAGGAAACGATCCCGTCGATCTCGCTGATGACGGCAAATTCCTTAGGTTTTCTCGCCTCGAAAAGCTCCGCCACTCGCGGGAGACCGCCTGTGATGTCCTTGGTCTTTGTAGTTTCCCGGGGAATTTTGGCAATAATATCGCCGGCGCTGACCTGATCCCCTTCGGAGATGACGATGTTGGCACCCACGGGCAGCAGATGTCTCGCTACCGTGTTGGTACCGGGAACTTTAGCTGTCTTGCCGCGCTTATCCTTGATGGAAACCCGCGGACGCAGATCGGCACTCCTGAATTCCACAATCACCTTCCGGGACAGACCGGTAACCTCATCGACCTGCTCCTGCATGGTCTTGCCTTCAACGATGTCCCCGAACTTAACCGTACCGTCCACCTCTGCCAGTATGGGAATGGAGAAGGGATCCCATTCTGCAATCAGATCGCCTCTCTTGACGACGCTGCTGTCCACAACCTTCAGATGCGCCCCATAGGGAACCGGATAACGGCCGCGGCTCCGGGCCTGCTCATCCAGGACATGGACCTCGCCGTTGCGGTTCATGACGACAAGCCCCCCCGCACCCGTGCTGCGAACCGTATTGAGATTCACGAATTGGATGGTACCGTCGTGCCGTGCCTCGAGGGTGGAGTGTTCCTCAAATTTAGCCGTCCCGCCGATGTGGAACGTTCTCATGGTGAGCTGTGTGCCTGGCTCGCCGATGGATTGGGCGGCGATAATGCCAACGGCCTCTCCGATGTTGACAAGATGCCCGTGGGCCAGATCACGGCCGTAGCATTTCGCACAGATACCATGTTTGGACTTGCAGGTCAGGCAAGACCGGATACGCACCTTCTCGATACCGGCCCTTTCAATTTTCTCGGCAAGGAATTCATCGATGTCCTCGTTCGCTCTCACCAGGATTTCACCTGTGAAGGGATCTTTCACATCCTCCAGGGCGACCCTACCCAAGACCCGCTCACCGGCCGTCTCGATAATCTCGCCACCCTCCATCAGTGGCCATACATCGATGCCGTCCACGGTTCCACAGTCATGCTCGCTGATGATGCAATCCTGAGCTACATCGACAAGCCTCCGGGTGAGATAGCCCGAGTTGGCCGTCTTGAGGGCCGTATCGGCAAGCCCCTTCCGGGCTCCATGGGTGGAGATGAAGTACTGCAGCACCGTCAGACCTTCTCTAAAATTGGCCGTAATCGGGGTTTCGATGATTTCCCCCGAGGGTTTAGCCATGAGTCCTCTCATCCCTGCCAACTGGCGTATCTGTACGGCGCTTCCCCTGGCGCCGGAATCGGCCATCATGAAGATAGAATTGAAACTTTCCTCCTTCTCCTTCACCCCCTGCTGGTCGGTGATCTCCTGAGTGCCGATCCCGCTAAGCATTTCCGAGGCAATCCTTTCCGTGGCCTGGGCCCAGATATCTATGACCTTGTTGTAGCGCTCGCCCTCCGTGATGAGACCATCCATATACTGCTTCTGTATCTTGAGAACGTCCCGGTAAGCCTTGGCGACGATTTCCTTCTTGTTCTCGGGGATCAACATATCATGGACTGCAATGGACACACCGGAAGCCGTTGCATACTTGAAGCCCAGGTCTTTGAGCCGGTCCGCCAAAAGAACGGTAGTTTTGTTTCCGCAACTTCGATAACTGTAATCGATAAGATTTGCCAGTTCCTTCTTGTTCATGACTTTGTTGATGAAGTCGAAGGAAATGGCCTCCGGTATGACCCCGAAAAGAACAATCCTGCCGGCTGTCGTCTCTTTTAACTGGCCATTGATACGGACCTTAATCCGGGCATGAAGGTCCACCTGATGGGCATCGAGGGCGCAAAGGACCTCGTCGGGTCCGGAAAATACCATTCCCTCCCCTTTGACCCTGTTCTTGTCGCGGGTCAGGTAGTAAATCCCCAGGACAATGTCCTGACTGGGAATGATGATGGGTTTGCCGTGAGCCGGTGAGAGAATGTTGTTCGTCGACATCATCAGAATCCTGGCCTCGGCCTGTGCCTCAATACACAGGGGTATGTGCACGGCCATCTGGTCGCCGTCGAAATCGGCATTAAAGGCAGTACAGACCAAGGGATGAAGCTGGATGGCCTTCCCCTCTATGAGAACAGGCTCGAAGGCCTGCATGCCCAGCCTGTGCAGGGTGGGCGCCCGGTTCAGGATAATGGGATATTCCCGCACGACCTCGTCCAGGGCATCCCATACCTCCGCCGTTTCCCGTTCAACCAGTTTCTTGGCGCTTTTCACGGTGGTGACGTAACCCTTGTCCAAAAGTCGGTTGTAGACGAAGGGCTTGAAGAGTTCCAGGGCCATTTTTTTAGGGAGGCCGCACTGGTGCAATCTCAGGTCCGGACCCACGGTGATGACGGAGCGGCCTGAGTAATCGACGCGCTTGCCAAGAAGGTTCTGCCGGAATCTCCCCTGCTTTCCCTTGAGCATGTCTGAGAGCGATCGCAGGGGCCGTTTGTTGGATCCGGTAATAGCCCTGCCCCTTCTGCCGTTGTCGAACAGGACATCCACTGCCTCCTGAAGCATCCTTTTTTCATTCCGGATGATGATTTCCGGTGCATTCAGTTCCTGGAGGCGCTTCAAACGGTTGTTCCTGTTGATCACCCGCCGGTAGAGGTCATTGAGGTCCGAGGTGGCGAAACGGCCTCCGTCCAGAGGAACCAGGGGGCGAAGATCAGGCGGAATGACCGGCAGGATCGTTAGGATCATCCATTCGGGCTTATTGCCCGACTTTCTCAATGCCTCCATCACCTTCAGCCGCTTGATCAGTTTCTTGCGTTTGGTGTCGGATGCGGCCGTATCCAGTTCCAGGCGAAGTTCATCGTAAAGCTTGTTTAAATCCACTTTCTGCAAAAGCTTGCGGATCGCCTCCGCCCCGTTACCCACCTCGAAGGCATCGGGACCGTACTGTTCCATCAGATCACTGTATTCCTCTTCGGAAAGGAGTTCCTTGACCCGCAGGGTCGTGGTTTTAGGGTCCAAAACGATCCAAGACTCGAAATAGAGTACCTTCTCCAGTTCCTTGAGGGTCAGATCGAGTACACTGCCGATGCGACTGGGCAAGCTCTTGAGAAACCATATATGGGCGACCGGCGTGGCCAGGGTGATATGACCCATTCTTTCCCGGCGGACCTTCGATTGAATGACCTCGACACCGCACTTCTCGCAGACGACGCCGCGGTGTTTCATCCGCTTGTAACGGCCGCAGAGACATTCATAATCCTTCACAGGACCAAATATCTTGGCACAGAAAAGGCCGTCGCGCTCCGGTTTGAAAGTCCGGTAATTGATCGTCTCCGGTTTTTTGACCTCGCCGTGGGACCAGGAAAGGATTTTTTCCGGAGAGGCAATGGATATTTTTATGGCATTGAACCTGACCGGATCTTTCGGCTTTTCGAAGTAACTAAAAACGTCTTCCACGGATTCTATCTCCTGGTTAATCTTTTTCAATCAGCTCCACATCGAGGGCAAGACTCTGAAGCTCCTTGATGAGGACATTGAAGGACTCGGGAAGCCCCGGCTCGGAAATACGCTCGTCCTTGACGATAGCTTCGTAAATGCGGGTTCTGCCCGACACATCGTCCGACTTGATCGTGAGGAATTCCTGCAGGGCATAGGCGGCACCGTAGGCTTCCATGGCCCATACCTCCATTTCCCCGAGCCTTTGCCCGCCGAACTGGGCCTTGCCGCCCAAGGGTTGCTGTGTGACCAGAGAATAAGGGCCGATAGACCTGGCATGGATCTTATTGTCAACAAGATGGTGAAGCTTAAGCATGTAGATCATGCCTACCGTTACTTCCAGATCGAAGGGTTCACCGGTTCGACCGTCATACAGAACGGTCTGCCCTTTCTCAGGCAGGTTTGCCATTGCGAGCATCTCCTTGATCTGTGTCTCATTGGCGCCGTCGAAGACGGGGGTGGCCACGGAAATCCCCTTCTTGAGACGGCGGATGAAACTTCTGATAACATCTTCGGTCGCCCCGTCAACAAACCGGTCGAATTCCGGAGAAGAATAGACCCTCTTGATTTCCTTCCTCAGGGCCTTTGTGTTGTATTGTCTGTCAAGGAGCTGATTGATCTTCTCCCCAATGCCCCTGGCCGCCCATCCGAGGTGAGTCTCGAGCACCTGCCCCACGTTCATCCGGGAGGGAACGCCCAAGGGATTCAAAACGATATCCACGGGGGTGCCATTGGCAAAATAGGGCATGTCCTCCTCAGGAAGAATCCTGGAAAGGACGCCTTTGTTTCCATGCCTTCCCGCCATCTTGTCACCGACGGACAGCTTCCGCTTGATGGCGATATAGACCTTGACCATCTTGATGACACCCGGCGGCAACTCATCACCGGCCTTCAGTTTTTCCTTCTTCTCCTCAAAGAAGGCATGAACGTATTCAATCTTCCTGCGGAGATTGGAGAAAAGACTGCTGATCCTCTCCTCCGTCGCTTCTTCACCCTCAAGAGAGATCTCTTTCCAGAGTTCGAAGGGGATTTTATCCAGGATCTCAGAGGTGATCATTTCTCCTTTCTTCAGGACGATCTTCTTTTTCTTCTGTTCGACGATCTTACCGGCCGACTTCTTGCCGACCAGCATCTCGGCAATCGTGCTTTTAACACTTTCGGTAATGATCCGTGTCTCATCATCGCGGTCTTTGTTGAGCGTCCTGGCGGCCTCCTCCTCTATGCTCTGGGAGCGACGATCCCTCTCCTGACCCTTGCGGGTGAATATCTTGGCATCGATGACCGTCCCTTCCACGCCCGGAGGAACCCGAAGCGACGTGTCCCGGACGTCACTTGCCTTTTCACCGAAGATGGCTCTCAGCAGCTTTTCCTCCGGCGACAATTGTGTCTCTCCCTTCGGGGTGATCTTGCCGACGAGAATGTCGCCCGGTTTTACAGAGACCCCCATACGCACAATACCGCTCTCATCGAGGTTCCGGAGGGCTTCCTCTCCCACGTTGGGAATATCCCGGGTGATTTCCTCCTTTCCCAGCTTCGTATCCCGGGCCATGGTCTCGAATTCCTCGATATGAATGGAAGTATAGATGTCGTCCTTGATGATCCTTTCGCTGACCAGGATGGAATCTTCATAGTTGTAACCACCCCAGGACATAAAGGCCACCATGACGTTCCGGCCCAGTGCCAGTTCGCCGTTTTCGGTCGCGGGCCCATCAGCGATGATGTCGCCCTTGCTGATTCGATCCCCCTTGTTCACAATCGGTTTTTGATTGAAGCAGGTGTCCTGGTTCGAACGTTGATATTTGATCAGGTTGTAGATGTCAACACCCGTGTCAAGGCCATCCATTTTGTTACCGTCACATTTGATAACGATCCTGCCGGCATCGACATTCTCCACAACGCCTGAACGCCGGGCCACGACAACGGCTCCCGAATCCTTGGCAACGACGCGCTCCATACCGGTCCCCACCAGCGGTGATTCAGGCTTCAAAAGGGGCACCGCCTGCCGTTGCATATTGGACCCCATCAGCGCACGGTTGGCATCGTCGTGTTCCAGAAAGGGTATCAAGGTCGCTGCGACACTGACGAGCTGGTTGGGGGATACGTCCATCATGTTGATCTCCGTGGGCGGAACGGACAAAAAGTCATCCCCTTTTCGGGCCGATACGAGTTCCCCTATGAACCGTCCTTCTTTATCGAGTGGCCCGTCCGCCGGGGCGATGACTTGATTCTCCTCCTCGATGGCCGTCAGATAGCGCACCTTGTCCAGAGCCCTTCCATCCTGAACAAGCCGGTAGGGCGTTTCGATGAAACCGAATTCATTGACCCTGGCATAGGTGCTGAGCGATACGATCAGCCCGATGTTGGGTCCCTCCGGTGTTTCCACCGGACAGATGCGCCCGTAGTGGGTGGGATGTACGTCCCGCACCTCGAATCCGGCCCTTTCCCTGGTCAACCCGCCCGGACCGAGAGCGGAGAGCCGCCGCTTGTGGGTGATCTCCGAGAGGGGATTGGTCTGGTCCATGAACTGGGAAAGCTGGGAACTGCCAAAAAACTCGTTCACAACGGCCGATACGGGCTTCGCGTTGAGGAGGTCATGGGGCATCATGGTTTCGATGTCTTGGAGACTCATCTTTTCCTTGATCGCCCGTTCCATTCTCACCAGGCCGATCCTGTACTGGTTTTCGATGAGTTCCCCCACGGACCGGACCCGCCGGTTACCCAGGTGGTCGATGTCGTCGACGCTGGTCTCACCGATGCCGTTTTTCAGGTCGATCAGGTACTTGACCGTACCCAGGATATCGAGGTTGCGCAACACCGTCACATCGTTGGGCACGTCCAGGCGCAGCTTGTAATTCATCTTCGCCCTTCCCACATCCGAAAGATCGTAGGTTCCGGAGTCGAAGAAAAGGCTGTTGAAGAATTTTGTGGCCGTCTCCAGGCTGGGGGGATTGCTCGGCCGCAACCGCCTGTAAATCTCAATGATGGCATCATCTATCGTTTCCGTCCGGTCTAAAAGAAGGGTGTCCCGGATCGAGGCATTGTCCAGATCCTCATCGAGATGCATATATCCGAATTCACTAACCCCCTTCTGACGCAGGAGATCCAAGTCTTCCGGCTTCAATTCGTTGTTGCAGCGCAGCAGCACTTCACCCGTGTCGGGATCGTGAATGTCGGCGG
>Ga0315273_10006019_pt1 | contig 15064 bp, 14 predicted proteins | sample YL17G02_0_MG_FD_205753 | JGI IMG/M metagenome (GOLD analysis project Ga0315273, IMG submission 205753) | Sediment microbial communities from Yellowstone Lake, YNP, Wyoming, USA - YL17G02_0 | ecosystem: Environmental > Aquatic > Freshwater > Lake > Sediment | place: USA: Wyoming | collected...
CCGATGCCTCCGGACTGAATAACCTCCTGCGCCCGGCGGTGCTGGGAATGCAGGCGCCACATGAACGCTTCCATCGCAAACAGCCTCTTTTCGGACGCTACCTTTGCGACTTGCGCGGCTTCGGACGCGCTGGATGCGAAGGGTTTTTCGGAGAGGCAGTGCTTCCCCTGCTCGAACGCCCGGAGCATCCATTCGGCATGGAGGCTATTGGGCAGCGGTATGTACACCGCATCGATCGCGGGATCGGCCAGCAGCTCATCGTAGCTTCCGTAGGCCCTCGGCAGTTTGAACTGATCCCGGAAAGATTCCGCTTTTTCTTTTGACCGGCTGGCAACTCCCAGCAGCTCGACTGTGGGCGATTGCAGCATGGCCGGGATGGTCCGGCGTTGAGCAAAGCTTGCACAACCGAGTACTCCCCAGCGCACCTTTGTCATATCCCCATGCCTTTCTCGTTTAAAAGCCGAATCCTGCCGGTCAACGCCCGGCGGCGAAGTCACCGGGCATTCACCCTCAATGCAAATGCCTTTGCATCCGTTGCATCCCGTCAGTCAATCACGCGGACTGCGCTTTTCTGCAGCCACCCGCTCCATCCGTTGGGCAATGCTACCTGGTACCAGCCTCCGGTTTCGCCGCGCACGCGTACGAGGATTCCTTCATGGACGGTGAAGACCGTTATGTTTTCGCCTCCGGGACCGCCGCGCACATCGGCCTTTTGTTCGATGACCACTCCCTCCTGCCGGGCGGATCTCTCATACAGCTTCCAGGCCAGCGCACAGCCGAAAACCGCCAGGGCGATGCCGGTCGCCAGCGCCGATATCAGCGCTCGCACAGCCGAGCGACTGCTTCGCGCCAGAAGATATGCGGCCAGCAGCCCATTTGAGAGCACAAAGAGAACCAGGACGATCCAGCAGTCCTGGCTGATGGTCAGCCGGTGCACGGCGCTGTCCAGCCAGCGCAAGGGCAGGGGGTCCGGTGGGATTTCGATTCGATCAACCACAAGCAGGTAGGCCAGTTCCAGGTTTTCCCTGATGTCGGGATCTCCGGGGAGCCTCCGCCGGGCCTTTTCCCATAAGTAGATCGCCTCACCCAGTTTCTTCTGTTTGAAGCACGCGTTCCCGAGGTTGTAATAAAGCACCCCGTTGTCCGCGCCTTTCTCCACCAACTGGCGATAGAGTTGTTCCGCGGCGACGAAATCCCCGCTCTGGTAATGCGAATTCGCCTGGGCAAAGAGCGACGTGAGAGCCTCCTGGGTGGCCCCCCGGAGCGTTGCAGGCAGGACGACACCCAAAATAATCACCAGCAGGAAGTGAAGGGCGCGCGGAGGCATGACGCTGCTTTTTGATTGCGGATTGCGGATTTGATTTAGTAAATGGTACGGATCGGTGCTTGACCGGGAAAAATCCTGGGAAGAGCACCCGAAGTCAGTAGAAGATTTCATTCCGCAATCCGCAATCCGCATTCTGCAAATCCAAAGCGGCGTCATGCCGCCGCACTCCAAAAAACATCAGCAACCTGCCCGCTCCAGAGTGTCCACGATCCTGCGAATATGAGTCGCGATGGCAGCCATTTTTTCGGGTGTGGCGGAGGTGGCAACGAATCGACCAAAGTCGCACTCCTGGAGGCAGGCAAGCGTTTCCCTGATGATTTCTTCCGGGATTGATTTTTCCGTGAGGGATTTCTCGAGGGCATCGCCGGCCACGGCAATCTCGGGAAGACCGAACCTGTCGGCCAGGTATCCTCCAAGCGCAGCGGCTGCTTCGTCATGAAACCGGCGCGGATCGGTTGATTCCGCCTTTTGCGCGCTTTTCAGCCGCTGGAGGGCCGTGCGGCGTGCCTTTCGAGTCCGGATCAGGACCGCGTCGGCAGCCTGCGTCTTTTGATGAATAAGCAGTGCGATGTTGATGGCCAGGGGGACCAGTGCCAGCAAGAAAAACCATGCCGTGCGGTAAATCGGGGCAGCGGCCGGACCCAGGTCCGGGGCGTTGAGCTTGATGAAGTTGATATCGGTCCCCTGGCGAGTGAGGTTTTGTTTGGCGAATCCGGACAGCCCCGCCATTCCGCCTCCGCTGTCGGCGCCACGCACCACTTTGAGCGACAGCGGGGAGGTCTTCAGTGTTTCATATTTTTCTTTTTCAGGGTCGAAATAGGAGATCGACAGCGCAGGGATCGTCTGCTGGCCCGGAGCCTTGGGCACGATCACATATTCCCAGGTCTTGTCTCCGCCGATCAGGTTCCCCTCGAAGGGCCGCACGTTATCGGTATGCTTGGAAGAGTACACCGTGAAGTCGGGCAGGTTGGGCAGCTGGATGTCCGGGATCATCTTCAGGTTTCCCCGGCCGGAGAGCTTCAGGTGCAGGGTTACAGCCTCCCCTGTGGCGGCCTCGGTCTTGTCCAGGCTGCCGGTGAGATTGAAAGATCCTACCGCATTGCTGAAGCCTGCAGGCCGATTCTGGACAGGCAGGGGCTTCACCTCCAGAGTTTCCTCGCGCGTCTTGCGGTACAGGGTTTCCGTGCCGCCGAAGAAGCCGAAGATGTCGCCGGAGTTTTTCGCCGAGATTGCGAAGGTTGAAGCCGGTAATTTCAGCCTCCCGGGGGCATTGGGGAAGAGAGCCTGTTTTTTGATGACGTAATCCAGGTATTCCCTGCCGTTGATGGTCCGACGCGTGCCGACCGGGTTTTGCGGCACCTCAAGATCTTCAACCCAGAATCCGGTGAGCGGGGGATTCTCCTGCAGTTGTATCCCGCTGATAACTACCTGCGTATAGAGATGGTAGGAAAGAGTAACCTGCTGTCCGGAGTAGGCCGCCGGGCGGTCCAACTCCGCCGCTACAAAGACCTGTTCGCCGGTAAGGCGGGAAGCCTGGGACAGTTCTTCCCCCGCGGAAGGATCGGTGGGCGATTTCCGAGGGCGGCTGGCTTGGGATGATGCGGCCGCTACGCGCACGCTTAGCGGCTGAGTTTTGAAGATACGGTTTCCGACCGTCACATCCACCGGATCGATGGTGAACTGCCCTTCCTTTTCCGGCAGCAGGATATAGACGTAACTCCGGGAACTGCTGGTGCGGCCGTTAATCCACTGGAATTGAGTGCTGACGCTCGGGCCGGCAACGACCTGGAACCCCTTCAAAGCGGGCAACCGCGGCGTTTCGGCGTCACCTGCATCCCGGCCGGACACCGTGATCGTCAGCTGAAACTGCTCCTGAACGCTTACCGTATCCGTGCCCGTCGTAGCACTCACCTGGACGTCCTGCGCGAGCAGGAATGCATGCGGCGCGTATAGGGCTAATAGCGCAATGAAGACGAGAGAGCAAAGGGCAGGTCTGTTATTTGGAGGGCGCCCCGCCTCCAAATCCCGCAAAGCGGGACCCGCTCCCCAAAAACAATCAGAATTGAGAGAATACTTGGCTTTCATTACCAGTCTCTGCCTGTGGCCTTGCGTCTGGCCTGGCGTTCCATGAGTTTGCGCTGTTCGGCCAGTTCCTGATTTTTCATGGCATCCAAAATCTGCAGGGCCCGCTCTTTGTTGATGCTGCCCTCGCGGCGCTCGGCGCCGGCGTTCTGTTGCTGTTGCTGCTGGCTTTTATCCTGCTGTCCCTGGGGTCCCTGTTTCTGATCCTCTTTCTTATTCGGCTGTTCGCTGTTTTGAGCCTGGGAGTCCTGCTTGCCCTCGTCCTTTTTTTGTTGATCGTCTTTCGAGCCCTGGCCCGATCCATTCTGCTTCTGCTCCTTCAATCGCCGCAAGGCCAGTTCCAGGTTGTGCTTCGCGTCCCGGTCGGTAGGGTTGGCCCGGAGAGCCTGGACAAACGCCTGTGCTGCGTCCGAGAGATTGCCGGATTCGTAGAGCGCATTGCCGAGGTTGTACCAACTGCTGGCTTGCAGCCCGCGCTCGGCCTTGCTTGTCGCCTGGCGCAGAGACTGGATGGCCGGTTCGTATTTCTTCTGTTTGACCAGCGTGTTGCCCAGGTTGTAAAGCAGTTCCGGCCTGCCCGGCGCTTCCAATTGCGCGTCGAGGTAGGCTTTCTCCGCATCCGGGAATTTTCCCTGCTCAAACAGCCGGTTGCCTTCCTTGTTCCGGGCCGCAACCGAGCCGGCATGCGCGCAGGTGCAGGAGATCACCAGGAAAAAGGCTATCATGAAAAGCCGCAAACGCAATCTTGCCGAAATCATTGTTCCCGACTCCCTTGTTCGGGGCGCCATCGGCGCGCGATCTTAAGTATCCTTCCTATTCCGGGCCTTTTCTTGTCGCTCAGCAGCGCTTCGACCGCCAGAAGAAAGACCGCCACCGTCAGGGGATACTGGAAACGATCCTCGAAGTTTTGATACATCTTCGATTCAAGCTCCTTCTTGTCCATCTGGGAGACCTCGCCATAGAGATCATCCAGTTCTCCCTCGGCGGTGGTGGCGCGGAAATAGCGCCCGCCGGTCTGGGAGGCGATCTGTGCCAGCGCCTTCTCATCCAGCCGGCTGATGACGACCTGCCCGTTCGGGTCCTTTCGATATTCTACAATATTGCCCTGATCATCCCTTACGGGGATTGGTCGGCCGTCAGGAGAGCCGATTCCTATGGCATAGATGATGACCCCCGCCTTTTTCGCCTTTTCGACGGCGGAGTCGACCTGCCCCTCCAGATCCTCGCCATCCGTCAGAATTACCAGGACCTTGTATTTTCTCTCCTTGGCGATGAATGCTGCGTTTGCTGCGGTAATCGCCGCCGCGAGAGAGGTGCCGGGATCGGGAATGCTCTCGGTGCTGGCGACATCGAGAAAGAGATTGATCGCGCCGTAATCCAGGGTCAGCGGGCACTGAACCACGGCTGATCCCGCAAAACTGATCAGGCCGATGCGGTCGCCTCTCAACCGGGCGAGCAGCGCCCGGACCTCGGCTTTTGCTTTCGCGAGCCGCGCAGGCGCGACGTCCTCTGCGTTCATGCTGTAGGAGGTGTCCAACGCCACGAGGATGTCCACCCCGCGCCGCCGCACGGTTTCCATGCGCATGCCCCACTGCGGGCGGGCGAGGGCCAGAATGAAAAAGGCAAAACAGCAGAGCAGCAGCAGGGCGCGCAGGATGGCTTTGCCGCGGCTGAATTCGCCCGTGAGCCGTGGTGCAAGAGAGGGCGAGATCAGCATCTCCAGCCGCCGGCGCCGTCTCCGGAACGACCAGACAAAAAACAGCGCCAGGAGTGGCAGCAGCCAGAGGAAATGAAGATATTCTGCTCGCGCGAAGTGCATATTAATTCCGCCAGGGTAAGTCACCGCCTCTGGCGGTGCGACTCGAAGTGGCTGCGCTGTTCCAGCGTTGGTTAAACCTCATGAGCTTTTGATGGGGGAAGCAGGCGAACCGCTGCCAATCGGCGCCCTGGAGGGGCACGAAGAGAACAGCCCCGGGCAAGCGAAGCGCAGCCCGGGGTTGCGTTTTGAAAAAGAACAGAGCCCTGGAGGGGCGACAGAAAATGTTACCGCTCAATATTTTCTGCCGCGCCTGCCGGGGCTCGCCGTGCCTCCAATACCCTGCCCCGGGTTCCCTTCGGTCACCCGGGGCTATTTTCCTTTTGCCCCTCCGGGGCAACGTCAGCGCATCGATGCTCGAGTTTTGAGATGGCCCCTTCGCCTGCCCGGGGCTCTTGTCTTGCCCCCCTTCGGGGGGCCTCCTGATGGCCACCCGATCGGAGGGGGGAGGCTCACTGCCGAACCTGAAGGCTGTCACTTCAATTCCCATCGGTATCGCAATCCCCATTCTCTGCGCGCTAGGGCAGTTTGCCGAAGCGGGTGAATCCTGCCAGGGTGCCCAGGAAGAGCAAGGCGACCGCAGGAAAAAGAAACAGGAGAAATCGCTCGTCGTAATGGGTGTACGTTTTCACCTGAATCCGGGTTTTTTCGAGCTTCCCGATGCTGTCGAATATCTTTTCCAGCGACGGCCTGTCGGTGGCTCGATAGTAGATGCCGCCCGTGGTTTCCGCGATGCGTGTCAGGGAAGCTTCGTCAATCTCCACCTGCATGTTCACATAGACCCTTCCGTAGGTCGGATCGTTGACGGGAAAGCGCGCGGAACCGTGGGTGCCGATCCCCACGGTGTAGATTTTTACACCCAGGGTCTGTGCGATCTTGGCGGCATCGAGCGGCTGAACCTCGCCGCGGTTGTTCACCCCGTCGGTTACCAGAATAATGACTTTGGATTTGGCCTTGCTTTCCCGGAGCCGGTTCAGGCAGGTGGTCAGAGCGTTGCCGATAGCGGTGCCGTCCTCAATGCTGCCGATTTCCACTTCATCCAGAACATTCAGGAGCACACCGTAATCGAGCGTCAGTGGGCAGCGCGTGAAGGCCTTGCCCGCGAACACAACCAGCCCGACCCGATCATGTTTGAGCCCCTCGATGAAGTTGCGCGCCACCAGCTTGGCGACGTACAAACGGTTGCGCGGCTCGAAATCCTCGGCGGCCATGCTGCCCGAAGCGTCGAGCGCGATCACGATATCCACTCCTTCCGTCAGGATTTCCTCCTCCTCGACGCCCTTCTGCGGGCGCGCCATGGCGCATAGCGCCAGCGCCAGCGCCAGCATCTTTGCCCCGAAGAGCAGATGCCGGACCCGCACCGTCCAGGGTGGGCGCACGCCTTCCAGGGCGAGGGTGGAAGCGAACAGAAGACTACCTTCGCCCGAACGGACGCGCCGGACGTACCTCCAGATCATCAGGGGGACGAATGCGAGCGCCAGGAACGCCCATGGGCTGTCAAAGTGCAACATCAGGCGCTTCCTCCGCTCTGGACCGGTGCCGGGGCGGCGAGAGCGCCCTTGCGCCGCCGGCAGAGCGACAATACCTGATAAGCGCTTTTTACCGCAGCTTCGTTTTCTGCCGTCGAGGGAATGCCTTTGGCAAACTTCACCAGGTCGCAGGCACAGAGAAAGGATGCGATGGTCTCCAGCTCCTCTGCCGGGATCGAACCCGTCACCGCAACCTCCCTCAGCTCGGCAAGAATCTCATCTGTGGTTTTCTCAACCGCGGCGATGTCAAACCCTGCTTCGAGAACCCGTTTCATGATATCGGACAAGGCCACGTAGAACTGCTTGATCAGCTGTTTTTCCAGCAACCCGCGCCCCAGCAGGTCGCGTATCTCCGCGTCGGCGAGCTGGAGCGGATCCAGCAGCGGGCCTGAATACGGGGCAGCGGATGGGCGTGCGCGGCGCCTGTAAATCCACCAGGCGAGAGCTGCGGCAATGAGAGCGAGCAGGCCGAGCGCGAGCCGGAGGAGCCAGCGTGAGGGTTCCGGGATGTCCGCCTGTTTTTTCAGGTCGGCAAGGTTTTGATCCTTATCCGAAAGCACGCTTTGGATGAGGACCTTTGCCGGCGGAGTCGGCAAGACCGTTTCTTTTCCCAAGGGATCGCGCAGTGCCAGATCCAGAGAAGGGAAGGTAAATTCCCCGGTCTTGTATAGCGCGGCGACGATTCTGGCGCGAAAATGGGCAGCATCCCCCGGTTCGGGTTGCGCCGGGTTTTTAGCGGGCGTTGCCTGGCCGGTCTGCTTGAGATCGGGGACACTCGGACCGGGATAGACTTCGAGAACGGAAAAATCGCCGATCTGCGCGCCGATCTGGGGAAGGCGGACTCCGTATCCCTTGGGCAAAAGAACATCCAGATCTATCCGGATCGGATCTCCGATTGTGGCTTTCTGGGGTTCGGCGTGTATCCGGACATCCGCCCCTTGCGGAGCCGAAGGGGGCGCCTCCTTAGTGCTTGAGGTCTGCGCGGCGGCAGATACAGCCGCTATCCAAAGAGTCAGGAAGAAAAGAAGATCGAGCCCCGGGCGCATGCCATAACTTCGTGCCACTAATGTGAAAACCCTTTCGCGCCAGGAAAAGATTTTGAAACCGCAGATGCACGCAGCGCGGCAAGCCGCAACCAAAGAGAGGTTCAAGCCGGATTTACCCAAGCGGCTTGCCGCGCTGCGTGAAAAAGGCGGCTTGAAGATTTCTTTCCGATTCGAAAAGAATCTGACTGTTAGCAGTGCAGATGCACGCTGATAAATAATCCGTTCGTGGTTCGCGGTGCGCGGCTCCGCTGTGGAGGTCCGGGAACCGTGAACCGCGAACCGTGAACCTTTGCCTGTAGTTACGGCAATGACGCGCCACGAAGATCGGAAAATGTTTCGTGGAACAGAACTCTGACGTCTGCCCCGGGCCTCTTTTCGTCCCTGCGCTGGATTCAAATCGTTCATATCCCTGCCGGGGCCCCAAACATCCTACCGGGCCCGCCGGGCTCTCTCCTCGAAGAAGCGGATCAGCGGGACATCATAGGGCTTGGATGTGTTGATGGCGATGTGGTCCATTCTCTGCGATTGAAAAAGCTTCGCCAGCTTTGCGCGGTTCTTCTCCCAGTTTGCGCGATAGGAGTCGCGCACCGACCTCAACGAGGTGTCGAGGTAGGCGATCTCGCCCGTCTCGGCGTCGCGCAGCTCGAGGATTCCCACATCGGGAATTTCCTGTTCTCTGGGGTCGACGATCTGAATGACGATCATGTCGTGCTTCCTGTCGGCGACCTTCAGCGATCGGTCGAAGCCCTGGTCCAGCAGGTCTGAAATCAGGAACACCACGGCGCTTTTGTGGATCACCAGGTTCAGGTGATCGAGGGCCTCCTGAATGCCGGTGCCCCTGCGCTCCGGCTTGTAATACAGCATCTCGCGGATCAGGCGCAGGACATGGGTGCTGCCGCGCCGGGGAGGGATGAATTTCTCAACCCGGTCGGTGAACAGCATGGCGCCCACACGGTCGTTGTTCTTGATAGCTGAAAAAGCGATCAGGGCCGAGATTTCGGCGGCGATTTCCCCCTTGGTTTTCTGGGCGGAGCCGAACGAACCCGATGCGCTGGCGTCCACCAGAAGCATGACGGTCAGTTCGCGCTCTTCCACATAACGCTTCACAAAGGGGTGGCCGGTCCGCGACGTTACGTTCCAATCGATGGTCCGGATATCGTCTCCGTGCTGGTATTCGCGAACCTCGTCGAATTCCATTCCGCGGCCCTTGAAGACGGAATGGTATTCACCGGCCAGCGACTCGTTCACGAGCCGGCTGGTGGTGATCTGAATCCTGCGAATCTTCCGGATGATCTCTCGGGGCAACATTGCTTCACGGGACCTGGACGGCGTCGAAGATCCGGCTGATTATGGTCTCTGTGGTTACCTCTTCGGCCTCGGCTTCATAGCTGAGGATGATCCGGTGCCTCAGGACATCGAGGCCGATGGCCTTGATGTCCTCCGGGGTCACATAGCCGCGCCCTTTCACAAAGGCGTGGGCTCGAGCCGCCTGCGCCAGGAAGATCGTCGCGCGCGGCGAGGCGCCGAACTGGATCAGGTCCTTGATATCGAGCTTGAAATCCTGGGGTTTCCGGGTGGCGAGGACCAGCTGGACGATGTAATTTTTTATCCGTTCGTCCATGTAAACTTCCTTCACCACCTCGCGCACGCGCAGAATATCGGATGGCGAAACTACCCTGGCCACGGCGATGGGATTATCGTTCGCCATCAAGTCCAGAATCTGGCGTTCCTCCTTGGCATCCGGGTAGTCGATCTTGAGCTTGAGCATGAACCGGTCGATTTGAGCTTCGGGCAGAGGATAGGTGCCCTCCTGCTCGATCGGGTTTTGCGTCGCCAGGACAAGGAACGGTTCGGTGAGCGGGTAGGTGTTGTCGCCGATGGTCACCTGCCGTTCCTGCATCGCTTCCAGCAGCGCGCTTTGAACCTTGGCCGGCGCGCGGTTGATTTCGTCGGCCAGAAGGATGTTGGTGAATATCGGGCCCTTTTTCGGAGTAAAGGTGCCTTCTCTCTGGTTGAAGATCATGGTCCCGACGATGTCCGCGGGGAGAAGATCGGGCGTGAACTGGATGCGTTGAAACCTGGCGTCGATGGCGGAGGAGAGTGTTTTTACCGCGAGAGTTTTTGCAAGTCCGGGCACGCCCTCGAGCAGGATATGGCCGCGTGTAAAAAGCCCGATCAAAAGGCGCTCGACCATGTATTTCTGCCCGACGATGACCCGGTGTATTTCCCCGACGAGTTGCTGCAGGAAAGCGCTCTCCTCCCTGACCTTCCGGTTGATTTCCTGAATCTGCGTGGCTGCTTCCATTCGTCCTACCTCGTTTTCCTCTTGATTACGCTGGAGATCCCAAATCGATCGATTATTTTCAGGGATAAAAAGGCTGCACCGTGGCTGCGGGCAGGTGCAAAGGAATAATACTAGAAAAGGGAAGGAAGGTTTGCAATCGGCGATTCTTCGGCGCGCAAAAAAACCCACCACGAATTCCACGAATTCCACTTTTTATATTCATTTTAAATCAGTGGAATTCGTGGAATTCGTGGCGACGCTTTTGACGTCCCTCTAAGTGAACAGCATTGGGGTTAGGCGCCGTAATTCCGGAGTTCACCCCTTGTTGAGCGAATTGAGGAATTCGGCGTTGTTGTCGGATTTGCGCAGCTTGTCGAGCAGAAGATCCATGGCCTCGTCGATGGACAGGGGATTCAAGACCTTCCGCAGGACCCAGATCTTGGCGAGATCCGCGGACGGCACCAGCAACTCCTCCTTGCGCGTTCCGGAGCGGTTGATGTCGATGGCGGGAAAGATCCGTTTGTCCACCAGTTTCCGGTCCAGGATGATCTCCATGTTGCCGGTGCCCTTGAACTCTTCGAATATCACGTCGTCCATGCGGCTGCCGGTGTCGACTAAGGCGGTTGCCATGATGGTCAGACTTCCGCCTTCCTCGATTTTGCGGGCGGCCCCGAAAAATCGCTTCGGCTTCTCAAGCGCGTTGGCGTCGACGCCTCCGGAAAGAACCTTGCCGCTCGATGGAATGATCGCGTTGTAGGCGCGGGCGAGGCGGGTGATGCTGTCCAGCAGGATGACGACGTCTTTTTTGTGCTCAACCAGCCGCTTGGCCTTTTCCATGACGATCTCGGCGACCTGGACGTGGCGCGAGGCCGGCTCGTCGAAGGTGGAGCTGATGACTTCCCCCTTCACCGAGCGCTCCATGTCGGTTACCTCCTCCGGGCGCTCGTCGATCAGGAGCACGATAAGAAAAATCTCGGGATGATTTGCGCTGATGGAGTTTGCCAGATTCTGCAGGATCATGGTCTTGCCCGCGCGCGGGGGGGATACGATCAGGCCGCGCTGGCCCTTTCCGATCGGTGTGAAGATGTCCATGACCCGGGCGGAGAGGTTTTCCCGGATGGTCTCCAGCTGAATCCTTTCCAGCGGGTAGAGCGGCGTCAGGTTGTCGTAGAAGAGCCTGTGCCGCGCCTCTTCCGGGGGCTCGAAATTTACCGCATCGACCTTGACCAGAGCGAGGTAGCGCTCGCCTTCGTTGGGCATCCGGATTTGCCCCGAGACGATGTCGCCGGTGCGCAGGTCGAACTTCCGGATCTGCGACGGGGAGATGTAGATATCATCCGGCCCCGGCAGGTAGCTGTAGTCCGGTGACCGCAGAAAACCGTAGCCCTCGGATAGCGCCTCCAGAACTCCCTCGGAGAAAATCAGCCCGTGTTTCTCCGCCTGGGCCTGCAGGATCGCAAAGATCAGGTCCTGCTTGATCAGTTTGCCGGCCTCCGCAATTTTGTATTTTTTGGCGATCTTCGACAGCTCCTTGATGTTCAGAGCCTGCAGCTCGCTGATGTGGAGCTGCTCCCCTTCCTTGTCGAGAGCCTCCTGGATGGACATTTTTCTTTCTTCGGTGGCGTTGGTCGGCCGTGAATCCTTCTCCGCCATAGGACTCCTATTTGGGATGCTTATCGCAGCGATCTGGATGCAGTGGATTCAGGAAGTACGACTTATCATAACCCCCTCTCGGGCGCAGGGTCCAGCACAAAGCTGCCAAGCAAAAACACGAAGGCCACCAATCCCGTGGCCTCCGTGTCTTTGCCGCCTATGTCGCTGAGGAGCTAACTGACTCCAAGTTCGGATTTGGCCTTTGCCAGAACCTGGTCCAGTCCGTCGAGGCTGTCGTTATGGCGTGCTTTGTAGAGGTCCTCGAGGTACTGCTTCGCTTTTGCGGCGTTGGCCTTCCCCAGCACCAGGGCCTTGGCGAAATAGGGGATTGCGCCCTCCGGGTCCTTGCTGTTCCACTTGGACATGCCGATGTAGTAGTAGGGTACGTCGTCCCCCTTAGGTGAAAAAGAGATTACTTTTTCAAACAGCTCGATTGCCTTGGGATAGTCCTTCCGCTTGTATGCCTCCACGGCCTTTGGATTCCAGTATGTTGCTCGATAGATATTCCATTCTTCATTCTTCACTCCCTCTGGAGTTTTATCAGGGAATGCCTCTACTACCTTTGATAGCAATTCCATACCTTTTGCATTGTTCTGCTTTTGAAAGCAAACCCGCATCATCTGCAGGGCCATGCCGTATGCTTGGGTTATCGGGAATTCGGCCAGGACCTTATCCCCGTAAATCAAATACTTGTCATAGTTCTGCATCTTCAAATATATATCGGCAAGCTGTGCTGCCATGGCCTTATCAGGCCCAGCGGCATAGATTGTCTCGCCCATCTCAGCTGCTTTCGGCAGATTGTTGGCCTGATAATAGACCTGCAGAAGTACCGTTTGGATTGACTTCAAGGAGGAGGGAAGTATGTTTTTGAGAAAATCACTGGCGCCAGGTTCAGGAACCGCCGCTGCCTGGACCGTCTTCTCCGTGGGCATGAGTTTTAGCAGTTCTTCCTCCATCGAGGTTACCTTAGCCCAATCCTTATTCTGGAGATGCGGAGCGACGCACTCCTGATAAGCCGATGCCACGTAGCTGAGCGCCTTTGATATTGGATGTTCCTTCATGAAAGCTATAAGCAGGGCGGCTCGCTTTGGAAGGTCGGTTTCCTTCCTGATGTTTTCATACTGGGCGTAATCTTTTCTGAACTGATAATCGGAAACTGGAGATATCTTATCCTGCGCGCCGGCGAATGAGGCGCAAAGAGCGATCGCGATCGCCATTGCGCCGGCAATTTTCAATGCTCGGGTCATAGTTGACTCACTCCTGCATAGAGATCGAACAAACTTAGGTTGGCCATTATGGCGCCGACTTGCGGGAAACCACCCGAACTCATCGGAAGACAATAGTTCCGACGGTACGGGTCCCGCTGCCGAGACCTTTATTTTAAGGTTCTAACGGATTGGGATGTTATGTCAAGCCAAATTACCTCTGCCGAAGGCAGTATTACAAAAACGCCAACCGGAGAGAACTTGAAGGCCTCGATACCCGTGGTGTGGATTCGACTTTGAGGGGTCATCAGGGCCTTCAAGTTCTCTCCGGTTGGCGTTTTTGAGCGATGCTCAGTTGTTGGGCGTTCTTTTGAGAAGCCAACGGTTCCCCGGGTACCAGCGCATCCTGAGCAGCTCGTATCGCCCTGTGAGCTTGACTCCCCTGAAGACGAGGTCCAACTGCTTTACCGACACATGCGAGATGTCCACCTCGCCCTCATCCCAGGTGTGGACACGGCCCTCTCCAAAAGCCTCTTCTCTGAAGACTTTTGCGCCGGCATCCGCTGCTGCAAACGATTCTCTTTCGATGGCGAGTCTCTTCTCACCCGCGCGGCAGGCCGGTTCTCGCAGAAGGGACCAGCTACGCATCACTTCCGCCTGGATCAGGCGCAAATCGAAATGAGGCCTCCCGGCGCTGTGGCGATGGACGACGAATCGAGAGGTCATAGCCGGTCATCCCGAGATGCTTGCCCCTGTTGGGAAAATATGACAGAATTTTCCCCTAAAGACCATGGATATCCAAGTTGAATCCCGTGAGGACCGGCGGATCGTTCGAATCAAAGGCAAAATCACATTCGAACACTGCACGTTTTTCCAGAGCGAAATGGAACCTGTGCTTGCCGCGGGTGTGCGCGAAGTCGTGATCGACTTCAAGGACGTTCCCTTCATGGACAGTTCGGGAATCGGTGAAATTCTGCGTTTGTTCAAGCTGATGCGGGAACGTGATGGCAGCCTGGTTCTCATCAATCCAAATCAGAAGCTGCGCAATCTGTTTACCATGTACCGCTTCCACAAGTTTATGAAGATCCTGGAAGAGGTAGAAGCAGGCCAGGAATGAAGTCTTTCTTTTCTAAGCTTTTTGCGGTGCTCTTCTTGCTGCCCCTGATCGCAGCAGCCGCCTCGGCCGGGCCGCTGGTCTCGGGGGCGGGAGATCCCCAGGGACGTCCCCTCTTGCCGCCCAACCGGATGCCGGGAGCGCAGATGCCGGGAGCGGCGGCCGCCGCTCCGGCCGAAATGAAGATGCGCGTCGAGGACGGGTTCGTGACCGGCGAGATCCGGTCCACGCCCATTCAGAAGGTTCTCGAAGAACTGGCTGCCCGAACGGGACTGGTATTCGAGGTGTCGATACAGGAGGACGATCCGGTCACCATCACGTTTTACAAGGTGACGATCCAGGAAGCCGTCCAGCGTCTCACCGGTACGAACAACTCGATCTTCTACTACGGTGACGCCGCCGGCGGAAACAAAATCCAGATGGTTCGTATTTTCTCGCGCCCCGGAAAGACGCCGCAACCGAGTTTGCGCTATATCGGCACAGGTGCAGTCACCAGGAACGATGACGACATCGTTGAAACTCCCGAGCAGGCTGTGAAGGCCCTTGCCGAAAACAAGAAGGTGGATCTGCGTCAGAAGGCGGTAGAGATTCTGGTTGCGGCAAAGGGAGAAGCTGCCATACAGGCTTTGACGCAGGCGGTTGGCGACGCTGCGCCGGAAGTCAAGGTCGCCGCCATTGAAGGGCTTGCGACTTTGGGAGCCCGCAGCGCACTGCCGCAGATTTTGAAATGCCTGGGCGACCCTCATCCCGGAGTGCGCCAGAGCGCGATCGTTGCCGTAGCGCTGCTGGGGGATGCGGTAAACCTTAAGGAATTGCTGCCCCTGCGCAAGGATCCTGATGCCAGCGTGGCTACTGCCGCGGAGACGGCAATAAAAAAACTCTCGACGCGGCGCCCGGGACCATGAATCGGGCGGCTAGGAGCCTGTCCGAGAATTCGGAGGGGTCGCGCGCATGGGGCTTGCGGGGCGAGATCAAGGCGCGAGGAGGAGGCGATGTCGGTGTACATCG
>Ga0315273_10006020_pt1 | contig 15063 bp, 13 predicted proteins | sample YL17G02_0_MG_FD_205753 | JGI IMG/M metagenome (GOLD analysis project Ga0315273, IMG submission 205753) | Sediment microbial communities from Yellowstone Lake, YNP, Wyoming, USA - YL17G02_0 | ecosystem: Environmental > Aquatic > Freshwater > Lake > Sediment | place: USA: Wyoming | collected...
CACCATCTTCAGCCCAAATTGTATCTCCACCCCCAGTATTATCAACACCATCAGCGAAACCTGCAGGCATATTAATAGTAATCTCATCCCAATCAAGGCTCTTTGTAAGATTGTTTGGGAGATGTGCGTTGCTTAAAGTTCCAGTAACACTAGCATCGTCTGATAAATTAATAGGAAGACTAGCACCACCATCGCCCCCACCATCAACACCACCTATAGTATGAAAATCATTAGAACAAGCAGCTTGTACATCGGCGAGGGTTACGTCGTCGTCGGTAAGGTTGCCATTTATTCTAAAAGTTGTACTATCTAATACTATACCATAACCAGCAGTATAAGTAGTATTAGCGTCAGTACCATCAGCAAAATCTGCGGGAGTACCATTAAGGTCTGACCATTGAACTCCATATATTCTATCACCGCTGATGTTACCATCAACACTTAAGTTTCTTCCTATAGTAACATCATTTGAAGTTGTTACATCACCATCTAACGCTAAAATACCTGCGTCTGTTACAGACTCAAAATCATCTGCAAAAACGGTATCTGTTGATGTTAAATTCTGTACATACTGAGAATCAGAAGTTCTATTACTTTGACCAAGTTCATAAGCTCCATATCCAGTATTTATTGTTGCAAATGTAACAGCGTTGGTTGTTTTAACATTTTGGTCCATCCCATATAATTCATTTAATCCCAAACCTGTATTTAAAGCTAACGTTGATATATAACCCGTTGATGATAAATCAACTAAAGATGTTCTTCCCAACGCAGTTAAATTATTACTAATACTTAAAGAACCAACCATATTATCGTCGGCGTTATTAGTTAAGTAATCAGTATGAGCTTGAGTATTATTTTGAGAATGGTTATAAGCTGTATTAGCATAATCACCACGACCAGCTGTGCCAGATGTGGTACCTAGAGTAAGGTCATTAGAAACAAAGGTAATAGGAGATACAGTTGTACAAAATTTTAGAGTTGGGGTATTTGTATTTGAAGTATCTATCCAACCATCACCTGTAACGCAAGAAGTGGGAGCTACATCTCCTATAAAAATTTGAGTTTTTTTAGTAGACGCTTCTGATAACGAAGAAACACCCAATAACATGCCTAATAAAATTATAAAAGTAATTAGTTTCTTCATTAGTTATTTCCTATAATTAACCAATTGCTTCCATTAGATACTATATTTACATACATATATTGAGCTTCTAATAAATAAGTAAGTTGTCCATCTATAGTTTCTGAATCATTTCCGTCAATTGTTATGACATCCATAGACGAATCTATCTTTTTAATACATAACATTTTCGTTGCAGTAGCAGCAGGTGGCAAGGTTAAAGTAAAACCACCTCCACTAGCAAAAACTACATTCTCATTTACAGTTAAAGTTGCTTCACCTGTACGTAAAGAATATGTAACAGCACCATCACCTGTATTAGAACCTTCTAACTCTAAATCTGATTTTAATGTTGCTAACGAATTAACTTCTGGCACTCCACTACCAGAAGTAGTCCTATATATTAAACTACCAGTAGCCATATCCGCCATTTTAGCTAATGTAATAGCTTGGTCGTCTATATGCTTGGTCTTAATCTTACTCATCAGTTATTACTACCTTTCAGCTCGTTTTAAGGTTTGTCATGAGCACTTTTATTTTAATACGTATAACTGACTATAATTTTATCATTTTCTTCTAATAAAGACTGTAATCCTAAAGCACTCCAGTTTAATCTTTTAATAAGTGAACCATTAGTTATTACTGTAAAATCTATAGTATACTCTTGTTCAATACCACCGACAGGAGTAACTTGAACTGCTGTAGGAGTAGTGGGAACTTCAGCTAAATCTACATATTTATTACCAAGAATGCCTGATGTTATAGTTAAAATTTCAACTTTTTTAACTTCAACATCAGCTACACCTGCTAAATCTGCTATAGATTGAGCAGTTACTGTTTTCAAAATACTATTATCATCTGCGTCTTGAATTAATACTTTGTCAGTTCCTGCTACAGTTGCAGCAGTTAATGTAGCTCCATCTAAAGCACTTTTTACATTAGCTTCATCTGTTACATCGGCACCATCTTCTACATTTAATATATCTAAGGCATCTGCTTTACTTAAAACCTCTTGTGGACCAGTGCCAGAAGTGGTTCTACCAATAAAACTATTGGTAGCCATATCAACATTTTTGGCTAATGTTATTGTATTATCTGCAATATATTTACCTTTTAATTTTGCCATTTTACTTCTCCTATTTTATTTAAATTAATTACTTATAATTCTTTATTAATATATGTAGTCAACTGATATTATATCTCCTTCCTCTAAAAGAGACTCTAATCCCAATCCATTCCAGCTTAACCTACGTATGCTAGAACCGTTAGTTATAACTGAAAAATCTACACTATATAGCTGTTTTATCCCAACAACGGGGAAAACACCAACTGCGGTAAAATCTAATGGAACATGAGCTAAATCTACATATTTATTAGAAATATTTGTTGCAGTTAATGTTATGTTTTCTATCGTCTTTGTCTGGTCGCCTGTATTAGTTCCACTCGTCGTATTAAGTACTGACAACTGAGCGTCAGTAACATATCGAGCGTTAAGACTATCGGCTATATCAGCAGTAGTGGCTGCCGAACCAGAAGTAACAAGACCTTTAGAATCATAAGTAATCTTAGTTTGTGTACTACCTACAATGGCAATATTTTCATCAACTTTACCATCTAAAACAAGCTGTAAATCTGTTTGATTAATAATACTACCAGTTATACCGCCCCAGACAGTAGGCACTCCACCTGCTGCCGCTTCTACTATTGCGTCATATACATTAGTAGCGGAAAAACCAGAAGCAAAAAAAGGAATAGCAGCTGCAGTTGCAGCTTTAAAACTACCGTCAGCATTTAGATAAGTACCAATAGAAGTATCTAAAATCTGAAAATTACTATCCCATTCGTCTTTCCAACCTACTTCTGCCAAAGAAGGATTGTACAGATTTAAGTTACCTGTATATGTACCTGTCATCAAGGCTCCTTAAATTATTGCGTAAATTCCAGATGAATTCTTCTTAAATATTCCTATCGTCTTACTTATCATATCAGAAGTAGACATTGGGTTTTTGATAGTTACTGCAAAATCAGGAGTCTTATACGACTTATTCTCAGGATTAATGATAATAGCAGCTACAGTAGCAATTAGATTACCTTCGGCTTTACTAGGAGTTGGATAAATAGAATCTCCATCGGTAATATCTATCTCGAAGTCAGCATATCTATTAACGCTAATTAAAGCTAGTGCATGTTTAATATAGCCTGTTAATTCATTATCCGAATAATTACTATAATAAGTATAATTTATCTCTACTACATCATCAACCAATAAACCACTAGTCACTGTGACTTTCTTTAAAGAGGCATCATAAGTATACGTTACTCCGCTAGTTTCATCATTTACCGATACAGCAGAAACTGCTTGAGCATTTGGCTCAGATAATGTAAAGACATAACTAGTTGTAAAACTACCTATGTCTACTCCATTTTTAATAGTATCGCCTAATACATTGCGTAATAAAGCTATAATTGTTGTTTTATTTTCTGCCATATATTGTCCTTTTAGTTACTAAGTTAAATTCTTTTGGTGGGGGAGACCGAAGCCTCCCCACGTTTAACTTTTAACTATATCACAAACTATTTCTTATGCACGGGTGAATTCAGAAACTGCGTACGGATTTGTGACAGCAGCAGTCATCTGTTCATAACCAGTAATAGAAACAGCAAGATACCTTGAACCACCAACAACTGATACAGGGTTCGGACTCGTGAAAATAATACGTTCAGGAGCAGGTGCATTCTCATACAACACTCCACCCAGTTGTTTTACAGAATCAAGTTTCTTCCGAACGAACAGAAGAGGTTTACCTAATTCAGTGTCAACAGCAACGAGATACGCCTTCGTTACCCCAAGAATATCCGTTCCAACCACACCACCCGAATTGTCCAGGTCAACGCTAAACTGAGCCGCCCCACCTGCTAACGAAATACGAGTTTTTTCAACGTTCAAATCTTCAAAAGCTTGACTAACCGATTGATACTTATTGTCATTCCAGTTCCAAAGCTTGATATCCTTATCGCATTGTGCGCCCACAATAAGTTTAAAAGTATCGCCATAATCTTGTACATCTTCAATCATCGTAATCAAATGCGGGAAACTAAAACGAGTAAAACCAGAACCGAGCGTATTTTGATTACCAACGCCAGAAGCAGCAGCTGCCAGCAATGTAATAATCTTGTACGTTTCATAAGAATTCATCGCACGATTAATCGTAGCGTTCTTACGAGCAAAAATTGATTCTTTGCGATTCAAGTAATCCGTTAGTTTAATGTAATACTCAGGCGATGCAACGTCCGTAAAAGACAGCAAAGACGGAGTATCAGAGGCTACATTTTCTTGTGTTACCGCACCATTTGATGTGATAATATAAATCTTGTCCGTGGCAACCAAAGCATCAAAATAATACGTATAATCTTCTGGCTCAGCAGTATCAACTTCGCAAAGTTGAGTTACGAGCGTCGGGTAAGGCTTCCTTGGGTCTTTCGGCTCACCGATAATCTTAGCAAGTTCCAGTCCATCAATATTCTTCATAATTTTTCTCCTAAATAAATTTTGTTTTAAATAATGTTTACTTCACTAAGAGGTCAAATTACACGCCGTAGGCTTGTTTTAAAACTCTTTTTTGTACTTCTTTTAACTCATCATCAGCAGCTTTATCTTTGCTACCCTTAGTTAAATCAGTCTTAGCTTGTTCATCAACAACTGGTTCAACCTTTGGCGCTTTAGCAGCCAAAGCTTTAAGTTCAGCATTTTCTTTCTTCAATAGAGCCATCTCGTATTTGACTTCATCAAGTATGTCAGCATCTTCCATACCCGCTGCAAAATCACCGAGGGTTTCTTTCCTACTAGCCAATTTGGCTTGTCTAATTTCTGCATCTCTGCGGTCTAACTCAGCTTGCGCTAAATCTTTCGCTTTCGTAATCTCTGCAACTTGTGCCTTAATAGAAGCAAGTTCAGTGTCTTTATCAGCAATAGTTTTTTCTGTTGCTACTTTTGCCGTCTCTTGCGCAGTAGTAAGCTCTTGAATCTGCGTCTTCAAAGCCGCAACTTCTTTAACTATTTCTTTATAAAGCTCAACTTGTTCGTCAGTCGTAGCTTGTTCGTATTTTTCGATAATATCCTTCATATTTAACTCCTTCGCTTTATTTAAAATACGTAGTTGTACCGCTTTAGATGATATACCAAGTTTGGTAAAAGTATCCTTGACATTGTCTTCTTCAAGACGTGCTAAGGCAATTCTAACATGGGTAGCGTCATGTAAGGGAAACATACGTACTTTCCTGCGTTTTCCGCTATTAATATTTTTTATTTTTTTAATTACAGCAAAATCACTATCAATTAATTTAGTTCTTTCTTGTATAGATAGATGAGCAATCTCAGGTAATTGAATAGACTTATAGTCCATTTCTTTCTGAACAAAAGCTTCTAGTTCATCAAAATTACCATCAAATTTCTGAAAACTATCCATAAAAGATTGAGAAATCTCTTCATCTTCTTCATCCTCTTCATCCTTTACTGGTTTGCCTTGTTTAATAACCTCAGACGAAGGCGTTAAGTTTACACTTACCTTAGTCCCGCTAGGTTGATACGTAACAATCACAGTATTGGTTGTAAAATCTATTGCAGACACCTCTCTCCAACATTCTTCTTCGCCTTCATGCCAAGGCACTTCTTGTAACGCTCTTAGTATCATATCAAATTCATATTCACAATAATTTGCTTTATCTAAGATTTTAGGATGCTTTTCTACAATCGCTTCAGTTACTTTAGCTTTTAATTCTTCTAATGTTCCTTCATACCAAACAGGAACTTCTTTTAGTTTATTAACAAGTGATAAAGAGTGCTGAGCTTGTTGAAAAGTATCTATTGGATAGTGTCCATTTTTATCCTTAACTTTAATATTCTTAGCATTAAAAACATAAGCAGACGTTTCAAATACGTGCTTAGTTGGTTCAACCATTACTTTAGCAAATTCTAAAACTCGATTATTTTTTGCTAATTCAAGTACGCCCGCTCCAGGAAACGCTGGTTCAGAAGCAATTAGTAACGCACCACCAGCAAATTCAATATTAATCAAATCATAGTCGCCATCTTCTCGTTGAGAATGGTCGCCCCATGCTTCAAAACTAATCCCTAGCTTTCCTTCTTTCATGCATTGCTTTATAATATCGTAATCTTCAGGAAAGTTACCCTTAAAGAATATACCATAACATACTATTTCATTACCTTCTAGAGCAGCATCCAAATGATAGCCCACCACTCTCTTTCTTAGATGGTCAAAATCAATCGCTTTACCTCTTAAAGTACCTAAAGCTCTGATAACTTCATCTTCTGGCAAAGAACAACCATTAAGATTAGTTCTATCAATATAAGCATAAGTTCCTTTAAAGACCGCCAAATCGTTACATGGTAATTGTACACCAAATTTTGCAGCTATTCTTTCCAACTCTCCGTCTTTTGAGCCTGCTTCCAGAATCTCATAACGAGTATTTTTGGACATATCTGCAAGCCATTTTTCAGCTACATGCAATTGTTTCATTTTATTACTCCTCTAAATCAAATAGTGATGTTATTATTCTTCTTAAATCTCGTTTACCTATTACTTGTTCGGATAATTTAGTAAAAACCTTTTTTATGCCATCTGCATCTAAATTCATATCTACACAGATACTTTTTATCCCTGTCAAATCTATATTGGTAGCAGAGATAATTTTCTTAGTGCCTTGAACTTTAGTTTCAATTTCTATACTATCTAAAACTTTACCAATAAAAGATTGCATTTCAGTAACTGAAGAGCTTTTAGTACCATAGAGCTTTTTAAAAAGTTCTATAGTACTTTTTTTAAGACCCTTTATATCTAAAATGCTTTCTATATCAACTGACGTAGTACCATCTGCAGCCAACGTCATTTCATTTATTTTTTTAATAATACCAACTAAAATAAATGTTTCAATCATCTCTTTACTAACTATACCAAAAACATCATATAAATCTTGAATTATAAAAGCTTTCGCTCCAATAATGTCATATTCTAACCAGAAAGGAATACGAGTAATAGGTTTTTCATAGTAAGTAGTATCACCACCACTTCCTCCAGGGAATGGAATTACTTCTACTATCCCACCCCAGGGCATGACTCCCCATTGTCCGTCACCCCATCCAGTCATATTACCAACCTTGTCTTACTCTAAGAACCATGTTTATATAATTAGTTACAGTAATACGGCAAATTTTAACAAACCTAGAAACTACTGCAATTATAGACCCAGTACCAATTTGTAAAATTCCACAATTGCTACGATTTTCTACATGACCAAATAAACCTAATGAAGTACGAGTATCTAAATCACTCATTGCAATATAACCGAGAAACTAGTAACTCGGTTATTAGCATCAAAGTTACCAGTAACTGCATATTTAGCTGTTATACCAGTTAATTTATTATGAATAGAAGCATTAGCCGCACTATTATAACAATAAATCATAGAAGATATTTTGTTGCCATTAGAATCTCTAATAATATCATCTTCAACATGATTTTCTAAAGTCATACCTAAAATTCTTTGTAAAGCTAACCCAGTACTGCCTAATGCGCTATGGTCTAAAATAGGTTCATTCCAAACAGCGTCTGCTATATCTTCTGGACTAGTTCCTGCACTAATATTATCCAAAGCTTCTCCTACGCTACCTGTAGAAGTATGTTGAGCGATAGGCACGTCCCAAACTTCATCTGGATGATGGGCATGAGTCGGTAATATAACATATCCTGTAGTAGTATCAGGAATATGAATCCAATTTTCTTTCACTGTTGCAACTTTAGTCGTTCCATTATAAGTAGTAATAATTCCTATTTGGTCTGCGCCAGCACCTGAACGAATAAAAACAGTTTGCCATTTATAAGCATTATTATAATCTGAAGCATTTGCATTAAGAGTTATTGTATTTATTGTTCCACCTTGAGCAAGTCCTTCATTAACATGTTCTCTGCCTGAATGAGGAACTATAACAAATTCGCTTGTAGTATCTGGTAATATTTTCCAATCTCTGTCTACTGTTGCTATTTTTGAAGTACCATTATATTGGAATATTAACCTTGATTGTCCTGCACCCGTTCCTGTTACTATAACTATTTGAGATGGGTCATAAGCTCCGTTAAGCGCACTAGCACCTGTATCTAATTGAATTTGATTTGTTCCTATTCCTGAACCTTGCGCATAATTATTACGAATAATACCTATAGTTTCAGCAATAAGAGCTTTATTTAAAAGACCCTCATCATTTACTATAACACCACTACCTGTATTGTCTTCTAATAACCCAACACCAGAAACTATTATTGTTCCTGCTGTAATAGTAGAATCTAAAATTATTTTACCGCTAAGAATACCTATTCCTATTTCTTCAGATGCAGAAGACAAATTTTTAATAGTTATTATCCCGCTATAATTAGGCATGGCTAAATCTTGCCCGCTACCGCCCATATCTATAATAGGACAACTGTCTTGGTCTATTGTATAGCAATTAGAAATAACAGCTTTTTCATCACCATCAAGATATATTGTACCATATAAACCAGAATTTCTAATCTGTTCATTCACATAGGATATATCACCAACGCTGCATTCTTCTATCTGAGTACCACCATCGAGTATGCCTGTTAAAACACAATCTAATATAAAAACATCAACACAATTTGTAGCATTACTTATATAAATAGAAGTAGACGTTCTGGACTTTCCTATCAACGTAAATCCTTGTATATCACTACCACCATCTATGGTCATACTAGTATTTATAAATAATGTATCAAAACCCCGCAGATTAGCTATATAGAGAGCATCAGCTAGATTATTTACAGGATATGCCACTGTCCCATAAGGATAACCAACCCCAGAATAACTACTGTTTATATCAAGACTGACTCCTCCATTAAAGCTAGCATATTCAAGTTCTCTTGTCTGAATTAATCCTGCTGAATTAGAGGCACGAACAGATACTTGATTAAGATTTAATCTATCGGCTATATTGCTATTTGCTCCAACGAGATTAACTGCATATGCTCCATCTTCAAAAGTAATAGTGTAAGGAGTAAGAATCTCAACTACCCTTGCTAATTGCACGCCAGAAATTGTCACAGTTGTATTATGATTATGTGTCTTTTGAAATGTAATTCCTTCTCCATCTTCCCAATTTTTTAATTCCAAACGAAAATTATTAATATTCAATTCTCGTATTTCAATAGGGGTAACTTGAACTTGAAGTAAATCTGCTTTAGGAATCGTAATAACAAAAGTAGATGGATTAACAGAAATTGCCATTACGTTCCTCCACGATATGCTTTTATTTGTAAGTTAACAACTAAATTTCGTAAATCTTCTATACTTTGATTTGTTTGTCTTAGTTGTCCTTCTAACAAATCAATCTTTGCTTGCGAATCTCTAACTATTCGTCTTGTTTCGTTTCCATGGTCAACAGCTGCACGAACATTCCTTGTAGTAGTCTCTTCAAATATCTGTCTAAACTCTTTTTCTCCGCTTTCCATGCTTACTCATCTCTTACTAATTGAACTGTTAAAGAAAGTCCAGCACCAGTATCTATTTCACCACTAAGTGCACCTTGTTGATAATAAGGATTAGTTGTTGATTTTCTAGCCCATCCTATTACGTCTTGATTACTAGACCAACTTCTTATATCTTCTATATATCCATTTGTATCTGTTGTTCCACTAATAACAGCAAAAGTCGCTTTTATACTAGCACCACTAGCAGTCGCCGCTGTAATCGAAGCCGCAGTTGTATAAGTATAAGTAGAAGAACTACCATATGTTATAGAAAAAACACCATTATAAACATCGTCATTTGTTACGCCTGTTATAATTATCTTATCACCTGTTATTAATCCATGACTAGAGTGAGTAACTGTAGCCGTCGTTCCTGTTCCAGCTATAGTGACAGTCGCTTCAAAAGGTTTATTTGTTCCATTAGCTACCCATAATAAAACAATGGCAGTTACAATTGCATTACCAGTATTTAAATCTTTTACTGTAACGCCTGTAGTAACTTGACCTGAAACTACAGAAACAGAACCACTACCTGTCTTATATACGCTAGGAGTAGCATATCCTGTACCTACATTTATTGTTAATGTTTGTCCTGAAGCTACTGAAACTTTTATCGCTTCATTACCACTACTACCATCACTTGTTGCATAATTAGTTAAATAATTATTCCAGTTCATCGAAGTCGAAGCGGCAATCGTTCCTAAATCAATAGCATGATTGCCACCATCACTAACAAAAGTACAATCAGTAAATAAACTCAACGCAGTTGCAGAAACTGATACAGTACTTGTGCTATTCGTAATTAAACAACCATTAAACGACGCACTTCCTGCAGTAATTAAAGCGCAACGTCTAAATGTTGTATCATCTATTGTACTATTAGATTGGAAAATAAATGTATTCATATCTGTAAAAGTACATCCAGATATATTTACATCCGCATTATCTATTACTTCAAAATCTCCTTTTGATGCCGTAGTGGAAGGAGATAAACAAATAAAATTTATACCAGTCCAATCAACTCTGGAACTCGCATTACTAATTTCTATTTTATTAAATGCAGCATAAACTTTTCTTGTATCTTGAATAAATATATTTTTATTAGAATTTCTAAAATCAACTACTGGATTAATTGAGCCACCTGTATCTGCAGTTGTTGTTTCACTACTTCCTGTATTCGCATAAGAAAATGTTGTTGTACTTCCAACAACCGTAATAACCGCAGTAGCATTATACCCTATACCACCGACTCCTGTAATAACAACAGTATCACCTACTCGTAATCCATGAGCAGTAGATGTTGTTAGAGTTGCAACGTTAGCGGCACTTCTAGCTCTATTAGATGTAGTTTTTACTACATCTCCTAAAACCATAAGTCCTTTCCAAAGATAACCTCCATCAGTTACTTGAATAAGACCCCATCGAGCAGTTGTCGCATCGTTAAGAGCTGCAAAACCAGCAAAAGTAGCATAACCAGTACCAGAATCACCACCAGTAAAACGAGCTTCTGCTCTACCGTATCTAATCATATCGGTAACGTGGGGTTGTCCTTTAGCGACAGCAGCAGTCTGTCTTCCTCCAGAGCCGACTCCATAAATATTGGTCATACCCGTAGGTGGAGTACCGCCTGTATATTCTCCCGTGGGTGAAGGGTCAATAGGATTATTTACCCACTTAGCATAAGGAAATGGAGGAGTATCTTTTCCACCGACTGCCCATGCTTTCCAGTTAGCTAAACTACTTCCTATAACAGCAAGTCTTAAACCACCATTAGCATAAGTTTCTAGTGCAGTAGCAACACCATGACCATGCCAAACAAGAAATACTTGCCCTGTACTTAAAGTAACAGGGGAAGCCATTACACGACCTTGCGAAAATAATTGAGCTCCAGAAATATTGGTTTGCTGAGAAACAGTATTCGTTCCCTGTAAAGCTGACTCCGTGTCCGCTTCATCTGGTGCAGTTGCGTCAGACATACCCGTAAGTTCTCCCCAGGCAGTCGTATCGGAATCCGCTATCCAATCTATTAAATCATGCGTATATGTTGGTCCAGCCATTTATTTCCTCATCCATTATATAGAGAGCGGGGGGGTTAACTCCCCCGCTCTTATATCTATGTTTGTTAAACGTCTGAAGTTCTGATAGCCGTAATAGTTTGCGGAGAACTTGTTTGTGACCAAGCGGAAATAAATTGCTTAATACCAAAACCGTCACCTGCCGTACCACCATCACGAACAATAACAACCAACTGTCTTACACCAGATTGAACTGAAGTAAATGTTGCCGTAGTTGCATTAGCTAATTTATCTATATATGCAATATAGACATCATTACCAGTACTTGCTCCAACAACGTTAAAATCTTCATTTCCATCACCGTAATCACCGCCAGAAATATTAAAAGTTTTAGTACCACCAACCCAGCTCGAATAATAGAGTCGTCTTTCAAATCCATTATTATCTTTCACTCTAATCCAACCTATTGAAGGCGTATCTGCAGGAATCGCTTCCTGAACAACAACCGCAGTTATATTTGCAGCTGACAATGCAGTATCTAAAGACAATTGGTCTTTAGTAATCGCAGGGTCGCCATTAGTATCATAGCTCGAACCATTCCAAGGAGCTACCAATACTCTATCTTCACCTGAAGTCAATCCACCTACTGTGTTTTCAACATTATTCGGTGGTGTTATCACGACATCCGCAAGACTTGTAACTTTATCAGTAGCTGCTAAATCTGCTTTTTCAATACCAAAACCGTAAGCACCGATAATAGCTGAACCTGTTGATTGTCCGCAGAACGGTTTACTAATTGTTCTTGAAGTAACAGTTACATTAACTACACACGTTGCTGTTGAAGTTGCTCCTGTTATTGTTAGCCCATCTGTAGGTGCTATTCCAGTCAATATCTGAATCCACATAGTTGTTGCAGCACTAACACTATCAATAGCTAACATCATACCAGTTCCAGTATTCCAACTAATAGGTTCACACGCAAAGAAATCAGTAGCACTTGGAGTATCAACTACTATCTGATGCGTTATTCCTCTATATAGTTCTCCACTTAAACCAAATATTCTTTGAGTTGAGCTATCCCTAGTCAACCATTTCATTCTTTCATAAAACTGATTTATACTGTAAGGGTTATCCCATTCTGAATAATAATACTCATTGGTTGTATTATTATCTACATCTATAGCACGATAGCCATAACCTACATTATAAACAGCTTCTCCACCAGATGTAGCTGCATCCAAACCAGGAGTTATAGTTAGTGCATTTGTTACTATATTGGTTATCCTATACTCGCTGGTTCCTGTAGCTCCAATTGTTATAAATTCTCCAATAGCCAATGCCGCTCCAGATGCAACATTTAATGTAACTGCATCTTTTGCATTAACACCACTCACTGTTGTTCCACTATCTGTCTTTACATTATCTATAGTATTCCAACTAGCTACAGTTGCTGCAGCAGTAGTGTTGTTCAAATCTGATGAATCTGTTAACGCTAAAACGTTATTACCTCTTGAAGTTCCGTTAATATTAAACTCAGCATAGGTATTACCAAATCTACGACAAGTTCCAAGCAACCTACGACCATCAATATCACCACCAGAACCAATATAATCATGTACCAATATCATAAACCTATGAGATATACCTGCCGTTGCGTTTGCATTTAAACCTTGTCCTATTTGATACACATCAGCTGAATCCCAATCATTTTCTACTCCACCTGCTAAAACTGCTGTTACTGTATTTGATGTGTTAGCTGTAATAAGACCATTACTACCGTCTGTAACGTTATATACTGTATAACCTATCCATTGCCCAATAGTCCAAGTTGGACCCGTTGCTGTTAAAACAGACGCATTAGCAGAACCAGTATGAGTTCCTGCAACATTTCGATTCCACCAGTCATCAGTTAAAACTGCGCCATTTCTAAGAATCTGAATCTGAACGCTGCCATTACCAAAGTTTACGATACCATCCCAAATCATCTGGTCTACGCCTGCAGTTCCTTGTATAATAGAACCATCATATAAATGCTCTGCTTCTGTAGCGGTAATATTATAACCATTAATCAACGTTATAATGTTATCGGTTGAACGTCTGGATGGGTCGGTATTTGTAATATCAAGTTCATCATCACCTGTTGCTACCGCATTATCTGCTAATCCTTGCAACCATCTGTGAAATTCAATCACGGTTGCATAAGATGGAGCAGTGCCACCATGGTCATTACCAATATATCGAATATTTTTTGTTGCCCTTGTTACTTCCCAATCTCCAGCTACTATTGACATAATAAAACTCCTTTTACTTTTTATTTTTTAAAATACGTTTATAGAATTATTTTTTACTTATACAGCTCTGTAGCTTTTATCTTAAAACTCACTTTTAAACCTTTTTTTACTGTTAACGAAGGAGACCATTTAATTTTTAATTCTCCTTTCCCTTTCACCCCTAAATCTGAAGGAATTTTTAATATTTCAATTTCTGAATGTTCTAATTCTAATTTTATATCAATAACTTCATCAGCAGCATCGTTGTATAAATAAAAAGTATATTCTTTACTTTTGCCCGCTTCAACTATACCTAAATCTATAGTTTCTTCTATAATGTTTTCTTGTTTATCTAGGAGTTTCATTTATAACCTCCTCAGAATCTTTAATGAGAGCATCTAAAACTTTCTCTTGTTTACTTGCTAATTCAAGTTTTTTAATTTCTAATAGTTGCGCTAATGTAAATTCTTTAAAAGTTTCAGCAACTTCTACTTTATTCTTTAATATCCATTTACCTTGTTCAGTACATTTATAAACATTTTTAAGACCATTCCATGCGGTCTTTGCTGATAAACTTTCATCCATATTATCTATATTATCATTATATATGCTTCTCCAAATAGTTTGTCCACGCTGAGGAAGTACTTTAACATCTTCAGGTAATGCTTCATTAGTAGCAAAAATAGATTGATTATAATTTTTAGCTTCTGGACCTTGCTTATCAGGAGTAATTTCTTTTTCATCTTTATCAACATCAGGAACTGCTTCTCCTTCAGGGTCATTAGGATGTTGTTCCATATTTTGAATAACTGGAGGATAAAAAATCTCATTATCATCGTTTTTCTCCTCTTGAAGCCGTCTATCACGTTCTTCATTATACCCTGTCTCTCCAACAACCTCAACGAATGTTTGTTTAGACAAGACTCCCCTGTCGTATAAAGAGCGAAGCATGACTTTATAATCATCTGTCATAAAAGCTTTAACAGGCGTATGTCTAACATCAAGAGTTTTTTTAGAGGAAAAGTATTTCGGGTGGGCACTTTTATTTTCTGTAATGATAGTAAAGATAACACTTTTCATTAATTCGGCGAAGTCTT
>Ga0315273_10006023_pt1 | contig 15059 bp, 17 predicted proteins | sample YL17G02_0_MG_FD_205753 | JGI IMG/M metagenome (GOLD analysis project Ga0315273, IMG submission 205753) | Sediment microbial communities from Yellowstone Lake, YNP, Wyoming, USA - YL17G02_0 | ecosystem: Environmental > Aquatic > Freshwater > Lake > Sediment | place: USA: Wyoming | collected...
TGATCCCGATCGGCCCGGCCCCGGTGATCAGCACGTCCTCGCCCAGCACGTCGAAGGACAGCGCCGAGTGGGTGGCGTTGCCCAGCGGGTCGAAGCAGGACAGGACCTCCAGCGGGATGCGCGGGTCTGCGTGCCAGACGTTGGTCTGGGGGATGGACAGGTACTCGGCGAAGCAGCCCGGGCGGTTCACGCCCACCCCGCTAGCGTGGGCGCACAGGTGGCGCCGCCCCGCCAGGCAGTTACGGCAGTGCCCGCAGACCAGGTGCCCCTCGCCGCTCACCACCTCTCCCGGGAAAAAGTCCAGCACCATCGCCCCGACGCGCTCCACGGTGCCGGCGAACTCGTGCCCGATCACCAGTGGCACCGGCACGTGCTTGGCAGCCCAGGGATCCCAGTTGTGGATGTGCAGGTCCGTGCCGCAGATGGAGCTCTTGCGGATGCGGATCAGCACGTCGGTCGGCCCGACCTCCGGCTCGCTCACCTCCTCCAGCCAGAGCCCGGCTTCAGCCCGCCGCTTGACGAGGGCCTTCACGGGGAACCCACTAGGTCGAAGCCGGGGTCGATCAACTCACCGGCGCTCACGGAGCCTCCAGCCTCCAGCAGCTCGCCCAGGCGGATGAGCTCGCGCTCCCGCCCCACCGCGGCGGCGGCCCGCAAGAGCCCGCCGCTGTAGTACCCGGCCAGGAAGGCCTCGCCCTCGGGGTCGCCGCGGAAGACCACCTGGTCCCAGCCCGGGGCGTGGCCTATATATTTAAGCGACTGTCCGTGCTGGCGGGTCCAAAAGAAGGGCGCCTCCCGCGGCAGGGGGCTCTTGCCGAGCATGGCCCGGGCCGCGTGCCGTCCCTGGCGCTCGGCCTCTGCCCAGTGCTCGATGCGCCGGGGAAGGCCGCTTATTGGGTCCTTGGCCAGCGCGATGTCCCCCGCGGCGAAGATGCCCTCCGCGGAGGTCTCCTGCCGGGCATCCACGGGCACGGCCCCCGTCTCGGCCAGGCCGCTTCCGGCCAGGTATTCCACCGCTGGCCTGACCCCCACGCCGATCACCACGGCGCCGACCTCCAGATGCGTGCCGTCGGAGAGCAGGACATCCCGCGCCCGCCCGTTGCCCTGCACGCCGTACACCGTGCAACCCAGGTGGAAGACCACGCCGGCCTGCTCGTGCAGGCGCTTCAGGCGGCGGCCGATCTCGGGGCCGAACACCTTCTGCAGCGGCAGCTGTTCAGGGGCCACCACGTGCACCTCCAGGCCGCGCCGCCGGAGACTGGAGGCCGCCTCCAGGCTGACGAAGCCGGCCCCCAGCACCGCCACAGCGCCGGATGGCGGCAGCCCCGCGATCAGGGCGTCGGCGTCCGCCAGGCTGCGCAGGGTGAAGCAGCCCGGGAGGTCGATGCCCAGGATCTGCGGGCGCAGGGCCACGCCGCCGGTGGCCAGCAGGATGCGGTCCCCCTGCAGGGTGGAGCCGTCGGCCAGGCTCAGGCTGCGGCGGCGCGGGTCCACGGCCACCACGGAGCTGCCCATGGCCAGCTCGATCTTGAGCCGGTTGTAGAATTTTTCCCCGCGCAGGGGCAGCCACTTGGCCGGGGCCTCCCCCGCAAGGTAGTCCTTGGAGAGCATGGTGCGGTCATAGGGGCCCACGGGCTCCGCGGTGATCAGCACGATGCGCCCGCTGTACCCCTCGCGGCGCAGGGTCTCCGCGGCAACGTTGCCGGCCGCCCCGCCGCCGACGATCAGGAAGGTCCTGCCGTCCGAGCCGCCGGGCATCTCGATCGTTACCCCACCCCGGGACCTGACCCAGACCTTCCCGCTCTCGACTTTCACTTCGTAGGAAGGCAGGTCGTTCAGGGCAGGGGGGGAGGCGAGGCGGCCGTCGCGCACGTCGAAGCGGGCATTGTGCCACGGGCAGGTCACGGTGTGTCCCGTCAGCAGCCCCTCGGCCAGAGGCCCCTGGTAATGCGAGCACTCCGCCGCGCAGGCGTGGATCCTGTTCCCTGCGCGCACCAGCAGGACGCGGCGGTCCTCCACGGGGAGCTCCTGCGGCCTGCCTTCCGCCAGGTCGGCCTCCGCGGCCGCCTGCTTCCACTCCGCGCTGTCCATGGACCCTCCCGCACGCTTCAGCGCCGCCGGCGGCGCCCCCCACCGGCCACCGCCCCCGCCACCAGTCCGATGCCGCCGCCCACGGCCCCGCAGATCAGGATGTTCTGCCGGATCTGGGGGATGCCCCGGACGCTCTTGGCCAGGTCGTCGAACACGTTCTTGGCGGGGGCGACCAAGCTCTTCAGGCTCATATAGCCGTGGGAGGTGCGGGCGAAAATCAGGTAGCCCACCACCAGCCCCACCGCTCCCAGCACAACGATCGCCAGGATGATCCTTCTCAACATGTTGCCTCCTTCAGGTAGACGTACAGCTTGGCGTCCAGGAGCCGCCCCTCCGCGGTGAAACGCGCGAGGGCCGCGGCAAACTCGCAGGGCGCTATCTTCAACACCCGGATGGCCTCCGAAGCCTCCGGCACGGGCGCCACGGAGGGCTCTTCCCCGCAGCGGACGCGCACCAGGTGCACGGTCTCGGTGGCGAGACCGGCCGTCGTGGACACCGCGGGGCCGACTTCCAGCACCTCGCCGTGGTAGCCGGTCTCCTCGGCCAGTTCCCGCAGCGCCGCGGCTGCCGGCTGCTCCCCGGGGTCGACAAGGCCGGCGGGGAACTCCAGAACCGGACGCTCGAAGGGGACGCGGTACTGCTCGATGAGGATCAGGGAAGCCGTAGCCGCGGTGCGGGCGACCACCACCACTGCCGGGCGGCCGTCGGGCCGCTCCGCGTACACCCAGCTCCTCTCCCGCCCGCGGCGGTCCCGGTAGACCCTCTCCTTGAGGGCCACCCAGCGGTCCCGGTGCAGGATGCGCTCCGCCACGGTCTGCATGTCAGCCGCTGTGCTCGACCAGGCCCTGGAAGTGCTCGTAGACCGCCCGATAGACCGCCTGGTAGGCGTCCAGGGCGCCCCGGGCGTGATCCAGGGTGAAGAACTCGTACGGGGCCCCGCCCGGCAGCGCGAAGGGGTAGCGGGTAGGCAGGTACAGCACGTCGAGGCGTACGGCCGCATCGGCCAGGGACTGGAACTCCGGGGCGTGCACGGCGCCGGCCTGGGCCAGCTTGAGCACCGAGTGCCCCGTGACGGTACGCTCCCCCTTCAGGATCAGGAAGCCCTTCAGGAGCTTCTCGGCCGCCTGCTGGAACAGGAAGCAGGAAACCTCGAAATCCCCTGCCCGGGCGTTCTTCTCGGCCGTCTTCGCGTCCTTGGCACCCTGCAGGTACCAGCGGATCGCCTCACGCTCTGCCGCGTTCATACAGGACCTTTCCCTCCTCCAGGATCTCCCGCACGAAGGGGTTGCCCTCCGCGCGCAGTCGCTCCAGCTCCCCACTCGTATAGATGACCGGCTGGATGGCCAGACCCGGCAGGTCGATGCGGCGCAGGAACTCGGCGTGCCGCTCCAGCCACTCCCCCGCCTCGGTCACGACCAGGCACAGGTTCAGGTCGCTCCCGGTGTGGGCCTCTTCTCGGGCGTAGGAGCCGAAAAGAACCAGTTTTAGAGGGTGGTAGTGCTGGCGGATCTCCCGGACCAGCGCCGCTATGCCTTCCGGATCGATCATACGCAATAGAGTCTATCCGGATTGGGGGCGGGTGTCAAAACCGCGCGCCGCTGCAGCAGCGCAGCCCCGTGGGCGCGGGGCGGCGCCCAACGCAGGTCAGGCGCGGGCCCGGAACAGGGTGCGGGGCACGCGGTGGGCCAGGATGTCCTCCAGGCGGTAGCGCCCGTTGGCCACGATGGTCTGGATGCCGTGCTCCCCGGCCATCTTCGCGGCGCGCACCTTGGAGGCCATCCCACCCAGGCCCAGCGGGTTGGTTTCCTTGGCGGCCATCTGTTCGATGCTCCGGTCGATCTCGAGGACCTCCTCGACCAGGGCCACGTGCGAATTGTGCTTGGGGTTGGCCTGATACAGACCGTCCACGTCGGTGAGGATCAGCAGCTGCTGGGCGCGCAGGCGCACGGCCACCAGCGCCGCCAGGATGTCGTTGTCGCTGAACACCGGTTGGGCCTCCACCTCCTCCTTGTTCACCATGTCGTTCTCGTTCACGATCGGTATCGTTCCCTGGGCCAGGTAGGCCTCCATGATCTCCCGGATGGTCTTCTCCTCATTCTGGGTGGAGAAGTTGTGGTGGGTCAGCAGCACCTGGGCGACGTGGATGCCGAAGCGCTTGAACAGGTCCTTGTAGTACTTCATCAGCCTGATCTGCCCCATGCCCGAGAGCAACTGCAGCTCCAAGGTGTCCCGGGGGCGCTGGCTCAAGCCGCGGATCTCCATACCCGCGGCCACCGCGCCGGAGGTGACCAGCGCGACCTGCGTGCCTCCCCGCGCCAGGCCGGCGATCTCGCGGACCTTGCCTTTCAACCAGCGGTAGTCGATCCGGCTGCCCTTGGAGATCAGGGCGCTGCCGATCTTGATCAGGATTCTCATGCCAGCTCCCGGTGGGTGAAGCGCCGGCGGCCCTCCACGTAGTCCGCCACCACCTGCCCGCTGCCCTCCAGCACGTACTTGGTGCTGGTCAGGCCCTCCAGCCCCACGGGCCCGCGGGCGTGGACCTTGCCGGTGGAGATGCCCACCTCCGCGCCCAGGCCGTAGCGGTAGCCGTCGGCGAAGCGCGTGGAACAATTCCACATCACGGAAGCGGAGTCCACCTCGGCCAGGAAGCGGCGCGCCGCCGCGGAGTCGCTCGTGACGATCGCGTCAGTGTGGTGGCTGCCGTAGCGGTTGATGTGCGCGACGGCCTCCTCCAGGGAGCCCACCACCCGGATGGCCAGAATCAGGTCATTGTACTCGGCGCGCCAATCCGCCTCCGTGACCTCGCGGGCGGGGATGATCGCCCGGGTGCGCGCGTCCCCGCGCAGCTCCACTCCCCGCAGGCGGGAGGCCAGGCGGGGCAGGAACTGCGGGGCGACCTCGCCGTGAACCAGCAGGGTCTCGATGGCGTTGCACACCGCCGGGTACTGGCACTTCGCGTCGTAAGCGAGCTCCACGGCCATACTCAAATCGGCGTCCCTGTCCACGTACAGGTGGCAGAGCCCCTCGGCGTGCCCCAGAACCGGGATGCGGGTGTTCTCCTGGATACTCTTCACGAGCTCTCCGGAGCCCCGCGGAATCATCAGGTCGATCAGCTGGTCCAGAGCGAGAAGCTGGCGGACGTCCTCCCGGGTCTCCACCAGCTGCAGGGCGTCCCGAAAAGCGGGGTCCGCCGACTCCACGGCCTCCCGGATCAGGTTAAACAGAATGCGGTTGGAGTGCAGCGCCTCGGAGCCTCCCTTGAGAATGACCGCGTTGCCGCTCTTCAGCCCCAGGGAGGCGATCTGCACCAGCGCGTCGGGGCGGGACTCGAAGATCACCCCGACCACGCCGATCGGCACGCGGACCTGGGTGAGGACCAGGCCGTCGTCCAGCTCGCGGGCCAGGAGGCGCCGCCCCACGGGGTCCGGCAGGCGCACCACCTCGCGCACGCTCTCCACGATTTGAGTGAGCTTGCTCTCCGATAGGATCAGGCGCTTGAGCAGGGCATCCTTAAGCCCAAGCTTGCGCGCCTGCTCCTGGTCCTTGAGATTTTCAACCAGGATCTCCCGCCCGTGTCCCTCCAGGGCCCGGGCCGCGCTTTCCAGGGCGCGGTTCTTGACTTCGGTGCTCAGGGTGGCCAGCCGGTAGCTGGCCTGGCGGGCGCGCCCGGCCTGTTCCTCGACGCTCATGCCTCTTCAGCTCCTCGCCAGTTCCCCGGCTCTACGGGCGGCGGCCTCCACGGTGCGGCGGATCACGTCGTTGAGGTCGGAGGGTTCCAGCACCGCCCGCCCGGCCACCGTGGTCCCATTCGGCGAGCTGACCATGTCCACCAGGGCCTGGGTCCGCATCCCGGTCTCCTGCAGCAGGCGTGCGGTGCCCCGGAAGGTCTGCAGCGTGAGCTCCCGGGCCGCTTCGGCCGGCAATCCCAGGCCGGTCCCGGCGGCGATGAAGGCCTCCATGAGACGGGCCACGAAGGCCGGTCCGGAGCCGCTCACCCCGGTCACCGCGTCCAGCAGGCGCTCCTCCACCGCAACGGCGGTGCCGGCGGCGCCGAGGAACTCCCGAACCAGCTCGCGGTCCCGGGCGGTGAGCCTGCCGCCGAAGGCGTACCCGGCGGCCATCTCCCCCACCAGGCAAGGGGTGTTGGGCATGACCCGGACCACCCGCGCCCGCGGCATGGCCTGCTGCATCCGGGCGATCGTCACCCCGGCCGCGATGGAAACCAGCAGCGCGCCGGAGCCCCGCAACTCGCCCATCAACGCGGCGAAGTCCTGGGGCTTGACCGCCAGGACCGTCAACTCCACAGCGTCGGCCATCTGCGCCGGGCCGCTGCCGGCCCGCGCCCGGGGGAACTCGCGCCGGAACAGCTCCACGCGCTCCGCTTTGGTATCGACCACGTAAATCACTGCGCCGGGAAAGCGGGCCACCGCCGCCTTGGCCAGTGCGAAGCCCATGTTCCCGGCTCCGATGAACCCGATGCTCTTCATGTCGCGCTTTTCGTGCAGGGAGTTTAGTATAAGGGAAGGTAAATGTAAAGTTAAGCCGCCGGGTCGCGCGCTCAGGCCAGGCGGCTGGAGCCGTGCGGGTCCGGGGCCGGCTTTCGCTCTCGCGCGATGCGCACCCCGGCCGAGGAGGCCAGGGGCACTGCCCGCGGCTTATGCGCCTCGACCTCCACCCGGCGCACGCGGGAATCCCGGAGGCAGGCTTCGGCCACGGCCTCGGCCAGCGCCTCCAGCAAGTGGAAGGAGGAGGCCTCCAGCAATGCGGTCACCCGCGCCGCCAGCTCCCCGTAGTCGACCGTGTCCGCCAGCTGGTCGCTGCCGCCCGCCCGGCGCAGGTCCACGTGCAGCGTCAAGCTCACCAGCACTTCCTGTTTGCGGGAGCGCTCCGCCTCGGTGGTGCCGATGCGGCAGGCCACGCGCAGGTCCCGGACGAATATGGCGTCGAGGGGCTCAGCCAAAGAGACTCTCCTTGAGCGCTCCGCCGCCGTCCACGAACAGCACCTGCCCGGTGATGAAATCGTTACCCGCCAGGAACAGCACGGCACGGGCCACGTCGTCCGGCTCACCCCAGCGGGCCAGCAGGTTGGTGGCCGCCAAGCGCCGCCGGACCTCCTCGCCCAGTCCGGCAGGCGGCAGGATCATGCCGGGCGCCACGGCGTTCACCCGCACCGCCGGGGCCAGCTCCAGGGCCAGCAGGCGCGTGAAGTCGGCCAGGAGGCGCTTGCTCATCTGGTAGCTCAGGTGGCGCCGCATGCGTCCCAGCGCGCGGCTGTCCAGCAGGTTCACGATCACCCGGTCCGCAGGCTTCTCGCCGGCCTGCCCCGCGGCGGCGGGGGTGGCGGCGAAACGGCGGGCAAGCAGCACCGGGGCCAGGGCGTTCACCCGCAGGCTGGCCTCCAGCCCGCCGGGCGTGAATCCGGCCAGAGTGTCCTCGGGGAAGCTCGAGGCGCTGTTCACGAGGATGTCGATCGAGCCCGCGCGGGCCCGGGCTTCGTCCCACAAGGCCTCGGCCTGGGCGGGCTCTCCGAGGTCCGCCCCCACTGTCCAGGAGCGCACGCCCAGCGCGCGCAGGCCGGCCGCGGTCTGCTCGGCCTCCCCCGCGCTGTGCCCGTAGTGCACGAGGATGTCCGCCCCCTCCCGCGCCAGCGCCTCGGCGATCGTCCTACCCAGGCGGCGAGCCGCACCGGTCACCAGCGCCGTGCGGCCCCGCAACGAACTCATGGGTGCATGCTAAAGAGGCCGCCGGGAAAAGTCAACGAGACCCGGTCGGCCGGCGCAGTCGGCCTCCCGGGCCGGTCGCTGGAGGGCAAGCCTTCGCCCGTTCTGCCCGTCTTTTTGCAACCGGATTCACGATAGCCTGTCTTCATTGAATTATGAAAAACCAAGACGCCCCGTGGAGTTTTCTGGAAAAGTACCGGGGCCGCTTTTTTCAAGGAGAGTGGCCCACCGTCGCCGAGATGTTCGAGATCCCCTGCGAGCGCTTCGGCGAAAGGCGTGCGTTCACGGCCTTCGAGCCGGCGCCGCTGTCGCTGAGCTGGAAAGAGGTGCACGGGGCCGTGCACAGGACGGCCCGCTACCTGCTGGCGCACGGGGTGCGCGCGGGGGACCGGGTGGCCCTGACCGGGAAGAACTCACCGGAGTGGGCCGTGGCCCTTTTCGCCGACGAGGAAAAGCTCGACGCCCTGGGGGCGAGCGGGGCGCGCCTGCGGCTCTCCCTGGCGCCCGGCCGCCCGAACTACATCCTCCAGCTCGCCGGATCAGTGCAGCCCGTCGTCCGGCCGGCCGCCGAGACGGACACGGCGGCCATCCTGTTCACCTCCGGGACCACCGGCGCCGAGGTGGTGTTCGGCCTGAAGATGGTGAGCAAGCACATCCCGGAGGACCTGAAGCGCGGCCGGGTGACCATGTTCCTCGGGGTGCCCATGCTGTTCAACCGCCTGCTGATCGGCATCCGCATCTGCATCTCCGGCGGCGGCCCGCTGCCTGCCAGCACCTTCCGGCAGTTCAACCAGCTGGGCATCGACTTCGTGCAGGGCTACTACCGCAACGAGGCGGCCACCCGCGAGGTGTTGTCGGAGGACGGCTGGCTGCGCAGCGGGGACGTCGGGTACCTGGACCAGCGCATGGAGATGACCACGACCCAGAAGATCAAGCGCTTCAAGCTGGTCGCCGCGCAATGATCCTCGTCGTCTGGCTCGTGGCCAAGCCCCTGGCCGCGCTGCGTCTGGCGGAGCGCCACGAGCGGCGCCTGCGGGAAGCGCTGCCGGGGGTGCGTTTCCGCTTCTGCCGCAGCCGCGAGGAGTTCCTGGAGGCCCTGCCGGAGGCCGACGCCGTCGCGGCCTGGACCTTCCGGCAGGAATGGCTGGAGCTCGCGCCCCGCCTGGAGCGGATCATTTCCCCGACCGCTGGCGCCGAGTGGTTTCCCATTCAGCCCCCGCCCGGCCTGCGCCTGGAGTTCTCGCGTTTCCACGGGCGGATCATGGCCGAAACGGTCCTGGGCATGATCCTCGGCCACGCGCGGGGGTTGTTTGCCGCCGCTGTCCTTCAAGCCAGCCACCCCTGGCCGCGCCCGGAGCTGGAGCCTTTGCTGCGCACCCTGCGCGGAGCCTGCCTGACCGTGCTCGGTTTCGGGCAGGTCGGCAGGCGCATCGCGCGCCTGGCCAAGGCCTGCGGACCCCGCATCACCGCCCTGCAACGCCTGCCGGGCGGCAGGCCGGCTTGGTTCGAGCCCGGGGATCGCCTCCTGCCGGCCTCCGAGCTGGACGGCGTGCTCCCGGAAACAGACCACCTGGTGCTTTGCCTTCCGGCCACGCCGGAAACCGACCGCATCCTGGACGCCCGCCGCCTCGAGCTCTTGCCCGCGCACGCCGGGGTCTACAACGTCGGGCGGGGAAACGCGGTGGACGAAGAAGCCTTATCCGCCTGGCTGGCCGCCCGCCCGCTGGCAGCCGCCTGTCTGGACGTGTTCCGCGAGGAGCCGCTGGGCTCCGGCTCGCCTCTGCGGGGCCTGGCCAACTGCCTTATCCTGCCCCACGTCTCGGCGATCGCGCCGGACTTCCTGGACCTGTTCGTGGAGGAGCTGATCGAGCGGCTGACCGCGCCGCCTTAAGCCCTAGATCGCGATGGCCCAGCCCTCCACCAGCCGGGCGGCCTCCATGACCGCCTCCGAAAGGGTCGGGTGGGCGTGGATCATGGTGGCTACGTCCTCGGGCAGCAGCTCCGCGCTCTTGGCCAGCAGCAGCTCGTGTACCAGCTCCGTGGCCTCCGCGCCCACCACGTGGGCGCCGAGAATCTCGCGGGTTTCCTTGTCTACCAGGATCTTGACCAGCCCCTCGGTCTTGCCCACGGCCACCGATTTGCCGGCCGCGCGATAGGGCATCACGCCCTTCTCGAAAGCCAGGCCCGCCTCCCGGGCCTTCTTCTCGGTGTAGCCGAAGCTGGCCAGCTGCGGCTCGCAGTACACGGCCCCCGGGATGGCGTTAAGGTCGAGGCGCGGGCGGGGTTTGCGGCCGGCCATGTGCTCCGCGGCGATCTCCCCCTCCTTGGAGGCCACGTGCGCCAGCATGGGGGTGGCGACCACGTCCCCGATGGCGTACACCCCGGCCACGGCGGTCTGGCCGTAGTCCCCGACGGGGATGAAACCCCGCTCGGCCTCGAGGCCGATGGACTCCAGACCGATGCCTTCCGTGTTGGGCGCGCGCCCCACCACCACCAGGATCTGGTCGACCTCCAGCTCCTTGCCGCCCTCCTTGCCCTCCAGGGCCAGCTTCAGGGCGGAGCCGGAGCGGGTGTAGCCGGAGGCCTTGGTTCCCGTGTACAGGGCGATGCCGCGCTTCTTGAAGGAGCGGGCCAACACCTCCACCGCCTCCGCGTCCTCCAGGGGCAGCAGCTGCTCCAGCATCTCCACCAGGTGCACCTCCACCCCGAAGGCGTTCATCACGTGGGCGAACTCCACGCCGATGGCCCCGCCCCCCAGGATGCCGACCCGCCGGGGCAGCTTTTGCAGCAGCAGCGCGCCGTTGGAGGAAAGGATCGTCTTCTCGTCGAACTCGAACCCGGGGATCGCGCGCGGCCGCGAGCCCGTGGCAATGAGCAGGTTTTTTCCGGTGAGCGTTCGGCCGCCTTTGACGGCGATCTCGTGGGGGCTGCGGATCGTGCCCTCCCCGACCACCAGCTCGATCTTGTTCTTCTTCAATAGATACACGACCCCTTTGGACAGGGTGTCAGCCGCCTTGCGGCTGCGGGCGTAGGCCTTGGCGTAGTCCAGGCTGCTCAAGTCCACCTTCGCTCCCAGCTCACCCAGCTCGGCCGCCGAGCGCACCAGCTCCGCGTCGTGGATCAGGGCCTTGGAGGGGATGCAGCCGATGTTCAGGCACACCCCGCCCGGCCGGTCCTTCTCCACCACCGCGGCTTTCAGCCCCAGCTGGGCCGCGCGGATCGCGGCCACGTAGCCCCCGGGGCCGGCGCCCAGGACCACCAGGTCGTAGTCAAAACTCGCCATGCTCGTCTCCTATCGTCAGAGGTTTAAAGTGTACAAAGCGTCGACCGGGTCCTCGATCAGCGCCTTCAAGTCCTTCAGGAAAGCGGCACCCACCGCCCCGTCCACTACCCGGTGGTCGCAGGAAAGGGTCAGGATCATCTGGGGACGCACCGCCAGGCGGTCCCCCTCCTCCGCCACGGGCACCCTGCGGATGCGCCCCACCGCCAGGATGGCCGAGCCGGGCGGGTTGATGATGGCGGTGAACTCCAGGATGCCGTAGGAGCCCAGGTTGGTGATGGTGAAGGTCGCGCCCGTGTACTCCTCCGGCTTGAGGCGGTTCACCCTCGCCCGGGCGATCAGCTCGCCCAGCTCACGCTCGATGGCGAGCACCCCCTTGGCACCGCAGTCCCGGACCACCGGGGTGATGAGGCCGTCCTCCTGGGCCACCGCCAGGCCGATGTCGGCGCGGGCGTAGGCCAGGATGTGGTCGCCCCGCCAGCCGGAGTTGACGATGGGGTGGCGCTTGAGCGCCTCGGCCGCGATCTTCAGCAGCAGGGCGTTCACCGAAATCCGGGCCTCCTCTCCGAGGCGGGCGTTCAACCGCTCCCGGGCTTCGAGAAACCGCCCGGCGTCCACGTCGATCTTCAGGTAGTAGTGCGGCGCGGAGAACTTGGACTCCGCCAGGCGCTGGGCGATGACCTTGCGCTTGCCGGACAGGGGGATGCGCTGGTCCTGGGCCGGCGGCGCCGTCGCACCCTTCGGCGCGACAGCGCCGGGCAGTAGCCCGGGTTTCACCCCGCCGCTCGGTAGCGTTCTGGCGGCGGTGAGGTCTTGCTTCACCACCCGGCCGCCCGGGCCGCTACCCGCGATGCGGCCCAGGTCCAGCCGCCTCTCCCGGGCCAGTCGCCGGGCCAGCGGGGAGGCCTTGATCCGTCGCAGCCCAGAAGAAGGCGGTGAAACCGCGCCAGCGCGCACCGCGGGGGTCGCGCCCTTCGGGCCGGTCGGTGCCGGCGCCGCGGAGGCCGCCGGCGCTGCCGCGGGTTCCTGCGCCCGGGCCCGGAAGGCGCCTACGTCCTCGCCGGGCTTGCCGACCACGGCGATCGGGGCGCCCACCGCGGCCCGCCCGCCGGCGGGGACCAGGATCGCCAGCAGCGTCCCCTGGTTCACCGACTCGTACTCCATGGCGGCCTTGTCGGTCTCCACCTCGCAGATCAGGTCCCCCTGGGCTATCGCGTCGCCTTCCTTCTTGTGCCAGCGGGTGATGGTGCCTTCCTCCATGGTCGGGGAAAGGGCGAGCATGAGCACGGGTTCCGCCATTCGCTCTCCTTCAATCCAGGTACAGGAGCCGCTTCGCGGCCCGCACGATCTTGTCCACGGAAGGCTGGGCCGCGAGCTCCAGGGAGTGGTTGTAGGGCATGGGCACGTCCTCCATCCCCACCACCTCCACGGGCGCGTCCAGGTCGTCGAAGCAGTTCCTGGACACCAGCCAGCCCAGGTACGCGCCGTAGCCGGCCATGAGCCAGTCGTTGTCCACGACCAGGCAGCGGTTGGTCCGGCGCACCGAGGCGTAGAGGGTCTCCTCGTCCAGAGGGCGCAGACTGCGCAGGTCCACCGCCTCCGCCTCGATGCCTTCGCCGGAAAGGGCCTCCGCGGCCTCCAGCACCAGGCGCATGGTCCGCGAAAAGCTCACCACGGTCAGGTCCTTCCCCGGCCGCTTCACCTCCGCCTCGCCGATGGGCACGAGCAGCTCCCCCTCTGGCACCTCTCCCTTCCAGCCGTACATCATCTCGGCCTCCAGGAAAACGACCGGGTTGTCGTCGCGGATGGCGCTCTTCAGCAGGCCCTTGGCGTCGAAGGGCGTGGAGGGGGCCACGACCTTCAGCCCGGGGATGTGGGCGTAGAAGGCCTGGAAGGACTGGGAGTGCTGGCTGGCCAGGTGCTCGGCGGGACCGTTGGGCCCGCGGAACACGATCGGCACCTTGAGCTGCCCTCCGGACATGTACAGCAGCTTGGAGGCGTTGTTCAGCACCTGGTCGAAGGCCTGGGCGGAGAAGTTCAGGGTCATCCACTCCACGATCGGCCGCAAGCCCACCAGGGCGGCGCCGATCCCCACCCCCGTGAATCCCTCCTCGGTGATGGGGGTGTCGATGACCCGCTCGGGGCCGTACTTGTCCAGGAGGCCCTGGCTCACCTTGTAGGCGCCGTTGTACTGGGCCACTTCCTCCCCCAGAAGGATAACCGAGTCGTCCCGGGTCATCTCCTCGTCCATCGCGTCATGCAGGGCCTGGCGGAAGGTGATCACCGGCATAACACGTCCTCGTACAGGGTCTCGGCGGCGGGCTCCGGGCTGTCCTCGGCGAAGCGGGCCGCCTCCTCGCTCGCCAGCTTGCACTCCTCGTCCAGTGCCTGGAACTCCTCTTCGGAAAGGGTCCCGGACTCCTGCATCCGGTTCCTTAGTATCAGGATGGGGTCCTGCCGCTTGTACCCCTCCAGCTCCTCCTTGGCGCGGTAGGTGGCCGGGTCGCTCATGGAGTGGCCGCGATAACGGTAGGTGACGATCTCCAGGAAGGAGGGCTCCTTCTCCTCCCGGGCCCTGCGCACCGCCCAGCCCACCTCCTCGTAGACCGCCAGCACGTCCATCCCGTCCACCTGCTTTCCGGGGATGTCGTAAGAGGCGCCCATCAGGGACAGGTCGGCCACCGCCGAGACCCTCCGGAAGTCGGTGCCCATGCCGTACTGGTTGTTCTCGCAGATGTAGACCACGGGCAGCCGCCAAATCTTGGCCAGGTTCAGGCTCTCGTGAAAGGCCCCCTGGTGGATGGCCCCGTCGCCGAAGAAGCACAGCACCACCCCGTCCTCGCGCCGGTACTTGATCTTGAGCGCCACGCCCGTGGCCACCGGGATGTGCGCCCCGACGATCCCGTTGCCCCCCAGCATGTGCCTGCCGGCTTCAAAAAGGTGCATGGAGCCGCCCTTGCCCCGCGAGCAGCCGCTGGCCTTCCCGTACAGCTCGGCCATCAGGGCGTTGGGGTCCATTCCGCAGGCCAGCGCGTGCCCGTGGTCGCGGTAGGCGGTCAGCACGTAATCCCGGGCGAGGTCCAGGGCGGCGATCGCCCCCACGGCCACCGCCTCCTGCCCGATGTACAGGTGGCAGAAGCCGCCGATCTTGCGCAGACCGTACATGGCGCCCGCCTTCTCCTCCACCCGGCGGATCAGCAGCATCTGGCGCAGCAGCCCCGTGAGGAAATCCCTCTCGTAGCGGTGGGCGCTCTGCGCCTTGTCCTTCGAGGAGGCCTTCACCATTCGGACACCGTTTCCTTCTTGCCCTTCAGCGGCCAGTAGCACACCGCCTCCTCGATGATGGTTTCCAGGACCACCAGCTCGCGCTCCTCCCCCTGCAGCCTCCAGAAGGAGTGCATGTAGGGGCCGAGGGACTCCAGCACCTCCGACAGGATCGAGGGGTTGTCCAGGACGTTGATCCTCCCGCGGGCCATCACCACGGTGTCCAGCAGCGGCGTCTGGAACAGCCACTCCACATCAGGGTGCTTCTCTAGCTGTCGGGTCTTGTCGAAGCCCGGCGAGGTCACCGCGAACACCGCCCCTTCGCGGCCGCCGATCAGCGCCGGGGTCATCCAGCGCAGGTGCGGCCTGCCCCGCTCGTCCACCGTGGCCAGAACGGCGGTGTGGGCCTCGTTCAGGATCATTTCCAGCGTGGCTATGACGTCCCGCTTGTTCAAGGTGTGCCTCCCGCTGCTTAATGTACTATTTCGTACACGCCCTGTGTAGTGCATGCCGCGCCGCGGTTGCCAGCCGCCGGCCTTTCGCGCTACGGTGGGAGGCTGAAGGGGGGTGGCAATGAGCACCGATCAGGCCCTTAGTCCCCGCGAGCTGGAGCGCTACCACCGGCAGCTCATTCTGCCCGGCTGGGGCGTGGAGGCCCAGGCCCGGCTCCGGGCGGCCACGGTCTTCATCGCTGGGGCCGGAGG
>Ga0315273_10006024_pt1 | contig 15059 bp, 23 predicted proteins | sample YL17G02_0_MG_FD_205753 | JGI IMG/M metagenome (GOLD analysis project Ga0315273, IMG submission 205753) | Sediment microbial communities from Yellowstone Lake, YNP, Wyoming, USA - YL17G02_0 | ecosystem: Environmental > Aquatic > Freshwater > Lake > Sediment | place: USA: Wyoming | collected...
CCTCAATGGCATCGTCCCATCTTCAATAGCACCGGTGAAATAGTAGGTCATGTTGTTGGGCGGGGTGCAGAAGTGTCTAGTGTTCTTGCCAAGGGTATGGTTCCTCACGGGACGAAAATCTGAATCACTTCGTTTTTCTTTTACCTTGTGATACGCTGTTCCCATGGACGGCCTCCTCAAGAATGCCAACATCCCCCTCTGGCTCAAGGTCCCTGGCGCCACGGTACCCATCACGGGCCCTCCGCCAGCCTATGAACGCCTCCCTGGCATGACTGAATGGGCGCCTCGGGAGATGGTAGAAGACGTAGCCAAGGGTATTCGGGGCGGCGAGGACGTTGAGGACATCGCACAGGAGCAATCTAACAAGGGTCTGCTTGGAAATGCCGCCATGGCGGGACTTACTGGAACGTTCGGGGGTGTTCTGGGCGGTCGTTTGGTGGGCGGGGAGAGCGCCTGGGACCCGTTCAGGGGGCTGCTCTCCAAGGGCATCAACCGTGAGGGCCTGTCGAGCCTCAAGGGCCTGAAGTGGCCCATGCTCGCCCTACCCCTGGCCGGTGCCGGTTTGGGGGTTGGTCTGGCTGCCAAGGACTGGTCGGAGAAGGCCCCCCAGCGCCAGCAGCAGACGTACGACGTTGCCCGGGGCCTCCTGGCTGAGCGGGTGCTCCAACGAGACTCCCTGAGGCAGGCAATGGGCAGGGATGCTTCAGCGCTGAAAGGCCTCCCCTTCCAGTCGGCAAGCGCACTGCCGCCGCTCGTAACTTCAAGAGGCGATTGATGTTCCGGAAGTTAGCTGCCATTGCAAATCTGAAAAGTCTGGGGCCGGTGAAGAAGACTCTGCTCGGCCTTGGTGGTTTAGGCGCCGCCGGACTGGGGATCCGAGAGTATCTTGACTCCGTGTCCATGCCGCCCTCGGACGAGCTTCTCATGATGGACCTCCCGAGCGTCCCAGGTGAAGAAGAAGGCAAAGAAGCCGCCTTGGTGAACGACATTCCGGCCGCGAAGACCGACATGGTCCCAGCGCCTATGCCGAAAGTTCCGGCGCCCTCTATTGCACCGTCCGGAGAGAGCTCGAATCCCCGATCCGAAGCTGTTTCGGTGACAGGCAGCAAACAGACAAGCTCGGGTAAAGCCCAAGGCACCAAAAACGCGGCGTTCCTAGGTGGCGGTATCCTCCCCGCAGCTGTGGGCGGCATTGGTGGCTACCTAGCCGGCGAACACTTCTTGGCTCCGTACTTTGCGCATCAGCAGACGGCCATCGCAGAGCAGCTTTCCCATGGGGAGCAAGCTCTCGCCACTGCGGCGCGCAATCAGTCCATTTCGCCGATCTTGGCAGCCGCGGCCGGCGCTCTTCTTCTTTCGTGGCTACTCTCCAGCAGCAAAGAAGAGAAGGTGAGAGAGTCGATGGGGGGTAAAGGCGAGTACGCCTCAGGTCTTCAGGGCTTTAACCCTGAAGAACAGAAACATCTCTCTTCTGGGCCGTCCCGCTCTCAGGGATATTAAGCCATGCAGGCACCGAACATCCGCAGACAGCCTTCGAAAAGCCTTCCGATGAAGACTCCTGACCCCCGCCATGAAGAGCTTTGGGAAAAGCACAAAGACAAGCAAAAGAACCAAAAAGTGGTAAGAGTACCTGGTCGCTGATCTTTGGGGCGTAGGCAAGTGGCTCAAGCCGCGGGTCTTTGGAATCCGTATTTCACTGGTTCGAATCCAGTCGCCCCAGCTACTTGAAAACCTTTAATCAAAAATGGTATAAGAAGGTGCGATGCTCATGGCACTCTTAGGAATGTTGTGAGCGGGAAGTCCTTGGTTGGTTGGGATCCGGCTGCCGCGCTGTTGATTGGCGACTCGATGGCGCGGCAGCCACTTTCTTTGAAAATCTATCTCCTGGGCTCGAAAGACTTCCCGACAGGTTCACGGCAGAAACACAGGAATGAACCCTTGTGTGAGGCGTGGATACAGGCCCAACCCCCTGATCGTGGGGTGGTAACCCTGCCCCGTTCCTGCTGTGTCGGGGAGCCTTTCGAGCCTAGGAGAAAACATGGGCCCGAATTAGATTCGACCGCGGAGATAACAGCGGAGTGCGTGCAACGGATGATGGCAGCCGACCACAAGCCATCAAAGACAACTGCGGACAACGTGGTTCCCTTCCCGATGAAGGCCGCCCTCGCTCCCGTAGCGAAGGCTGCTTGAGGGATGTCTCTCCAGTAAGAAGTCTGGGTAACTGGAAGGGGCATAATCACACGGACAAAAACAGATTCTGTTGGTCTGTCTGTAACTAGACCTTCAACGTCGAACGTTTCTTCTGCTGGTCAGAGCGTTCGAGTAATAGATCAGCTACGCACGTGAACGACTTCTCTCTTATTCTACGTTGGGACCGGAGGGGCAGTACCTCCGCGGGTCCACGACGTCTTGGCAGGTAGACGTAAACTACCTCCTGGTGGAGGCGCTGGGAAGTAGGAGCTGCAAAAGAATGCTCCGAAACTTGGCTCCCTGGGGGCAGTACGAGTCGTAATCGTGCTGCTCCTCCGCGCAACCGTGCCTTTACCCGAGAGGCCGAAACTCGCTGTCCCGATGAGGGCGCGGGAAGTAGGAGCGCGTCTCTCTTCTGCTCGTGGTTGCTCACGGCAGTGACAGAAGGCTAGGATCGATGCTCCTGACGGTGTCGATTCGATGGGTTTGCTGGTGATCAGGGCCTGAAGGGGACGAGGAGACCCCAGTGGAAAGCCTCCCGAGCCGAGCAACAGGCCGATCCCGCTACTTAAGAGCGGGTTAAGGAGTAACCCCGTGGCGTCATGTGTCGCGCTGCGGGACTAAGCGAGTACCAATATTTGCAACGCCGGTAGCTCGACACAACCGGCACTCTTTGAAAAACACCGGCCAGGGAGACGCGTAGCGACTCTCGGTGGAGACGCGTAGCGACTCCGGGCCGGATCTTTTTGCGGGATAATGGTTGTGATGCCCGCTGCAAGCTGTGTGGTGGCGCAGCCCATAGATGTTAAGCCGTTCCTGCTGAGTGGAGTAATTACCCACGTACGTCTCGGAGAATTCAACAACCCAATAGAGACATAGGCACACGGTAGCCACCATTTCTTTTCGGGTCTAGGCGACTGCGTGAAAAGCCCAGATGCCCCCCACATCAAGCCTCACGCAGTCGCCTTTTTTCGTTGTAGGAGTAGCCAATCCCCGACTTCTCATACGTGTGACGTCTCGGACTCCGGAGGCGGTGAAGAGGCTTACTCCTGTTAGCTTCTTCGGAGAACTCCCACGCGTTGTGGTGAATGCTGTTTACCTGCACTTCCAGCACGAAGCCAAGGATGGGTCAGGGCCATCCTGGTCGGGGGTTGGCGTTTTCTTTACGACGTAAACAACAAGGAGAAATGTGTGAAGTCAAACACTGAAAGGCCTCCTCGGATTGATTATCCAGGAGCAAAGGGAAAACTTGCACCTGTTCTTGTTTCGATGATGCCTTCTCAGGGGCATGCGTATGTTGAACCATTCGTTGGACGTGGTAATGTCTTTTTCGCTGCTGCATCCGTCTTGAAATTTGAAAAGTGGATGATAAATGATATCGCTACTGCGCCCTTCTTCAACGCTATTCTTGAAAAGGGAAAACACATCAGGGTACCGGAACGAACACGCCTTGAGTATCTCAAACAGAAGCAACTGTTTCAGCAAGGTGATCCTCGCGCAGTCCTTCTGGAACCCTACCTAACCTATAGTGGGGGCGGTTACAAGAAGGGCGGATTCGGAAACAAGAGAGGCGTAAGCGCATTGGAGTATACGAAAAGGTTATGCCGTTGCGCTGAAATCTTATTTACGTCCAAAGCCCGAATAACGGACGTAGACTGGAAAGAACTAGCGTTAGAGCGGTTAACCCCCTCTGACTTCGTATTCCTAGACCCACCCTATTATGGCGCAGACGTGCGAGCATATAGCAGTAAAGGCTTTGACTTCTTCGGCATGGTTGAGGTCTTGTCCAAAGCCAAGTTCAAATGGATGTTAACCGAGTACGAGCAGGAGTTTTATCTCAAGGCCTTTGGGAAACCTTGCTATACTGAAACAGTACAGCTTGCGTGTGATGGAGGTAGAGGACGTCGTCGCAGGACAGAGTGCGTCTGGAAAAACTTCTGAGAGGTATTCATGGATAAGTGGTTAAATAAGATTCACCAAGGCGACTGCATCCAAGTCATGAACCAGATACCGGAGAAGTCCATTGATCTAATCGTAACGTCTCCGCCTTATAATCTTCGTAATAGCACCGGCGGCGGCATGAGAAATGGCAGCGGAGGACTATGGGAAAATGCTTCTCTGCTCGGCGGATATGCCGGGGGCTACTCGGATGACATGCCTTATCCTCAGTATATCGAATGGCAACGCGCTTGTTTGACTGCAATGATGCGTCTTCTCAAAGACAATGGCGCTATTTTTTACAACCACAAATGGCGAGTTCAAGACGGGCTCTTGCAAGACAGGCACGAGATCGTCGAAGACTTCCCCGTACGACAAATCATCATCTGGCAGCGTGCAGGCGGAATTAACTTCAATCTGAGTTACTTTTTGCCCACGTATGAAGTCATCTATCTTATCTGTAATAAAAAGTTCCGACTCGCACAGAGTAAAGACTTGAATCCGAAAGCGCGGTGCGGACTCGGGGACATCTGGCAGATGAACCAGGACACAAATAATCAGCATCCAGCTCCGTTTCCGTTAGACCTCCCATTGCGCTGCATAAAGTCGACACGCGCAAAAATCGTACTCGACCCTTTCATGGGCTCCGGCACAACAGCAATTGCAGCAGAGATGCTTGGACGAGACTGGGTCGGGATTGAGATTTCGAAGGACTACTGCAAACAAGCGAATAAGAGGATCGCTAATTGGAGGAAGCGTGGAGTATAACTTTCCCACCATCCCAAAAACCAAAAAAGAGCTTTTTCACCGCGTTAAAAACCTAATAGGAACAAATGAATGGCTACCTATTCCATCCGAGTGTGGAAAAGGGTCAGGCGCACCTGGCGATCTATTAGAACGGTTACTAGGTTCAGAAGGAGACAATAAAGCGATTGCTGATAGTGTGGGGGTAGAAATCAAATACCACTCAACCGTATCGAAATGTCTACTTACACTATTTCATAATGACCCCGATGGGGGTAGTGTCTCCATTTTTCAAATGGTCCAAACATACGGACGTTTAAGCAAAAAGGGCGTCCAGAGTTTCCGGCATGCTATATCTGATACATCTCAACTTCGTGTTATACGTTTAGCCGATCAGATTACTGTTCGTCCAAAGAAGGGACGGGGGTTTGAAGTCTCTTGGGATGGGAACAGGCTTGTTGGAGCGGCAGGGTCTAAACTACGGCACGTAATTCTAATTCACGGTCGAACCAAAACTATCAACGGAATCCGCCACGCACAATATAATACTGCTCAATCCCTAACGGACTTCAGGGTATTAAATTTCTTAAATGCCGTAATGGGAAAATACATTCTCATAGAATTTGATGCGCGTGAAAAGGAACCTTGGCCTGGAGGAAAGAAGAAAAAGAACCATGGAACCAAGTTCAGAATGAATCTAAAAGACCTTGGTGAAATATGGGAAACAATACAAGAGATTGAATCTGTTGATAGATAGTTTTTTCGGGGCGTAGCTCAGCCTGGCTAGAGCACGGCGTTTGGGTCGCCGGAGTCGCACGTTCGAAGCGTGTCGCTCCGACCTCTTTCCTCAATCTTCCTTTTTTTTTGGTACAAAGACTTGAGCTCAACAACCCTGTTGAGAAGCAAGCAAAACCAGAAATCCAAGGAGGAAACCAGAGATGGCAAAAGCGAAAAAGATGACCGTAACCGTGGAAGAAGAACCGCGACCGAACATGCCCGTTCCCGATGCCTGGCACGTGAACACGCATCCTACCGTGGCGGGAGATGCAAATGCACCGAAGCCGCCGAACGCCTTTTCGGGGGTGGTCGACACTTTCGTGATGCAGCCCATCGAGCGCATCCGCACCGAATTGCAAAAGATCATGAAGAAGGACCCGCTGGCGCTCGTGTGCGCCGTGGCCTTCGGCCTGACCGATGCCTTTCTTCTCGACATCATGGCAAATATGAACACGCTGGCGATTACCCAGAAGACTTTCACTTCGCCAGGACTCCTGGAGAAGTACCTGCGTCTTGGCTGCAAGATCCCGAGGGGAGAGATGCCAGGAAACATCTTCTCGCACCTGGTACGAAAAGATGGACAGAACGACTTTGGCATTCTGGACGGGCTTAGGTGGCTGGGTGACTTCACCATCACCACTCGCCTGCTCAAGAACGAAGGTCGTCCGTACCTTCACACCAAGTTGTTGCTTGTCATGATACATGACGATAAGGGCAACCTGATTCCGTACGTGGCGTATTTCGGGTCCGCCAACTTCACTGCCAACGCGGAGAAGGGCTTTGAGATGATCAGTCGCAGTACTGATGTTGACTACATCAGCAAGCTCTTCGACGTGTTCGGTTACTACTGGAGCCTCTCAGAAGGCCTCTATAACTTCTCTCAGGGAATCATGCCGACCTACACGTGGTTGAAGAAGCCCGTGAAGTTCACAGCGGCGGTTTGCAAGTGCGGCGCTAGCGCTTCGCTGAAGACGTCATGGGTGAGCGGGGGCGATAAGGATCTCTACCCGCACCGTGTTCTTCAGTGCGGGAAGTGCGGCGGGTCGATGCCCTTCGTAAAGGAGCATCAGCCGGTTATCCGGTAAGGAGGTTGGTATGCTGACAACTACATTAATGCACCAAACCAAAGCTCTAACACATCGAATTGCCGTTGTTACAAGAAACAAAGAACGGCTTGATGATGTGATTGAAGAGTGTCAGGAAAAACTTACTGCAATTGAGAAGGTCATGGCACTTTATGGCGCGGCCTGGAAGAAACCAACAAAAGCCGTGATGGTCAAGAAGAAGGCTGCCAGGAAGGTAGCGGCTAAACCGCGGAAATTCAGCCAATCTTGCTTGGTCTTCGCCCTCAAACACGACTTACGGGGGAATGTGCCCCTTAGCGCTCTGATCGCGGCGTATGAAGAAATCGTGCGGGATAACCCCAATTCTCCGGTTACGATCTCGCGACTTATCGCAGCATTCAACGCCCGACGGGTAAAAAAGGTAAGACATACTGCGGTGTATTCAAAGTTGAAGAATGCGCGCATGTCTCGGCATCCCGAATTGGCTTCGATCTTCACCCCCAGCGGACAAACAGGTGGCAATCACAATACGCACTATATCACCCTCAACCCCGAAGCTGCCGCAACCTTCAAGAAGCTCGTGAAAAAGATGGCGTAGATAAACGCGGTAGGCGCGGGTAAACGCCGTGACGCCGCGACGCCGTGACGCCGGTGCCCTCTCACGAGAGAGTACCGGCGTTCTATTTTGCTTAAAAACGTGGTATAAAGAATTGACCCAAGCAACAAAGGGACGAAGCAAGGCGTATCCCAGTACTGCTTGGGTTTCTCTTTTATTTCTGACCCCGTAGGCGAACTGGCGAAGCCACCACCCTTTCACGGTGGTGATTGTGGGATCGTACCCCACCGGGGCCACTACTGGGGAGTTCATTGTGCACTGTATGCCGAGATGCAGATTTACATTCTTGTCCCCAGGTTTCTCATGTCGAGAGTGTAAGCCTTTCGGGTCGGTCCGCAGTGGGGTTTGGGACCTCCAAAACATGATGCCAATCTCGGCACACCCCACAATATTGTGTAACAACCTTTCACCAATCAACCCCCAACAAAACAAGGAGCCGTGAGCATGAAGCATCACATCTACTATCACATGGACGCAGACGGCCATGCATCCGCAGGAGTTCTTCAAGAGTATTTGCTCCGCACAAAAGGGAAAGAAGTAGATATCCGGTTCCAACCAATCAACTACGGCATGGAACCCTATACGCGGGACATCGAGCGTGGCGACAAGGTTTACATGCTCGACTTTGCGTTGCAGCCGACGCCCAAGATGGTCCGCTTCATGGATGACTGCGCGAATAGGCGCTGTGACTTTGTCTGGGTTGACCACCACAAGACCTCGATAGAAGCAGAGCAGGAATGTCCCGTGCTGAAAAGCATCCCCGGAATTCGCAAAGAAGGCAAAGCCGGCTGTGAGCTCACGTGGGATTACCTCAACGAGAACAGACCGACAAATCGCGCGATAGGTCTCGTGGCGGACTGGGACATGTGGAGAAAAGATTCTCCTGACTGGAACGTCCTCGTGGTGCCCCTTCAAACCTACCTGCGGTTTATCCGGTCAGACCCCAAGTACAACAGAGAGCTCTGGCCGAAGTTGCTCAGCCCCGACGCTGACATCCCAGGCTTCTTGAAAGAAGCTGAAGAAACTGGCGGACTGCTGACCAAATTCCAGCATCAGACCGAGGACGCGCGCATGCACGGCTTTGCCCGTAGAGGACTCTTCGCGGGGCATAAGGCAATCATTGTCAACTCCCCCCAGATGAACTCCGGCCCGTTCGAGCGCATGCGTGAGATCAACGAGGTCGACCTCATGGTCGCGTGGGTGTTCAGCAAACAAGGCCAGTTCTCGGTGTCTATCTACACCGCGAAAGACATCGACGCGGGCGCCCTCTGCAAGCGCCTCGGCGAAGAAGGTCCATACAAGTCAGGTGGCGGACATCCCAAGGCCGCGGGGTTCCAGACAAGCTGGGAGCACCTGTCGAAGCTCATGGAGTTCTGATAAACTCAGCACATGACACCTGAAACTATCGGACAAATTGGCGAGTTCACTATCAAGATTGTGGACGGGGAATTACTCCGCAAAGAAAACCCCGACTTCTACGGCTATGGTCACCACTATACGAATACCGGCATTCCCAAAAAAGAGATTTGGTTAGACGGCTCGATCGACCACCGCGAGCTGTTGTTCTCTCTTCTACGTGCCTTGTTCGAGTACGCGCTCTATAAGCGAGGCATTCCTAACGAGATCATTACAGAACGGTCAAAGGCCTTAGATGAAAATCTCCGTGCCGAAGGACCCCCAGAGGACGTCAAAGTTCGCCGCCTCTCCGTGTTCGGAGAAATGGACGTTTGGTTAGTTAACGGGGGCCAGGTTCGGAAGTGCTTCTATCCAGATTTCGCGCAGGGTGGGAACGGTTACCGGTACGACTTCATCCCGAAAACCGAGATCTGGATAGAGGCGGAGATTCCTGCCGAAGAACGAACCTTTGTGCTGCTCCATGAATTGTACGAATCAGCTCTCATGAAAGACGGAATTCCCTACGACTCAGCACACGAGCAGGCGACCTACATTGAAAAGAAACTTAGAAACGCGGTATCAGAGAAGCCCTAACAAGGAGCGTAAATGGCAAAAGGAGACATCCTTCTTCACAAGGAGAAGGGACTCAATCCCTATATGACCTATTGTCCCCAATGCTTAGGGGAAGGACGCGACATCATTCTCGTGGGCGCGCGTAATAAAGTTATTACTTGTCCGTCTTGCGGAATCAACGCCATCGGCTTTACCCATAGCCAGCGGTGTCCCAAATGCAAAGAGAAACTAACTGGCGGGAAAAGCCGAACGCTTGACGACCATGAGAAACTTCCAGGCAGTTTGTGCCAAGCCTGTGAAGACAAGATGAAAGCGAGTGAAGCAGAAGTCAAAAGAGGCGGCGTCTATGTCAAGTGCAAGTGCGGGATGCAGGGCGCTATTAAAGCCGACCACGCTCTGGCAAAAGACACACGTGACCGTCTTAACTTGCATGCTGGCGAACCCTGTGGGGTAGAAATCACATCCTGTCCTCAGTGTAAAAAGTAGCATTCTCGAAACGCAGATGGATTCTGCGATGCGGGTGACACGCCCGCCATACCAACAGATAGAGAGACAAGTCCTAGCTTCTTCCGGAGCTCTCGGCCCCGGTAGCCCCCGTCCCGGGGACTACCCCGCCCGATAGCTCCGGAAGAGGCCGCGCTCAGGAGAATGAGGCCCTTGCGAAAGCACGGGTCTTTTTTGCTTGCGCTGCTTTGGTCGCCTCTGCTATTCCAAGAATAGATGTCCGATCCAACGATAAGCAACTTGCTTGGCCTGTTGTACATCGTGGCACAGTACGCCCGCGCAACTACCCTTGACAGCATCACTACCCGAGCCCGCACAGACAAACAGCTGAACATCACCCCCTCCATGCTCTCCCGCCTATGCCGACTCGGATATCTCAGACTGGAAACCAACGCCGGAACAGGAAACAAGTACCACGTAACAGACGACGGGAGAGCCCTCCTCAAGTTCCCCTTGTTCGAACGTCACGAAGCCTTTTTACGGCGTAAAGAAGTTCACCCTGAGGGGCACAAGTGCTGCGTTTGCGGATATGCGGGGCCTGGGCTCACACGCTTTCAGAAGCAGGATTATTGTACAGTACACCTGAACGTCAAGTATGAACCGGCGTTCGTATACAGGGGGAGTTCTTCCCTCGGTTGGGAGAGTTGACCATGCCCGAGTTGTTCAACAAAGTAAAGACCTGGTACTTTGGCCTGCCTTGGTGGGGGAAGCTTCTCGGCTTTCTCGTTTTAGTTCTCTTGGCGGTTCTTGTCATCTTGAAATTCGTCTTGGGGGGCGGGGGCGGAACGGGGAGAACTGAAAGCGACGATATACATGAGGCCGGTGTCAAACAGACGATCAGTACAGGAAAGAAAAAAGAAGAGGCCCTAGCGACAGAGATCAAGAAAGTCGAGGCGGAGACCGCCAAGATCGAAGCCGCGAATGCCGCGGCCGAAGTCACGACTAAGACCAAGCATGACCAAATCAACGCGGCTGATTCGTTCGCGGCCGTGGACAAAACCATTAAGACGCTCATCTTTGTCCTGTTTCTCTCCATCCCCTGTACCGCCAAGGCCCAGAGCGTGGTTTACGACATGCCCACGGGGAAAGACGTCACTCTGAACGGCCTTGCCATGCGGGCCTATACTCTCGATGAGTACAAGGTCATGGCGCACATCTACGTGGACTACCGGGCTCTGATTGACTGGAAGGCGCGCGCAGACTCGGAGTTAGATCTCTACAAAGGCATGAAGGTCTTGTACGAACAGAAGGATGAGACCTGCCACGGGATGCTCACAACCATGACCAACGACCGTGACTTCTGGAAGGCCCGCCTCGAAGAAGCCGCGAAGGACAAGTCTCACCTTGTCGAGAGAGTCGGCTTCATCGGGGCACTTGTTCTGGAGACTGCTGTTTTACTCGTGTGGGGCGTAGCAGATTTGACTCAGTAGCCCTGGACGGGATACCCGCCCATCGGATCCCTGTTTTTCATATAGGCGTACCCACCAAGACCAGCAAGGCCAGCGCCACCTAGCAGCGGCCACTTGTACTTGCTTAAGAAGCCTTGGGGGACCTCTTTCGTCTTGGACTTTTCTGTTGGGGGCGCCTTGACGGCAGGTTGTGTCTTGGACTCAACTGTCGGAGTCTTAGTCTTGCCGCCTGCTGTGGCGGGGGCCGCTTCCATGGGGCCCGTGACGGGACTCACACGAGACAAGAGGCCTTGTTGGGGGATCGGGGGAGGCATGGGCGCAGGGCCCGCTGCGGGCTTCCCTTTCGGCGCTACGCCTTCTAGGGATGTTGCAGGTGCGGGCTTCAGACCCTGCGGAAGAGCTTGTCCAAAAGCCTTGGGGCCTGTTCCTTCCATGTACCGAGCCGCCATTTCGGCTTCTGCTGGGGCGGGTAGTTGCGCCTTTTGCTTTGGAGCGCCGGGCTTAGCCGCGGGAGCAGCTGCACGTTGGGACTGACGAGTCGCCTGTTCTTTGGCTTGCCCTTCAGAAAGGGTTCGCTTAACCAACGCGTTGCGCGCTGTGGCTTCTCCTTTCTCAATCTGTGGGAGCCCTACAGGGTCTCTTCGGACAGCGCCAGCTACCCCCTTCGCGCCTTTCCGGACCGCGCCTCCTAATCCTTTTGCCAAGGCAATGGCTTGCTCTGCCAGCGCATCTTTCTCAACCATGCCCAGCTTTTGAAGGGCACAAGTATACCCAAGAGCGTAGTAGGTTTGCATCTTCAACCTCCGTTCCATTGAGAATATCATCAGGGAATCGATGGTACAAGAGCACAACAGGAGGTCAACCATGGTCGGTCAAATGGTCAAAGAAGCCAAAACACGCAGGGAGAACCGAACGCTATCTGCATTCATCATCGGGGGGATTATCGGATTCTTTATCTTCAGTGGTCTTGAAGTGGCCCTTCTTGCTGGGGGGCTCTTCGCAATCTTTGTCTGGATCTGGGAAAGCAAAGAGGTCGATCGCATGAAGAAAATACAAAACCCATGGGAGGGCAAAGATGGCCGATAGTTACGTGACTCAACTCATCGACTTGTACGAAGTGCAAATCAAGAAACACATCGAGAGGCAGAACCCAGAAATCGTCGATGCACTTGCCATGGCCTCTCTGCACTTAAACCACTTGCAGCAGGCAAGGGATCGGTGCGACTTCGACAACCAGCTTTACTACATAAATCGAATATCCAGAATCCTCGGTGAGGTTGATGGGTATCTTGCGGCAAAGGAGAAGAAGGCATGTTCAAGCTGAAGATGGTCGGCTTCTGCGGCATGACAACCCCGCTTGGGGAGGGGACATGGAACGAGATGCAGAAGAAGGCCACACGTTACAAGAAGCGTCACGATGGACCCGTCAACGTCATTACGCCTTTCTGGGAGTGGGAGCTCGAAGACCCAGGGGATAGGATGATCGGCGACTACGACGGGTACTTGAAACTGGAGAGAGTGGTGGATGATGCGGCCTAATGAATACCAGAAGCTTGCTGAACTGACAGAAAACAAGGACTTCGACGGAATTCGAGCTCGTCTCACAGACCCTGGCATGATGTTGCACCTCTGTTCCAAGTTACGTCTAGCGGTGGAAGCAGGAGAGCGGCTAGACCGCTTCAAAAAGACCGCATATTACGGAAAAGAGTACGAGCCTACCGTTACAGAAATTGACCTGAAGAAAGCAGACCTCGTTCAGCCTAAAAAAAGGCTTCAGGATATACGGGTTATTCGGCTTCTTCATGCGGGTATTGGAATGGCTACAGAAGCCGCGGAGCTCTTAGATATGCTTGCTCGTCATATCTTTGACGGAAAGAAGCTCGACATCGTAAACGCCAAAGAAGAGCTAGGGGACGGACAGTGGTACATTGCGGAGGGATGTAACGCCACAGATTCTGACCTCAACGATATCATGACGACCAACATCGATAAACTTCGCGCCCGCTACCCAGAGAAGTTCACGGAATTCGATGCACAGAACAGGAACCTCGCCGTAGAACGCGAGATACTGGAGGGAAAGAAGGATGTTAACGGTTAAAGACCAAGAGTACTTCGACTCTGTCGTAAAGTTCGCGCAGGAGAATGGCCTCATGCCGAACCTTCAAGAACAGCTCGACTTCTTGTCTAACTTTGGCGGAGACCCGACCAAGATCGAGTGCGAGCTGTACAAGGACTTCGCACCACAGAGTTTCTACTTCGAGATGATAAGAAACGGGAAACGATACTTCAATGGGGGCTGCATTTTCCATAGCGCTCACGACCACGGTGGCGACGGGGGTGCTCCGACTTTTTCAGTTAGTCTCAATCCAGACACGAAACCACACTGGCAGGTGCACACGTGATGTCCCTAGACCTGCGCATCATTGCGGACTCAGACGTTCGCATCGACCCTAACGGGGAGATACACAAGATGGAGCCCGCGGACGGTGAGCAGTACACACTGGAAGAACTGCAAGCTGCCGTTGAAGGCTACATCGAAGTTGTTCCAGGTCTCTTCTCAGCTGGGCACATAGGCCTGGCAAACGAAGAGGGTCTTCTTCAGGGACTTGACTACAACCAGACGGCGAGCGAGTTGTTTCAGCGAGAACTTGTTGGAACTGTTGCAGTGATTCGCCGGGAGAGGATGAAGTAAATGGCTAAGCGCAAGTTCTACCGTGCCGTATTCCATTATGAAGTCCTCAGCGAGGAACCAATCGAAGACGCATCTTTGGAAGATATCGACTACGAGTGCCGGGATGGTCATTGGTCAGGGCAATTCCTTGGAGTCGATCGGTCGGAGTTGACCGGCCCTGAAGCAGCTAAAGCGCTGCAAGCGCAAGGTTCTGAGCCTGAGTTCTTCCAACTCGACGAGGAAGGGAATGACCTTGATGTTGATGAAAATAACAACGCTGAGTGAATGCAAAGAAAAGGGCTTCACTCTTCACAAACAAATCGAAAACGAAGCACAGGAATTAGCCGAAATATACGTCTGGTCTGCGCGCGTCGAGTTAGATGTTGCCAAAGAACAAGCTAGGAGTCCTGACATTTTGAAGATGCTGCGTGACCCAAAGACATTAGAAAGAGCAATCGCCCTTGCTAGGAAACGAGCATTTGAAGAAACCGCGGAAAAGTACCGCGTAGGGGAGACATCGAATGGAGTACACGCTGGTCGTTGAATACGACAACGGGGTTAACCCAAAGAAAGACGCGAAGATACGCAAAGTCGTCGGAGGAGAATCTGGCGGTAGCGGAGGATGTTGCTTCCCGCCTTTCACGCGGGACATGTCTTTCATCTTCAAGTCGGCAAAAGCAGTCAAGGCAGCTAAAACAAAACTTCTGGCTGCTAAGATTCCAGGGGTGAGGTGTGTCATCGATGAAGACACTTAGGGAGTTACCGTGAAAAAAGAATACAAGATTCAAACCTGTCATCCCCACTCCATGTACATCGATTACCAACCAGGCAACGCTACGCGCTACGAGGTCTATCTCACGCCGACGTTCGAAGACCCCGAAATCTTCGTTGTCAGCATCCCCAATCTCAACATGTGCTTCTGCGTCAACAAGCACAGCGTTCTTACGTGGGGCTATATCCACGAGAAGATCGGCGTGGGCGGCCGTCGTGCCAATGAGTGCGACGCCTCTGCTATCACAGCTCTACTGAGCGAGGTATTTAAGAGACCAGCTCGGGTACACACGGGAGAAGATGGGCGATGGGTTGAGGAGGAGCGGTGGATCAATGAAGATAAACATCAAGACCAAGGCTAACATCGACAAGAAGCACCCAGAGTTGTGCAGCTGGGAGTGTCAGTA
>Ga0315273_10006026_pt1 | contig 15057 bp, 14 predicted proteins | sample YL17G02_0_MG_FD_205753 | JGI IMG/M metagenome (GOLD analysis project Ga0315273, IMG submission 205753) | Sediment microbial communities from Yellowstone Lake, YNP, Wyoming, USA - YL17G02_0 | ecosystem: Environmental > Aquatic > Freshwater > Lake > Sediment | place: USA: Wyoming | collected...
AGCAGGATCGGCAGTGTCCGACACCTCGATCGCGATCGTTCTCGCCATCGCGGCCGGGTTCACCTACGCGCTCGCGTCGGTGCTCCAGCAGCGCGCCGCATCCGAAGCACCACCCGAGCTGTCGTTGCGGCCGGGGCTGCTCGTTGCCCTCGTCAAGCGACCGATGTGGCTGATCGGGACCGCGGTCGACGGCGGCGCGTACTTCCTCGAGGCCGCCTCGCTCGCGCTCGGGTCGATCATCATCGTGCAGCCGTTGCTGGTCACCGGGCTGCTCTGGGCGCTCCCGCTCGCGACCATCGGGAACACCGGGAAGGTGACCCGGCGCGAGTGGGTCCCGGCGATCGCCCTCGTCGGGGGGCTCGCGGTGTTCGTGACCGTCGGTGATCCCGGTGGGGGACGGTCGCAGGCCTCACTGCTCGCGTGGGTGCTGACTGCCGTCGGGCTCGCCGTGCCCATCACGCTCGCGGTCCTCGCGGCGCGTGGTGCGTCGCCGGGTCGTCGGGCGTTGCTGCTCGCGTTCGCGGCCGGGTGCGTGTACGGGCTGACGGCCGCGCTGACCAAGTCGACCCTCGACCTCCTTGGTCACGACGGGTGGGGGACGTTCGCGCACTGGCAGCCGTACGTGCTCGTCGGTGCGGGGGTGATCGGGTTCTTGCTCAACCAGAGCGCGTTCCAGGCGGGCCACCTCGCGGCGTCGTTGCCGGCGATGGCGATCACCGACCCGGTCGTCGGTTCCGTGATCGGTATCACGCTCTTCGGCGAAGCGATCGGTGCGACGCAGCCGCTCGCGCTCGTCGCGACCGGCGCGGCGGTGGTGGTGATGATCGTCGCGACGTTGAGCCTGGCGAGATCGCCGTTGGTGACCCACGAGCTCGACGAGCTCGAGCAGCTCCCTGCGCTCGAGTAGTCCGGGATACAGCCCTGCCCGGATTCAGGTCTGGAGGTCGAGCACGGCGTCAGCGAGGTGACTGAGCTCGGCGTCCCAGCCGCCCTCGTCGGGGGCCGGTTCCGCGAGGGGCACGACGACAAGCTTCGAGAAATCGACCGCGGCGTAGGCGGCCAGCCGAGTCCGCAGCGCGTCAGGGCCGACGGCCACCAGCTCGGCAGGGTCGGCTTCCGGGCGCAGTGCACCGAGGCGGGTGCGGAGCTCGTCGGGGATCTCAGCGCGTGCGTAGAGCACCATCGCGCCGTAGTGCTCAGGGTCGAGCGTGCGATCGGCGGTGGCCGCGGCCTCCTCGATGATCGGGCGCTTCTCCTCGCACTCGGTGGGCGTCAGGAAGCTGGCGAGCCACCCGTCGCCGAGACGTCCGCAGCGGCGCAGCTCGGACTTGGCCCGCCCCCCGAGCCACACATCCATGCGTGCCTGGGTCGGCTTGGGCCGGACCGAGAGCGCCTGGTACGAGAAGTGCGGGCCGTCGTGATCGACCCGGTCCTCGGCCCAGAGGCGGCGGATCAACGGGAGTGCTTCGTCGAAGATCGGTGCTCGGTCCTCGCGGGTCACCGCGAATGCCTGGTGCTCGGCCGCGACCGGGTTGCCGAGACCGAACGCCGGGAGCGCACGTCCGCTCGAGAGGCGGTCGAGGCTGGCCCAGGCCTTCGCGAGCAGTGCGGGGTTGCGGCCGGGAAGCACCTGCACGCTCGTACCGAGCTTGATGCGCTGGGTGCGGCCCGCGGCGAACGCGAGACCGACGAGCGGATCGGGGGCATCGCCCATGACACGCTCCGACAGCCAGAGCGAGTCGAAGCCGTGACCTTCGAGTGCGTCCACGAGCGCCCCGAACTGCCCGTCGTCACGCAACCCCCCGACGCCGAGCCCCAGCCCGATCCGAACCTTCACCTCTCCCCCATTGTGTGTGCACTGACCGGGGTCATGGCACCGACGAGTGCACACACAAGGGGTTTGTTCACGCGCCGCGGAAGGCTTCGTACTTGCGGAGCTCGCGGCGGGCGATCTGCATGAGATGCACGTCGTCGGGACCGTCGACCAGGCGGACGGTGCGCACGTACATCCACATCTGCGCGAGCGGCCAGTCGTCCGAGACCCCGGCACCACCGAAGAGCTGGATCGCACGGTCGATCACTGACGCGGCGACCCGCGCCGCGACGACCTTGATGGCCGCGATCTCGAAGCGGGCACCCTTGGCGCCGACCGTGTCCATGAGCCAGGCGGCCTTCATCGTGAGCAGGCGCGCCTGCTCGATCTCGATGCGGCTCTCGGCCACGTTGTGCTGCACGACGCCCTGGTCGGCGAGCGGCTTCCCGAACGCGACTCGCTGCTGGGCGCGCGCGCACATGAGCTCCAGCGCCCGCTCGGCGGCACCGATGGCTCGCATGCAGTGATGGATGCGTCCCGGTCCGAGGCGGGCCTGCGCGAGTGCGAACCCACCGCCCTCCTCGCCGAGCAGGTACTCGGCCGGCACCCGGACGTTCTCGAACAGTGTCTCGCAGTGACCGCCGCCGGCGTCGTGCCCGAAGACCGGGAGTGTTCGCACGACGCGGAAACCGGGCGTGTCGAACGGCACGATGATCATCGAGTGCCGACGATGTGGGTCGGCGTCGGGGTCCGAGACTCCCATGAGGATCGCGAAGCTGCACCGCGCTGACGCCGCTCCGCTCGTCCACCACTTGTGCGCGTTGATCACGTAGTGGTCGCCGTCGCGCTCGATGCGACTCGAGATGTTGGTGGCGTCGCTGCTCGCGACCCAGGGCTCGGTCATCGCGAAGCACGAGCGCGTCTCGCCTTCGAGCAGCGGCTGCAGGAACTGCTCGCGTTGCAGCGGCGTGGCGAACTGGTGCAGCAGCTCCATGTTCCCGGTGTCGGGTGCGGAGCAGTTGGTGGCCTCGGCCGCGAGGTGGTTCCGGCCCATCAGCTCGCACAGCGGCGCGTAGTCGACGTTGGTCAGACCGGCGCCGAGCTCGGTGTCGGGGAGGAAGAGGTTCCAGAGGCTCCTCGCGCGGGCCTGGCCCTTCAGCTCCTCCATGACCGGCGGGTGGAAGTGGGGGTCGCCGGACTCCGCGACCTCCTCGAAGTAGCGGGGCGTCGCGGGTTCCACGACCGTCTCGATGAAGTCGCGGAGCTGCGCGCGGGCGTCTTCGGCGCGAGCGCTCAGGGCGAAGTCCATGCGAAGCCTCCGGCGGGGGGTCGATGCGCCGCGAACCCTAGTGCCCGGGCCTCGGACAGCCCCCCGGGGCGAGGGTGGCTCCCCTGAACGACTTCCCGTCCTGACTCGCCGACCTACCGACCAGTCGGTAGGCTTCGCGCGTGGCCTTGCTCGACGCCCCGCCCGCTCCCGTTCCCGCCTCCGGTGTGCCGGTCGACCCGGGCTACGCCGAGATGCGGAAGGTGAAGCTCGGCACCGTCCGGGCGGCCTTCTCCCCGGAAGTCTATGAGCGATCGAACGCCAAGGCGTTCGGGTGGCTGGCCTTCGACGTCGCGCTGTACGCGGTGCTCCTCGCGGGCGTGTACGTGGTCCCCGGCATCCTGCTCAAGCTCCTGCTCGGTGTGCTCCTCGGTGTTGCAGTCGCGCTGCTCTTCGTCTGGGCGCACGACGCGGCCCACGGCGCGCTCTTCGGGTTCACCGGCACGGCCGAGGTGCTCGGATCGATCGCGATGCTGCCGTCGATCAACATGTATCGACTGTGGATCTACGGCCACAACAAGGCGCACCACGGGTTCACGTCGTTCACGATGATCGACTGGATCTGGGCGCCGAAGAGCCCCGAGCAGTACCAGGCCTCCTCGCGGTGGTCGCGGTTCGTGTACCGCGTGGAGCGCAGTCTCCCCGGTTGCGCGGTGCACTACGTGCTGCGGGTGTGGTGGCCGGCCATGGTCACGTTCCGCCCACCGAAGGACGTGCGCAAGCGCAACCACTTCACGCGGTCCCGTCTCGTCACCCTCGCGTACGTCGTCGTGGCCTCGGTGCTCGCCTTCCTCTTCGCCGGCGGCATCGGCGGGGTGATCGCCGCGGTCGTGGTGCCGTGGGTGGTCTTCACCTACCTCCTCGCCTTCGCGGTGTACCTGCACCACACGCACCCGAGCCTGCCGTTCTTCGACCAGCGCGACGAGTGGTGCGCGTCGATCGGTCAGGTGGCATGCAGCACCATCGTGCGTACGCCGAAGGTGTTCGAGACGCTGACGCACGGCATCCTCGTGCACACGCCGCACCACGTGGACACGAAGATCCCCTTCTACCGGCTCCAGCGCGCCGCGGCCGATCTCCAACCCGTCGTCGGCGACCACATGCTCGAGTACCGCTTCACGTGGTCGGACGTGCGGCAGATCTTCAAGACCTGCCAGCTCTACGACTACCGGGCCAAGACGTGGTACCGGTTCCGCGACGAGCCGGGCCGCGTGGCAGCCGGTCTCGAAGCCGCCTGATCCGACGTCTGCTTCGGCGTCCGGGTCGACAATCGGGTCGACAGATGGGTCGACCCGGATCTCGGCCCCATACTCTCCTCACAGCAGCGGGCGATGGTGAAGATCCCGACGCTCGACGTGTAGACGAGGGTCCGGCTCCGGCCGGGCCCTCGGCGCGCGTCAGACCACGGACGCCGGCTTCGGCGCTTCGATGACCTCGGCGACCGGCGGCTCGTGCAGCATCGGCTGTGCTGCGCGTCGTCGCTCGTCGGCCTCGTGCCGATCTTCGTCGGTGAAGGCGCGAGTCGTGCAGCAGAACTCGACGGCGATGCCATTCGGGTCGTCGAGGTAGATCGACGTGCACCAACCGTGGTCGATGCGGAGCACGGCGTACCCGTGATCCAGCCACCTCTGCTGAAACGCGTCGAGGGCCGTGAGGTCGGGGGCGTCGAACGCGAGGTGGTTCGTCCAGCTCGGCAGGCCGAGGCCGCGGCTGATCGACGGATCGAAGTCGTCCGGGATCGCCGGGTCGTCGTGCACGTCCCACACCGCCAGGCACTGGCCGCCGCGGGTGTCGTAGAACAGGTGGCGGGCCCAGCCGCCCTCGGGCGCCGGCGCGGCCTCGACCTTCACGAGCTCGAACCCCATCACCTCGGTGTAGAAGCGGTGGGTGGCGTCCAGATCTCGGGTTGCGATCGCGACGTGGTGGAAGGCCATCGGTCGGGCTCCTCTCTTCAGGCGGTTGAACGGTACTTCGCACCGAGGCGGCGTTCGAGACCGCTCTCCACGGCCGCCTCGAGTGCCGCCCCCGATGGTTCCCGGGCGAACACGCGCCTTGAGCCCTGAGCCGACCTGGCTACTCGAGGATGGTCGTTGGTTCCGAGCGGTCGGCTCGCCACGCCTCGATGACCGCGATGTACACGACGACGCGCCCCAGGACGAGCAACCACAGCAGGATCGCGAAGACCACGCCGATCGCGCCGTAGAGCTCGGATGACCGCTCGACGTAGTGGGGGACGATGTACGCGCCCGCCACCTTCAGCACCTCGAACGCGACAGCGGCGAGCATGGCGGGGAGCACGAGGATCCGCCAGGCCACGTCGCGGTTGGGCAGGATCCACGACGTCCACATCCAGAGCACCGCGTTCGTGGCCAGGGTGATCGCCGCGACCAACGGCGCGAACGCGGTGGGGAGAAGATCCCAGGCTGCGGTCGCGAGGCCGGCTGCACCCAGCAGGACCGCGGCGCCGAGAAGCCACACGAACCCCCATGCGCGATCGCGTAGGCCGCGCCCGGGCACGCGCCACGCGGCGTCGAACGCGTTCGCGACGACGACCGCGAAGCTCGTTCCGAGCCACAGGATGCCCACCACGCCGACCACCGTGGCGAGGCTGCGGCTCTTCTGGGCCGCGTCGACCGAGTCTGTGATGATGCGGGCTGCCTGTCCCGTGAGCCCGAGCTCGGCTGTGATGTCGTGGGCAAGGTGGCTGTTGTCGGCCGAGAGGAAGCCGAGGATGGCGACGCCGAGCACGAGCAGGGCGAACAGCGCCAGGAACCCGTAGAGGGTGACGCCGCCGGCAAGCGTCGGCCCACCGATCGCGTTGTACCGGCGTTGCAGCTCGCGGAGCCAGCCGAAGGCTCGCGAGACGACGGTGGCGGGGACGGGCGGCACGTCAGCAGGGATCGGTCTGCACGGACGTCGGTGTGCACGAGACGAGGTTCGAGCCGCCTGCCGTCATCATCGTGCTCTCCTCCCGCTTCCGTGCAGGTTCCCATGTCCCGCCCCGAGGTGCCGGACTCGCTTGTCGCCGCGCCAACGGGCAGGATCGGGTGAGTGACGACCACCGCGTGGATCCTGCTCGGAGTCGCTGCGGTGCTCGCGGTGCTCGACTGGCTGGCGGTCGCGCAGGGCCTCCGTCGCCTCGAGTACCTCTGCAAGCCGGGCGCCACCCTCGCCCTCGCCCTCGTCGCCGCGACGCTCGATCCCGCCTACTCCGACACCCGCACCATGTTCGTCCTGGCGCTGCTCGCCTCGCTCGCCGGCGACGTGTTCCTCATGCTCCCGAGAGACCGCTTCGTCGCGGGACTCGGCTCGTTCTTCGTCGCCCAGCTGCTCTACACCGTGGGGTTCGCGCTCCACGGGGGCTCACTTGCCGACTACGCGATCGGCGCCGCTGTGGTGACGGTGCTCGTCGTGCCCCTGTGCATGCGCTTCGTCGGGGCGCTTCGCCGGACCGGCCGTGACGAGCTCGTCGTGCCGGTGTTGGCCTACATGGGCGCAATCGGTGCCATGGCCGCGAGCGCCATCGCGAGTGGGAACGCATTCGCGATCCTCGGGGCGCTGCTGTTCGTGGCGTCCGACTCGCTGATCGCCGAGACTCGCTTTGTCGAGGAACGCCCTTGGGGCCGGGTCGCCATCATGGTGACGTACCACCTCGCCCAGGCCGGGCTCGTCCTGTCCCTGCTTGCGTGACGCGTCCCTGCTCTCGTGAAGTAGGCCTACAGAACCAACGTCGCAGGGGTGCGTGCCTCGGTGACGACGGCCTTGCGGTGCTCGGCCACCTGCTCCACGGAGATGATCGCGATGCGGTGATCGGCCGCGAACTCCACCAGCGCGTCGAAGCGCGCGGGGGCGCCGTCGTGGTCGAGGACCTCACAGATCATCGCGACGGGCGGGAGTCCCGCGAGCACCGCGAGGTCGACGGCCGCTTCCGTATGACCGCGACGCTCGAGGGTGCCGCCGGGACGCGCGCGCAGCGGGAACACGTGACCCGGCTGCTTGAACTCGCTCGGCTTCATGTCGGGGTCGGCCGTGCGCCGGATCGTGAGCGCACGGTCAGCCGCGCCGATGCCGCTGCCCGCATCGCGGTGATCGATCGATACGGTGAACGCCGTGTCGCAGCCGGCCTGGTCCGGGGGGACCATCGGCGCGAGACCGAGCGTGTCCAGCACCGACGGAGCGCAGGGCATGCACACGAGCCCCCGCGCCCAGCGAATCATGAAGTTCACCGCCTCGGGCGTGACCCACGATGCCGCCATCGTGAGGTCGCCTTCGTTCTCGCGGTCCTCGTCGTCGACGACGAGGACCATCTCGCCGCGGCGGATCCGCTTCAGTGCCTCTTCGATCGTGGTGAGCGCCATCAGTTGGTTTCCTTCTCTTTGGTCGCGTTCGGAAGGTGCGCCGGAAGTGTGAGCACCATGCGGCAGCCGTGCGGCTCCCGCATCTCGGGGTGGATGTCGCCCCCGTGCAGATCGACGATCCAGCGTGCGATCGCCAGGCCGAGCCCTGCGCCGCCGTCGCTCGACGAGCGCGCCGGGTCGAGTCGTTCGAAGCGATCGAAGACCCGCGCGCGTTCGGCTTCGGGGATCCCGGGGCCTTCGTCGAGCACCTCGATCACCACGCCGGTGTCGAGCCGACGGGCGCGCACCTCGACGGTGCCGCCAGTCGGGGAGTAGCGCACCGCGTTCTCGAGGAGGTTCGCGACCACCTGGTGCACCCGCTCGGGGTCGCCGTCGGCGGTCAGGTCGACTGGATCGACGTCGACGGCTACGTCGATGCCCGGCTGGTGGAGCCGTTGCTCGCGCACCGCGTGCTCGAGGAGGGGCACGACGCGGAACTCGGCGAGATCGAGCGGTACGGTGCCGGCTTCGAGGCGCGACAGGTCGAGGAGCTGCTTCACCAGGCGACCGAGCCGCTCGACCTGGCTGAGCATCGTCCGGAACGTGTCGGGTTCGGGATCGGCAACACCGTCGGCGAGGTTCTCGAGCGCGACCTGGAGCGCCGCGATCGGGGTACGCAGCTCGTGGGAGACGTTCGCCACGAGGTCGCGGCGCACGCGGTCGGTCTCGGCGAGCTCGGCCGACATCTCGTTGAAGGCCCGGGCGAGGGCGCCGACCTCGTCGTGGGAGGTCGTCGTGACCCGACGGCTGTAGTCGCCGCGAGCCATGGCGTCGGCCGCGGCCACCATCTCGCGCAACGGGCTGGTGACCCCACGCGAGAGCCACCAGACGAAGCCCATGGCCGTGACACCGGCCAGCACACCGCTCACCGACGGCCAGATGCCCACCTTGATGCCGAGCCAGAACACGAGGATGGTGACGGCGACCGCAACGGCAAGGAGCGCGCCGAGCTTGAGCTTGATCGACGGCAGGGGATCGAGCGGACGGCGCACGTCGAGGTCGCGCAAGTGCTCGAGCTCCGGGAGGTGGCGGGTCACGAGTGCTCGTCCGACCCGGCCGCGTACCCGATGCCGTGCACGGTGCGGATGACTTCGGTCCCGAGCTTGCGCCGCAGCGCCCGAACGTGCGAGTCGACGGTGCGTCCTCCGGCGCCGACGCGATAGCCCCAAACGTCGCCGAGGAGCTGGTCGCGGGTGAACACGCGCCCAGGGCGCTTCGCGAGGAATGCCAGTAGGTCGAACTCGGTCGGGGTGAGGTGCACGATCGCGGATCCGACGTGCACGACGCGCGACGCGAGGTCGAGCTCGACGGAGCCGAGGCGCAGCGGGACGCCGGCGGCGCGATCGGGGGTGCGTTCGACGCGACGAAGCAGCGCGTGCACGCGAGCCACCAGCTCGCGAGCGCTGAACGGTTTCGTGAGGTAGTCGTCGGCACCGACCGCAAGGCCCACGACGAGGTCGGTCTCGGAGTCGCGCGCCGTCAGCATCAGGACGGGAACCGGACGGTCGCGCTGGATGCGACGGCATACCTCGAGGCCGTCGAGGCCCGGGAGCATGAGGTCGAGGACGACGACGTCAGGATGCAATCGTGCGCAGGCTTCGACGCCGCCGGGCCCGTCGCCGGCGACCTCGACCGTGAACCCCTCGCTGCGGAGGCGAACGGCGACGGCCTGGGCGATGGTGGCCTCGTCCTCGATGACGAGGACGGTGCGCGTCCGTATGGGCGCGACGTTGGGCGGGACGAGGGCTTCCACTGGCACAAGGCCATGGTACGGAGCGATTGTCGGGGTGTCCTGCCCAAGATGTGCGGATTCGGTGCAGGTGGGGCCCCGCTTGGGCGCGGCGGCCGGGCGCCCGGCTCGATCTGGCCGGCTCAGTCGGGGAGCGCGATGACGTCAGCGGGGTCGACGATCACCTCGACGGTCGTACCGACGTCGGGCGGGCGGGTGTCGCGCAGCTCGACATCGAGCGCGGTGCCGTCGGCCAGCTCGACCTGGATCCGCCAGTGGTCGCGGCGGAACGTCTGCCTCGCGACCTGCCCCACCACGACTGGCGCCGGTCGACCGTTGCCTGTTCCGAGGCGAAGCGCGTCGGGTCGCACGGCGGCAAGCCCCGGCGCCAGCGCGCGCGTCACGTTCCAGCCGAGGAATTCGGCGACGAAGGCAGTCGCCGGGCGGGTCCACAGCTCGACCGGCGACCCGATCTGCTCGATTCGGCCGTCCTGGAGGATCGCGACACGATCACCGAGCGCGAATGCCTCGTCATGATCGTGGGTCACGAGGAGCACGGCCAGGCCGAGCGTCCGGAACAGCGCACCGAGCTCGTCGACGAGGTGCTCGCGCAGGGCCCGGTCGAGTGCCCCGAGTGGTTCATCGAGCATCAGCAGCGATGGGGCCGGCGCGAGGGCGCGAGCGAGGGCGACCCGCTGCTGCTCGCCGCCCGAGAGCTCATGGACCGCCCGCTGCTCGTAGCCGGCAAGTCCGACGAGCGCGAGGGTCGTGCTCGCGCGCGCTCGGGCCTCCGAACGGCTCACGCCGTGCATCCGGAGGCCGAACATGACGTTGCCGATGACGTCGCGGTGGGGAAACAGCGCGTGGTCCTGGAACATGAGGCCGAGCCGGCGGTGATGCGTCGGGACTCCGGCGAGGTCGGCCCCGTCGCGACGGATCTGGCCTGCTGTGGGCGACTCGAGGCCCGCGATGGCGCGCAGCAGCGTCGACTTGCCGCTGCCGCTCGGGCCGAGCACGCACACGATCTCGTCGTCGCCGACGGTGAGATCGATGCCGTCAAGGGCAGTGTGCTCTCCGTAGCCGACGGTCAGGTCTTCGATCGTGAGCATCTCGGGCCTCAGAAGGTGCCGATGTCACCGACGCGGGCGCGTTCGGCGGTGAGGATCGCAACGACGGTCAGCGCCATGAGAATCGTGCTCGCGGCCATGGCGGCGCCGAAGTTCTGGGCGCCGGGCTGTCCGAGCAGCCGATAGATCACGACCGGCAGGGTGGGGCGATCGGGCCGCGCGATGAAGAGGGTGGCGCCGAACTCGCCGAGGGAGATCGCAAAGGCGAAGCCGGCTGCGATGGCGAACGCCCGTCCGACGATCGGGAGGTCGACCTCTCGCCATACTCGGCGTGGTGATGCCCCGAGCACCGCGGCGGCCTCGCGCAGGCGCGGGTCGATGGAGCCCAGGAGGGGCGTGACGAGCCAGACGACGAACGGGATTGCGATCAGCGCGTGCGCGATCGGCACGATGATCCACGAGGTCCGGAGGTCGAGGGGAGGTTCGTCGAGTGCGATGAGGAACCCGAACCCGACGGTCACGGCAGAGATCCCGAGCGGGAGCGCGAGCGCGGCTTCGAGCGCTCGACCCCTTCGGTGCCGGACCACGGCGAACGCGGCGAGCCCGCCGACCACCAGCGCGATCGCGGTCGCGACGGTGGCGAAGAGCAGGGAGTTCACGACCGCATCGGCCGGAGGGACGAAGAGCACGCTGTCCGACCGGAGCTCGCCGAGGGCGCGGTAGAAGCCGAAGCCGGGCCCGTTCGCCGTCGCGAAGGATCGTGCGACGAGCACGGCCATCGGGACCCCGAGGAGGGCGAGCATCAGGGCGAGGTTTGCGCCGAGGAGCGCGCGTTCACCGACCGAGCGCACGGATCGCGTCGTGACGGCGGCGGCGCGCAACCCGAGGGCGACGGCTCGACGACCCTGGAAGCGGCCGGTCGCGACGAGCAGCACGACGACGGCGACGAGCTGCAAGATCGACAGGGCGGCCGCCGTGCGCAGATCGAGGAGCTGCGCGGTCTGTCGGTATATCTCGGTCTCGAGGGTGGCGCGGGTCGGGCCGCCCAGGACGAGGATCACGCCAAAGGACGTGAACGTGAAGAGGAAGGTGATCGACGCAGCCGCGAGGATCGCGGGGCGCAGTGCCGGGAGCGTGACCCTGGTGAAGGCTCGCAGGCGAGATGCCCCGAGCACGCGCGCCGCTTCTTCCTGCTGCGGATCGAGATGGGCCCAGAGCCCGCCAACGGTGCGGACGACCACCGCGTAGTTGAAGAAGACGTGCGCGAGGAGAATCGCCCCGAGCGAGGGTTCGACGCCGAGCGCGAGGAACGCCGACGCGACGACGATCGTGGGGAGCACGAACGGGACCACGATGAGCGCCCGGACGAGCGAGCGGCCGGGGAAGCGGTAGCGCGCGAGCACAAATGCGCCCGGGAGTCCCACCGCCAGCGCGAGCATCGTGGACAGCGCCGCCTGCCACACCGTGAACCACGCGACGTCGCGCAGCGCAGCGTTGCCGGCGACGTCGCCCAGCGGCGAGAGATCGAGATGGCCGTCGGGCCAGAGCCCCCGTCCGAGGATCGTGGCGACGGGGTACGCGAAGAACGCGACGAGGAAGGCCACCGGCACGGCGACGAGGATCCAGCGGACCGGGCGCAGCGGGCGGACCGAACGGACCGGATGGGTCAGCGCAGGACGGTGTCGGTCCACTCGTCGATCCACTGCTCGCGGTGTGCGCCGATGACGCTCGGGGCCAGGCTTGCGGGGTCGGTTGGGACGTCGGCGAACCTGGTGAACACGGCAGGGAGCCGAGCGTCGTCGCGGACTGGGAAGACGAACATCTGGAGCGGCACGTCTTCCTGGAATCGGCGCGAGAGCATGAAGTCGATGAGTCGGCGTGCCGCACGAGGGTGCTCGGTCCCCCGGAGGATCCCCACGAGCTCGACTTGGCGGAAGCACGTGTCGAGCACGGTGCCGACCGGGGCCTCCGTGGGCCGGGGGTCCGAGAAGTACACCGCCGCAGCAGGGCTCGACGCGTAGGAGACGACCAGGGGGCGGTCGCCACCGCCTTCGCCGGCGCTGAACTCCCCGTTGTAGGCCTGCTCCCAGCCGCTCACCACCTTGACGTCGTTCGCCCGCAGCCGTTCCCAGTACGCGCGCCAGCCGTCCTCGCCGTACCGGTCGACGGTCGCGAGGAGGAACGCGAGGCCGGGCGACGACGTCGCCGGGTTCTCCACGACGAGGCGGCCCTTGTATGCGGGCTTCGTGAGGTCGTCGAGCGTCCGGGGCACCGCAAGGCCGTGCTCGGCGAACCAGGCCGTGTCGTCGTTGATGCACACGTCCCCGTGGTCGACCGGCGTCACGTGGTGGGTCGTGTCGATCCGATAGGCCGCCGGGACCCGGGTGAGCGCGGGCGACCGGTAGCGCTCGAACACCCCCTCGTCGAGTGCTCTCGAGAGAAAGGTGTTGTCGACGCCGAAGAGCAGGTCACCGAGCGGAGCGTCCTTCGTGAGGATCGCCTGGTTCAGCGCGGCGCCGGCGTCGCCCGACGGTAGTACCCGAACCTTGATGCCTGTCTCGCGCGTGAAGGAGCGCAGGACCGACTTCGAGATCGCGAACGAGTCGTGGGTGACGAGCGTGAGCGTCACGTCGTCGCGGGCACCGGCGGCCGGTGCGCCGGCCAAGGAGGTCGCGGTCACGAGGGCGCAGCAGAGGATCGAGAACCCGCGGCGCCGCACGTCAGGCCTCTCCGAGGGCATCGGGTTGGATGCTGAGGACCGTGCCGCCGCTCACCGAGACTTCCGCGTCGGTACCGACGAGCTCGTTGCTCACGCCGAGCGTCGAGCCGGGGAGCAGGACCGCTTCGTGCAAGGGGTAGCGCAAGCCCGTGGTGGTGACACCCCGTGCCGGGCCGTTGGTCGCCAGCAGGGTGACCAATGAGCCGGCGCGACCGACGAGGCGAGCGTGGCGCCGGACGACGATCACGTGGGCGTCGCCGAACCACCCGTCGATCTCGATGTCGGCGAAGCGGGCCGACCCCAGGAGCAGGGCGTTCGCGAGGTAGTGGTCGAGTCGGCCTCCGTGGCCGCCGACGACCGTGATGCGGTCGACGCCTCGGGCGGCCGCGACATCGAGTGCGAGCTCGAGGTCGGTGGCGTCCTTGTCGACGGGGTACCGGATGACGCGCGCTCCTGCTTCGGCGGCGGCGGCGAGGGCCTCGGGCGACACGGAGTCGAAGTCGCCGACGGCGAGATCGACGCGGCGGCCGAGGGCGCGGGCGTGCTCGATGCCCGAGTCGGCGCCGATGACGAGGGCGTCGACCGGCAACCTCGTCGCGACGGCGACCGGAATCGGGTCACCACCCGCGAAGACCAACGCGATCTCACGGACGGGCGCGATGCCACCGACGGGTGCGTCCACGCGGTCTCCCTTCGCCGGCATTACCCGGAGCAGGTTCGAGGGGTCGGTGACGCCGCCTGCGCGTGGTCACCCTCTCAGCCCGGCTGTCCCGAGCTCCCCGTTGGTCGAGTCGTGTCCTTCTCTGTCATGGTAACCCCATGGCGAGCGAGGTCGTACTGATTCGACACGGTGCAACGGAGTGGAGCACGACCGGTCGGCACACCGGGCGGACCGACATCTCGCTCACCGACGCGGGCCGTGGCCAGGCCCTCGCGATACGTGATCGGATCGCGGCGTGGACGTTCGCGCTGGTGCTGGTGAGCCCGCTGCAGCGCGCACGTGAGACGTGCAGCCTGGTGGGGCTCGACGACGCCGCCGAGGTCGACGACGACCTCGAGGAATGGGACTACGGCGACTACGAAGGCCTCACGACAGCGCAGGTCCGCGAATCGCGTCCCGGTTGGACCGTGTTCGGTGACGGCGTGATGCCGGGCGGCGAGGACATCAACGAGGTCGGCGTGCGAGCCGACCGGGTGATCGCGCGAGCGGACGCGGTCGACGGCCCGGTGGCGCTCGTGGCCCATGGGCACATCCTGCGCATCCTCGGGGCGCGCTGGGTCGACGACGACCCGCTCGAAGCCGCGAACCACGCGCTCGACACCGCGACCCTCAGCGTCCTCGGGTACGAGCACGAGCGGAAGGTCATCCGCAGCTGGAACTGCTGAGCGTCACCTGCTCGGCTTGGTCAGCGGGCGTCAGCGGTAGTTGCCGGTGTGACCGAGGCTGATCTTTCCCGGCTGAGGGAAGATCGCCAGGCCGTGGGGGCCGTGCTCGACGGGGATCGTGTGCGCGAGCGTGCCCGTGGCCGTATCGAACACGTAGACCACGTCGTTGTAGCGGCCGCTCACCCAGAACTGGGTGCCGTCGGTCGAGACGCCACCCATGTCGGGGCTGCCGCCACCGGGGATGGTCCACGTGGCGACGGGCGCCCTGGTCGCGAAGTCGAGCACCGTCACCGAGCCTGCCTTGCGGTTCGTGACGTAGAGCTGGGTGCCGTCACGGCTCGGGTACAGACCGTGTGCGCCCGCCCCCGTCGGGATGAACGCAGCCTCGGTCATGGTGGCCGGGTCGATGACCGAGACGCCCCCACCGTTCTTCACGTGGTTCGCGACGTAGAACACCGCGCCGTCGGGCGCGATGCGCACGTCGATCGGCTCGCCGCCCACCTCGACCTGACCGGTGACCGCCAGGGTGGGGAGGTCGATGCGCACGACCCACCCGGAGAACTCACAGCTGGCGATCATGGTCATGCCGTCGGCGGTGAAATCCGCGTGGTTCACCCCT
>Ga0315273_10006027_pt1 | contig 15055 bp, 32 predicted proteins | sample YL17G02_0_MG_FD_205753 | JGI IMG/M metagenome (GOLD analysis project Ga0315273, IMG submission 205753) | Sediment microbial communities from Yellowstone Lake, YNP, Wyoming, USA - YL17G02_0 | ecosystem: Environmental > Aquatic > Freshwater > Lake > Sediment | place: USA: Wyoming | collected...
TCCCCTTCAGCTCGGCGTAGCGCATCACCGCCTTGTACGACAGGCTGAAGCCGCCGTAGCAGTCGTTCTTTATTACTTTCATGGCACCACCTGCGTCACCAACCCCACGACGCCCAACAGCGTCAGCCGCGCGTCCCTCGCCTCTTTGGCCTTCTTCTTTTCTTCTTGTCGTTGCTCTTCGGTCAGGCCCTCCCACCAGGCCTGCGCCGCGGCGTGTTTCTTCTCTATCTTTGCTGCTTTTCTTGCAACGCTTTGTTGCACGCGGACCTCGTAGGGCCCGCGTTTGTTTGCGTCACCCATTACCTATCCCCTTTCTATTCCTCAATCTCTCCGCTGCCACCGCAGTGCGTGCAGGTTTGACGCTTCTTCGTGTTGCCGTCTGCCTCGAAGATGGATGCGTTCACGTACTGGAGCGCGTCGCCGTTCTTCTCCACCGCCTTCAGGCACACCTCCGGCGTCTGCTCCTTCACGTACATGAGCGCGTCGCCGTTCTTCTCCACCGCCTTCAGGCACACCTCCGGCGTCTGCTCCTTCACGTACTGGAGCGCGTAGCCGTTGCTCTCCACCGCCTTCAGGCACACCTCCGGCGTCTGCTCCTTCACGTACATGAGCGCGCAGCCGTTCTTCTCCACCGCCTTCAGGCACACCTCCGGCGTCTGCTCCTTCACGTACCGGAGCGCGTCGCCGTTCTTCTCCACCGCCTTCAGGCACACCTCCGGCGTCTGCTCCTTCACGTACATGAGCGCGTAGCCGTTGCTCTCCACCGCCTTCAGGCACACCTCCGGCGTCTGCTCCTTCACGTACTGGAGCGCGTAGCCGTTCTTCTCCACCGCCTTCAGGCACACCTCCGGCGTCTGCTCCTTCACGTACCGGAGCGCGCAGCCGTCGCTCTCCACCGCCTTCAGGCACACCTCCGGCGTCTGCTCCTTCACGTACATGAGCGCGTCGCCGTCGCTCTCCACCGCCTTCATCGCATCCTTGCCGGAGTAGGTGACGATACTCTCCAACTTACCGCCGATCTTCTTGAGAAATTCACTGAGTTTCATTTTTGTTTCTCCCCTTCATTTGGTGTCTAATCCAATTATGTCCGGCGTCAGCAAGAACAACCCCGTAAAAAACACGGCCACGAAGAGAACAAAGAACACGAGCATCGGAACGAGTTGTCGTGTCAACTGCCCGAAGCGCAGGTCACCGAGCCAGATGTACCTAGGCCGTCTCGGGACGTTTAGCCAATTAGACACGATACCGGCCACCAAGAAGACCCCCATACAGAGAAACCCGATGTCCATGAAATGCAGAATGATAGGTTGCAGGGTTAAAGTACAAACACCGCGCATGAAGAGAACGGCGCCTAGGGTGAATACGGAGATCTTCAGCTCGTAATCCATGGCGTCTATGTATCCAAGACGGGGCACTGGAACTCTGAGCGGTGGGCATCATCGTAAGCATTGAACACCAATAGCTTGCCGCTGATTTGTTGGGAGTAGTCTTTTACGGCCTCGTCCCAGGTCTTGCCGTGCCCGTATGCACTCGTCAAGTCGCTGGAGCCAGCCTTGTCCTTGGTCTCACAGTGCGTGAACTGCAACATAATGCGCCCGGCTTGGTTCTCGTAGCGCCGACCTACCAGGTCACGGCGCAGGATGTCGGCTAGGTCGTAGAGGGTCATGTCGGCTTCTCTTCTTCATCCGGTATCGTCACCTCGTGCGGCCGGTGAAACCGCGCCGATTCATACTTCCGCAGGGCTATTTCGCGACGTTGGTACCAAGCCCTCTCGAACTCGTCGGCAAGTCGAACAGAGTCGATTTCGCCTATATTCTTTACGACGTACTTCTTGGCTGTCATTCGACCCTCCCGCTTGCAGACGCCACCCTGTTCGTGAAGACTGCGATGTTGTCGGAGAATGTTCCGTCGTTGTGCTCTTCTCGCCGGACTTCGGCGACTCTTCCCCGAACGGAGTTGATGCGCTTGGCCTCGGCGTCCATCCATTCCCTGGAGGTGATGTCGATCGTGCGGTCCGGACGCGCGCAGCCGTTCGCCTTGTATGCCGACCCCTTCTTCTCGGGGTCCGCGATGCGTTCCTGTTTGCGGTTGTTGCATTGGCTGCACCGGTACGGGGACTTGCAGCTCCCGCCGGCCACGGTCATCATGTCCGTCGGTGCGGCGAACTGCGTGAGTTGCATGTCGCAGGCGGCGTTAATCGCTGGTTTTGTCATTCTTTTGACCTTTATCCTTGGTTGGTTGTTGCTCTTTCTTAATAACGTTGAACTCTGCTTCTCCCGCTTCGCAGTCCAACATCTCGTTGATGATGTCCCGCATGGACAGAGTATACGTCGTGGCAGACATCCCGTCGGCTGAACGGATGATTCCTATAAGCGCGGTGCCATCGATGTTCAGGTCCACCGACACCCTGCGGCCGTCAGGGAAGTCCGCCGAGATGCACGCCTGTCGCAGAAAGAGGGGTTGATAAGTATACTTGTTGAGCTTCATGGCGTCTCCTTCTTCTTCACGATAACGCCCTCCTTTCCGTTAAAGAGCATAACGTCCCCCTCGTTAGACAGCCCGCCGAGGGTATCGTCCGTCTTGACCCCGGGTTTCATCCTCGCAAGAAACTGATCCCAGCTCTCATCGGCCATCTGCTTATACATGCAGGCGTCGCAGACCGTGACGCAGTAACCCCCAAATTCTTTTCCGCAGAGGGTGCAGGTCATTTTTACCATTGAACCGCTTCTTTCTTCTATGCTCGTTCGTACTCTTCGGCATAGCACGTCACGAGTAGGTTGTAGAGTTTGTCTGCCGCGGCCTTCTCTTCAGGGGAGCCAGTTTCAGCTTGCCGCCAATTCTCCCAGACGGAGTCACAACTTCCACAACCGTTAATGAGACGCAAGGGACATACAGTGCAACCCTTACACTGTTGGGCGTGGTACTCGCATAACGCACATGTCGCGTGTCCTTGAAGGGGTCCTCTCCTCGGCTCCCATTTCAGAAGCGCCAGCGCCAAGGCGAAACCCTTGCGCCAGCGTTCCGGAGAACGGGTTAAGAACGCAAAGGTATCCCGTGCGCCAAGAACTTTTCGTAGGTCATCCCAAGTATAGCTCTTCATACTTTCTCCTCTTCTTCCTCGTCTCTCTCCGCAGCCTCCACGGCGTCCGCGTGGGCATCTAGTAGCGTCTTTTTCGGCGTCACGGCGTCTGCAATGCGGGCGATGCACTGCGCCGCCAAGACCGGTAAGGCGAGGCAGTGGACCTCGTCATTGTCGAGACGGAAGGCGGCACAGGAGTCGTTACAGTGCGCGCTGCGGTGCCAGCAGGTGAGATGGACATCCCCCGTATTCGTTTTCAGATACAAGAAGTGTATGCCCCTATCTACAGAGAGATAAACTTCTTTCATGTCTGCTCCTCCAATGCTTCTAAGGCAGCGTCAAATACTCGCGTAGGAACTTCAACCCAACCAGGTTTGCAGTTTTGATCCATACGAGCGCCGCGGCATACTCCCAATAAGACTTGCCGCAGCTTTTCGTTCTTGAGTTTGAGGTCGAGCAGGTGGCTCTGGTGTTTGTTGAAGAAGGTCTCGTTGCAGTTCGTGCAGAGGTACAGTTCCACGGTCTTTACGTGGTATTCGATAACCCCCGCAGGCGTGCTCTTCGCGACGACGAAGTCGTTCGCGATCTGTTTCTCCACGTCCTCTACTGCTCCGCAGCGGGGACACTGGGTAAACAGGGAATCAACTCCGTCTTCGATGATTTGTTCTTCGGACATCCTATCTCCTTGAAAGAAAAGCACCAAACGTCACAGCATACCCTCTTTACAGAGATACGCCGTGACGTTTGGCGACAATGTTGAAATTACTCCAACACCACGGCAAACTTGGCGACCAATGTGCAGGCCTTGAGCTCTCCTTCCCACTTGTCTGCCTCTTCGCGGGTCAACCCCTTGGCTAAGACGACCGGCTGCGGAGGGCTCTCGTAGGCGGGGTCGCACATCTCCTTGGCGTCCCTGAGGCCTATATTCAACATCGCCCTCACGACCTTGATGCAGCCGATGCGGGGGCTTCGACCGTCGTTGCCCGGACTGCAATCGTAGAGGATGACTCTCCAGGTGCTGCTTGGCGTGATGATCTCCAACTCACCCCGCAGCAGCGCGGCGACCATTTTCGCGGTAAAGGACAGCAACGCGCGGGACTTCTGCTGCGCGGCGTCTTCAAGCACCACCGATAACGTTTCGTTGTCCTTCTGCGCTGCTTCCAACTTGACACGGCCTGTAGAGAGATCGGTCCGGAGTTGCGACACCTCAAACAGCAGCTCTGCCTGGCGCCGCACGTATGCTCCGACCTTCTCCTGGTTCTCGTTGAGCTCCCAGGCGAGGGATGAGCTGCGCCTCCCCAGGTCTTGTATCTTCTCCTCTTGTCCCTTGAGGCTCTGAACAAGCTCCTGCGCGATGTCGATGATCTCCGCGCGTTTGAGACCCGTGAACGTGTTCTTCTCGGGTTCGGCGTAGTTTATGTCGTAACCTTTCGACATTAGTTCTCTCCCTTCTTATTGACCGGCACGAGTTTTCCTCTAATGCCGGCCAAATAGGCATTGCCTGTTTTGTCGCATTTGTAGAAGAGCAGCAAGTCGTCATCTTCTCCGGTCTTCGCGTTCTTGCCACACGAGATAACATGCTTTCCTGGGCAGTGTGGGCAATCGATCTCGTCGCCCTTCTTGATTTCGGGTTGACCTTCGAGCTCTTCGTTTCCGACGGCGAGGAAGTTTCTCATCCCTTTACCATCTCGGCTACGGCTTTCAGCTCCTCGGCCTTAGTATCTTTTTCCTTGGGGGCCCTCTTCATCGCCTCGAACTTGGCATCCATCTCGCTGATCTTCTTCTCGGCCTTCTCCAACTTCTCGGTCAAGTCCTTGACCGAGGACTCGGCCTTCTTGGCCCTGTTCAGGAGGTTGATGTTCTCGGCCTTCCAGTTCTGTTTCTCCTTGAACTTCTCCGCCAACTTCTCGACCCTGCGCTCGCTCATGGTGATCTCTCCTCTCCGTCTTTACGGCGTACATGACGCCGAGACGGTTGTACTGGCCTGTCTGACAGGCGTCCCATCATTGGATTCGATTCTTGTACCAAAAAAAGAGCGTTAAGGCGAACCCCTAACGCTCTGCAAATTAGACGTCGTGTGCGTTGTAGAGCGGGTCATCCCCAAGCGCACTTTTGCTGCACAGTACTGTCTTCGAACCCACTGCGGCCTGGATGGCGTGGATGAGGTCCTGCTTGGTCTTGTACCACACGATCTGCCCGCCCTGCGTGGCGATGAACTCGTCGTCGAGCTGATCCACGCACGTGACGACTAGCGTCGTCCTATCCCCCACCGCGCGCAGGTACTCGTCTTTCTTTACGGCGTAACGCAGATGGTCCAGCGAGATGGGGGCCACCTTGAACTTCCCCTGCATGCCGGTGTCGCCGTTCTGCTCCCACGGGTTCGGCTTGAGCTTCACCAGGGGATGGTTGCCATTCTCGAACGGCACGAAGGGACCATTGCCGTGCCGGGTGGCATAGGCGCGGGTCACCAGCCAGATGTCCAGGTCGGTGCGCGGCACCAGCGCACGGATGTTCTGCGTGCCCGTGTTGCTGGGCGTGACGTGAGGGAAGAAGCCGTAGCTCTGGTCGAGCAGTAGGCCCTGACTGCCTTCGAAGATCAGTTCGATGCCGCTCGGCACTATCGGCCAGGTGGTGAATTCCTGCAAGCTCTCTTCGAGGCGAATGCCAGACAGATCGGCCAGCTGGTTGCAGCGGTGCAGAAAGAAGTCGACGTCGCGTGGGTCAACTCGCAAGCCATCGAAGGGCCCCCAACCATCGAGGAGTTTCATTTTCTGCTTGAGAATCTGGGGATGGTAGATGTCCTCGAAGAGGATGTGGAATCCTTTTTCTTCCCGCAACCGAGTGGCGTAGATGCCTACTCCACAGGACCCATGAGACTTTACACGGGAGTCGTTCTTGTTCCACGCCAGCTCGTACGGCGTGGTCAGGGGACAGCGGGGGTCGATTGCCAGTAGCGGCTGCACCCCCTTCTCGCGCAGGATGGTGTACTCGTTCATGAGTGCCACCGGCGCTACGGCGCAGAAGTGCGACCAGAACGTCGATGCTCCTCGGAGTGTCCCACTCCCGAAGTGAGCGAAGATGTGGTCCAGCTTGTCCGAGTGCACGACGTGATGCGCGGCTTGGTGTGCACCCGAAAAGCGGACGACCCGGGGAACGGCTTCGGCTTTGGAGGCAAGCCAGTCGACTACTCGACCTTTGCCTTCATCGCCGAAGCCGAGCCCCAGGATGACCTTGTCTCTCACAGCATCGGTTCCGGATCACTCTTGGCCGGGGGCTGGGCCGCGTCCACAGCCACCGGCGTCACGGTGTTCGTCTTGTAGGTGCGCAGGATCGCATCCGCGATCAACCCTGCAACCTGCTTGTGGTTCTCTGCGATGAGCAGGTTTGAGCCCAGCAGCTCCTTCCATCGGTTTACGGTGTGGAGGTCGTGGCCCGCCGAGGTTTCGGAGATGTGGATGTGGAAGCAGCTGTACTTCTCCTGCGCCTTGGCGAGAAGCTCGGCAGCTGTGGTGGTGGCCGGATACTCGGATTGGTCGCCGAGCAGCGCCTTGAGCGCTTTGCCGGCATAGTCCGAGTGGTAGTTCTCGTCCCCGATGGTGAATAAGATGCCCTTCTGCCCGCGCTTCTCCAAACAATCGAGCGCCGTCCGATTCCCCGCAAAGTACCAGGCCAGGGGGTAGCTCTCGCCGCCGTTGCCGCCACCGTTGCCCTCCAGGTAGACGCTGGTGAGCCATTGGTCGAGCAACTCGTCGCTGCTCTCGAACTGGCCCACCTGGAACGGCGCGGCGTCGCAGAAGTGGTCGCCCACCGCGGTGAAGAGGACCTGCGGGTGCGCGAGCCCGCTGTCGATGATCTTCTTCATGATATGGGGCAGTCCCTCTTGAACAAGATGGTGAGGGACTGTCCCCATCGAGCCCGTGACGTCCAGCGCGATGACGATCGCGACGCTCTCCGGGTGCTCGGCCGAGTCGCGGCTCTCGCGCAGCAGAACGTTGTAAGGGTTCATCCTGCTCTCGATGTTCCGCTGCTTGAACACCTCGTTTGCGTTCTGCACGCGGTACCCCGTAGGTACTACCATGTTGTTGGACCGGAGGAGATCCTCGCTGGCCCAGTTGTTCGCGGCACGGCGCTGGACGCTGCTGTCGTTACTGTAGCTTCCCCCTCCCATCATGCACCCCCGAACAAGTACGCGTAGCGTTCCTGCATGAGCTCCAGCTTGATCTCGGAGTTCCTGATGTCAACGGCGAGCTTGGTGTCGACTTCGACGAACTTCGGGCCATCGAAGTTCTTGCCGAGCATGAGCGAGAACGTGTTCTCGGGGGAGAGATCGAGCATGTTCTCGCGCTCTCGCTTCATGCGCTTGATGGCCATAACGAGGTTTTCGACCTCGCGCTTGTAGGTCATCTGCGCGTCTTCGGCAATGACCGCGGCGCGGTCATCCTTGATCTGTTTGTTGTTGCGCCTGAGAGACGCAACGAAGGCTCCGGTCTCTTCCGTCTTCGGTTCTTCGATCTTGTTCTCTTCGGTCATCTTATCCTCCTTCGGTTGTTTTCAGTGTCCAATCTTCGGCAACTCTTCTTGAAGCCAAGGCAGCAAATCCCTGGCGGTCTTGACCTTGACGCTAGAAACCGTTTGTCTGTAGACATGGCGTTCTCCCTGATAGAAGCCATTATCGTCATACCAGACGGTTATCGAACCCAACTCACCCGCGGCAGACTTGGCTCTGGCTTTCTTCAATCCCAAGATGGCTTCTCTCGCGTTCAAGAAACGCTCAGGGCACTTGATGCTCCCAGTGAAATCGGCCATGCCGGTTAAGATCGTCATGTTCCTACTTCTTTACTTTCTTTACGCCGTACTTCGAGCGCGACTTGTTCCTGCGAGGGGCCTCCTTGTTGTGCGGGTCCACGCCTTCGCAGTCCGCCTTCTTGGCGCCGCGAACGACATGATATCTGACTCCGGGTAGGTCCTTGACACGCCCACCCCGAATCAAGACCACGCTGTGTTCTTGTAGGTTATGATCAACCCCAGGAATGTAGGCGGTGACCTCCAGCCCGTTTGATAGCTTGACGCGGCAGACCTTGCGGTTCGCCGAGTTCGGCTTCTTGGGGTCGATCGTATAGACGCGGACGCAGATGCCCCGCCTCTGCGGGCAGCCCTGCAAGGCCGGCGCCTTGCACTTCTTCTTCTGCTGTTTTCGTCCTCTCTTCACCAACTGGCCGATCGTCGACATTTTTTTGACTCTTTCTCGCGCTCCAGGCGCTTGTGGATGGCGTATTCCGTCACGTGTTTGTAGTCCGAAAGTTCTTTGAGACAGGTAACCAAGGCGTTTACAACGCGGGCATTCCGAACGTCCGCGGAAGTGAGCACCGTAGTGACTTGGTTCAACAGCATACGCGCATGTTCCGTTGCCGCAAGGCGGCGCTGTGCATTCTCCATCTCGAAGGGCATGGTAATTACACCTGGAAGAGCCGCTGCATGATTGGACCCATGACTCCCCGCACGATCTCATCGAGGTGTTCTGCAATAAGCGTATCGACTTTTATCGAAACCTGCTTGGGGTAGTCAACTTGTTTATATTCGATAAGAGCCTGTTTTACCAACGTCTCTGTCTCTTTTGACAGAACGTTCCACACGGCGACTCGCAAACCGCTGGGCACAGCAACCCGATTACAGCCATAAGTCTGCTTCTCGGCCCAGCTCTCTTCCAAGAAGGCTTTGACTTCTGCCTCGATGAGTCTCTTCCACTCTTCTTCGGGGAGGAAGGTCGCGATGTCGAGGCGTATCTTGTCCTTGAGCTGTTCTGCGAATTGACGCGGATCAAACTTGACGATTGTTTCTTCGGTCATGATACCTCCTTCTTTTTCTTCACGATGAACTCCTGGTAAGAGTCCACCCTCTCGAAGACGCTGTCGGGGATGTGGCTGGAGGGGTCGGACATGTGGATGAAGAACGCCAGAGTCTCAGGTTCGTACTTCTTGTGAAGCAGAAACTTGATGGCAGCGTGTCGCACTTCGAGCTGTCGGTTTAACTTCGAGCACACCTCGGCGTGGCGCCTCAGCTGGTCCTCGTTCTCTCGATAGCAGGCGTGGATTCGTTTGTTCGCTTTCACGAGAAGAGTCAGCAGCACGACGACTAACGCGAGATCGACGGTACCTACTATGAACATGACGATGGGTGTCATCTGTACTTCTCCCCGTCAGGCCCGACCAGCATTCGCAGTTCCTCCTGCCGCTCAGCCTCCGTCATCTGATGCGGCACGTGTATCGGCGGCGGGATTGGCAATTCGAATATGTCCTGCTGCCAACAGCACTGGTTGGCCTCGTCGTCGAACCCCGCCCTTACGGTGTAAAGATCATCCTGGCATTCGTGCCAGAGCTTGTACGTCTTCGTGAACGACAGGTCAGGGTGCCCAATCAGTTCCGGGTCCTCTTTCCTGCACAGCGTCACGTATCCCTGTTCCTCTTCAGACAGCAGTGCTGGAGGCGTCCACTTCTGTCCGTCCAGCACGATGTTCACGTTGTAGCCGTCCGCGGTGATGCTGTTGTCACCAGCCAGCTTCTGCTCAGGGCAACTGCACTCACACGTCACCGGCGTCACAGCGCCCGCCTCTTCTTTCACCGCCGCGGTGAACTTCGTCGCAATGATGACGAGCGCTCCGAAGAACGCCATCATGACCACGACGGCGCCCATCACCCACAGGCCGTTCTTTTTGGATTCGTCCATGTCAGTCCATCCCCTCATAGAACTCCGCGACGTTGATCACGCCGGGAGGCAGCTCGTTGAGCGACCTACCCTCCAGCACGAACGTCCGCATGTAGTTAACGCGCGGGCTCACCAGGTGGAGAAAGAGGAAGCCGTCTTTCTCCATGGCCCACACCGGTACGTTGAATTTGTCCATGTCCGGCAGCGGGCAGCCCTTGGGCGCCAGGTAGATCTCCATCTGGTTGACGTGCATCTTCGAGTTGTTCTCCCCGCGCACGTGTGGCGGGCGCTGGAACCCCTTGGGCATGCCCAGCGCGATGTTGCCGACGCCCATGATGTGCGTGCCTAGGACGTGTCCCACACAGTTGAAGTATCCCGCGGCGCTGTAGCTGCCCTCCCCGAGCTTGTAGCGCCCGCATGTCGTGTCCATGCCGCAGACGCAGCCTGGGCAGAGGAACTCTTTCACCATCTCTTCGCCGGTCATGTCCCCTCCTTCTGACGCATCTCCTCGATGTCGTCGTAGATAAACCGCTGGGCGCACAGCACGCAGCAGTCTTCCGCGAGCAGTTCGAACGTCTTCTGGTCTCTCATGACGAGCAGCAGTCCATCGTCGCAAGCGGGGCAGACCCGCTTGTAGGGGCTGTCGTAGGATGCCCTGAGCAGTTCCGCGTGCTTCACGTGCAGGGGAGCGTTGTTGACGTGAGCCATCGACATGTCGTTGACGGTTTTCATTGTTACTCCTTGCAGCACGAATCCACGCACTCCCGCACCAGCACGAGGCACGCCTCGTACTTGTCCAGGAGGCGGCTCTCTGTGGTTGTAGCTCTTAAGGTCTTCACGGCTTCCCCAAGAGACATGGCTGGCACCTCTAACTCTGTCGGAACTTTCTCTATGCAAGGCACCGGCGTTACGGCACTTACGGTGCTACCCGTTGACGGGGTGCATACGTTGGCAATAAACAACCCGACTAGCCCTCCTATCAAGAGGGGCAGTATGACCTGTAGCGACTTTTTCATTGATTCTCCTTTGTTACCGTGCCATCCAGCCATACGATGGTTAGGGGTTTACCTACCTTGCGAGCAAACCTAATCGTCGCCCAGGTGCCACTGCGCGTTTGTTCGGTCGTCTCTCCTGGGCAAGCCAAGAGATGGTCACAGGCGTCCACGATGTCGTGATTGCGCTCCAGAAACGGCTTTACTGGGTGAATGACGCTCGCGGCACATCCTGCCCGCAGGGGGTGATCTAATCCACCCCCGGGGTGGATTAGAACCTGCGTAGTCTTGGGCAGAAGCCAGTGAAAGCTGGCATCCGCGCCGATGCAGTCCCCGTGTAGCGCCATCTCCGGAGTGTTCAGTCGCAGGAATTCGATGATGGCGTCTTTTTGTGCGGCGGTCATGCCGTTCCTTGTTCCAGTGAATCCGAGTATCATCTCATCCTCCCCAGCTTCTCGACTTCTTTAGCCGGTCTAATCGCTTGTGCTTCCTGCCAGGCAATGTACAGCTTGATGTCCCAGTAAATCGCAACAGCCGCGAGGACATTGATTGCAAAGCATCCAGCACCGACAATCCAGGACCAACCCGACCAGTGCGCCCGTAAGTAGGTGATGTAGCCTTCTAGACTGTAGAGATCCCGGAAGAAGATGTCGAATGATGCCATGGCGCCTACGCCACAGGCGAACATGAGAACGCAGCACAACACGAGGGACATGGGTTTACGGTGGGGCATCTTTTTTCTCTTTTCTTCCAGGTATCGGCGCCCCGCACTCGCGGCAACGCTCACTCTTCATGGGGGTGTTGCAGAAGGCGCAGAAACGGTCGTACACCCCGCCTCCAGACTTCTGAGACGGCGGGGCGGGATTTGCAGGACGGCTTGGTTGCTGCATGGTAATCATCACTTCCTCCATGCCAGCAGATACAGATATCCGCAGCTGGCATTCGTGTTAGCCACAACCGCACAGGTATCATCCTCGTAGAGGACGTGTTGTTCATCCTTGTTGGGTTTTAAGTGCCCCGTCTTCCAGAGCCCCTCGACTGTTTCGTGTACGGCTAACAAGATACGCTTATTGAGCAGCCGGGCAAATTCCCGCTTGTCGACTGTATTCCCTGTCATGCTCTGTCTATCCCAGAGCAGGTCGAGTTGCCCATTCTTCAAGATGGCCCTCGCACCCCACGCGGGCGACGCACCTTTGGGAAGCGCAGACCAGAGCCCCCATTTTCCTTCAGACATCCTTTACCTCCTTGTTTGATCAAGACCTTGTACCAAAAGAAAGAGCAGTTCCAGAGAACGGCTCTTTCCAGGGATTACCAGAGATAGGCCTTTAAGGCGGGGTAGGCGGGGTCATCAACTTCAACGATAGGAGGGCGCTCTTCGAAGTAACGCAGCTCAGTAACATAAGCATAACGCACATCGAAGGGGCTTTTCGTACTGCGCTCTTCCACGATTCTGCGCATGTCCTTCATCCAGCATATCGCTTCTTTGTGGCGAAGGCTGACGCTGTCCATGAAGTGCGCGCCACTGAAGTAGTAGCTGAAGGCGTCCATGCCGATGCTGAAGCCGTGGATCCCCTCGACCTTCACGGTCTTCGTGAGAACCCAGTCTTTACCAACAGGGTCAGGAACACGAACTTCAAGTCCGGTCGCGAGAATGATTGTTGCTGCAACGGTACGCCGTCTTTCGGCAATCTTCGTTTCAGACATGCCGTACGCGCGACCGAGCTCTTCTTCTTTCTCTCTCTTGATGAGATCCGGAGGCGCTGATTTCACATCACCCTCGTGGCGCAAACTGGACTCGCAGAAGAAATAATTACCCTCGCTGAAACAAATGCTAACGCATTTTCTGTCTTTACCCGAATGGGGTAAAAAGCGGGGGTTATCGACTTCTCCCCACGTTCCTACGAGGTGTTTCATGCCTTCGTCTGAGTGCTCATCCAGGCAATTCACGTAGACACGCTCTCCCGTCTTGAAGAGGGGAAAGCACTCGACCTTGGTAAGGTCTTTCACGGACCAGCCGTGAAAATCCTCGTCCGAGGCGTACGAATAATGGTCGAATCGGACGGCCACTTTGTTCCTGGCATAGTCCCGGGGAGTAAGACTGGTAATGATGCCACGCTTCCGCTCACCGTTGAACAACGCTTCGATTTCATCTCCGACTTTGAATTTGTACTTCTCCTCCATCTTCTCCTCCTTGGTTGGTGTTGTTTCTGTTTCCTTTGCGGCTTTATCGATGAGGTCAAGTATCTTTTCTAGTATCGTCATTTTCTTTCCTACTCCGCGCTCGTTCGCTATGTGTTCCTGCCCAGAATCCCGCGCTGAAGACGATTCCCATGGCGATGACTAGGATGACAATGAAGAGGATGATCATCTTTTCTTCTCTGTTGGGGGCAGGGGCAGTGGAAGCAGTTTCGGAACAGGCGTCGTCCAGTACACGTAGCCCGACTTGACCTTCTTCCTGTGAAACCGCTTCAGCTTTCCGTCCTTGGAGAGGCGGTCAAGCGCCGAGCCGATGCTGCCGTGGAGAGCTTCAGGCGGTGACCCGAGACCGTACTGGTGCTTTATCGCCCCTACGATTTCTTGGTGCGTGAGCTGCTTTCCCGAATGCATGTCCAGGACTTCCACGATCATCTTCTTCCACTCGAACTTCTTCATCTTTGTGTACTTCTTGATCGGCTTTTTCCAAGTGTCTTTTCCGTCTGCTTTACTTGTATAGATAATGCGACCCTCTTCGCGGAGATTGCTGAGGGTATCTCGGACAGCGTCGAAGCTCACGCTGGAGCGCTTGGTCAATACCTGCCCAACAATTTGATTAGTCGTCAGGTACTTGTTCGCCTTCAGTGCCCCGTATACCTGTTCTTTGAGCCTGGATGACGTTGTATTTGTGAGCTTGAGGTTCTCAGGGGCCCGTACAATCGGTATCACCCCTGTGTACCTAAGCGCCTTAAAAACGAAGTGCAGAGTGCGCGCTATGTTGGCCTGTTGATTGAGGCTCGTTAGGTTAAGCTCCAGCGCGAGCGTCGGCCAGACGTGCTCTTTCCAGAGCGGACAGGTGTCTAGCTTCTTGGTCTCTTCCTCGATCTCTCTGGTGATGCTGTCTCTTACGTCGTAGATATCGTGAGCAATGTTCTTCGACAAGTGGGCATCCGCTTCCACGAATGTCTCCATCTTCCGGCGCAGTTCCCAGTTCTGCTGGATCTTCTCGCCAATGGCGAGGATGGTGTCCAGGTCTTTTGACATTGTAGCCTCCTTGATTGTTAAGACTTGTACCAAAAAAAGGCACCGTCTCCAGTGCCGCTCGAATCCTTGACTGAGGGCGAATAGGGTGCCCCTTTTTGCCCAAGTCCTGGGTCGTTGATGTCTTCTCATCGGCGTAGCGCCGATTGAACGGCAAGATTACGCCGTAAAGAGCGATTCGAGGTCATCGTCTACATGCGATCCTGGTTCTTTGGATCTATTTTTCCGCAAAATAGATCCAAAGAAACTGAATCGGAGCGTACCCAAGTAGCCCCTGTCTATTTGATCAAATACGAGACGCGGCGGCTCGTAATTGATCAGATAGATAGGACTCGCCAATGGTACCGTTAGCGGACGTAACGTCCGCGAGGTTGGCATAACCACTAGACGATGCTGTTGTTAATCCGTCCACATGCGATCTCGTGGACACGGCAGGGCCCCTGGCCCTTGTCCACGAGGTCGGAGAGTCTGCCTTGCAGAAGCTCTACCAGAGACCTGTGCCACCAAGAGCGTGACGCTCTTCGGCTTGGCTAGCCACTGGACGGATGCGATTTGACTAAATGCGGGCACGTCGATATGCGCTTCGTGCAAAAACCGTCTTCATCTTTAAACTCGCAGAGAGACTCTGGTGGTTTACCACAGCGGGGCCTTGGGGGAAGAGTGATAGGCCGAGTCTCGTCATTTTCACGCGGCATATTTTCAGTCTATCACGTCTCAGCAAACCCGACCTCTCGCCATTGGTAAGCGTAGTTTCCCCATTCCATCGAGCCTCCCACATCGACCTTACAGACCTCTTCGATAATTTCAGCATGTTCAAGCCAGCGCCAGTGTTTGCTCTCGAAGCGGCGAGGGAGGAGAAGGAATTTCCAGATAGATCGGCGTTCGCCGAGACGACTCTTTAACGCGTATTTACTCGCACCCCTCATTTCGGCTCCTCATCTCGTCGTCCTGCCCAGATTACCCAGTCTCTTCCAAACGCCAGCTGATACTCTCCGACGAGATATGTTGCGCCGTTATGACTTGTTGCTCGGTCGATGACTTCAGGAGA
>Ga0315273_10006028_pt1 | contig 15055 bp, 14 predicted proteins | sample YL17G02_0_MG_FD_205753 | JGI IMG/M metagenome (GOLD analysis project Ga0315273, IMG submission 205753) | Sediment microbial communities from Yellowstone Lake, YNP, Wyoming, USA - YL17G02_0 | ecosystem: Environmental > Aquatic > Freshwater > Lake > Sediment | place: USA: Wyoming | collected...
TCCTTCTGACACACACAGATACACCGGTACCGGTCTCGACAAGGAGATCCAGCAGATCGTCAGATCGATCCGCCTCGACTAGTCCGATCCGCCCACGCGGCGGCCGTCGGGACGAACCCGTACAGTAGCCGCATGGGCAGGCCTTTGATGGAGGACGCGTTCGCGCACCACGTGTGGGCGACGCTGCGGTTGGTCGATACGTGCCTCGCGCTCAGCCCGCAGCAGCTGGAGACCACCGTCCCGGGGACCTACGGCTCGATCCTCGATACGCTGCGCCACTGCATCGGGAGTGACGCCTGGGACCTGTTCGTCGCGACCGGTCACCGCGCCTCCCTCATCGGCGAGGACGACATGCACCTCTCGGAGCTCCGGGCCGCGATGGAGAGCCACGGCCCCGCTTGGTCGCGGCTCCTGGCACAGGACCTCGATCCGGATGCCGTCCTCAACGAGGTCGACGAGGATGACGGGTACGAGAGGAACATCACGATGGGCATCCAGCTCGCAGGGGCGCTGCAACACGGCACCGATCACCGGAGCCAGGTCTGCACGATCCTCACTGCGCTCGGCGTGGAATCGCCGGCCATCGATGTCCTGGCCTTCGGCACCCAGGAGGGCGGGGTCGTGGAGATCACACCCGCGTCTTGACGAGCTTTCGAGGAATAGGCATAGAGCCTCCGATTCGCCTCATAGGGTCTTGATCGCACACGCCCCCCGGCGCCTGCGGCAGATAGCCGACGCTCCATCTGGTCAAGACTGGATGCCTCTTCCGTCTAGAAGCGCCATCCAGGGTCGCGCGGTGTCGAACCGACAGCTCGCCAGATCGCCTCAGTCGCGGTCTGGCCAGGGGGCGACATCGACCTCGTTGCCCTCGGCGTCGGCCAATGTCCACCACCCCGGCGCGTTCTCGTCACTGACTACGTGGCCACCCGCGGCGAGCGCCGCCGCGACGCGCGCCTCCGCCTGGTCGTGCGGGACATAGACGTCGATATGGATCCGGTTACGCTGCGGGCGCGGCGCGTCCATCTGCTGGAACCAGAACGGCGGCCCCGTGTGGGGATCGAAGATGTCCTCGTCATCCTCCTGCTCGTAGCCGAGCACGGCGCGCCAGAACGGCAGCACGTCGGGGATAACGAGCGCGTCGATCGCGACCTGGATGGTCTGCAGGCCGGTCAGGTCGATGGGGATCCCCAGCTCTAGCGCTGCGTCCGAGATCTGCCGGGCCAGCGCGACGTCGCGTTCGGTCAGCCCGCCCTCGCTGTGCGTCTTCAGACGCACCGTCACGCCGCGGTACCGGAGGTCGATATCCGGGTGATGGTTCGCAGCCTCGGCCAGCTCGCCGATCGCGTCCACCAGCGCGAGGCCCTCCGCGAACGACCCGGTGCGGAAGTGCGTCGACGCGGCGTCCCGGATGACGCGCCAGTCGAACTCGTGGAACCGCTGCGGTGTAATCATCTCGCTCATCCGTCCCTCCTCGCCATGAGGCCGATGAGCCTACCCGGGATCATGGCGAGAAACGCGGCTGATGTCGCTTCCGGCGAGTACCGACACCCGACCACTTCATCAAGATGGGACTGGCGGCGGCGACCCGATCCTATCGGCCGGCCCATCGCTACCGCCAACCGCAGCCGCGCTCCTAGCTTTTCCCGTGTCGGCGGCGGCGTGTAGCCTCGCGCTCCGCACAGCGGAAAGGAGTGGCGTGTGTCGGCCAGTTCGACCGGCGTCGCACAACCGCTCCCCCTCACCGTGGTCCTCCGGCAGGGCGCCACACCCGTTCGCCAGGGCAGTTCCGGCGACGGGCTGTGGCTGGTCAGCTCCGGTGCCTTGCGGGTCGCTCAGGTCTCGCACGACGGACATGAGCTGGTGCTCGACGTGGCAGGTCAAGGGCATCTGGTGGGCGAGCCACCAGGCGTGGTCTCGCCGGTCACGGTCCGCGCGCTCCGTCCCAGCCGCCTGGTCTCGGTTCCCCCCAGGGCCGCGGTCGACCTCCTAGCCGCTCGCACCCACCGCGCCGCGGCCCTGGCCGCCGACCTAGCCTGGCTCGACGTCCGCACGCGGGTCAAGCGAAGGCTGGAGGACCTGGCCGACCGCTTCGGACGACCGGTGGAAGGAGGCCGGCTGATCCAGCTGCCACTCACGCAGGACGAGATGGCGGCCCTCACCGGCGCTGCGAGAGAGTCGATCAACCGGGCTCTCCGCTCGCTCATGGATGAGGGGACGGTTCGCATGGCGGCCCGCGGCCGCTACGTGGTCAGGACGAAGCTCACCGTGGTTGACAGCCTGGGTTCGCCTTGACGTCGTCCGGCTCACGCGGTTGTCTTCACCGATGAGCGGACCCGACGATCGGTACCAGCCCTCCACGTACGGCGATCGGATCGCCGACGTCTACGACGACATCTACCTCGATGCTCCGGTCCTCAGTGACGTGTCCGCCACGGTCGCATTCCTGGTGTCGTTCACGAACGGAGGGCCCGTGCTCGAGCTCGGCGTGGGCACCGGACGGGTAGCGCTGCCTCTTCAGGCCGCCGGAGTGAAGGTCCATGGGATCGACGCCTCGACGGCGATGGTCGAACGACTGCGGGTGAAACCCGGAGGCGGCGACATCGACGTGACTATCGAGGATTTCCGCGACTTCTCGCTCACCACGCGCTTCCACTTGGTGTACGTGGTCTTCAACACGTTCTTCGGTCTCCTGTCGCAGGACGATCAGGTGACGAGCTTCCGCGCGGTGGCCAGACACCTGAGCCCCGGCGGCGTGTTCGTCATGGAGGCGTTCGTGCCGGATCTGGCGCGATTCGACCGGGGACAACGTGTGTCGGCGATCCGCGTCGACCCCGACTCCGTGTCACTCGAAGTCACGCAGAGCGACCTGGTAGGGCAGTTCACCGATTCGCAGCGCGTCGTGATACGCGAGGCAGGGATCAGCCTGTATCCGGTGAAGATCCGGTTCGCGCACGTCTCGGAGCTGGACCTGATGGCGCGTCTGGCGGGTCTGCGTCTGCGCGAACGGTGGGCCGATTGGGATCGCGCGCCGTTTTCGAGCGACAGTCCGAAGCACATCTCGGTCTGGGAGCTCGACCCCGAGGCGTCGAACTCGGCCGGCTAGGTTCCCGATCCGTCCGCGGTGTCTTGGAGCACGGCCAGGCTGCACGGCCCGCACAGACGGGCGCGCCCCTTCACCGGACGTCCGCATCGATCGCACGTGCGCGGTGTGGCGACCTTCCAGGTGGCATCGTCGCCCGATCCCTTGTGCTCGGCTCGCCCCTCGCTCTCCAGCTTCAACAGGTGCGAAAGAACCGAGCGAGCTGCGAGCTCGTGCACCTCGGGCGGGTAGTTCGCGTAGATCGAGGAGACCATCTGAGTGATAGTGACCGGGCCGTCGGAGATGGCCGAGACCACTTGCTCCTCGCGTTCCTCGCGATGCTTCACGTACTCGGTCAACTTCGTGCGCGCGTTCAGCACGACCGGGCCGTGACCCGGGTAGATCGTCCGCGGGTGCAGCTCCTGCATGCGATGGAGCGAACGCAGGTACTGAGCCAGATCGCCGTCCGGCGGATCTATGAAGCTGGTGCCACGCCCCACCACGGCGTCGCCCGTGAACAGCGCGGCTTCAGAGGGAACGAAGAACGCCACGTGATCCGAGGAATGGCCCGGCGAGGCCACGGCGACTATCTCGGCGGAATCCGACGCTGGGAACCGTTGCCCGTCGCGCAGATGCTCTGCGCCCTCCAGACGGAACGCGTACAGCGGCGCGCGAACGCGCGCCGCGAACGCCGGCGCACCCGGAGCGTGGTCCTCGTGATCGTGGGTCACGAGGACCATCGAGACACGGCCCGCGGCGCGCTCGACATCGTCCAGGTGCGACGCGATGTCGGGCCCGGGGTCGATCACCACGGACGGATCTCGTCCGACCACCCAGGTATTGGTTCCCTCCAACGTGTAGACGCTCGGGTTGGGCGCCAGGACGCGAACGATGGAGAGCACGTCAGTCCTGCCAGAAGGTGGAACGCGGCAGCGTCTCGACCTCGGCATCTGTGGGTTCCCGGGTCTCGAATCGCAGGGATAGGAGGTCAGCGACCGAGCGACACTCGGCCAGTTGGACCAACGTGAAGTAGGTGGGCCAGTAGATCTTGCGCCTCCCCGCCTGGTGGTCGACCAACAGGTCGCTCACGCTCGACCACCAGGCCGCTGCCGCCTCGGTCCCGTCCGGTGTTGGCTCCAGCCCGTCGATCGACTCCATGCTGTAGTAGCGAGCGTCGAACCGAACGGGGACATCCTCAGGGGCGATCCAATGCGCCATCTCGGGGAGCTGGTCGGTCGAAGGCGGCGCCATTCCCACGGGACTGAGTGGATCCCAGCCACCGATCGGACCGAGCCCGTCAGATGTGAGCGCGAGCGCCGTCTCCTCGGCCAACTCCCGGATCGCGCAGGCGCGCGACGCTTCATCTGCGGTCCCGAACCACTCCACAGCCAGGTCGGCGTCGCCCTCGCTCGCGGCGCCGCCCGGGAAGGCCACGTATCCCGGTAGGAATCGGCTGGAGCGACTCCGCTCGATCACGAGCAGCCCCAGACCGCCTGGAGCGTCGCGCCCAGCGATCACCGCCGCCGCCAGCCGGAGCTCGTCCACCACGCGGGGATTCTCCCAGGCCTGCCGCGCAGACGCGGACCGGCGCATACTCCAACCATGAGCGATCAGGTCGCGGAGGCGATCCGAGAGGTCATCAGGGCGGGCGGTCCGATCTCGTTCGCTGAGTTCATGGAGCTGGCCCTGTATGGACCGGGTGGCTTCTACGAGCGGCCGCCGGTAGGCGTCGAAGGCGACTTCGTCACGAGCCCCCATGTCCATCCGGTGTTCGGCTCGCTGGTGGCCAAAGCGCTCCGATCGTTGTACGCAGGTCTCGGGCGCCCGGAACCGTTCCGCATCGCGGAGGTCGGGGCCGGCGAGGGCACCCTGGCCGAGCAACTCCTGCGAGAGCTCGACGACCTGGACGTCGATTACACGGCGGCCGAGGTCAGCCCCGGCGCGCGCGAAGCGCTGGCGGCGATCGAAGGCGTGCATGTGACGACGGAGCTCTCCGATCGACCCCACGTCGTCGTTGCGCAGGAGCTCCTCGACAACCTGCCCTTCCGTCGGGTGCGAGGAGACCGAGAGATCTGTGTCGGCCTACGCGACGGCCGGCTCGTCGAGGTGGAGGCTCCGTGGGACGCCGAACCCGCGCCGCCCGATGTAGAGACGCTCGTGCCGGTCGGCGCGTTCGCGTTCGTGGATCGCCTCGCGGACGTGCTCACGCGGGGTTACGCGCTCCTTATCGACTACGGCGGCGTAGGAACCACGGGCGGGGAGATCCACGGGTACCGGGGGCATCGCGTCGTGGAGGACGTGCTGGCGGATCCAGGGTCCTCGGACATCACGGCTGGCGTGGACTTCGCCCTCGTGGCCCACAGGGCCGAGGGGCGCGGCTTGGTGGCCTGGCCGTCCGTCACTCAACACGACGCGCTGCTCGCCCTCGGCTTCGAGAAGTGGCTCCGTAACGAACTGGATCGGCAGACCTCGCAGCTCGACGCGAGGGAAGGACTGGAGGCGGTCCGCACCTGGAGCGGCAGGAGCCAAGCGACTCTGTTGGTGGATCCAACCGCGCTCGGCCGGTTGCGGTGGCTGATGCTCGCCACGCCGGACATGCCCCGCCCCGATTGGCTAGTCTGAGTCAGACTACCGGTCGACGTCGCCGACCACGAAGAAGATCGAGCCGAGGATGGCGATCAGGTCGGGCAGCAGCGTCCCCGGGAGCATGGCCGGGATCACGCTCACGTTCGAGAAGGACGCGGTCCGCATCTTGAGGCGGTAGGGCTCCTTCTTCCCGTTACCGACCAGGTAGTACCCCATCAGACCGAGCGGGTTCTCGGTGCGGACGTAGACCTCGCCGTCCATCTTGAGCGCCTTCGGGAGCTTGGCGGCGCGGAACTCTCCCGCCGGCAGCTTGTCCATGCATTGCTCGATGATGTTGCACGATTCCTTCATGCGCTCGACCAGCACCCAGAGCCGGTCGTAGCAATCGCCGTTCTTCGCCACCGGCACTTCGAACTCGACCTCGGCGTACTTCTCATAGGGCTCGTCCTTGCGAGGGTCCATGGGGACCCCGCTCGCATGAAGGACCGGCCCCGAACAGCCGTAGGCGATCGCGGTCTCCGCGGGAAGGATGCCGACGTTGCGGGTGCGCGCGAAGATGATCTCGTTGCCCATGATCAGGGTCTCGTACTCCTTGATCCTCTTGCGCGTCTCCGCGAGCACCTCCGCCGAACGCTTCAGGAATCCACGCGGCAGATCGTCCTTGAGTCCGCCGACCCGACAGTACGAGTGATGCATCCGCGCTCCGGTGGCGGACTCCATCAGGTCCTGGATCAGCTCGCGCTCGCGGAACGCGAAGAAGATCGGCGTCATGGCGCCCAGCTCCAACGGGAATGACCCACTGAACATCAGGTGGCTGAGGATGCGGTTCCATTCGGCGAACATGGTCCGGATCCACTGTGCACGGTCCGGCACCTCGATCCCGGCCAGGCGTTCCACCGCGATCGTCCACCCCAGCTCGTTGTTGAACGCGCTGATCCAGTCGTGACGGTTCATGAGCACCAAGACCTGTCGCGCGTCGCGATACTCCGCGAGCTTCTCGGCGGCCCTGTGCATGTAGCCGATGACCGGCTCGGCACGGACGATCACCTCACCGTCCAGCTCCAGCACCACCCGCAGAACCCCGTGCGTCGAGGGGTGCTGCGGTCCGATGTTGAGGATCATCTCCTCGGTCTGGAACGTGCCGGTGGCGATCTCGACATCCAAGCCGCCACCGCGGATCAAGGACGAGATCTGCGAGCTCTGGAACGCCGGGCGCTCGGAGGTGTCCACCATCGGCGGATATCCTACGCGAACCCCAGGACCGCCCGGACCACCAGATGGACATGCTGCAGCGTCGGAAGGGAAGCCGGACGGTCCGAACCCGGCCACGTGGGTCGCCGGAGCCTAGACTCCGGTCGATGGCCGCCGACGCGCGTCGAAAGGTTCCTTCGGTCGATGTCCTTCTGCGCTCCGAGCCTGGGCGACGCGCGTCAGCCAGCCTGGGCCGGCCGCTCCTGAAGCGCACGATCGGACTCACGCTCCGGGAGGTCCGAACGGCGGCTACGGAAGGGGTGGATCCTCCGTCGGACGACGAGCTCATGGCGCGTGCCGTCGCGATGGCCTCGCAGATCGCGACCGGACTCACGCCGGTGATCAACGCGACGGGTGTCGTCCTGCATACGAACCTCGGGCGGGCACCGCTCCCCGGTAGCGCGGCGCGCGCTGCCGCGCGCGCCGCCTCCCACTACACGGACCTCGAGGTGGACCGCGAGACGGGCAAGCGTGGGAAGCGCTCGACCCGCGCCGAGTCCCTGCTCCTTGCGCTGACCGGCGCCGAGGATGCCCTCGTCGTCAACAACTGCGCCGCCGCGCTCATGCTGTCGCTCGCGGCGCTCGCTCGACGCAAGGAGGTACTGGTCTCACGCGGTGAGCTCATCGAGATCGGTGGCGAGTTCCGGATCCCCGATATCGTGTCGGCGTCGGGGGCCAAGCTGGTGGAGGTCGGCACCACTAACCGCACACGCATCGGCGACTACCGCTCGGCCATCGGCGAGCGCACCGGCGCCATCTTGAAGGTTCACCCCAGCAACTACCGCGTGGTGGGGTTCACCGCGACCCCGGCGGCAACGGATCTGGCCGCCCTGGCCGCCAAGCACGGCATCCCGTTCCTGCACGATGTGGGATCGGGCTTGCTCGACCGGGCCCACGGGATGCCGGCCGACGAGCCCACGGTGATCGATGCGCTCGCCCATGGCGCCGATCTGGTGATGTTTTCGGGCGACAAGCTTCTCGGCGGTCCGCAGGCGGGGATCATCGTGGGTGGGGCCGACCTCGTGACGCAGCTGCGGAAGCATCCGATCGCGCGCGCGGTCCGAGCTGACAAGATGCAGATCGCGACGCTCGAGGTGGTCCTGGTCATGCACAACACCGGTCATGCGGACGAGATCCCGGTGCATCGCATGTTGCACGACCACCTCGATGAACTCGCCAGACGCGCACATCGGCTGGCCGAGTCCCTCGACGGAGACCTTGAGGGCGCGCATGTCCGCAAGTGCGAGTCGGTGGTTGGCGGAGGCTCGATGCCCGGAGCGACCATGGCCTCGTGGGGCGTGGCGGTCAAGACGGCTGATCCATCGACGTTCGCGGCGCGTCTGCGTGCCGGCAGCCCGTCGGTGTTCTGTCGCACCGAGCCCGACGCGGTGGTCTTCGACGTCCGGACGGTGCTCCCCGACGAGCTCCCGCATCTAGCGCGAGCGATCCAGTACGCCCTCGAGGGCGACGACCTAGACGAGGACTAGTCCCCTTCTATGCCCGGCGAGCTCAAGGTCGTGGCGACGGCCGGGCACGTGGACCATGGCAAGTCCTCGCTGATCCTCCGGCTCACCGGGATCGATCCCGATCGCTGGGCCGAGGAGAAGCGGCGCGGGCTCACCATCGACCTGGGCTACGCGTGGACAACGCTCCCCTCCGGCCGCGAGATCGGCTTCGTCGACGTGCCGGGCCACGAGCGATTCATCGGCAATATGCTTTCCGGCGTCGGTCCCGTGCGACTGGTGCTGTTCGTGGTCGCGGCGGACGAGGGATGGAAACCGCAGTCCGAAGAACACCTGCAGATCCTGGACGTGCTGGGGGTGCAGGGCGGCGTGGTGGCGCTCACCAAGCGCGACCTGGTCGACGACGAACTGTTGGCGCTCGCCGAGGCGGAGGTGCGCGAGCGCGTATCGGGAACAGGTCTGGCGGGCGCCCCGATCGTCGCCGTCTCCTCCACTACCGGAGAGGGCTTCGACACCTTGGCGGTGGCGTTGGAGGCGATGCTCAGCGACGCCGGGGGTCTCGAAGGAGCCCGTGCGCGGCTGTTCGTGGATCGCGTGTTCACGATAAAGGGAGCAGGCACCGTGGTGACGGGCACCCTAGGTGGCGACTGCCTGCGCGTCGGCGACGAGGTCGAGCTGTACCCCAGCGGCGCGAAGGCACGGATACGTTCGTTGCAGACGCACGAGCGTGCCGTGGAGCAGGCCTGCCCCGTCTCCCGCGTGGCCGCGAACCTGGTCGGTGTCGAGCGCGAGGAGCTTTCGCGCGGGGTCGTGGTGGGCGCCCCCGGGGCGTGGCGTGCGACCAGGCTCTTCGAGGCGCAGCTGCGGTCCGTCCGCGGACTTTCGCACGCGATCACGGCTCGCGGCGCGTTCAAGCTCCACACGGGGGCCGCCGAGACCGACGCGCAACTCCGCCTGTACGGCACGACGTCGCTCGAGCCCGGTGACGAGGCCTTCGTCCGGATCCGGACCTCGCGCCCCCTGGTGCTGGATGTCGGCGACCGGTTCGTCATCCGTGAGGCTGGTCGCAGCGAGACGGTTGGAGGAGGCGCGGTGCTGGACGTCGCGCCCCCCAACAGAGCGGGGGCCGACCCGATAGGCCGCCTCACATCTCGGCGCTCGGCGGCACGCGACGAGCTGCCGGGGCTACTCGTAGCCGAGCGCGGCGCGATCTGGTCCGCAAAGGCCCTTGTCCTCACCGGTTCGCGGGCCGAAGGCGGTGTCCGGATCGGCGAGTGGCTGGTGACCGGCGAGGTGCGGGCCGGGGTGGAGGCGGCGGTGACCCACGCGCTCGGGGCCTACCACGCGGAGCACCCACTGGAGCCCGGCGCCGAGATCGCCTCGGTCAGGCGGGTCACGCTTCAGACACTCAGGGATCGTGGTGCCCCGACGGACGCTGAGCTCGCCGACGCGATGATCGGCGACCTCTGCGATCGTGGCGTCGCGGCTCGGGACGGCGCAGCGATCCGACTTACGACCCATCTGGTCGCGCTGGGCGAACGGTCCGAGGACGTCGAACGACTGCTCGCCGCGATCGGAGGAGACCGGGAACCAACACCCCCGACCGTTCGGGAGCTGATCGCTGAAGGGATCGGACGCGACGTGATCGACGCCGCAGCCAGGGCCGACGTGGTGGTGCGCCTGACCCCCGACCTCGTCGTGAGCAGGGAGCTGATCGCTCATGGGGAAGCAGCGATCCGCGATGCGGGCGATGAAGGGATAACCGTGAGTGCGTTCAAAGCGGCGCTCGGCACGACGCGGAAGTACGCGGTGCCGCTGATGGAGTGGTTCGACCAGCACGCCGTGACTCGGCGCGAGGGCGACCTGCGGTTCCTCCGGAGGTCGAACCGCTAAGTCGGAGCGATCTCGGCGGTCACCACGACCTCGACGCTTCCACCGAGCGGGAGCGAAGCCATGCCGATCGCCGCGCGAGCGTGCCGGCCGGTCTCACCCAAGACGTTCACCAACAACTCGCTGGCGCCGTTGGCTACCTGGGGGTGCTCGGTGAAGTCCGGGGTGGAGGCGACGTACACCGTGACCTGCAGGATGCCTAGCAGGCGGTCGAAGGACCCGAGCGCTGCGCGTAACGCGGAGAGCGCCTGCAGAGCCGCTCGCTCGGCGCCGGCACGACCTTCGTCGACCGACACGTCGCGGCCCAGGAGGCCGGGGTTCACGACAACGCCGTTGACGATGGGCACCTGCCCCGCCACGTAGGCAGTTGCACCGGCCAACCGAACTGCAACGTAGGCCGCGACCGGCTGCGGGGCGGGAGGGAGCTCGAGGCCCAGATCGGCGATGCGCTGGAGGATGTCGGCGTCGTTCATGCGGCGCATCTTCCCAGACACAGGCGAACGCCGGCTACGGATCAGCCTGCCTGGCGGCCCTGCTCACGGAGGAGGGCCCGGCGTTCCATCTCGTTCAGGCCGCCCCAGATCCCGTGACCCTCGCGGACATCGAGGGCGTAGTCGCGGCATTCGTCCAAGACGGGACATCGCCGGCAGATCGCCTTCGCCACCGCCTCGCGGGCGTTCTTCTCCCAAGGCTTCTCGAAGTAGCTCGGGGCGAAGAAGTACAGGGAGTCCTCGCCGCGGCACGCCGCGAGGAGTTGCCAGTTACCGGCTCTGGTTTCGAACACGTGACTCCGGCCGAAGGCCATCCCTCCCGGGCATCGACGCCGGCCCACCATGGGCCGCACACCCTGTAGTTCGTATCCCAGACGCGAGAGGATTCCAGGCCGTCCAGGTCCACATGAACTCCACAACCTCGCAAGAGCTCCGGCCTGCTCACTCCGGGACGGGTTCGGGCTCTGGCTCGGTCACGGGGACGCCTTCGGTCTCCGCCTCGACCCGCAGGACCAGGCCGTCCACCCCCCGGACGCGGACCGGGGTCCCGGCGGCGATCTCTACGCCGATGGAGCGACCACGCCACATGGCGCCCTTCACGTAGACAGGGCCGTCCGGCGCGAGCCGGCCACGAGCCTCCCCCACCATGCCGAGCAGCCCCCGCTGCGCGTTCACGATCCGGTCCCGCGATTGGATCGCCACGGTCAAGCCGAAGCCGTAGTAAAGGACGCTCGCGACCACCGTGCCTCCGATCAGCCACGGCGAGATCTGGATGGCCGGAGCGACACCCCCCCAGGCGAGCACCGAACCCGCCGCGAACGCCGCCAGCCCTATCGCGGTGAGGGGTCCCAGCTTGCGCGCCCGGACATCCAGCACCATCAGCCCTATCCCGCCGACCAGGAGCGCCAGCCCGAGCCAGCTGACCGGCACGACGGTCAACCCGTAGAGACCCAGGGCGAGCATCCCCAGTCCGGCGAACCCGGCGAACCCGAACCCCGGCTGCGTCAGCTCGAACGCGAGCGCCGCCAGGGCGAGCACGAGGAGGAAGTAGATCATCGACGGCGAAGACACCCCGTGGAGCACGCGCCTGACGAGCCCTAGGTTCTCGAAGCGGATGTTGACCGTAGCTTGCTGCGCCTCCTCCTCGGTGGTGGCGACCCGCGTGTGGAGCACGACGGGGCCATCTGCCGTCTGGACGGTCCGGCCATCGATCCGATCGAGCAACCCGGTGATCGAGAGCGCGGCGACCTGCGCGATCTGGAGATGCCGCGCCTCGGCGCCATTCAGCGCGCGATCGTTCCAATCGAGGTCCGTCGCCTTGTCCTTAGCCTGGATCCATCCGGCGATGGTCTCGTCGAGACCGGCGGGGCGTTCGTCAGGGTGGGCCAGATCGATCGGATCCAGCGGACCGGTCTGGCTACCGGGGGCAACGGCGGCCAGCGACGACGCGTACATGAGCAGTAGACCGGCACCACTGGCCATGGCCGGGACCGGACCCACCCACGTGATGACCGGGACCCGCAGGTCCGCGACCATCTGGGCCAGGGCCACGCCGTCCTCATCGATCGTGCCGGCCGTATCCAGCTGAAGGACCACGGTTGCCCCTTCGCGCTCAGCCGCCTCTAGTCGCTCGATGAGGTAGTCAATGAGTGGCCGGTCGATCGCGCCATCGACCTTGATGACCTCTACCGTCGAGGACGAGGCAGCGCTTGTCGCAACCGGCCAGAGAGTGAGCGCCGCGAGCAGGGCGAGCAGGAGAGAGGTTCGACGCATCGGTCTCCATCGTACCGGGGGTATCCTGGGCCCCTCTCATGGCCCGAACGGCGCACCCCGGTCATCACGCCGCGGATCGGCGCCTCGATCCGTTGGCCGTTCTCCTGCTGATCCCAGTGATCGGCTTAGCCGCCGTGGTCGTGGCCGTCCTGATCGTTCCGCCGATCGCGGGGCTCGCCTTCGGTGCCCACCAGGTCGACGCCCGCCTGACCAAGCTCGGGGCGGGGTTCACCCATATCCCGAAGTTCCCGGAACGTTCCACCATCTACGCGTCCGACGGCGAGACCGTGTTGGCGACCCTGTACCTGGACAACCGGGAGATCGTGGAGCTGAACGACGTGAGCGATGCCGCGCAGCGTTCGGTGCTGGCGATCGAGGACGCCGAATTCTACCGACACGGGCCGCTCGACTGGACCTCGCTGATCCGCGCGCTGCTGACGAACGCGGCGACCGGCGACGTCGTGCAAGGTGGCTCGACCATCACGCAGCAGCTGGTCAAGAACGCCGTGACCGGTGACACCTCGCCGACGTTCGAACGCAAGTTCCAGGAGCTGGCGCTCGCGATCCGCGTGGAGCAGCGATACACGAAGGACCAGATCCTGGCGCTCTATCTGAACGACATCTACTTCGGCAACGGCGTCTACGGGATCGGCACGGCCGCGGACTTCTACTTCCACGCTCCGGCATCCCGCCTCAAGGTGACCCAGGGCGCCCTGCTCGCGGGGTTGATCCGGGCACCGTCCTACTACGACCCGATCGCCCACCCGGTGAAGGCCCGGAAGCGGCGGAACGTGGTGCTCGACCGGCTCGCCGAGCTCGGGCCGTACACGCAGGCGCGGATCGACCGCGCGAAGGAAGCCCCGCTCGGGCTGGCCGCCGATATCGGTGGGCTCGAGCTCCAACGTCCGCCGTTCTTCGTCACGTACATCACCGAGCAGATCGTGGCCGATGCGGACGGCGAGTTCGACGACTTCGGCGCTACCGAGAAGCAGCGACGCAGGCGCCTGTACGAAGGCGGTCTCCGGATCACCACCACGCTAGACGCCGACTGGCAGGCCGCGGCCCAGAGCGTGGCGCGCCTGCCCTACCGCGTATCGGCCGCGCGCCCCGACTATGCGCAGACGCCAGACACCGCGATCGTCTCGGTGGACAACGAGACCGGGGCGATCCGCACCATGCTGTCCGGTCGCGACTACCTCACGGACCAGCTGAACCTGGCCAACTCGCACCGGCAGCCGGGCTCCTCCTTCAAGCCGTTCACGTTAGTGGCGGCGTTCCGCGAAGACATCCCGCCCGGTTCGGTGTTCTCTACCAAGTCGCCGCTGTACCTCCCAGAGTGGGGAGGCAACGACTGCTCATGCGTCTCTAACGCAGAGGGGGCGGGCGACTCCGGGTACCGCAACCTCTGGGAGGCGACCGCCGATTCCATCAACGTGGTCTTCGCGCAACTGATCCTTCAGGCCGGGCCCGAGAACGTGGTCGAGGCGGCGCACGACATGGGGATCAAGACGGAGCTGGCGGCGGTGCCCTCGCTCACGCTTGGCACGGTCGACGTCACGCCGATCGAGATGGCCGCGGCCTACCAGACGCTCGCCAACGACGGGCAGCATTGCGAGTCATTCGCGGTGGCGAAAGTGGTGGACGACGACGGCATCCTCTACCGGCACAAGCCCGTCTGCGTACAAGTTGTGGCGCCGGAGATCGCGCACTTGGTCACCGCCATGTTGCAGGGCGTGGTCTCGCACGGGACGGGGACCGCAGCCGCGCTCTACCCGTGGCCGGTCGCCGGCAAGACGGGCACCACACAGGACTACTCGAACGCCTGGTTCGTGGGGTACACGCGACAAGTTTCGACGGCGGTGTGGGTCGGGTTCCCCGGGACACCCGACTCGCTCGCTCTGTACTTCGGGCAGTCGGTCTTCGGCGGGACGCTAGCCGCTCCGATCTGGCACGACTACATGGCCCGGATCATGGTTGGCATGCCGGCGGTGGGGTTCCCGTCGCCGCCCGCACCCGAGGTGGGCACCGTGCCCGATGTCGTCGGCTTCAAGTCCGAACACGCGCAGAACGTGCTGGCCAGCGCGAACTTCACCCCGAGAACCGAGATCGTGGACTCCGCGCTCCCGAAGGGCGAAGTGATCGCGCAGACGCCGGCGGGAGGCACGCCCGCGGAGCTGGGAGCCCTCGTCATGATCCAGGTGAGTGGCGGCGTGCCGGCGAAGGTGAAGATCCCCGACGTGGTGGGCTTGTCGGTCAACGACGCCCGGGCGGCTCTGGAAGCGGCGGGCTTCGTCGTAGAGATCGAGGAGCGTCACGTGAGCGATCCTCACAACGACGGGCTCGTCTTAGCGCAGGATCCGGGCGCTGGGACGAAGGCTCTTCAGGGAACGGCGGTCACGATCACTGTGGGCACGGGCGACGACCCGTCGCCAGGTCCCAGTCCCAGCCCCAGCCCCAGCCCCAAACCCTAGTCCTGGCCCAACTTCGCGCGAAGCTTCTGTTGCACCACTCCGCCGTCGACC
>Ga0315273_10006029_pt1 | contig 15049 bp, 11 predicted proteins | sample YL17G02_0_MG_FD_205753 | JGI IMG/M metagenome (GOLD analysis project Ga0315273, IMG submission 205753) | Sediment microbial communities from Yellowstone Lake, YNP, Wyoming, USA - YL17G02_0 | ecosystem: Environmental > Aquatic > Freshwater > Lake > Sediment | place: USA: Wyoming | collected...
CTCCACGCCGTTGCGCAGCCTCACGAACGGCCGTCAGCTCAGGTACGTCGCCGCCAGGAGGTCGCGGTCGCGGAGGTCTTCGGCCGGGCCGTGCGCCGCCACCTCCCCGTGGACGAGGACGCAGACGGTGTCGGCCACCTCCAGGGCCATGGAGAGGTGCTGTTCGACGAGGACCACGCCGGCGCCGGTGTCGTCGGCGATGGCCCGGACCATCGGCAACAGCCGCTGCACGATGATCGGCGCCAACCCGAGGCTCATCTCGTCCACCAGCAGGAGGCGGGGCTCGGCCACCAGCGCCCGGGCGAGGGCCAGCATCTGCTGCTGGCCACCGGAGAGCAGCCCGGCCTTGCGGTCCAGCAGGTCCTCCAGCTCAGGGAAGAGGCCGAGGACCCGCTCGAGGGCCAGACGCTGGCGGCGGCGCCCCCGGGCCCCGAGGCGCAGGTTCTGGTGGGCGGTCAGGTCGAAGAACAGCGACCGGTCCTCGGTGACGTGACCGACGCCCCGGCGGGCCACCTTGTGCGGGAACCGGGCCGTCGGGGCCGCGCCGAGCACCTCGATGGAGCCGTCGATGGCCGGCAGGAGGCCCGAGATCGTCTGCAGCGTGGTCGTCTTGCCCGCTCCGTTGGGCCCGAGCAGGGCGAGCACCTCACCCTCGGCCACCGACAGGTCCAGGTCGCGCACGACCGGGACCCCCTCGTAACCGGCCACCAGTCCCCGGATCTCCAGCACGTTGCTCACGACGGGGCCGCTCCGAGATAGGCATCGACGACCTGTTGGTCGCCACGGATCTCCGCCGGTGTGCCGTCGGCGATGATCGAGCCCACGTCGAGGACCACCACCCGGTCACAGATGCCGAGCACGAGGCCCATGTCGTGGTCGACCAGCAGGACGCTCACCCCGTGTTCGGACAGGGTCCGGAGATGGGCGCCCAGCGCGAGCGTCTCGTCGGTGTCCAGGCCGGCGGCCGGCTCGTCGAGCAGCACCAGGCGGGGCCGCCCGGCCAACGCCCGGGCCACCGCCACCAGCTTGCGCTGACCGTGGCTCAGGTCGCCCGGTCTTGCCGCGCCGGCGTCACCGAGACCGACCACGTCCAAGGCCCACGCCACCTGCTCCAACCGGTCGTTCCCCCGACGGGGGCGTACGGCGTCCGCCAGCGGGTCCCACCATTTCGCGGGGGTGGCCGCCACCCGCAGGTTGTCGGCGACCGACAGGTCCTCGAACAGCTCCAGGCTCTGGAACGTGCGCACCAGGCCGCGTCGGGCCCGTTCCGCCGGCGCCAGGTCCGTGACGTCGTCACCGGCGAACCGCACCGACCCGGCGGACGGCGCCACGAACCCGGTGATGGCATCGATCAGGGTCGTCTTGCCCGCACCGTTGGGCCCGATGAGGCCGACGAACTCGCCCTCGGCCACCTGGAGGTCGACACCGTGCACCGCGTGCAGCCCGCCGAAGGTGACCGTCAGTTCCCGGGTCGTGAGCATCGGTGTCCTCCCCACCCCCTAGAGGGGGTCGGGATCCGCGGCGAGGGCGGCGATGTACTCGTCCACGTCGATGGCCTTGATCGTCGTGGTCTTCATCGTCCCCCGGGCGGCCAGGCGGGTGGCCAGCTTGGCCACGGTGACGTCGTCGGGGGCGTCGATGATGTTGAGGAAGTCGTACTGGCCGAGCAGGGCGTACTGGTGCAGGATCGTCACGCCCAGCGCCTCGACCTCGTCGTTGACCTCATGGAGCCGGTCGGGCCGGGTGTTGAGCTTGTGGAACCCGTCCGGCCCGATCGTGGAGAGCATCACGAAGATCGGCATGCCCCGACCGTAGCCACCGGTCCGACCCGAGGGCCGACGGGGCGGCTCAGTCCTGGCGCGGCACCATCTCGATCGGGGCCAGCCGGGGGGCCTCCGGCGGGCCGGACACGGCCAGGAACTCCAGGTCGTGCTCCCCCGGCGTCAGCAGGTCCTCAGCCAGCAGCGACCAGAAGGTGGCGAACTGGCCCTGGCGGTAGGTCCGGGCGATTCCGGCGACGGTGCCGTCGACGGACACCGCGATCCAAGGCTCGGGATCCTCCGCCCAGATCCCCTCGACGTAGGCCGGGAGGTCGGTCGCCCCCTCCGCCACGGTGAACGTGGGACGCGAGTACGTGGTGACGGCGAAGTCGACGGGCGGGCCCACACCGGCATCGGCCACCCTCGTCCCCACCAGGTCCCCGTACTGGCCGAGACGCAGGACCGCGTACGGGTCGTCACCCTGTCCGGCCATCGGCGTCGTGCCCGCCAGCACCTCGGCGAAGCCCTCGGCCCGGTCGAAGACCACGTAGTCGTCCTCGTTCGCCTCGACGGTGTCGAACCGCCACCAGATCATCCGGGCCGGGCGGTCGGTGCGGTCCACCTCGTCGTCGAAGACCGAAACGCCGTCGACGGACCAGGGGATGTCCACGTCGAGCACGTCGGCGATGGTCGGGACCACGTCGATGGTCTCGGTCGGCCGGTCGTCGACCGCGCTCTCGGCCTGGCCGGGCAGCTTGACGAACAACGGGGTCCACATCACCTGCGCGTGGTTCGCCTCGGAGATCGCCCGGAGCGGCTCACCCCCGGCGAAGCCGATCCCGTGGTCGGCGGTGACGATCACCAGGGCGTCGTCGTAGATCCCGTTGGCCCGGAGGTCGGCGAGGGCCTGGCCCAGGAGGGTGTCCGTGTAGCGGAGCTGGACGAGGTGGCGCTGACGTCCTGCGTCGGCGGTGGTCTGGTCGAACCAGCCCCCGAACTCGGCGGACCGGGGAGGATCCGGGGCCTCGTAGGTCCGCCCCGAGGCCAACCAGTCCCAGGGCTGGTGGGGCAGGAGGAAGTGGCCGACGTCCAGCGTCGGCCGGGCCCCCGGCACCGACTCCCGGGCGAACGCCCGGAGCCGGGACGGGGCCTCGGGATCCGAAGGGTCGCGGTCGACCACGAAGCCGACGGTGGGCTGGTCCACCCACGGCTCGGCCACGCCCCGGAAGACGGTGACGGCCTGGTCCAGCAGCGACCGCACCACCCGGGGCGACGAGGGTCGGGCCCGCTCGGCGCAGATGCCGGGCGGGCAGAGCGCGGTCAGGGTCTCCACGGCGTCGACGTCGTAGGTGCCCCCCAGGAGAGTGAAGACGCTCTGGTCGAACTTGGCCGCCACCGGGGCGGGGAACAGCTCGTCGGGCAGTTGCCCGGTGAGGATGGCGGGCAGGGCCGAAGGGGTGAGCGGCGACACCCCGGTGTTGTTGCGGAACCACGTCGAGTCACCCGCCAGATCGGCGAACGCAGGGTAGGTGTCGGCGTCGATGTGCCCGTCGCCATCCAGGAGGGACACCTCGGGGAACTCGTCGAAGGCGACGAGGACGACCGGGACGGGGTTCCCGACGTCGACGTCGGCCGGATCCACGCCGTCGGCGACGACCAGGTCCGACACCGGCGAGGCCAACAGGAACAGCCCGAGGAAGGCCGGCGCGGCCAGGGCCAGGTAACGCAGGGCCGACCGGGCCTTCTCGGAGCGAAGGAGGAACCAGGTGGCGGCGACGGCGACCAGCAGCCCCACGCCGATCAGCCACGACCGGCCCTGGGCGTCGAACAGCGCCGACTTGACGAGCTCGATGGCGAAGAGCCCGACGCCCAGGCCGAGGATCCCGGCGTGGACGCCGTCGCGGACCGTCCGCCCCAGCAGGCGGAAGGGCTGCTCGAGCAGCCAGAGGCCCAGCGGTGGACCGAGGACCAGGAGGAGGGCGTAGGCGATGATCTCCGCTGAGCGCGCCCCGAGCGACACCAGCTCCTCGGGCGCCTGCTGGACCACGTTGAAGACGGGCTGGGCCACCGTCACCACGGTGACCCCCACCAACTCGATCAGGTAGCCCGCCTCGCGACGCCACCCCCCGGCTCCGGTCACCACGAGTTCAGACCGTAGCGAGATCCCGTCCATCCCCCGGGCCGGCCGTACCCTCGGGGCCATGGCGCGCACGGTGTCGGTCGTCCCCCACACGCACTGGGACCGGGAGTGGTACGCCCCGTTCCAGCGCTTTCGGCTGCAGTTGGTCGACCTGCTCGACGACCTCCTCCCCCGGCTCGAGGCCGACCCGTCGTTCCGGCACTTCCTGCTCGACGGCCAGATGGCCGTGGTCGACGACTACCTCGAGGTCCGTCCCGAGGCCGAGGACACCCTGCGGCGCCTGGCCACCGCCGGTCGGTTGGCCATGGGGCCCTGGTACGCCCTGCCCGACGAGTTCCTGGTCTCGGGCGAGACCCTGGTCCGCAACCTCCAGCTCGGCCTGCGCCGAGCCGCCGCCTTCGGGGGAGCCATGGACGTCGGCTACCTACCCGACATGTTCGGCCACGTGGCCCAGATGCCCCAGGTCCTGGCCCAGTTCGGCTTCGAGCACACCGTCGTGTGGCGGGGCGTGCCCTCGGCCGTGGACCGCAGCGGGTTCTGGTGGGAGGCGCCCGACGGCACCACCATCCGGGCCGAGTACCTCCCCGAGGGCTACGGCAACGGGGCCCGGGTCCCCGACGACGCCAAGGCCCTCCTCCACCTGGTCGACGGCTTCATCGCCACCCACGACGACCTGCTGGCCGGGCCCGTCCTCTGGATGGTCGGCACCGACCACCAGGCGCCCCGCCCGTGGCTGGGTCGGGTCGTACTCGAGGCCAACGAGCTTCAGGAGGACCTCGAGCTGGTCATCCGCTCGTTGGCCGAGCACGTCGCCGCCGCCCCGACGGAGGGCCTCCCCCACTGGACCGGCGAGCTGCGCTCCGGCGCCCGGGCCAACCTGCTCATGGGGGTGGCCTCGAACCGGATCGACGTGAAGGTGGCCGCGGCCGTGGCCGAACGCACGCTGGAACGCCTGGCCGAGCCCCTGGCCGCGCTGTTCACCCCGGCCGCCGACTGGCCGCAGACCGTGCTCGACCTGGCCTGGCGGGAGGTCATCGCCAACTCGGCCCACGACTCGGTGTGCGCCTGCTCCCACGACGACGTGGTCGCCGCCGTGCTCCACCGCTACGCCGAGGCCCGCCACATCGGCAAGGGCCTGATCGACCGGACGCGGCGCGCCCTCGGGGCCTCGCTCGCAATCACCGGGGCCGTGGTGATCAACCCCTCGGCCCGGACCCGCGGCGGCATGGTCGAGCTGGACCTGCCCGGCGCCGGGCCCGCCGACGGGCTGCAGCTCCTGACTCGGACCCCGGCCGAGGAGGTGCTGCACGAGATCGCGGCGGCCGACGCCGTCCTCGTCGTCGAGCGGGAGATCTTCCTGCACCCGGCCCTCGTCGAACTCGGACTGGAGGTCGACGACGACCGAGCCGGAGTCCTCCTTCGGGAGGGCGAGCGCCTGATGGACGCCCCACCCGAGAACACCACGGCCGTCCTGACCGCCCTGGCCGACCTCGCCCGGGCTCACCCCGACGGCCTGGTCCGGGTCGAGCGGCACGGCCCGCCCCGCCGCCGGGTGCTGGCCCACGTCGACGCCGTGCCCGGCTACGGCTGGCAGGCCTGGGACCCCGGTCGCCCGGGCGGCGCCGGGCCGGTGACCGCCGAGGGGACGACGCTGGCCAACGATCTGGTGACCGTGGTCGTGGAACCGGCCGACGGCACCTTCGCCCTGGGCGAGCTCACGGGCCTCGGCCGGCTGGTCGACGACGGCGACGAGGGCGACACCTACAACTGGTCGCCCCCCGACGAGGACCACGTCGTCGACCGCCCCGAGACCGTCGAGGTCACGGTGGCCGAGGCCGGCCCGGTGCGGGGCCGGCTGGTCATCGACGCCGCCTACCGTCTCCCTGCGGCCGTCGTGGACCACGCCCGGGTGGGTGAGGTCGACCTCGCCGTCCGCACCGAGATCGAGCTGCGGACGGGCGAGGACTTCCTGCGGCTCACGACCACGACCGACAACCAGGCCCGCGATCACCGCCTGCGGGCCTGGTTCCCGCTCCCTGCACCGGCCGACCATTCCGAGGCCGAGTGCGCCTTCACGGTGGTCCGCCGGGGCCTGGACGCCGAGGGCGGTCCGACCGAGCGGCCCATGAGCACGTTCCCGTCCCGGCGCTTCGTCCGGGCGGGCGGGCTGACCGTGGCCCACGAGGGCCTGCTCGAGTACGAGCTGGTCGACATCGCCGACGGTCGCGCCTCGGCGCTGGCCCTCACTCTGCTGCGCTGCACCGGGATGCTGTCCCAGGGGCCGATGACCACCCGGCCGCTGCCCGCCGGGCCCGAGATCCCGCTGGAGGGACCCCAGCTTCAGGGCCGTCAGACGGTCCGTTACGTGGTGGGTCTCGGTGACCGCGATCCCTACGCCCTCGTCGACGACGCCTTCGTACCCCTGCAGGTGGCCACGGGCGCCGGTGAGGGGACGGTGCCCGGCGACGGGCAGGCGTTGTCGGTCCAGGGCGGCGAGGTGTCCGCCCTCTACCGCGACGGCGGGGCGCTGCTCCTGCGGGTGTTCAACCCCACCGACGAGGCGACCACCGTCGTCGTCGAGGGCCACCGAGGCTGGCGGGTCGACCTCCGCGGCCGCCCCGTCGAGCCCTTCGAGCAGGCGATCACCCTGGCTCCCCAGCAGATCGCCACCCTCCAGCTCAACGACGGCTGAGAGGTCCGGCCCGGCCCGGGCTACGAGTCGGGGGCCACCAACCGGAGCGGTCGGAGGATCGGCTCCGGGAGGGGGCCGGTCACCAGGTAGACGTCCATCTCGTGCGCGCCGGGGCCGACGAGACGCTCGGCCAGCATCGCCCAGAAGGTCGAGCCGTCCTCGCCTTGGGGGAAGGCCGGTCCCACCCCGGCGACCGTGCCGTCGACGGCGACCGCCACCCAGTCCGCGGTGGCTCCCCGCCAGTCACCCTGGATGTACGCGGGGAGCTCGGTGGCGCCCGGAGGCACGGTGACGTTCGCCGAGTAGGTGGTCGCCAGCGCCGGCGCCGACCCTGAGCGGTCGACCCACTGCGGGTCCACCTCCGTGCCCACGAGGTCGCCGTAGGGGCCCAGGCGCAGGAGGGCGTCGGGGTCGTCGGCCGGCGCCCCGGCCGCGGGGCCCTCCGCCTCCAGGACTCGGGCGAAGCCCTCGTCGCGGTCCACGGTGGCCACGCCGTCCACGCCTTCGATCTCATTGCCCGACCAGTCCACGGACCGGGCGGGGCGGTCCTGGGGCTCGGCCCGCAGCGAGGCGCCGGCGACGGCCCAGGGCAGGTCGACCCCGACGACGTCGGCCACGGTCGGCACGACGTCCACGGTCTCGGCGTCCCGGTCGTCCACCACCCCTTCCTGCTGGCCGGGGTACTTCACGAACAGCGGGACCCAGAGCACCTCATGGGCGTTCTCCTCGCTGATCCCCCGCAGGGACTGCCGGCCGGTGAAGCTGATCCCGTGGTCCGCGGTGACGATCACGAGGGCGTCGTCGTACCAGGGCTCGGCCCGGAGCCGGTCCAGCGCCTCGCCGACCAGCCTGTCGACGTACTGGAGCTGCAGCAGGTGGCGCTGGCGACCCTCCGACGCGCTCTTCTGGTCGTACCACCCCGTGAACTCCGCCCCCCGGGCGGGGTGGGGGGAGGCATAGGTCGCGCCCGAGGCCAGCCATATCCAGGGCTGGTGGGGAAGCACCACGTGGGTGACGTCGAGGGTGGCCCCACCACCCAACGGCTCCTGGTCCAACGCCTCGGACCGGGCGAGGCCGAGAGCGTCGGTGACCTCGCTCTCGGTCGGGCCCACGCCGAAGTCCACCCCCCGCTGGTCGACGCGGGGTGACACGACATCCGCGAGGACCTCCGCGCTGGCCCGCACCAGTGAGCGCAGCACCGCCGGGCTGCTCGGCCCGGCGACGGCGCCGCAGACCGATGACGGGCAGAGGCGGGTCAGCGACTCCGTCGACCGCACCTCGTAGCTGCCGCCGAGGAGGGTGAAGATGCTCTCGTCGTAGTTGGTGGCCACCGGCGCGGCCGTGGGGTCGGCGGGGAGCTGACCGGTGAGGACCGCCGGGACCGCGGCCTGGGTGACCGGCGCCACCGTGGTGGCGTTGCGGTACCAGGTCGACCGGGACGCCAGGTCGGCGAAGGCGGGGAACCGGGCGGCGTCGATGGCCCCCTCGCCGTCCAGCAGGGACAGCAGGGGCAGCTCGTCGAGGACGATGACCACGATCGGGGCCGGGTCTCGGACCTCGACGTCGGCCACCTCCACCCCGCCGCCCAGGACGAGGTCCGCCACGGGCGACGCGAACAGGAAGAGGGCCAGGAACACCGGCAGGGCCAGGGCCAGGTAGCCGAACACCTGGCGCACCACGGTTGCGCGGAACAGGAGGATCCCCGCCACCACGGCGGCCACGACGCCGACGAGCAGCAGGAACGGACGGGCATCGCCACCGAGGGCCGCCTTCGCCCCGGCCATGACGAACACCCCGACACCCACACCCAGCAGCCCGGCGTGGACCCCGTCACGGGCCCGCCGACCCCCCAGGCGGAACGGCTGCTCCACCAACCACAGGCCCAACGAGGGACCCAGGCCCACGACGAGGGCGTAGGCCACGATCAGTCCCGCGCCCGCCCCCCGGATGATGAAGGCCTCGGGTGCGTCCTGGACGACGTCGAGGACGGGCTGGGTGACCACGACGGCGGTCATGCCGACGAGTTCGGCCAGGTACGTCCACTCCCGTGGGGCGGCCGGGGCCCCGGTCAGCTCGGCGGTGTCCCGCGCCAGCTCCGTGGTCGATTCACCGCTCGGTCCGCCCACCGGTCAGTCGTCGCCGGCCCCGAGGTTCAGGGTGGTGCCGAAGCGCTCCTCGATCCAGGCCCGGCCGATCTCCCGACGTATCCGGGCCTTGTCGAGCAGCGACATCTCCTCCTCGTTGCGGCGCAGCAGCCAGAGGGGCACCTTGCCGATGTCGCGCAGCGTGTGGGCCCGGATGCCGACCAGGTCGAAACGTTCGTCGTCGGCCAGGGCGTCGTGCACGGGCTCGGGGACCACGACCGAGCCGGGGTAGGCGATGCCGACGATGCGATGGGCCAGGTTCACGATCGGGCCGTAGAGATCGCCCTCGTACTGCAGCACCGGGCCGTGGGCCAGGCCGACGCGCACGTCGGAGACGGCCTCTTCCTGGCGGAACTGCTCGGACAGGCCCAGGGCGATCTGGGCCCCGGTGACCGTGTCGTCGGCGCTGAACATCACCTCGTCGCCGATGGTCTTGATCAGCCGGCCGCCATGGACGGAGATGACGTCGGCGGCCACCGCCTCGAAGCGGCCGACGACGTGGGCCAGCTCGGCCTCGGGGACCTGCTGGCTGAGGGCGGTGAAGCCCACCAGGTCGGCGAACCCGACCACCAGGGTGGCGCTCTCGTCCTCGTCGCCCGCCCCTTCGAGCTGGGCCAGACGACGCCGGGCCTCGACCTCCAGGTGGCGGCGCCAGACGTACTCGAGCACGCCGGGCATGATCTGGAAGAGCAGCTCGGCCCGGTCGGCGAAGGGCGCCTCGGCCACGTCCTCGGGGGGGTGCTCGGTCTGGCGGTCGGCCATCACCGTCACCTGGGCGGCGGCGACCCGGGACAGGGACTGGCCGATGACCCGGGCCATCTGCAGGGTCAGGTCGGCGTCGGTCAGGCCCCGGTCGAGGAGGGAGCCGACCATCACCGTCATCTCGGCGTCGGTCCGGGTGTAGACGGGCTCGTCGGGCTCGACGTGGGGGAAGCCCAGCGCCCGCCAGACCCGGGAGACCTCCTCGACCTCCAGGCCGGCCTCGAGGGCGATGTCCCGCTGACTCAGGTCGCGGGGCGCCTCGTCGAGCAGGCGGTCGATGGCCAGCAGCTCGAGGCCACCGATGTCCGCCGCCCGGGCGATGTCCGCCTCGGGGACCCCGCTGGCCAGGAGGGCCTCCTCGATGGACGGCTTCCGCCGCAATCGCTCCCAGATGTTCACGAGAACGAGGCCTCGGTGTCGGCGCCGGAGCCCTCGGGGCGCCAGGGGGCGAGGAGGGTCTCGCCCTTCGACTCGCTGCTGGACCAGTCGGGGTCGAGGCCGGGGCACTCCAGGCGGAAGGGCGGCGCCGTCGACGACGGTTCCAGATCCCACAGAAGGGCGGGGCGATCGCCGTGCCAGCGCACGGCGAAGCCGAAGGTCCCGAAGGCGGTGGGGGCGTCGTGCAGCTCGAGGCCCTGGCCGAACCATTCGGGCGCGGCGACGGGCAGGACCGCCAGCCGGTCGGGGGGTTCGAGGAACGGGCCCCGCTCGACCACGAGCAGCGCCCGCACGGCGAGGAGGAAAGCCGCCGTCGCCGGTGGGTGGTGGTCGGACACGTCGACCGGGACCCCGGGATCGCCGCCGACCAGCTCGGGCCAGCCACCCCTCCCGCCCGCGGCAGCCGCCAGGGAGCGGAGGCGGGTGAGGCCACCGGGGTCGCCGAGGCCGATCTCGACCTTGGCCAGGAGGGCGGTGAGCCAGGGCGACCAGCCGGCGTCGCTGAGGACACCCGCACGAACCCCACCGGCCTCGGTGACGAGCTCGGCCCGGACCAGGTCCAGCGTGGCGGCCACTGCCGGCGCCGCCGGGTCGACCGCCCCCAGCGCCGCGGCCACGATCACCCCGACCACCCCTGCGTCCCGTGGCCGCCCCGGGCCCACCGGGATGGCCCCCGTTCCGGCACCGGACTCGGTCGTCATGGCGCCGGAATCCGGTGCCAGAACCGCGGCAATCGAGCGGTCGACGTCACCGGCCAGCCCCCGGGCGAAGCGCCAGGCGTCGACGGCGGCCTCGACCTGGCCCTCGGCCTCCAGCAGGCCGGCGGCCCGGACGAGGCCGGCGACGGACCACCAGTCGTCGAGGTAGGTCTGATCGGCAGCGCCCAGGATCGGTGGCTGCTGCCCGGCGGGGAGCAGTCCGGCCCGCAGCGAGTCCTTGCGGTGACGGCGAACCCGGCGCTTGCGCTCGATCCAGTGCGCGGCCTTCGCCACCGGCCCGATCAGCTCGGCGTCGGGAGCCGTGCCGAGGGCGACGAGGGCCTGGCCGGTCGCCGCCAGGCCGCCGGTGTCGTCCTCGAAGGCACCGGTCAGGCGCTGGCGCTCGACCAGGGAGGCCCGGGAACCCGGCTCCTCCCGTAGCCCGAGTTGGTGACCGGCCTCGGCCAACAGGGCGACAGTGGCCAGATCGGGCCCGTGGTGCAGGAGGAGGAAGCCCCGGGCGGCGGCGGCGGCGGCGGTCACCGTCGGCTCGGGCAGCGCCCAGGTGGCGCCGGCGTCGGCCTGGGCCCGCCAGCCGGCGGCGACCCGCTCGGCGTCGGGCAGCTCGGCGGGGTCCGGGGCCTCACCCCGGGTCAGGACCACGCGCATCGTCGCCTTGTGCGGGAGCGGCAGGAAGGCGACCGGAGCCGCCCACGATCTGGCCACCCGGGGCAGGCGCACCTGATGGCGACCGTCGACGGTCATGACCTCGCCGTCGAGTTCGACCCGCCCGGCCCCGTCGACGACCAGGCCGATGGCGACGGGGACCGGCGTCTCGTTGGTGATCTCGGCCACGAGGGCGGCGGCCCCGCCCGGGCCGGCGGCGGCGTAGGCGTGGTGGACCACGTCGCCGCCGACGACCCGCACCCGGGTCTCGACCACCGGGGTGTCCCCCACGAGCGTCTGGCGGACGGCAGCCTCGACCGGCGGGACGTGCCAGCGGTCCTCGGCCCCGATCCACCAGCCGAGCGACCAGTCGACCCCGAACGGCGTGAGGCCACCGCCGGCGTCGACCGCGCCGAGCCGTCCGGCGCCGAGGACCCCGAGATCGGTCACGTCAGCCCCGTTCGGAGGCGACGGTGCGCTTGAGCAGGCCCCGGTAGGCGCTCTCGGCCCCGGCCGAGCCGGCACAGACGCCGGCCACCTCGGCGGTGATGGGCATGTCGACCCCGTACTCCTCGGCCAGCTCCAGCACGACCTTCGCCGACTTCACGCCCTCGGCCACCTGATCCATCTCCTCGATGACCTGCTCGATGGTCTTGCCCCGGCCCAGCTGCTCGCCCACGTGGCGGTTGCGGCTCTGGGTGGAGATGCAGGTGGCCAGCAGGTCGCCCATGCCGGCCAGGCCCGAGAAGGTCTCGGGCTGGCCGCCCATGGCCACGCCCAAGCGGGTGAGCTCGGCCAGGCCCCGGGTGATGACGGCGGCCCGGGTGTTGTCACCGGCACCGAGGCCGTCGGCCATGCCCGAGGCCAGGGCGATGACGTTCTTGAGGGCGCCCCCGAGCTCCGAGCCGACGACGTCCTCGTTGGTGTAGACCCGGAACAGGTCGGTGGCGAAGAGGTCCTGGAGGCGGACGGCCACCGTCACGTCGGACATGGCGATAACCGCCGCCGCGGCGTGGCCGGCCAGGATCTCCTTGGCCAGGTTGGGCCCGGTGAGCACGCCGTAGGGGTGGCCGGGGATCATCTCGTTGATGACCTCGGTCATGCGCAGCTTGGTGCCCTGCTCGAGGCCCTTGGCCAGGCTGACCACGGGGACCCAGGGGCGCAGGTGGTCGTTGACCTCCTCCAGGGTCTCCCGGAAGCCGGAGCTGGGCACGCCCATGACGAGCACGTCCGCCCGGCGAACGGCGGTGGGCAGGTCGGCCGTGGCCTCCAGCGCCTCGTGGAGCGTGAAGTCGGGCAGGTAGCGGCGGTTGGTGTGGTGGGCGTTGATCTCCTCGGCGACGTCCGGGCGGCGGGCCCAGAGCGTGGTCGGGGTGTTGTGCGCGGCGAGGTGGGCCACGGTCGTGCCCCACGAGCCGGCGCCGAGAACCACCACTCGGACGTCCATGGCCGCTCACACTACGGGCGGGCCGCCGGTCGTGCCCTACGGGCGGGACGGACGAGCGGCGCAACCTTCGGCACGAATCGACCGCTTCGGTGACTGGCGCCGACGGTTCGTAGACTTGGCCGTCGATGCTCGTCCTCGTGCCGGTCAAGGCCTTCGGGCGAGCGAAACTGCGCCTCGCCGACGTCCTGGACGGCCCGGCGCGGGCGGCGCTGGCCCGCGAGATGGCCGACCGGGTGCTGACCGCCGCCGCGCCCCTGCCGGCTGCCGTGGTCTGCGACGACGACGACGTGGCCGCCTGGGCCGAGTCCCGGGGCGCCCGGGTCCTGTGGCGCCCGGGCCACGGGCTCAACGGGGCGGTGAACGACGCCGTGGCCACGCTGGCCGCCGAGGGCGCCGACCGGGTGATGGTCACCCACGCCGACCTGCCGTTGGCCACCGGGTTCGACGAGCTGGTCCCCGGGGACGCCGGTGGGATCGTCCTGGTCCCCGACCGCCACGAAGACGGCACCAACGTCGCCTCGATCCCCGCCGCCTCCGGCTTCACGTTCGCGTACGGGCCCGGCTCGTTCTCCCGCCACTGCGTCGAGGCCGAGCGCCTGGGCCTGGCCCTGACCGTGCACCGACCGCCCCGGCTGACCTGGGACGTGGACGTCCCCGCCGACCTGGACCTGCCCCCCGACGTGCCCACCACCCCCCTGCTGGCGACGTGATCACCTCGACCAACCTGGCCGTGCCCGCCCGGGCCCTGGCCATCGCCGCCCACCCCGACGACGTCGAGTTCAACTGCGGCGCCACCTTCGCCAAGTGGTCTGCCGCCGGCTGCGTGGTGAACCACCTGCTCCTCACCGACGGCTCCAAGGGCAGCTGGGACCCGAATCAGGACACCGACGAGTTGGTCGCCCTCCGCCAGGAGGAGCAGCGAGCGGCGGCTCGTGCGCTGGGCTCGACCGGCGATGTCGGCTTCTGCGGCTGGGTCGACGGCGAGCTGGAGGTCACCCTGGAGTGCCGGGGCGTCGTCGCCTGGTGGATCCGCCACTTCCGCCCCGACGTCGTCCTGGCCCACGACCCCTGGAAGCGGTACCGCATCCACCCCGACCACCGAGCCGCCGGCTTCCTCGCCTGCGACGGCATCGTCGCCGCCCGGGACCCCCACTTCTTCCCCGAGCACGACGTCGCCCCCTGGCGCCCGTCCACGTTGTTGTTGTTCGAAGCTGACGAGCCCGACCACATCGAAGACGTCACCGGCTGGGTCGAGCCCAAGCTGGCCGCCCTGGAGTGCCACGAGTCCCAGTTCGAGACCACGATGCACAAGGACCTCGACGCCGACGGTGCCGCCGCCTTGCGCGAGCGTTCTCGGGAGCGCGAGCGTCAGAAGACCGCAGAGATGGGCGCGCCAACGGGCTTCATGCATGGCGAGGCGTTCAAGCTGGTCACCGATCTCTGATCCCGTGCCCGATCCGCGCTGAGCCTGCGCCCAGCGGCCGGAGCGCTCCATGTCGGCGACCGCCGGCCCCTCGAACGCCTCGCGGGCTGGCGGCTACCTGACCAGGCTTCGAGCCGCCGTTCCCGAGGCACTCCTCGATTTCTGACCGCACACCGGGGCGGTGCCGCTGGCGAACCTTCCGATCAACGAATCAGAGGGTCCCTCGGTAGCCCGAGGATCCGCTCGCCGATCTGGTTGCGCTTGATCTCGCTGGTGCCGCCGGCGATCGACATGGCTCGGTGCATGAGGACGAGCATCCCGCTCATGCTGCCGGCGCCGTCGAACAGGGCGCCTTCGGGTCCGGCCAGGGCGGACAGGATCCCGGCGGCTTCATGGCCGAGCTCGGAGAGGACCAGCTTGGTGACGTTGCCGGTGGGGGTGGGGCCGCCGCCGCCGATGGCCTGGTGGACACTGCGGAGGTTCATGATCTCCATGGCCTGCTGGGTGGCGATGTAGCGGCCGATGCGGCCGGCGCCGCCGGGCAGCCGGTCGGGAGCGGCGTCGTAGGGAGCAATCAGGCCGTCGCCGGGGAACGACATGCCGCCGTCGCCGCCGCCGATGCTGACACTCTCGTTGCCGAGCGTGGCCCGGGCGACCGTCCAGCCGCCGTCGACGGGGCCGATCACGTCGTCGTCGGGCACGAACACATCGTTGAAGAAGACCTCGTTGAACTCCGACATCCCCGAGGTCATGCGCAGCGGCCGCACCTCGACGCCCTCGCCGTGCATGTCGATGACCATCGTGGTGATGCCGTCGTGCTTCGCCACGTCAGGGTCGGTGCGCACGGTGGCCAGGCCCCACGCGGCCACGTGGGCCCCG
>Ga0315273_10006031_pt1 | contig 15048 bp, 15 predicted proteins | sample YL17G02_0_MG_FD_205753 | JGI IMG/M metagenome (GOLD analysis project Ga0315273, IMG submission 205753) | Sediment microbial communities from Yellowstone Lake, YNP, Wyoming, USA - YL17G02_0 | ecosystem: Environmental > Aquatic > Freshwater > Lake > Sediment | place: USA: Wyoming | collected...
GTAATGATTAGTTGCCTGCTATTCTGTAATTGTTGTAAATTTGAAAGTCTGAGAAACAAAGAACTGAATTAAAAAGAACGAATATGCAATTCTTACTGTTAGCTTATGACGGAACAGATCCGGACGCACTGCAACGGAGATTAAAAGTTCGTGAAAACCATCTTGAAAAAATAGAAATTCAACCTTTCCGTCATGCTAAAATTGAATAAAGTGAAATGGACATAAGAAAATTTACACCATCTGTCGACAAGAGAATCCTTGTTCTCGTGGTGGGACTAATGTGGTGTGGAGTAGGATTAATGCTTATCAGGTTTGCAGTTTCCTGGCTGACACCCTATAATGGGAGCGAACAGGGATTGTTTTATGCTATCGGATTTTTAGCAGCGATGCCGATCCATCATTTTGGTTTCCTGAAGATTGCTGACAAAAACCTCAACAGGCTATTGCCTATGACTGAAAAAAAGTGTGTTTTTTCCTTTATGACCTGGAAAAGCTATATAATAGTTCTGATTATGGTCTCAATGGGGATTGCCCTGAGGCACTCATCAATACCAAAACGATATCTGTCAATTCTTTATAACGGACTCGGCCTTGCATTATTCCTCTCGGGAATCAGATATTTCAGATTCTTCTTTAAATTGCTTTTTACAAAGAGATCTTTGAAAAAAGGTTTATTTACTGACCTGTAATTTGTTTTTGATATTTCAGTATTGCATTAAACACCTGCAGGCGTACCGGACTTACATTATAATATTCACCGGAGCTTAACAGCCCGGTATTCTGACGATTGATCAGCAATATTACAGATATATTGTACCGGGGAATAACTGAAATGCTGGTTCCGGTAAAACCGGTATGACCAAAAGTTCCTTCCGGTCCGTTTTTCATGAAGGAATCATCAGGATCCATCATCCAGCCGAGCCCATTATTGAATTTATCTTTTGTTAAGAAGATTTCAATGGTTTTTTGAGAAATAAACTGACGGGAACCTGTTTTTCCTTTATTAATTAGCATATCAATAAGTTTTTGAAGGTCATCAACAGTAGAGAATAATCCTGCTGCACCTGATATCCCTCCATTGGCATACCAGGCATTTCCATCATTTACTTCCCCTTTTAAAGTATAAGTGCGCCATCCGTTCCATTGCTCAGGATCAATTTCCGTGATTTTAAACCCAGGAGTAGAATCATAAACCATTCTTTTCTCATAAGGATTTCCATGCGAAGTAGCAGCTATTTTTTTAAAATTGCCTGCCGTGAGCGGATTATATGTTGTGTTTTTCATTTGCAGTGGCTGGAAAATATTCTGTCTCATGAATTTTTCCAATGGCAATCCGGATACAACCTCTACTATTTCACCAAGAATTACAAATCCCAGATCACTATACCGGCGTTTTTCCCCGACAGGGAACATCAATGGAAGCTCACCGATAAGTTTATAGCTTTCCTCTTTATTTGAAGCACGGTAATAAAGTGGATACCACTCATAAAGTCCTGCCGTATGTGTTAGAAGATGCCGAATTGTGATTTCTCTTTTATCAGTTGTATCAAATGCTTTTATATACATGTAAACAGGGTCATCAATTTTAATAAAACCTCTGTCAGCCAATAACATAATGGATGTTGTTGTTCCAATAACTTTTGTTAATGAAGCAATATCAAAAAGATGCCTGATTGTCATTTTCTCCGGCTGTTTAAGAAGAAGATGATTGTAATTATACTTTTGTGCATATCCGTATGCCTGTTTGAAGATTATCCTGTTCTCCTTTTTTATCCCGATAACAGCCCCGGGAATTTTATCCAGATCAACCTGAGATTGAAGGATACTATCAATTCCGGTAATCAGGTTTGCCCTGGCTGCTTTCGGCTTTATACTCTGGCTATTTGACAGAGAACAAATAGCAGACAGAAGAATTAATGAAAGCAGGATTTGTTTACGCATGCAAGTATTTATTATTGAACCAGATATCCAACCCGCGGGCCGACAGTTTTTCGTAGCAGTAATTCAGTAAATCCTTCTTTCACAAAATTATCCAGCTCTCCAACAAGCTTAAATCCAAATTCAAAATAAAGTTTTATAGCGCCTTTGTTGAATGAAGAGACACAGATAAAAACATTTGGTGAAAATTTAAGAATTCTCTCTTCGCAAAAATGCAGAAGTTTTTTCCCGAACCCCCTGCCTCTGTAAGCTTCACCGATACAGATCGTCTGAATATATCCTGAAAATGTTCCGCAGATCTGAATGATTACAAATCCGGCAATAACATTCTCCAGTTCAACAACATATATCTCTTTACACTTGCCCTCAAAAGCCTTGAGACATTGCTCATAATCTATATTCAGGGTGATCCATGGATCCGTTACAGACATCATCTGCGTACAAACTGCAATATCTTGCGAATCTGTTGCAGGCCTGATGATAATATTTTCGTTCAATGTCATTAATCTTTCCTCCTGATGATGAATAAAAACAAAATTGTCAATAATGCATTTACAAAAATATTCATAAACCCGAAATCAAAGTGAAGCGCCCTGATAAAATATCCATTGAGAAGCCATGTAACTAATGCTGCCCCGACACAAGCCACGGGTACCCATATTTCTTTGAATTTTATTTTGGAAAATAAACCTGTCAGGTACAACCCTAAAATGGGACCGTAAGTATAGCCGGCAATTTTGAAAATGGTATTGATAATTGCCCCCTTGCTATTCCAGAACGACATTACAATGAGGAACATAACAATGTTTACCCCGAATAATACGCTGTTTTTTATCTTCTTCTTTGCTTCATGTGGTTGATTTTCGATGTCCATAAAATCATAACTGAAAGCAGTTGTTAATGCTGCAATACAGGAATCAATGCTTGCAAATGTGGAAGCAATTACACCAATTAAAAAGGCAACAGCACCTATTTTGCCAAAATAATTCATTGTAAGTAACGGGTAGAGATCATCGGTATTTAGAAATTTTCCGTTTTGCGAAGCAAGATTAACTCCATGGCGTTCGGCATATAAATAGATCAGTATTCCCAATCCAAGAAACATTGTCTGTGCAAATGCGATGAAAAAACTGAAAGTCAAAACGTTCTTCTTTGCATCTCTTGCATTTCTCACTGTGAGTGTTTTTTGCATCATACTCTGGTCAAGGCCTACAAGTGCTACAGTAATAAGCAGTCCGGATATAAACTGTTTAAAGAAATTGGACCCGGAATGAAAATCCCAGTCAAAAACCCTGCAGTATGGATGATGAATAATAGTTTTTGCCATTTCAGGAAGAGTAAGACCTAATGAATTTTTAATAGTAAGGATTGAAATGAGAATTACGGTAATAAGAAAGAGCGATTGCAATGCATCTGTCCATACAATTGTCTTAATACCTGATTTGTTGGTATATAACCAGATAAGAATCAAAACTACAATGATTGTTACGAAGTAAGGTATCTGAAGGGCATCAAAGAAAGCATACTGCAGGATTTTTATTGAGAGGAGCAACCGGAGAGCAGCTCCAAAAGACTGTGAAACCAGAAAAAACAATGAACCGGTTTTATATGTAACGTTTCCGAAGCGGACATTCAGGTAGGTATAAATGGAAACCAGTTTAAGCCTGTAATAAATTGGAGTTAAGATAAAAGCAATAAAAAGGTAGCCGACGATAGATCCAAGTATAAACTGGAAATAATATAAATTGTTATTGCCAACATTTCCCGGAATCGAAACTAATGATACGGCTGAAATTCCTGACCCGATCATCCCAAAAGCTACCAGGAACCACGGAGAAGCTCTGTCGCCGTCAAAAAAAGTGGTATCATGTATATGTCTGGAAGCAATATGGGAAATAACCATCAGGATTGAAAAATAGAACAGGATGATAATTAATAACAACAGGGGACTCATTATTCAATTATTTGCAATACAGAAGTCAAACCTAAGGAAAAACCCTGATAAAATATATTTCTTTATATTTACTTTTATAACCCGTTTCAACAGCCAAGAGAAATCTGTCTGTAATTCAGATTCAAATAATTAACCAGTTAAACACAGGAAAAAATCATCCGGCATAGCAATAATTAACATTTCGGCACTAACTTTGTTTATAGAAGCGAATAAAACTTAACAGCATGTCCTTTACGTTACAACCCGGGCAGGAGGCTATTGATTTTAATCTTCCTTCAACAGAGGGCAGGGATTACAGCCTTTCAGATTTTGAAAAATTCAAATATCTGGTGATCTTCTTTACTTGTAACCACTGTCCATATGTAATTGGTTCAGATGAAGTTACAAGAGCAACCGCAGAAAAGTTCAGCAAAAGAGGCGTTGGTTTTGTAGGAATTAATTCAAACAGCGAAAACACTTATCCTGAAGACAGTTTTTCTTATATGGTAGAAAGAATGAATAAACATAAGTTCCCCTGGATCTATCTTTATGATAAACCACAGGAAGTGGCAAAAGCATACGGAGCATTGCGAACGCCACACTTCTATGTATTTAATGATGAGAGAAAACTTGTTTATACCGGCCGTGGTGTTGATAGTCCGAGGGACACCTCAAAAATGTCAGTCAATAATCTTGATTCAGTGCTTGAGGAGCTTACCGGCGGGAGATCCATTTCGGTTCCGGTAACAAATCCTATCGGATGTAATATAAAGTGGGAAGGCAAAGATGCACACTGGATGCCACCGGATGCCTGTGACCTTGTGTAGTTCCAATTAATTTTTAAACCCATGATATATAAAAAACAAAACAGTGTATTAGCAACATTTCTTATGGTTATGCTGAAATAGGATGGAGTCCATCATCTGAGAGGAGTTGGGATGAGTACAAAGAAGACTCGCATAACAGGGAGAGCGGTTTAAAGCTATGGATATTGACTATTATCAGTCAGTACTGGTTCCGTGGGGCACCGTGCAAAAGTGATTATATTAAGAATATTCAAACGGTTAATTCGCTTAACCCTTTTTCAAGATTGAAGCAAAGGACGGAGTCCGATTTTTCTGTATACCAGGTATTGGACTTTAATTCCTTTAGATCTTTTACTCTTATCAATGGTTTTATTTCATCTCTTCCGATTCTTATCGATGCATTGCGGACAGAGGAATTTATTTTCAGTGCGAAGCCGGGAGAAGCGAAAGGTGCATTTAATGTAATTTTATTTCCGTTAACGGAGATTGAGGTTAATTCCCTGGTGGCCCAATGCCTGGCAATTTCACTTAGCTTCATCCAGATGAGATGATCGTATTTCTGATCGAGCCTTTTTTTTACCTGTTTCAGTATATTAAATCCAACACGGTCGCCATTGAAATAAATACCGGGCCAGTGACATACCATTATTGCCGGCTCACCGCTGTCAATAACATCCACCATTCGTCCCGACAGAAGGTCTTCAGTAATGAGCTTATCAGCGCTTCCGGGATTCAATCCGTCCCAGTCGCCAAACCAATCTTCTGTACATCCCAGAATGGATACAACACATTTCGGATCTGTGCCATTCAGATCAGCTGGATGCAATATCTGAGGTGCAACACTCTTCCCTTTTTCAGTAAAAAGATCACGGAAGTAATGTGGTATTTCGGCACCAAAAACATCCCGCACAGCATCCATTGTGCCTAGAGCCAGATTGTTCTGATTACGGCCGCCATATCCTCCGGGAGTTGTAAGTCCTTCACAAACCAGACCGGCCTCTTTTAATATTGTGAGGGCATATACCTGGTATGCAGCCAGTTCGTCTGCACTTTTGGTCTGGCTCCATTCCCAGTTTTCCATGTAGTCGGGTGTCGGGTATGGAAACGGTTTTCCGGTTTTGATATCGATTACGCGGGTATGGCTCACCATTTCAGGATGAATATCCCAATCGGGAACTATTACTTCACGAATGAGATTCAGACTATCTTCCAGTTCCCGCTTTGTCCATCCTGGAATAAAGCGGTTCAACCAACCGGTGCATGCCGGGTAGGGGACAATGCTATATTTTCCTTTTACTCCGTTTTCGTGGCACCACTCGCCAAACTCTCTGACAAACCGGTCGGGGATTTCCCGGGGAAGCTTTCGCCAGTCTTGTTTATACTGATCGGGGAATACTTCTGCAAATTGTGGAATCCCATAGTGTGCCAGGTTGACAAGGCAGGTAGAATCATCTATAATAAGGCTTACGGGAACTCTGTTGTAAGGATTCAGTACCTCCACTTTAAGAACTTTTTCAGCCATCAGATTAAAGTTCCGATAAGTTGCAAGGGATACACTTCCAAGTCCTGCAGTTTTTACAAATGAGCGTCTAGTGTATTTCATTTTCATAGAATTACTTTAAAACATGTACTTCATTAAATTGTTACTATTTAGAATGAACATTCTGAAGATGAGCAATATGTTGTGCCATCTCCTGTTTTTCAAATAAAGATAAGATAAAAATGTCCGGATTAATTCAGAAAAACATTCCATGAAATATTAATAATAATTACTTTGCGGACCTGATTTATTTAATATTAATAAAAATTTAGCTCTATGAAAATATTTAAATCGATATCTCTAAGACTACTAATGTTGGTGTTCCTTTTTACAATTTCATTTAATGTTATTAAAAGTCAGCTTTATGAGTGGCGCGGACCCGGGCGAACAGGGATCTTTAATGAAACGGGATTACTTAAAAAATGGCCCGAAGGAGGACCTCTGCTCTTATGGGAATCTGCTGGAATGGGAGATGGCTATTCTTCCGCAACAGTTACAGAAGATGCAGTTTATGTAACCGGAAGAAAAGATAGTTCGGATGTATTGACTGCACTTACATTAGATGGCAAAAAGAAATGGGAAACAATCTATGGCAAGGCCTGGATGACGAATCATACGGGATCAAGATGCACCCCGACCTATTATAACGGAAATCTGTTTTTAATAAGCGGAAGCGGTGATATTGTGTGTGTCGGGTCGGATGGTAAAATAAAATGGTCGAAAAATCATTATAAACTATATGAGAGCTCTCCTCTTATGTTTGGTATTTCTGAATCTCCTCTGGTTGTTGATAACATGGTAATAGCATCACCGGGGGGGAAGAAGGCATCTGTGGTCGCCTTTAATATAAATGATGGCAAAGTTATATGGGAAGCAGAAGCATTAGAGCAGGGACCCCAGTATGTAAATCCTAAACTTATTGGATTTGCGGGGAAGAAGATGATTATTACAGTAATGGGAACAGATATTTTTGCTGTCAATACCAAAGACGGCAAGATTCTCTGGAAAGTAAATTATGCAGCGATTAATGCAGCCACTGGCCGGGTAATGAAGAATCATGCCATAACACCGATATACAGAGATGGATATATCATGATTGCAAATGGATACAACTGGGTTGCATTGAAGCTTAAACTATCTGCAGACGGTAATTCGGCTGAGGTTGTCTGGGAAAACAGAAATTTTGATCCGCAATTAGGCGGAGTTGTTCTCCTTGGGGACAATGTTTACGGAAATAACCATATGTCTAAACCAGTCGATACATGGGTCTGTGTTGACTGGAATACAGGCAAAACCCTATGGACATCTAAATGGTACGGCAAAGGCTCAGTTATTTCCGCAGATGATATGCTCTACCTTTATGAAGAAAGATCTGGTCATGTTGCCCTGGTAAAACCTGATTCTGAAAAGCTTAATATTGTTAGTGAATTTCAGATCGCAAAAGGAGAAGGCCCTTTCTGGGCTCACCCTGTAATAGGCAATGGGAAACTTTATATCAGGCATGGAGATATACTGATGGTGTATCTGATTAAGTAAGGAAGTTCTGTTCACCAAGCCCGTTTATATTAATTGTACCTTTACGAGGAAACTTAATTTGAAAGTTGGATAATATACGAACTTAATGAAAAAAGTATTTAAAATTTCAGTAACGATCCTGATTCTCATGGGTACTCTTTCCTGTAAAAAAAATGAGAGACAGCCAGTGCCACCTGATGTTACCACTGTACCGGTGACTGAAATCTTATATACAACAGCCACATCCGGAGGTATTGTTACTAATGACGGTGGAGATCAAATAGTTGCGAAAGGTGTTTGCTGGGGAACAAGCTCAGTTCCTACCATCGAAAACAGCAGAACAGCAGATGGCATCGGAACCGGAACATATGCAAGTTCAATTACCGGATTAACTTCAGGCACATTATACTATCTGCGGGCTTATGCCTCCAATAGCATGGGTACAACTTATGGAAGCGAGAGATCATTTAAAACACATGTTACAGGAGTAAAATTCAATCCTGATCTGACTTATGGAACAGTAACTGATATTGAAGGTAAAAGTTATAAAACCGTTCCGATAGGAATCCAGGTTTGGATGGCAGAAAACTTAAATACTTCAAAATTAAACGACGGAACAACAATACCATTGATAGTTGACGACGCAGAATGGACAAATAATCTTACCCCCGCTTTTTGCTGGTTTTATAACAATGACACACTTTCTAAAAACATGTATGGTGCTTATTATAACTGGTTCGCGGTAAGTACAGGCAAATTGTGCCCTGCCGGCTGGCATGTACCCTCTGACAGCGAGTGGCAACTTTTGGTTAACTATCTAGGAGGAAGCAATAATGCAGGATCGAAAATAAAGGAAGCCGGAACAAACAACTGGATTTTCCCAAACAGCGATGCAACAAATTCAAGCGGCTTTACAGCTCTTCCGGCTGGTCTGCGTGGAAGTATGGATGGCACCTTTAACGGCCAGGGCTATTATGGCGGCTGGTGGTCAACCACAGAGCTCAATCCAAGTCCATTAGGCGCAGCCTGGAGCCGATGGATCCATGCTGATACTACAGTTGTTGCCAGGAGTGAGATTTTCAAAATAGACGGATTTACTGTCCGTTGCATTAAAGATAATTAGTATAAATAAGGAAGCGCATTTAGAATGATCAGGATTCAATCCGTAATTCCGGGCCTCTCTTGCGGCACTCCATCTGAATCCTACCCCCTGAACGTGTCCGGTAACATAAATTTTATAAAGCAGTTTTTCTTCCATTGCTGTTTAACAAATTTACTATGAATTCTGAGACAATAATATTCATTGTCCATGAGTTTAAATGTTATAAAGAGGCACAATTGTAAAAGTTCGAAGAAACAGAAACCTGTTGGGGATTATGAATATTACTAAGATAAGCTTTTATATATGTCTTTTATTTGCAATGTTCCTGTTCAGGTGTGAGGGCGATCATACAACACAAAATGTTGTGTTTCATAATCCTCTTGCAAATCCGGAGCTTGGACCCGCAGCAGGCAATCCTGACGGCACTTCTCCGATACCTTTGGAAGCCAGTCCGGAGGATATTTCAAATCCCGATCATATAATTGGAGACGGGACACCAGCGAGCTGTACAGCTGATGCTTTTATAGATGCTGTTGCACAGGGAGGGAAAATAGTTTTTAACTGCGGAGCGAAACCCGTTACGATAACTCTCGACAAACCGGCAAAGGTATTCAATGACGCAAATCAGGATATTGTTATTGATGGCAAAGGATTAATTACACTGAGCGGAGGAGGTAAAACGCGAATTTTGTATATGAATACATGTGATAAGAACCAGCACTGGACTACCTCTCATTGTCAAAACCAGGATTACCCCAAACTGACTGTACAGAACATCACCTTTGCCGACGGAAATTCCAGAACAGAAAGTGAATATGACGGAGGAGGCGCTATCTGGGTCAGGGGAGGTCGTTTCAAGGCTGTTAACTGTCGCTTTTTCAATAACACCTGTGACAGCATCGGACCGGATGTAGGAGGGGCAGCAATCCGAGTATTCAGCCAGTATAACAATTTACCTGTATATATTGTAAATTGCACCTTTGGGGGAGCACCGGGTTACGGAAATTTCGGGTCTAACGGAGGGGGGATAAGCAGTATTGGTGTTTCATGGACCATAATCAACAGCCTTTTCTCTTTTAACCGGGCAATTGGCAACGGAGGTAATCCTTCACAGGCAGGTACAAGTGGTGGTGGGAGTGGTGGCGCTATCTATAATGATGGCAACACTATGACGCTGACAATTCTTGGAACACTTATTGAGAAGAACAAGGTAAACGCTTATGGATCTGCTATCTTTTTTGTCACCAACGACCACTCGGGGGACATTCGTATTGATAATTCCATTATCCACAACAACATCGGCGGTTCCTGGTATCCTGTGTTTCCCTCAATTTCAATGCATAGTGATACGAAATGTGTTGTAACAAATTCCACTATAGAGTGAACTAGTCATCCTGTTCGGTCGGCTTTCCAATTCAGGGAGAGAAGGTTGGCCAGGCTGAAAATCAACAGTGGTAATTCCATCTTGGTATCAATGGGCATATGATGGTAATGAGACTAATGCAGCTACTTACGGCCGGTTATATACCTGGCATGCGGTAAACTCAGGAATGCTTCAATGACTCTACTAAGCAACTTCCTGATTATGAGTATTATTAATGAGTTTCTACTAATTTCCCCGGATCTCATTTCACTATCATTTTCAAATAGATTTCGTTTATTGGTAACACCTATGAACAAATTGATGGTTACGGCAGTTATACATTTTATGGAGATCTCACGTAAAGATTGGGGCCTGAATTGGAATGCAGCATTTATCATCTCATTCTTTTTGCCATTTATTGGACTTTCAATTGACATTTCCCTATGGGTTATCTGGTTAATATTGAATTATGACAACAAAGCCAAAAGAAATAAAGCACTTTGAAAGTGCAGATAAAATGTCTGTTCTGTTCATTGGCCATGGCAGCCCTATGAATGCCATTGAAGATACGGAACTTTCAGATTATTTAACACTCACCATTATTACAATGTTTTAAGGTCGTCACTGAAAGATCATCTTCAGCCAACCCCTTCCCTTAAAATCCTTATAAACTCTCGCAGAATTAACCAGAATCAACCTGGTGAGGTCTGGTGTTAAATTGAAGGTCGGTAGGAGTTGACACCATTCGGCTATTATTGGAAAACCCATGACCCTGACAACCAACCACTCAGGCCTTTGATCATCAGATAAGAAATCCATTAAGTTGTATTTTAATGTTTACTGAATTATCACTAGTGACTTGTTTTATAAAATATTATATCTATATTTGTAAACTATATATACGAATATTTGGAATGTTCAGTTCACCAAAAATAAAAACAGATATTGTTCTGGCAATATACAGAGAGAGCCGGACTGTGTTCAGATTAAAGGATATTGCAATTCTGGTGGGCGAAGATAGCTTTCAATCACTCAACAAAAAATTGAACTATTATGTACGAACCAGGAAATTGGAAAATCCTCGCAAAGGAATATATGCAAAACCGGGCTACAATCTCGAAGAATTGGCATGCACAATATTTACTCCTTCCTATATTTCCCTTGAGTCCGTTTTACAGAAAGCTGGCATAGTTTTTCAGTATGACTCGCGGCTTACATCTGTCAGCTACCTAAGCAGAAACATTGAAGTAGGAAATCAACAATTCGTGTTCCGTAAAATCAAAGGAAGTGCCCTTGTCAATACTCTGGGAATCATTAGGCAGACAAATCATATAAATATTGCATCCCCGGAAAGGGCTTTTTTGGATCTTCTTTACCTTGAGAAAGATTACTATTTTGATAATCTGAATCCGTTAGACAAAGGCCTCATTCATAAACTTCTCCCTCTTTACCAATCAAAACCATTGTCCATAAATGTTACAAAAATGATAAAAAATGATTGATCTAAATAAACATAAATTCTTTCTGGTTCAGATTCTGAAGGACATCTATTCTGATATTGAGCTTGCAAATTGGCTCGGTTTTAAGGGTGGCACTGCTCTGATGTTTTTTTATGATCTGCCTCGTTTTTCAGTCGATTTGGATTTCAACCTGATTAATGAGGGGAAAGAGAAACTTGTTTATGATAAAGTGCGCAAAATAATTTTAAAGTACGGGACAATTCATGATGTGGCCCCTAAATTTTTTGGTCCTCTTGTGGTGCTAGACTATGGAATTGGAGAGCGAAAATTGAAGGTAGAAATCTCAAATCGAAAGTTTGAAGACAAATACGAAATAAGGAATTTATTGGGAATAAGCATGAAAGTGATGATTGGGCCTGATATGTTCGCACATAAACTATGTGCTCTCCTCGACAGAAGTTCAATAACCGGACGTGACATATTCGATTGCTGGTTCTTTATGAAAAACCATACTCCTTTAAACAAGGATATTGTTGAAACGAGAATGAATATCCTATTTGCTGATTATATCCAGAAATGTATCAGTTTGGTCGAATCAGTAAATGACAGATCTTTGCTGCACGGCGTGGGTGAACTGATGAATGACGATATAAAAAAATTTGTGCGTAAAAATCTAAAAACTGAAACTATCGTATTGTTGAAGTTCTATAAAGATTTCCCTATACTGGCATAAATAATACCGACTTCTCTTTTGATAGTTAATCCTTGTATGGAACTTGCCAGGTTTTTGATAGATTTTAAGATTATTGACTCAGATATGAGCGATGGTCGGTGTAAATTGACACCATTCACCAGGGTAGAAAAAAAGGGAGATATTTACCAAAACTCCCTTTTTTTTCAATTTATTTAGCTGTTAAACATTTTGATACTTACTGCTTGATAACAGAAAAGATCCTGGAAGTATTTTTCATTTCAACTCTGATAAAGTATGCACCGGGCGATAATTCTGACATATCAATCTCAAGCATGTCCTGGCTCCTGATCGTACATGTTACCGTATTGGTTCTACCTGAACGGTCATAGACCTGGATCCTCTCATACGTTTCGATCCCTTTCATCGAAATATTAACTTTATCGGTTACAGGATTCGGGTAAGCGATCAGGTCGACAGGCAGGGCATCAGATTCCTTTATTATAACAGGCGGAGTGGCAATCGCCGATTTTGTTGTCGACCCGCATTTTGTTGAGTATGAATTTGCGTTTGCGGCCATTGAAGCATTATGATCCTCTTCCCTGCTCGATACGGTCCATGATAGCGTTTTCCCATCAAAAGTTACACTGAAAAGTCCGCCACCTGATTTGAATACCACCGGTTGTGCATCTTTTGGTTCATAATTTCCCAAGAGCTGATTATTCACCCCTCTTGGTATATAGACAGCAGCAGTATTTTCATTTTTATACTCAAAATTGGCAATATAGTTTAACCCCGGGCCATCAGAAAGTTTCTGGACACAATTCAGTATTGGCCTGACCGCACGGGTTCCCGTACCGTAGGGGTTGATATAGAATAAGCCTGGAACAAATGAAATATTATAATTATCTGCTTTAAGCGAACCTAATGTGATATCATATGTACCAACATTCTCACCTGTTACACGAGATAACGCTCCGGTAATATCACCATTATTGAACAAGATGCCTGTGGTAATGGCATAGTATAATACAGGATCACTTTCTCCGTAGTTTTTACCATTAATATTTGCAGTGATCGTCAATTGTGCAATTAAAATGGCTGCAGTTGCAGAAGCTGTAGTATTGGGGGTGTAGTTACCTGCATCCGTTCCACTGATACTGATACCTGTTACTGATACTGCCTTGCCATTGCCTACATTTTTGTCTGCAAAGGAAGCTGAAGTATAGGTTGCAGTAAATACATCGCCTAATAACCTGTTGTCACTTAACGTAACTGTTGCAGTTGTGGTGCCGTCATAAATCTTGTTGATACCTTTGGCACTTACTATCAATGCCCTAGCTGTGATATTGGCTGTTGTGGCAGTTGTGGTATTATAGGTGTAGTTACCTGCGTCCGTTCCGCTGATACTGATACCTGTTACTGAGACTGCCTTGCCATTGCCTACATTTTTGTTTGCAAATGAAGCCCCGGTATAGGAAGCGGTAAATACATCGCCCGATACCCTGTCATCACTCAATGTTACTGTTGCAGTTGTGGTACCGTCATAAATCTTGTTGATTCCGGCAGCAGTAACATTTAAGATTTTCCGGCCAATAGTGAAATTTCCCGGAATAAATGTGATATTGTAATTATAACCTGCATTTAAACTTCCCTGCTGGATTTTATATACCCCCACATCCTCACCTGCTTCTCGTATTAAAGATCCGGTTTTAGTATCCGTACCAACCAGCCCGGATATATTATAAGTTAAATCAGGATCCCTTTCTTTATAGATTTTACTCTTATCAACCGCAGTGATTGAGAGTTCTGCCTTATTAATAGTAAAGGTGCCCAGGCCATATGTCACATCGAAATTATTTGAAAGGTAAGTCCCCGGAATAATCCAATGCTTTCCGGCTGTTGTGCCGGTAATAAAGCAGATCGGGCTAAGGGGAACATTCAATTGTTCATTGGGATTAGTCGGTATGTCTGCATTATCAAAAACGAGGATTAGATCAGAATTACTGGTTTCACTTACGGTAGAGGAGTTAACAAGCAAGATCCCGTTCACAAGTGAAATTCCATTTACCTTAGCACTCCCATTCACAAGAGAAATACCATTAACCAGGGAAATACCATTAAACTCAGTAAAATCATTTTGAGAAGGGTCGGATGCAATTTCTAAAGAATTGCCATCGATACCTGTTAAGCCGTTCACCAATGAAATTCCGTTAACTTTGGGTAAAGATGCAATAGCATTTTCGCTTGCCAGGAAATTCATATTCTTAAGATCCACAACATTTGAAATCTGGCCATTCGCACCTGCAATTGCAATCCCGTTAACAAGCGATATCCCGTTGACAAGTGATATTCCGTTAACAAGAGATATCCCGTTAACAAGAGATATACCGTTAACAAGAGATATCCCATTTACCAGAGATATACCGCTCGCCGTTATCTCCGAGACCTCAAATTGACCAGCAACAAATTTTACTATAAGGTTATCGATCTTTACAATGTCATTGCCACTAAAAGGAATGCCATTCACCAGAGAAATACCATTCACCCGGGGAATGCCGTTCTCAATATGGATTGGCACACGATTAACCAGCGCGGTTCCGTCTGTAATATGCTCACTGTTTACCATAACTAAACAGTTAATGTTGAGCAACTCGGCACCGTTTACTAGGGATATTCCGTTCCCTATCGGATTTCCTC